>Ga0210397_10000712_pt1 | contig 22016 bp, 11 predicted proteins | sample IncBWH2OmetaG_FD_160126 | JGI IMG/M metagenome (GOLD analysis project Ga0210397, IMG submission 160126) | Forest soil microbial communities from Barre Woods Harvard Forest LTER site, Petersham, Massachusetts, United States - Inc-BW-H-2-O ...
CGGCGGTGCGGCTGAAGTGCAAGGGGTGCTGCGCGTCGCGCCCGACGGGCAGCGCGCCTACTTCGTTGCCACTGGCGACCTGCTCAGCTCGGCACAGCAGCAGGGGCTTGAAAGCGAAAGGCGGGCAGTGCCGCAGGTGGGCGCCGAGAACCTGTACGTATATGACGACACGAGCTCGCCAGCCACGATCGCTTTCGTCGGCGATCTCTGCTCGGGTCGCAACGAGTCTGGTAGTGGGCAGGATAGACACTGTCCGGGCGGAAACGATGCGGAACTGTGGTCGAGCGACGCCAGCGAAGCGCAGACGGCCGGCGCGGAAGGGACGTTCCTAGTGTTCGCCACGTACGCGCAGCTGAGTACTGATGATACGAACGCAGCGCGGGACGTGTACCGCTACGACGCCCAAACAGACGCGATCGAGCGCGTCTCGATCGGTGAAGGCGGCTACGATGCGAACGGAAACGGTGGTCTGCTTGGCTCGCAGATCGTGGCCGGTAACCACGGTGCGGGCACAGAAGAAGGGGTGGTGCGCACACAGTACGAAATGGGCAGTCGGGCGATCAGCGAAGACGGTTCGCGGATTGTATTTTTCTCGACGGAACCGCTGTCGCTTGCGGCGAGCAATGGTTTGCCGAACGCGTACGAATGGCATGAAAATCCAAACGGAGACGGCGGCAGCGTGGCGCTGGTCTCCTCGGGCAGCGGCGAAGAAGCGGTCGACGACGTGGTCATCTCGCCAAACGGCTTAAGCGTTTTCTTCGACACGGTTGAAGGGCTCGTGCCGCAGGACATAGACGGTGCGCCTGACGTGTACGACGCGCGTCTGGAGCATCCAGGCGAAGGCCTTCCGCCGGTCGAAGCCGCGCAAAAGCCGTGTGAAGGTGACGCTTGTCAGGGCCCGCTGACAAACCCGGCGCCGCTGTTGGTCCCGGGCAGCGTCGCGCAGGCGCCTGGGCAGAACCTGACCCCTTCGGGACGCAAAGTGGCAGCAAAGCCAAAATGCAAGCGCGGCTATAAACGCGACAAGCGCGGCAGTTGCGTGAAGGCAAAAAAGGCCGGTAAGACGGCTGCCGTGCCTCGTCGCGGTCGCGCGTCCAAGTCGATCAGGGGGAGGGGACTGTGAGCGCGATCAAGAGGGTGGGGAGCACATTGGTGCGCGACTTCGCGCGCGTCGTCATCGGGATAAGCGCCGTGGCGATTGTGTGCGCCGCCTTGGCAGACTCGGCGGGGGCGTCGCCCCCGGCCGTTAGCTGGAGTCTTGAAGCGAAAACCTCGGGGACGTTGCCGGGGACGTTCTTCCCACCAGGCAGTCCGATTTCCTATGAAGCGCTTGCCGAGAATGTCGGCACGGCTCCGGCCGAAGAAGTGACGTTCACCGACACGTTGCCGGCGGGCGTGCAGTTCAAGTCCGTTGCCTTCTATTGGTCGCAGTACGAAGGTGGGTCTGTAAATTTCAACAACGAAGAATCCAAAGTCTGTTCGGTCAGCGGCCAGCAGGTGACATGCGCCATCCCCGCGATCTATTTCCTGTTCTTCGGACCGGTCGAAGCGGGCCAGACGCTGCGCTTGGTCGTCGAAGGGACGGTGTCGTCGTCGGTCGCCGCCGGCCACGTGGAAGGCGAGTTCGTCGACAAAGCGCTCATCGAAGGCGACGGCGCAACGGCCACGGCCGAAACGAGCAACCGGTTCAGCTCGCAGCCAAAATTTGGCTTTAAATTCAAGCTTGAACCGACCGAAGGCATCGAAGAAACGTTCCTCGGCGAAGGACCTGGTTATCAGGTGTATGCATTTGCCAACAAGCCTTACAAGACGCCGTTTACGCAGGCCGGCGGTCACCCGTGGGGGTTGACGACGACGGTCGAATTCGCAACCGAAATGGGTCCGAAAGGGTTTCCCGTGCCGGTGCGCGACATCAAGGATGGCGTCTTGAATCTGCCCCCGGGGCTGCTGGGCGACCCGCAGGCGGTGCCGCGCTGCCCGCTCTCGCAAGTGACAAATGGCGGTGAACTGTGCCCGGCCGACACGCAGGTCGGCTACTATCACGTGCACGACTTCGGCGGCGACAAAGAATATCTGGCGCCGATCGTCAACGTCACGCCCGAAGCGGGCCAGTCGGCCGAGTTCGCGCTGGAGAACACGACGCCGCTCGACGAGCCGCTGCTGACGGCGCACCTCGTGCGCACCACGGAAGGCGGCGTCGAACGCTACGGCTTTGCGGTCGTCAGCAAATCGATCCCGCTGATCGCGCTGACGCGGATCGAACTGACGTTCTGGGGCGTGCCGGCCGACGTGAGCCACAATCCGATGCGCGGGCGCGTCTGCCGCAAAGCATCGGTCGAACCGCTGCTATGCGAAGGCGGCAACCAGGCGGCGGGTCAAGCGGCTGTTCCCTTCCTGTCGCTGCCGACCGATTGCGCCGGCGGCCCCGAGAGCGCGACCCTGCGTGCCGACTCGTGGCAGGAACCGGGCAAAGTGGAGGAACCGGGTAGCACCGGTGAAGCCGGTCGCTACAGCGGTTACGTCCAGGAAAGCGTTCCCTTTCCGGCGGTGACGGGCTGCGATCTACTACAGTTCAAACCGGGCACTGGCATCACCCTGGAACCGGACACGAAACTGGCGGACGAGCCGGTCGGCCTGGGCGTGAGCCTGAAAATACCGTTGAACGAAAAGCCGGGCACGAATACGACGCCGCTGCTGCGCGACACGCGCGTGACGTTGCCGGAGGGCATGTCGGTCTCGCCGGGCGTGGTCGACGGGATCCAGGCGTGCAACGCGACAGGCCCGGAAGGGATCAACATCACCGGTCCCGAATCGGAAAAGATCGGCGAAGACGGCGAATGGCAGCTGGCACCGGGGCATTGCCCGGACGCGTCGATCGTCGGTAGCGCCGAAGCGATCACGCCATACCTGCCGGTGCCGGTCAAGGGGCACGTGTACCTCGCCAGGCCGGGCTGTGGCGGCGCAGGGGAATCGCCCTGCACCGACCAGGATGCGCTCGACGGCAACCTCTACAAACTGTATTTGGAATTGGGCGGCGAAGGCGAACTGGCGAATACGGGCATCGAGTTCAAGGTGCCATTCGACACCGAAGTCAACCCCGCGACAGGTCAGCTGACGGCCAATGCGCGCGAACTCGTGCAGGCACCCTACAACGAAGTCAAGATCAGCTTGAACGGCGGGCCGCGCGCGCCGATCGCCACCCCGCCGACGTGCGGGTCGGCGCTGACGACGGCGGACCTGACGCCGTGGAGCGCCCCCGGGCGGATCGAAGAACCCGGCGGCGCGAACGACGGCCTGCTTGTGACAGGCACGCCCGACTCGCTGTCGTCTTCGTTCTTCGAAGTGAAAGGCTGCGCCGCGCCGACGCCGTTCAACCCCGGTTTCGTGGCGGGCACGGTGACACCGCAGGCGGGCCAGTTCAGCTCGTTCACGATGAATCTCTCGCGCGAAGACCGCGAACAGTACGTTAAGGGCATCCAGTTGCACACACCGCCGGGGCTGCTGGCGCTGCTGGCAAGCGTGCCGCTGTGTCCAGAAGCGCAGGCAAATAATCCAAGCGCCTACGGCGAATGCACAGCGTCGAAGATCGGCACGACGCGGGTGGCGACGGGGGCGGGCTCGCATCCGTTCGAAATCGAAGGCAACGTCTATCTGACCGGCCCGTACGGCGGCGCCCCGTTCGGTCTGTCGATCGTCACGCACGCGACCGCGGGCCCGTTCAACCTCGGCTTGGTCGTGGTGCGTGCGCGCATCGACATCAACCCGGAAAACTCGACCGCCACGATCACAACCGACGAAACGGGGCCGTACGCCGTTCCGCAGATCATCTTCGGCGTGCCGCTGCGCCTGCGGCGGATCACGGTCGACATCGACCGGCCCGGCTTCATGTTCAACCCGACGAACTGCGCCGCGCAACAGATCTCAGCCAGTATCTCCGGCGCGCAGGAGGCGGTCAAGAATGTGGCAAGCCCGTTTGCCGTCGGCGGCTGCAAGAGCCTCGCCTTCAAACCGAAGTTCACGGCCGCGACAAGCGCCCACACCAGCCGTAAAAACGGAGCAAGCCTGGACGTGAAGCTGTCCTACCCCGCCGGCTCGCTCGGCAACGAGGCGAACATCGCGCGCGTCAAGGTCGACCTGCCCAAGCGCCTGCCCTCGCGTTTGACGACGCTACAGAAGGCGTGCCCGGCGGCGACGTTCGCCGCCAACCCGGCGCAGTGCCCGGCGGCCTCGATCGTGGGGATCGCCAGGGCGAAAACGCCGCTGCTGCCGGTCGGACTGGCCGGGCCGGCGTACTTCGTCTCGCACGGCGGCGAAGCGTTCCCCGATCTGGTGATCGTGCTCGAGGGCGACGGCGTCAGAGTCGACCTGACGGGGACGACGTTTATCAGCAAAGCCGGCATCACAAGCAGCACGTTCAAGACGGTGCCCGACGTCCCCGTCGGCACGTTCGAGCTGTATCTGCCCGAGGGCAGATACTCGGCGCTGGCCGCCAACGGCAACCTGTGCAAGTCCCAGAGCAAGTTGAAGATGCCAACCGAATTCGTCGCCCAGAATGGAGCGATCTTCAAACAGAGTACGCAGATCCAGGTCGGCGGCTGCGCCGCAAGCAAAACGAAGAGGGGGGCGGGCAAATGAGCGTCTATCGCATCAGGACAATGATCCCGCTAATGGCGGTCATCGCCGCGACAGCGGTGCTCGCCGGCGCAGGCAATGCGCAGGCGGCGGCCCCGGACAAGCTGACGCTGACGAGTCAGTTCGGGGAGGAAGTCAACCTCACGCAGGTGAGGGCAAAAGGTGGGACGGCGTTGGAAGACGTCTGTACGGTCGCCTCCAAAGACGAATGCAAGCTAGGTACTCGAAGCAGTGTTCCAGGCGCCTTCCAGCTCGCCGAAAGTGTCGCGGTTGCGCCCTCAGGAGACGTGTACGTTCTCGACGCAGGCAATAAGCGCATCCAGGAGTTCAGCGCGGGCGGTCAGTTCGTGTTGATGTTCGGTTGGGACGTCAACAAGACCAAGGTCGAAAAAGCTACTGCTACGCAACAGGAAATGAACGTTTGTACAGAGGTGGAAATCAAAGCGGGCGGCGAATGTCAAGCCGGGGTGGAAGGCGGTGCACCGGGACAGTTCGGCGCCCCATACAGTATGGCGGTCGATCCTGGCGGCGACGTCTATGTAGCCGAATTCGTCTTTGGAGGAGGCGGTTTCGGGCAACGTGTGCAGAAGCTAACTTCAGAAGGCCGGTTTGTTTTCGAGATCGGCAAGGACGTCAACGAAGCAAAGGGAACCAATCTCTGCACAGACGAAGAAGAAGTGAAAGAAAAAGTGAAGTGCAGGGCGCCGGGCGTCTATGTTCAGGAACCGGGTGCCTTTAATTTTGAACAGGGAGTCGGCAATCTGCTGGCCGCCGGACCCGAAGGCAAGTTGTACGTTGGCGACGAAGGCCGCGTACAGGAGTTCAACGACGAAACGGGCGAACTCAGTGGGGAAATTGCGCTCGAAGCCGGAGCGCGTGTGTTTGGGTTGGCTGTCGATGAAACCGGCGATCTCTACCTCACGGACAGTGTTCCGGCGGGCACGCGCGATACCGTAAGGGAGTTCGAACCGGGAGGAAAAGAACTTACCCATTTTGCCGTGAGTCCAGAAGAGCCCGGCGCGACGGTGCGAATCCGGGGACTTGCACTGGACGGCGCAGGGCACCTAGCTGTAGCGGGGCTCCAGCAGTTGGGTCCGAGCATAACCACATTCGGGTCGCTGTACGAAGCAAATAGCGCTACACGTTTGACGACGTTTCAGATTCCCGTCGGGCGTGCCATTAAAGGCCTCGGCTTCAGCCCCACCATCAGCGGCGACCTGTATGTTGCCGCTGAAACAAGTCAAGAGATCCTCCAGTACGCGCCCAAGCCGGTTGCCGCACTCGCGACGGGCACCACAACCGTTCCGTGTGCGCTGGGACCCGAGCGCGAAACGAACGTCACGCTCGACTGCGCGCTGGATGGCGAAATCGACCCCGAGGGCGTGGCTCAGACCGAAGCGTGGTTTGAATGGGGGCGCGGCAGCGAAAGGGCCTGTGGGTTGGAATCGTCGACGCCGAAGCGACTGGTAGCGGCCGCCGAAAAAATTGAAGAACCGCTCCCAGGATTGCGCCCAAACGAAGCTTACTGCTACCGATTTGTCGCCGAAGACGAAAATGCCAAAGCACCCGAACCGCTACAGGGAGCGCTGACGTCGATTACGACGCAGCTTGCCGCGCCGCGGATCGTGGACGAACCCGAAGCGCAGTTCGTCAAAGTCTCCTCGGCGGTCATGTTCGATGAGCTTAACCCTGAGAACGCCCCCACCAGATATGTCTTCGAATACGCGCCGGGCGCAAAGGCGCTTGCGCACTGCAACTCGATCCGCGAAGAATGCTTCATAGGCGACAAGTCGCCTTGCAGCGGGACGACGCACACGCCACTCGGCCAGTCCGGCGCCTACGGTGCGATCGGCGCCACCTCCGAAGCGGTGGGCCTGCGGCCGGGAACGCAATACGGCTATCGCCTGTTCGCCGAAAACGAAAACGCCAAAGGCGAAAAATGCGCGACGACAAGCGGCGAAGGCAGCTTCACGACGGCGACGGTGCCGTCGCCGAGTGCGGCGACAGGCGGCAATAGTTTTGTCGGCGCGACAAGCGCCGTCGTGCAAGCGACCGTCACGCCGGACGGCGCGTCGGTCACGTATTCGTTCGAACTCGGCGTCTACGAAGGTGCCGCGACGCGCTTTGGCGTCGTGGCGACGGGCAGCGTCGAACCCGACGGCGGTCCCGTCGAAGTGTTGCTGCCGCTGAGCGGGCTGCAACCGGGCACAGCGTATGCCTACCGGATCGCGATCTCAAGCGGCTACATCGACAACGAAACGCACACCCTCCAGGGCGATCTGAAAACATTTGTTACCAGCGGACTGCCTGCGGTGTTGCAGCCTCCTCCGGTGCTCGCGCAACTGCCGGCGCCGCCGATCGCCTTCCCGCGAGCTGTCGGCAAAGCAAAGCCGAAACCCAGAGGTAAAGCAAAGAAGAAGTCCAAGCGCGGCAAGGCAAAGAAGGGCAAGAAGGGTCGCCGTAGCGACCTGCGTCGCGCCCGCTAGCTCCAGCATAGAAACAGCGACTATCGTTGTGCTTGACAAGCGCAAGCGTTTCTGCCAAGCTGTCCAAGTAGTCCGATGATCAGAATGATTCTCGTCAAATAAAGGACGCGCTTCGATGTTCTGATTAAGGATCGCAGTACACGGGCTGGGCCTGGTGCTCTCTGACCTTGAACGGGTGCTCTGGCCGGCCGATCTCAAGTTTCGGCCCCGTAACTTGGATGGGACCGTGGGCCGAGGGAAAGGCAGAATATTATGAAGAGGTTTCAATTGATGGGTGTGACGCTGTTCGCGCTGCTTGCCTTTGGCGTCCTCACGGCGGCGTCGGCATCAGCAGCAGTCACGTTCTTATTAGCCGAATGGTTAGTGGGCAGCACCGCGGTGACGACCGAATTATTAACCGAATCGACCGGAGAACTGTTACTGGAAGACACCGCGCTCAAATCGGCGCTGTTATGTAGCGGGATCCTCGATGGTTGGGTCGGGCCGAATTCTTTAGACTATATCAGTGAAGTGTTATCGTTAAGCGCTGGATTGATAGCTGCGACAGCGTTAGGCGGTACCTCGCCGCGTCTTAAGTGTGAAGTGCAGGAAGGCTGTGCGCCTGGTGCAGCGGCAGAAGTAGTTGCGATCAACCTTGGTTGGGAAACCGAAGTTGAGTTAATGGAAGATGGCGGCAGTACGTTCTTTGTCGTCTTATTCACATCGACAAACGGAAGTAAAACGGTTGGTTGGACGGCTGAATGCACCATAGCTGGTGTAAGGGCTGAGGATGCATGTACGACGCCTCAAGCTGCCGCGGAACTCACGTTAGAAGGTATGAATCTGTTAGCGAACTTCTCGGAGGCGTTTACGGAATTAGCCGAACTGAAATTAGCGAATTGCTCAGTCGGTGGCACCGAAAAGGGAGTAGTGGAAAGTATGACTCCAGGTACGATAGCTCTGAACGAAGGCGGTGAATTGACGGCGTCGTCTGAAGGGGTGGTGTCGTAGCTTTCGTTTTGTTGAGTTGTTATTGTGAGCAGAAACTCGTGGAGGGCCTCGAGCTGAGTCTCGGGGTCCTCCTGGGTCTCCGCTAATAGCTGTTGTGGTGGCTCTATGTTGCGGAGAGGTTTGGGGCCGGTCTGGCGCTTTCTGACCTTGGACGAGTGCTCTGGCTGGCCGATCTCAAGTTTAGGTCGGAGGCTCAACTAAGGCCTCGACCTGGGAGAAGGGAAGAAGACGATGAAGAGGTTTCAATTGATGGGTGTGACGCTGTTCGCGTTGCTTGCTTTTGGCATGTTGACGGTGGCGTCGGCATCTGCCGCAGTCACGTTCTTATTAGCCGAATGGTTAGTGGGCGGGAGTGGAATATCGACCGAATTATTAACGGAAACGACGGGAGAATTTTTACTGGAAGACATCGCGCTCAAATCCAAAATATTATGCAGCGGGATTTTTGATGGTTGGTACGGGCCGAATTCCTTAGGCTATATCAGCGAAGTGTTATCGTTAAGCGCTGGACTGATAGCTGGGACAGCGTTAGGCGGCAGCACACCGCGTCTTCGTTGCGAAGCTCAGGAAGGCTGTTCGGCCACTGCGCCGGCGGAAGTCGTGGCGGTCAACCTCGGTTGGGAAACCGAAGTTGAGTTAATGGAAGATGATGGCAGCACTTTCTTCGTTATTTTATTCACGTCGAACAATGGTAGTTTAGCAGTCGGGTGGACGTCCGAATGTACCATAGCTGGTGTAAGGGCCGAGGACGCATGTACCACAACCCAAGTTGTCGGGGAACTAACGTTAGAAGGTACGAATCTATTAGAGAATTTTTCGGACGCGTTTACTGAATTAGCGGAACTGAAATTAGCGAACTGTTCGGTTGGTGGTACCGAAAAGGCTCTAGCTGAAGGTGGAGGTATAATCGCGCTGAGCGAAGGCGGTGAACTGGCGGCCTCCTCCGAAGGGGTGACAGCGTAATCCTTCGTCTTGCCGAGTTGCTCTTGTGAGCAGAAGTAGGTGGATTGCTTCGTGGGGAGCTCCCGGGAGTCCTCAATATTGAGGACTCCCGGGCTTCCTCGTTGTACGCTTGGATGAAGTCCGAGAGCTGTCGAGGCGATGAAGAGGTTTCAATTGATGAGTGTGACGCTGCTCGCCTGCGGCGTGTCTACAGCCACATCGGCATCTGCCGCCGGTCACGTTTTATTAGCCGAATAGTTAGTCGGTGAGGGCCCTAGCCACCGAACTATTAACCGAAGTGACATCTCCGTACTTGACAGCGGTGCCCAGATCCGCAACACTTCGTGACAATCCGATAGTCGGGACGTAGCCTCTGGCAGAATGCTGCAAAGCTTACGGTCGCGGGTCGCGGGTTGTCATTTCATAGGTGCCGGATCCGGCGCTCTCTGACCTTGAAGGGGTGCTCTGGCTGGCCGATCTCAAGCCTCGGTTTCGAGGCCCGGTAGGGCCTTGTCGAGGGAAAGATAGAAGAGGCGATGAAGAAGGTAAACACTGGTCAGTGTCGTGCTTGACAGCCACCCCCAGATATGCCAAACTTCGCTCGCAGTCCGATAACTGGGACATGGCCTCGCCAGAAGGATGGCGATCTGATGGGCTCGGATAGCGGATTGTAGCTCATAGGGGCCGGATGCGGCGCTCTCTGACCTTTGGACGGGTGCTCTGCCGGCCGATCTCAAGCCTCGGTCGGAGGTCCGGTGGGGCCGTGGCCGGGGGAAAGGTAGAAGAGGCGATGAAGAAGTTTCAATTGATGGGGGTGGCGCTGTTCGCGCTGCTTGCCTGTGGCGTGTTTACGGCCGCATCGGCATCCGCGGCGGCCACGTTCTTATTAGCCGAATGGTTAGTCGGCGGTGTCGCGGTGACTACCGAATTAGCAGTCGAAGCGTCAGGGGAACTGACGTTGAAAGACAGCGGTACCGGTGCCAGTGTGTTATGCAGCGTCATCTTTGATGGATGGGTAGGCCCGAACTCGTTAGGTTATATCAGCGAGGTATTAACGTTAGGCGGGGGGCTGACAAGTAACCCGTTAGGTTCGGTTCCGGTTTTATGTGTGGCGCAAGAACGCTGTGCGGCGGCACCCGCTCCAGAAGCATGGGCGGTCAACATACCTTGGGAAACGGAATCCGAGTTAATGGAAGATAGCGGCGTCTTCTTCGCTATCTTACTCACATCTCCCGCTGCCGCCAAAACGGTCGGCTGGGCGGTCGAATGTACGATCCTGGGTGTGAGGTCCGAGGACACATGCACTGCTTCTGAAGGGGTGTCCGAGGTCAACCTGGAAGGTGGCAATCTGATAGTTAGCTTCTCGCCCGCGTTTACTATATTAGCGGGAGCGAAACTGGCCAACTGCACGGTCGGCGGTACGGAACGAGGTGAAATAACGGGTGAAACTCGGTTTACTCTAAACGGAGGCGGCGAAATAACGCCGTCGTCGGGCGCATAGAGTCGTAGCATCTAAGCATCGAGCTGCTCCGTGGAGCAGGAACCGGAGGGTCCCGAGCTGACATCTTGGGACCCTCCACGCTCGCCGACGATGGCTATGTATCGCAGCTACACGTGAAGCTTGCCGGCGCGAGACCGAGCTCTCAGCCGAGCCGCACGCAGTGCGTGAAACCATCGTGCTTGACCATCGCCACGACCTGCCTCTGCAAGTTCGTGGCCTTTGCGAGAGCTGGGCCGTCGACCTTGTGCGCGGTCTTGATGTATTCGGCGGCCTTGTCGGTGTACTCGCTGAAGAGGTGGATATCGTCGATGATCTGTTCCCAGTCGTGCGCCATCGACTTGGGCGGCACGAGCTTGGCCAGTTCTTCGGCCTGGACCGTGTAGTAGGAGGCGGCCAGTGGCAGCTCGTTGGCGAGCTGAGCCTGCGTGTGGGCGTTGAGCGTCGCGAGCTTCGCTTCGGTGTTCTTGCAGATCGCGTTCCCTTCCGAGATCCAGCGCGCGAGCGACAGCGGTGCGCCCGTCGCGGCCGTAGCCGTTGTCGAGGGTGTGCTCGTGGACGCGGCCGTTGATTCGTTTTTCGACGATCCACAGCCGGACGCGATCACCGCGGCGGCTGCCAGCGCGAGCGCGGCTAGCTGTGTATGTAACATCGATCCTCCCGAAGGTTTGGTTGGTTGCGGCGTAGCTCGGACGATTCTACAGGCTCGGACGAGGCTTGTCGAGTCCTGCGTCCGGGGAGCTATCCGCCGCCCGTGGGAGGGAGCGGTCGAGTTCGCTCCGCTCGGCTATGGGCCGTAGCGTCACGAACCCGACCCCTCAAGCCTTTCAGGAGACGACTCCTTCCGACGACACTGTCAATTCGCCTCCCCCGCTCAGTACGATTGCCCCGGTGCCCTCTAATAGGCCGGAGTTTTCGCCACCCTGAGTACAGGTGCCCAGTTTGTCTTCGGCTAATTCGGTAAATGCTGGTGAATCGTTTGCTAATAGAGTCGTGCCTTCTAAGCTTATTTCGTTTACACTTTGGGACGAGATGCATTCGTCGGTTAGCGGACCTATTATCGATTTCATGCATTCGATCTCCCAGCCGGGATTGCGTCCTCCTGGATGCGGTAACGCGAAAAGCGCAAAGAAGGTTGTGGTATCTTCCATTAACTCCACTTCGCCTTCCACGGGAAGGCCGATTGCCCAGGCTAATGGTTCTTCGCAGTTCTGCTGGTCGGCGCACGCAAGCGCTGTACCGGTTAACGAGGTAGTGCTTATAGGCCCGCCACTTAACGATAAGACTTCGCTTCCCAACGCTAAGGAGTTCGGTCCGATCCACCCGGTACCAATACCACTACATAATACAATCACTGCTCCGAGCGGGGTTTTGTCGTCCTCCAGTAACAGTTCTCCGGTGGCTTCTACTAATAATTCTGTTGTGACCGCAAGGCCACCTACTAACCATTCCGCTAATAAGAATGTAGCCGCTGACGCCGATGCCGCGAGAACCGCAGCAGTCGCGAGCAGCGTGAGGATCGCGATACCGAACGTCTTGAGAATATTCATTGCCTCTTCTACCTTCCCTCAGCGAGGCCCGGTCGAGCCTCAACTGAGACTTGAGATGATCGGCCGGCCAGAGCACCCGTTCGGGGTCAGAGAGCACCAAGACGGCCCTGTTATGTATATGTAGGAGACGTCATCGCGTTGTGGGCGTGGCGGTTGTGACGATCACTTGCCCCTTCGCGCACGCTTCGCCTTGTGCTTGGGGCAGCCCGTGACCGCGATCGGCGTTGACTCGTGGATCACGGCTCCGTTCTGCCCCGTGAACGCGGTCGGCATCTTCAGCGTGCTCTTGCAGAGATTCCCGTTCGCTGCCAGCGCCGAGTACTTGCCCTCGGGCAACGTCAGTTCGAACGTGCCGACGGGCACGTCGGGGATCGTGCGGAACGTCGAGCTCGTGATCCCCGCTTTGCTGATGAATGTTTCCGAGTGCAGGTCTACAGTCACGCCGTAACCCTCGAGCACGACGATCAGTTCGGGAAACTTCGCGCCGCCGTGCGAGACGAAGTACGCCGGCCCGCTGAGGGGCACGGGCAGCAGCGGCGTCGTCGCCTTAGCGATCCCGACCCGCGATGCCGCCGGGCAGGCCCCGGGGTTGGCGGCAAAGACGCTGTCGACGCATGCCTTCTGTAGTGTCGTCAGGCGCGAGGGCAACTGCCTTGGCAGATCGACCTTGACGCTTGAGATGTTCGCCTGCGAGCCGAACGGCAGTTTGGGATAGACGAGCTTGGCGTGCAGACTCGCCCCGTTTTTGCGGGAGGTCTTCCCCGACGTCGAGACGCTGAAGCCAGGTTTGAAGCTCAGCCGCGCGCAATTGGTCGCCTGGAAGGGCACCGACAATATGTCGGTGGCGCCTTCTGTGCTCTTTAGGCTCCCATTGATGCTCATCGGATTGCAGTTGGTGGGGTTGAACGTGAACCCAGGACGATTGATCGTCACGTTGACGTGCTTGATCTGCAACGGAATTCCGTCGAGCACCGTCGGGATCTTGTAGCGGCCTTCGTCGTCGCTCGTGACGGTCAGCTCGGCCGTGACCGGGTTGACCTCGATCTTGGCACGCACGACGATGCAATCGCACGGCGGGTCGTACTGTGGGTTGGACGTGTCTTTCTCGACGTCGAACGGTCCCGCCTTCGCCGGATTGACGATCGACAGGCCGAACGGCGCTCCCTTGTACGGGCCGGTCAGGTAGACCCGGCCGCCCGTGACGGTGAACGGATCGTTGCCGACGCCGACGCTGACGGTCGTTTCGCCGATCAGGCTGTTGGGGCCGCAGAGGCCCTCGTCGGCCTGCGGTTCGGGGCACAATTCGACGCCGGTCAGCAGGCCCGACAGGCCGGGCGGCATTTTCAAGCTGACCGCCTGGAGGCTCTGCTGGCCGTCTTCGCGACTCATCGTCATCGTGAATGGGCTGAACCCGCCTGCCTGGTTGTTTGTCGTGCCGGCCGTCAGCGACGGGCTGAACGGCAGGCTCGCGCCGGGGCAGGGGCTCCCGTTGGGACCGTGTTCGATCTCGAACGACGCGGACGTGTTGACCGGACCATTGCCGTCCCACGGCACGAACGAAGCCTGCGTGGTGTACGTACCGCAACGCGACGGCGTCGTCAGGGGTGCGCGTTCGCCGCCGAAGAAATGCAGCTCGAGGTCTTCGAACGGCAGGTCCGGCGTATTCTCGAATGTCGTGCTGATCTGTCCGGTTTCGGTCAGGCGCACTTCGCCGGTGAGCTTGACTACGCTGCCTGACGCGGGGTCTTCGACGAACATGTACATCGCCATGAGGCTCCCGAACGGGTTGGCGTTCTGGCTGGCCAGGTATACCGCGCCTTCGAGTTCATGTTCGAGCAGCGGCGTCTTGATCTTGACGGTGCCGATCTTCGCCCCGTTCGGGCAGAAGCTCACACCCGGCTGTAGTTTTTCGAGCAAGGTCGGGCTGAACGTCGCCGTCCTCGCGCCCGGTTCGAATTCCGGGTTGAATTCGGTTAGGCCTTCGAAGCCAGCCAAGTCCTCCGAGCAGGCTTCCAGTCCGTCGGCGCTGGCGGGGTTGAGGGCCACGCCAGCGGGCAGCGTCACGCTCGTGTCGCGCAGCGCCGACTCCGCCAGGCCTTCGGGGTTGAACGCCGCGCTCTGCGAGACGTGCACACCCACCGTCAAGCCCGAGGATGTGCTCGCATCGGGCGTATCCGGCGAGACAGTGATCGACGGCGGGAACAGCAGCTTCGAGCAGCCCGTCAAGCCGACCGGGGTACCCGCCGCATTGTGAGTTTCGCTTGTGGCTTCCGCGAAATGGCCCGGTTCCTGGTAGGAATCCACCGACATCGTGGAGTGCAACGGTCCATGGCAACCCGTGGGCAAGGTCAGGAACGGTTTGCGGGTGGCGCCTTCACCCACTATGCCCATCACGATCAGCCGGTTGCTGAGCAGCGGTGCGGCCGGCGGAGCATTGGCGACCGTCGACTGAACTGGGTAGTCGCCGCCCGGTCGCACCGTGCTGTTGATAAATAGGAGCGGAGCGACGAAATTTGAGCCGAGCTGTAGAGCCACGCCGCGCGGCTGCACCATGTTGTAGATGTGTTCTTCCCAGTTCTGGACGTATGGTGTCTGTTCGGACCAGTTCGCTTGTAGCAGGCCCACTTCCGATTCGGGAGGACAGAACTTTCCGCTGTACTTTTCTTCGCGGAGCTCCGTCAGCGTGCACTTCTTGGGCGTCGCGTTGGGGTCGCCGACCAGCCCCGGAGGCAGATCGACGCGTACGTCCTTCAGCGTGCCGTCGGGGTCGCGAATGTAGGGCGAGTCGGCGTTGGATTCCATGCGCTGGAAGTGCGAGTTGAGCGTGAAGTTGGAGACCAGCTCGTACGGGTGCGAGCCGGCCTGTGTGTCCGGAGTGCCGTCCGCGTTCAGGAACGAGATTTCAAAGCTCTTGATGCCAAAGCCGACACCGGGTGTCGCGAGCAGGCCGCTGCTTTCGCTCGATCCGCTCGAGTTGGCGGCGTTGAGGCGGAAATGGTACAGCAGGCCCGGCTGTAGGCCTTCGATCTGTGCGGAGACCGGCACCGGCCCAGCGCTAGCGTCTATTTCGGCAGGCGTCTGCTTACAGGGAGCGCTCTGGTCGTAGGCGCCGCGGCCAAATTCGTCGGTCACGCCGTATTCAAAGCGGCAGGAGGAGACAGGCGCCCCGCCCGGATCGACCGTGCCGCCCAGCGTCGCCGTTTCCTTGGTGACGTTGGACGGTGGGATGGCGGTCACCACGGGCGCTGCGTTGGCAAAGACGTAGACCTTGCCGTCGGCCGGGCTGGAGACGTAGATCTCACCGTTGGCGCCGTTAACGGCGATTCCACCTTGCCCGGAGGGGCTGGAAAGTTCCAAGTTGCTGAAGCTAGACACGAGTTCTCCCACATTTTCGGCTTCGAACGATCCCGGTATTAGCTTGCTGCCGCGGTCCATCGCGCCGGTGTCCCACTCGGCGACGGAGGGCACGAGCGACTGCGAGTCGATGTAGACGTGACCGGTCGCGGGGTCCGTCGCCACAGCCACATCGCCGGATTCGCCCTTGTCGATCCGCCCGAGCCCTGATAGCTGTTGTCCGAACTTGACGACGCACGAACACGGGGATTCATAAAGCTGGTAGTTATCACCCGTCGGGCCGACGGCGAAGCCATGGGCTTGCGGCGTGCTGGGCACGCCGTCGCCGGGTTGGGTGGCGTTTGGGCTGAGCTGTTCGGCGACGAGACGGTTGGCGGCGGAGTCGTCGAACTCGTCGATCGCGAGGTCGTTGGAGGTGCCGGTGCTGAGGGCGACATGGAGGGTGCCGCGCGCGTCGACGGCGATCCCCAACAGTTCGTGCCCGGAAGGACCTGCCGCTGGGAAGCCGACGATCTGGTTGAGGTATTGGCCGCTTGAGCTGAACTTGTCGATCACGCCGTGACCGATGTCCATCACGTAGAGGTCCCCGGCGGAGGGGTCGGACGGGCTGGTCGAGCTATCGAGGGCGATCGCGGCGGGGGTGCCGGGGACGCTGGGGAAGGAGAACGAGCCGGCTGGCGTGGCGCCGCCGTCGAGCGCATTCGATTTCAGCGCGGAGAATTCGAGCGGGTTGCCGCTCGCGTCGAACTTGTAGACCGTTTCGCTGCCGATCGCGCTGACGTAAACGTCGCCGCTCGACTGGTCGATCGCGACACCGTTGGGGTTCGCGATCGGGCCGAAGCTGAACAGGAAGGGGTGGTTTTCAGCAAGCGCCGGGGCTGTGCCGGCCGCCATCGCGACGAGCAGCGCCAGCATCAGGGCTACGGACAGGCCACTTGCGAAGCTTCTAAGACGCATGATCACTTGCCTTTCCTCTTCGCGTGGGAGGATTTTCGGGCTTTCGAGCGGGGCTTGCGCACGCATCTGGCCTTCCCTTTGATCTTCTTCTTGACATAGTCCTTCTTGCACGTCAACTGTTTGGACTTTGCCTTAGTTATGGGCGGCGGCGCGAGGTTGCCGGCGCCGGCGAACGTCTGGCTCGACGGCGCCCCGTAGATCGGGGGCTGCGGCGAGACCGGGTTGCGGCATGCGTCGGCCGTGGCGCACGGCGGTGGCGGGGACGCGGCCGGGAAGCCACCGCCCACGCGCGCGTCGTAGATGACCTGCATCCCTTCCTGCGTATCCTGCGGCACGAGCTGTTGGCTCGAGGTGAAAAGGACATCGCCGCCGCTTTCGCCCGCGCCTATGAAGGAAGATGGGTTCGTGCTCGTGCCGGAGGAGATCAGACTCGGCTGGCCGCTCTCGTATTCGTACACGTCGCTCTGGCCGTTCGTGTCGGACGGCAGCAGCGCTTCGCCCGTTTCGAAGAACAGCCGTCCACCATCGGAGAGGTAGCGAGGGCCGGCCGTCGGTGGAATTTTTGTCCCGCCGCTGACGGGCGCTTCGCCGGTGGGGTTGCACGAGGCGCAGACGAGCTGATTCGAGCTGGCGCTGTAGAGGAAGACCTCTTCGGCCTCACCGCCGCCCGGCTGACTGTTGTCATAGCCGGTCAGGCTCTTGAGCGAGTCGAACGCGAACCACGTGCCGTCCGGCGCGATATTCCCCGCGCCGAAGTCGTTTTCGTCAAGGGTGGCGATGTACGTGGTTGTGCCGCCGCTCCACAGGTAGAGATTGTGTTGGCCACTGGTCGCTCCTTCGAGTACCACTTTGCCTTCGCTGTCGGTGTATTCGCGCTTGTTGGTTGCCAGCACCGCTCGTGCGACGAAGTAGACGTGCGAGCTGTCTTTGCTGCCCAGGACCGAGACGCGCAGCACGTCCGCGTGTTCGCCGCCTGTGGCGACGGTCAGGTCGCTCAATTCACAACTGTTGGCACCTTCCGGCAGGGCGCACTCGTACAGATCTGGTTCGCCTAGCTGCGCGGTCGAGTCGGGCGTTAGCCTGCTTTCATCGAGGAAGAAGATCTTCGAGCCGTCGGCGCTGGCGGCCTGGAAGGACCCGTCGCCGCTCGCCCCGGCCCCCTGTGTCCTGTCCACCTGGATGGTGCGTTCGCCGTCGATACGCACATATAGAGCACCGCCCGAGGCGAAGAATATATGCGAGCCGTCCGCGGAGATCGGGTTCGCTCCCTGCGCCGCTTCAGCCAGCGCCCCGGCCGCGGGTGTTCCACCCGGCAGCAGCGTCAGCAGGCGCAGTGCGCCTTCGTCCCATTCATAGACGTCTTCGGAGCCTTCGACGGCGAGCGCAAGTGCGTCTGGTGTCAGCAGCGCCTTCTCGCCAAAGACGACGTGGCTGAGGTCGGCGGAGGCGCCGAGGAAGTGCGCGTCGGCCGGTGTTACGCCGGGCGGCGGCGTGTTGATCAGTTGGTAGGCGCCGGTCGCGTTGTCGCGCAGCAGCAGGTTCTGGTAGCCCACCGGTTCGCCGCTGACCACCTGCAGGCCTTCCGCGTTGCACGCTTCCTTATTTTCCGGCTGTGAGGCGCGTGTGGATTCGCCGAGGATGACTATGTCCTTGGAGATTTCGTTTGAGTACGCCGGCACCCGCGTGTTGTGCGACACGCACAGCGCTCCCGTGTAGGCTTCCAAGGGGCTGATGTCTTCGACGTTCCAGCCGGCTCGCCCGCGCGTCGCCACGTAGTCGTCGCCGCCGGTCGGCGCGCCGGGCAGCGATTCTTTGGTCAACAGCGAGATCGCTTCGCCGTCGCCGGCCACGACGCCGGCGCTTCTGTCGAGGCCGCTGTCGAACTCCACCGAGCTGGTGTTGGGTGGCGTCACCAGCTCATATGCGCGGCAGTCAGGTAGCTTTGCCGAGAAGCCGCCGCGAGACGCTTCGTTGGGACAGGCACTCTGTTCGGCGCTCGCGGTCGTGAACGTCTGGTCGCGCCCGGCCACCGGAGAGCCGACTTCGCTGGTGGCGACGATGCGGTAGTGATAGGTCGTGTCCGGCGCAAGGTCGCTTGCCGCGGCCCAGACGGCGTGCGGCGTGAGGCCTTCGCCGACGCTGCCTTCGGGAAACGGCACGCTCTGGCCATAGGCGGTCGTGGTGCCATATTCGAAGCGGTAGGTGGTCTCGGTCCCGCCCGGGTTAACAAGCGCGCCGAGCTTTGCTTCGGAGGCGCCGACTTCGGCAGTCAGCTCCTTGCCGACCACGGCGACGGTCGGCGGCCCATAGATCCAGACCTCTTTATTGGAGTTGTCGGTGACATACACACGTCCGCTGGCTTCGTTCACCGCCACCATTGGATGTAGCAAGCTGTTGCCTTGGCCCCCGCCTTCGAAAAGGCCGGCGCCGACGTCTGCGAGCTGGACGCCTGTCGAGCTGTTGTACTCGACCAGATGAGAGCACGGCGGTGTTACCGAGCCACATGCCTCGGCCTTGTTGTCGACAATCGCGAACACGTCGCCGTGATTGTCGAGCGCGATCGATTCCACCCCTTCGCCATGTGAGTTAAATTCGCCTCCGGTCTTGATTTCGCGGAGCGGTTCGTCTGCTGGGCTGAGCTCCTCGATGCGGTGGTTGCCAGTGTCGGCCACCCATACGTGTCCCGTGGAGTCGACGGCTACGCCGGTCGGCCTGTTCAGCGCACCGCTCCGGGGGCCGCCGGTGAAGGTGCTCAACAGTACTCCTGTAGGGCTGTACTCGAGAACCTCGTTTTCGGCCGTGACAGGCAGGTAGACGTTGCCTGTGGAGTCGGAAGCGATCTGCACGTCCGAGGCGAAGCCCACGAAGATGTTGCGCGAGCTCGGGACCGGGAACGGGGTTCCCACAAGCGCACCGGTACTGTCGTAAGTCGCGAGTTTGGGTACAAGCGTTGTACTGAAGTTAGGCCCTTCGAGGACGTAGAGATCGCCGTTGGACGGGTTCACTCTTATTCCCTCATATATCCCGTCTCCTTCGCCGAAGGGCGACGGAGGGGATAGCTCCTTAGCGGACGGTTCGAACTTGGCGCCGGACGGTTGCAGCTTGATTAGGTTCTTGCTTACCCCGTTATCGAAGCCGCCGAGATACAGATCGCCGCTAGACTGATCGACCGAGACACCCTCGACTTCTTCGACGAGTGCCACTTCTTTGACGCTCAAGCTAAAGCCGCCATAAAAGATGAGCTTCGGAGCTGCGGCACAGGCGACACCAGTAAACAGCGTGAAGGTAGAGACGCTCAGTACGAACATGGGGAGCGCACGGGGCAGCAGACGCTTTCCACTGTCGCGACCTCGCGGGGCGAGCGAGTCACCCAGCTTGATTAGCTTGGTTAGGTATATACCCGTCTTCCTTGAGACGGGCCTCCCGTCTCCCACGATCCTCTCCATGCACCACATAGAGCCCCCACAATTGTCGACAAATGTGCCGCCCGGGTAGGAACACATGTCCCGCCCAAGCGGCACTCACCTATAACCTACTCTTACTTCAGGCTAATACTTCGGCTAAGCATACTGCTTATGATACCACTCCTTCGGATGACGCCGTCAGTTCCCCACCTTCATTGAGGATGACGGGAGCGCTGCCTTCAACGATTCCGCTGTTTTCGCCACCCAAGCTACAGGTCGCTAATTTGATTCCTGCTAATTCCGTGAACGCAGTCGAGAAGTTCCCTAACAGCGTTGTGCCTTCTAACGACAGTTCGGATACTGCTCCTTCGGGGCCCGTGCATTCGTCCGTTATGGGACCAATGAGTGATTTCATGCATTCAACCTCCCAGCCGGGTTGTCCACCGCCGGAGTGCGGTAAAATTAAGTCCGCAAAGAAGACTGTCGTGTCTTCCATTAACTCGACTTCGGTTTCCCAGGGTAGATGGGCTGCCCAGACTAACGGTTCTTCGCAGTTCATCTGGTTGACACATACGAGCGCAGTCCCTGATAACCCAGTATTACCAGCAGCACCGCCGCTTAATGATAATACTTCACTGATCCAATCTAACGAGTTCGGCCCGACCCACCCTTCGAGGTTGCCGCTGCATAAGACATCTGCTTTGCCAAGAGGGGTACTGGTGTCTTCTAGTAACAGTTCGCCGATCGATTCCGTTAATAATTCGGTCGACACCGCAGTGCCGCCGACTAACCATTCGGCTAATAAGAACGTCGCCGCGGACGCAGACGCCGCGAGCACCGCAGCGAACGCAAATACGGCGAGCATCACGATGCCCAACAATTTGAATCTCTTCATTGTCTTTTGTGCCTTTCCCTCTTCGAGGCCCGGTTGAGCCTCTACCGAGGCTTGGGATCGACCGATCAGAGCACTCGTTCAAGGTCAGAGAGCGCCAGATCCGGCCATATTGTCTTGCTGGAGACGCGCAGCAGACCGATGCCAGCCCACGTCCCTCAGAGCATCCTTGCAGAGGGCTGGGGCCGAAGTCCAGGAGTGTTTCCCATACGGCGCGAAGAAGCGCTTGCCCGCCAAGCGGCGCCTGAAGATCGCCGCCGGCGAGAAATGACCTCTCGCTCCGAGTTTCCTGTGCCTTCAACCCAAGCTCCCTTTGTCAAGGCCGCCGATGCAGTCGCGAGGCACGCTCTAAACGAATCCCACGACGTCACCGACCATGCTCTGTAAACCCGGCCAAAGTTCTGGATATCGGGTCATTACGTATTTTTACACAGATCTAAAGGGCTGTCAAGACCGAAGGATCTAGGGCACCTCGCTGTCGAGCAGCGCGCCGATCCTCCAGAAGCCGCCTTCGCGTTCGACGACGATGTCGCTTTCGGGCGCCGCGTGGAAGCCCAGCAGCGCCAGGCCGAGATCGCCGTTCACGTACACACCGGTGACAACCATGCTTGCGGGGCCCTCGCCGAGTAGATGCTGGTGTTGCTGTGCGAGCAGGGGCGCGATCGCCGCCGCGCAGCCGCCCCCGCCGCGGGTCGCCTGACGCTGCGAGGAGGTCAGCCCCGCGACGAGATTTGAGCCCAGCAATGAACACGCGGACGCGCCGTCTCGCGCCAGCGCGTGCGCATAGTAGTGCTCGACGAGCTTTGCGATCGCGCGCGCCGTGGACGCGCTCGCCCGGTGGCCATAGATTTCCAGCAGCGCTTGGTCGTCCTGTCCGGGGTCGCTGGGATGGTCGTCGTTGTCGTTGTCGCCGTCGTATTTGAGGTAGGCGCCGGCGGCGCGCGAGCTCGCGCCGGGCGTACCGGCTTCGCTCGATCCGCTACCGGCGGGCCTGGCTGTGCCGGCGCCGCACGCGCATAGGTAGGTGCCGAGCAGCGCGGTCACAAACAGCGCGAGCAGCGCTCTCACGCTAACGCCGATCGCGTGCCGCTCCGATGGGCATAACGTTGCTGTTATTCGCCCGGTCGCGGCGCGCGCCCTAACGAGCACCATTCGAAGCCGTCGCGCCTGGCGATCTGTAGCGTGTCTTTGCGGAGCGCTTCGGCCTTCTCCAGAAGCTTTGTCGCCGTCTTCTGTTGATTTTCTTTGACGTCTTGCGCGACCGCGTCCGCGTACTCGCCGGTCAGGTGGATGTCGTTGACGATCTGTTCC
>Ga0210397_10000715_pt1 | contig 21940 bp, 18 predicted proteins | sample IncBWH2OmetaG_FD_160126 | JGI IMG/M metagenome (GOLD analysis project Ga0210397, IMG submission 160126) | Forest soil microbial communities from Barre Woods Harvard Forest LTER site, Petersham, Massachusetts, United States - Inc-BW-H-2-O ...
GATCAACTATCGCGTCGCCGCGATGGAAAAGGCCGGCCACAAGGAATTCCCGAAGGATCTCGCCGGTTTTGCCGACCTGATCAAGGGCCTCAACAAGAACGGCACGCCGGCCGGCATGGCGATCGGTCACGCTTCGGGCGACGCCAACACCTGGCTGCACTGGGCGTTATGGGCGCATGGCGGCAACCTGATCGATGCGAACAACAAGGTCGTTATCAATTCGCCGGAAACCGCCAAGGCGCTGGAATACGTCAAGGGTCTCTACGATGACTTCATTCCGGGCACCGCGTCCTGGAACGACAGCTCCAACAACAAGGCGTTCTTGGCCGGCCAACTCTATCTCACCGTCAACGGCATCTCGATTTACGTCACGGCGAAAAAGGAAAATCCGCAGATCGCCGAGGACATGAATCATGCCCATCTGGTTCCGGGCGTCGACGGCAAGACAAGAGAAATGAACCTCGGATTCCCGATCCTGGTGTTCAACTTCACCAAGTTCCCGCAGGCCTGCAAGGCCTTCACGGCCTTCATGATGGACCCCGAACAACTCAATCCATGGGTCGAGGCTTCGCAGGGTTATCTCTCGCCGTTCCTGGCCGGCTTCAGCAAGAATCCGATCTGGACCGCCGATCCCAAGAACACGCCGTATCGCAACGTGGCGGAAGTTTCGCTGACCCCGGCCGGCATCGGCAAGATGGGCGAGAACGCAGCCGCCGCGATTGCCGACTTCGTTCTGGTGGACATGTTTGCCAACTACTGCACCGGCCGCGAGGATGTAAAGACGGCGATGACGTCAGCCGAGCGTTCCGCCAAGCGCATCTTCCGGTAGGATGAAAGCACCGGCGCGGCTGATAGGATCAACGGCGCCGGCCTTACACTCTCTTTGTTGACGGTCCGGGCTTATTCGGCACGGAATTGGAGCGAGATGACGACACTTCAGACATCGGCGCCTGTTCGCGCTACGCGCATCGAGAGACCGTCGCTATGGTTGCGGCTGAAGTTCAACCGCAATTTCATGGCGCTGTGGTTCATGCTGCCAGCGGCGGCGTTTCTGATTCTGTTCCTGGCCTATCCGCTGGGCTTGGGCGTCTGGATGAGCTTTACCGACGAGCGCATCGGCCGCGGCGGCATTTTCGTCGGCCTCGAGAATTACGAATGGCTCTGGGACGACGCCATCTTCTGGCTCTCCGTGTTCAACACGCTGCTCTATACGATCGTCGCCAGCGCCATCAAATTCGCGATCGGACTTTATCTCGCGCTGCTGTTGAACCGGAACATGCCGCTCAAGGCGATGATCCGCTCCATCGTTCTCATTCCCTTCATCGTGCCGACTGTGCTGTCGGCGATCGCGTTCTGGTGGATTTACGATTCCCAGTTCTCGATCATCTCCTGGTCGCTGATCAAGCTCGGCCTTATCGACCACAACATCAATTTCCTCGGCGATTCGAACCTGGCGCGCGGCAGCGTGATTTTCGCCAATATCTGGCGCGGTGTTCCTTTCGTGGCGATCACGCTGCTGGCGGGCCTCCAGACCGTTTCGCCGTCGCTCTATGAAGCCGCGACACTGGACGGCGCCACCAACTGGCAGCGCTTCCGCTACATCACCTATCCGTTGCTAACGCCGATCATCGCGGTCGTGATGACCTTCTCGGTGCTGTTCACCTTTACCGACTTCCAGCTGATCTGGGCGCTGACGCGCGGCGGCCCGGTGAACGCCACGCATCTGATGGCGACCTTGAGCTACCAGCGTGGCATCATCTCGGGGCGTCTGGGCGAGGGTGCGGCGATTGCCACCGCCATGATCCCGTTCCTGCTCGCCGCGATCGCGATTTCCTGGTTCGGCATGCAACGCCGCAAATGGCAGCAAGGATCGAACAATGACTGACGCCCTGCTACCGACCAAAGCGCCGAAACTCATCACGAGCGACGACAGCGAGGGCATGAGCTATCTGGAATCGCTGCCGCGCCGGGTGGTGACGCTCTATATCCCGTTGGGCCTGATCCTGATCGTGCTGTTGTTTCCGTTCTACTGGATGGCGCTGACCTCGATCAAACCCGACGAACAACTGATCGACATGAACACCTACAACCCGTTCTGGGTGGTTCATCCGACCTTCAAGCACATCAGCAAGCTGTTGTTCGAGACGCAGTATCCGCGCTGGCTCTGGAACACCATGTATGTGGCGGTCGGCGCCACCACGCTTTCGATCATTGCGAGCGTGCTTGCGGCCTATGCGATCGTGCGCCTGCGTTTCAAGGGCGCGGATACCGTTGGCGTCTTGATCTTCTTCGCTTATCTGGTGCCGCCCTCGATCCTGTTCATTCCGCTGGCCTCGGTGATCCAGGCCTACGGCCTGTTCGACTCGCCGCTGTCGCTGATCCTGGTTTATCCGACGCTGCTGATTCCGTTCTCGACCTGGCTGTTGATGGGATACTTCAAGACCATCCCCTTCGAGCTTGAGGAATGCGCGCTGATCGACGGCGCCTCGCGCTGGCAGATCCTGACCCGCATCGTGGTGCCGCTCGCCATTCCCGGCCTGATCTCGGCCTTCATCTTCTCTTTCACGCTGTGCTGGAACGAGTTCATCTACGCGCTGACCTTCCTGCAATCCACGCCGAACAAGACCGTGCCGGTGGCGATCGTGAATGAATTCGTCGATGGCGATATCTACAAATGGGGTTCGCTGATGGCGGGCGCGCTGGTCGGCTCGCTGCCGCTCGTGATCCTTTATGCTTTCTTCGTCGAACACTATGTGTCGGCGATGACCGGAGCGGTGAAGGAGTGACCGGCACAGACTTGTCGAACCTCATCCTGAGGAGCGCGCATTTGGCGCGCGTCCCGAAGGATGGCAGCTCGCACGTTCTGTAGCCATCCTTCGAGACGCATCGCTCGCGCGACGCTCCTCAGGATGAGGCAAGTAAGAAAAAAAGGAGTGGGTTTTGCATATTCTGGTTCTCGGTGCCGCCGGTATGGTCGGGCGTAAATTGGTCGAACGGTTGCTCAGCGACGGTCGGCTCGGGACAGGCGACATCACGCGGATGACGCTGCACGACGTGGTGGCGCCGAAGCGGCCGGAGAAGGCCGGCTTTCCGGTCGAGACCATGGCGGGTGACTTCGCGTTGCCTGGCGTTGCCGAACAACTGATCGCCGGCCGCCCCGACGTGATCTTCCATCTCGCGGCGATCGTCTCTGGCGAGGCCGAGCTCGACTTCGACAAGGGCTATCGCATCAATCTCGACGGCACGCGGATGTTGTTCGACGCGATCCGGCTGGTTGGCGGCGGTTATAAGCCGCGCGTCGTTTTCACCTCGTCGATCGCGGTATTCGGCGCGCCGTTCCCGGACGCCATCGGCGATGAGTTCTTCAACACGCCGCTCTTGAGCTATGGCACTCAGAAGGCCATCGGCGAATTGCTGCTGGCCGACTACACCCGGCGTGGCTTCATGGAGGGCGTCGGTATTCGACTGCCGACGATCAACATTCGCCCCGGACTTCCGAACAAGGCGGCCTCCGGCTTCTTCTCCGGCATCCTGCGCGAGCCGCTGGCAGGTAAGGAAGCCATTTTGCCGGTATCGGAGGATGTCAGGCACTGGCATGCCTCGCCGCGCTCGGCGGTAGGCTTTTTGCTCCATGCCGGGTCCATAGACACCGCCAAGATCGGCCCACGCCGCAACCTCTCGATGCCCGGCATTTCCGCGACCGTCGGCGAACAGATCGCAGCCCTCAAGCGCGTCGCCGGCGATAAGGTCGCCGCACGCATCAAGCGTGAGCCGGACCCCTTTATTGTCGGGATCGTCGCCGGATGGCCGCGCAATTTCAATCCCAAGCGGGCGCTTGAATTGGGATTCACGACCGCCGAAAAATCATTCGACGACATCATCCGGATTCACATCGACGACGAATTGGGCGGTAAGTTCGCTGCGTGAGCGGCCGAGCATGATCCGCAAAAGTGGGAACCGGTTTTCCGAAAAAGATCATGCTCAAATGGACGGAGAAAAGACCATGACAGCCAGCATCGTCGGTTGGGCGCATACGCCCTTTGGCAAATTCGACACCGAGACCGTCGAGAGCCTGGTGGTCAAGGTCGCCAATGAAGCCCTTAGCGATGCGGGCATCGGTGCCTCCGACGTCGATGAGATTGTTCTCGGCCACTTCAATGCGGGCTTCTCGCCGCAGGATTTCACCGCCGCCTTGGTGTTGCAGGCCGATCCGAACCTGCGTTTCAAGCCGGCTACAAGGGTCGAGAATGCGTGCGCCACCGGCTCTGCCGCCGTGCATCAGGGCATCCGGGCGATCGCCTCGGGTGCGGCCAAAATCGTGCTGGTGGTCGGCGTCGAGCAGATGACGCGAACGCCGGGCCCCGAGATCGGCCGCAATCTGTTGCGTGCGTCGTATCTGCCGGAGGACGGCGATACTCCCGGCGGCTTTGCCGGTGTGTTCGGCAAGATCGCGCAAGGCTATTTCCAGAAATACGGCGATCAGTCGGATGCGTTGGCGATGATCGCGGCGAAGAACCACAAGAACGGCGTCGCCAATCCCTATGCGCAGATGCGCAAGGATTTCGGTTATGAATTCTGCCGCTCCGAGAGCGAAAAGAATCCATATGTCGCCGGGCCCCTCAAGCGCACTGACTGCTCGCTGGTGTCGGATGGCGCCGCCGCGCTGGTGCTTGTCGATTCCGATATCGCAAAATCCATGGGTAAGGCGGTGAATGTTCGCAGCACAGCGCACGCGCAGGATTTCCTGCCGATGTCCAAGCGCGACATTTTGCAGTTCGAGGGCTGCTCGGTTGCCTGGCAGCGCGCGCTCGAGAAAGCGGGGATTGGACTCTCCGATCTTTCCTTTGTCGAGACGCATGACTGTTTCACCGTCGCCGAATTGATCGAATATGAGGCGATGGGGCTGACGCCGCGGGGGCAGGGCGCCCGCGCGATCAAGGAAGGCTGGACGCAGAAGGACGGCAAGCTCCCGGTCAATCCGTCCGGCGGATTGAAGGCGAAGGGCCACCCGATTGGCGCGACCGGCGTCTCCATGCATGTGATGACCGCGATGCAACTCACCGGCCAGGCGCCGGAGGGCATGCAACTCGCAAATCCTAAGCTCGGCGGCATCTTCAACATGGGTGGCGCCGCGGTCGCCAACTACGTTTCGATTCTGGAGCCCGCGAAGTAGGCGAGGCGTGATGCGATGAACATCGCCTGTTGGCTCGCCGCAACGGCAAAACTTCGTCCCGAAGCGCCCGCGCTTCTGACCGGCTTCGATCTCGACGCGGACTACCAGACCTTTGCGCGCCGCGCCGCGGCCATTGCTGAGACGTTGGCGCGTGACCATCGGATTGCGCCCGGCGACCGCGTCGCGGTCTTTGCGAGCAACTGTACCCAATATCTCGAATGCCTCTATGGCGTCTGGTGGATGGGCGCGGCTGCGATCCCGATCAATGCCAAACTACATGGCCGCGAGGCCGCCTGGATTTGCAGCGATGCCGGCGCGAAACTGGCGTTCGTCTCCGATGACACGGTTGACGCGCTCAACGAGGCGAAAGGCGACCTGCCACGGTCGATGAAGCAGATCTCGCTCGATAGCGAGACCTATCGCGCCATGCGCGAGGGCGAGGGCGAGCCTTCTCCACTGCCACGCGACGTCGACGATCTCGCCTGGCTGTTCTACACGTCGGGCACCACGGGGCGGCCGAAAGGTGTGATGCTCAGCCACGGCAATCTCGTCGCAGCGTCCACCTGCTATCTCATCGATGTCGATCCGGCGACACCGAACGATACCTCGCTTTATGCCGCGCCGATCTCGCATGGCGCTGGCCTCTATAATTTTCCGCATACCCGCATGGGCGGGCGGCACGTCGTTCCGGAATCCGGCGGCTTCGATCCGGACGAAGTGCTTAACCTTGCGCGCCAACTCGACAATGTCGTGATGTTCGGGGCGCCAACCATGGTGCGCCGCCTGGTCGATGCCGCCAAGCGTCGCGGCGAAAATGGCGAAGGTATCCGCACCATCATCTATGGCGGCGGGCCGATGTATCTCGCTGATATTCGCGAGGCGATCGCGGTGATGGGTCAGCGCTTTGTGCAGATCTACGGCCAGGGTGAATCGCCGATGACGATCACGGCGCTCGGCCGCGAATGGCACATGAAGACCGGCCACCCGCGCTATCTGGAACGTCTGGCCTCCGTCGGCACCGCGCAAAGCGTGATGTCGGTCCGCATCACGGGAAAGGACGGCGAGGTGCTGCCGGCGGGCGAAACCGGCGAGGTCGAAGCCAAGGGCACCGCCGTGATGCTCGGCTATTGGAACAACCCGAAGGCCAATGCCGAGACGCTGAAGGATGGCTGGTTGCGCACCGGTGACGTCGGACGTCTCGACGAAGACGGGTTCCTCACGCTATCAGATCGTTCCAAGGACGTGATCATATCCGGCGGTACGAATATCTATCCGCGCGAGGTGGAAGAAGCGCTTCTGACGCACGCGGACGTGCGCGAGGTCTCCGCGATCGGCGTGCCCGATCCGGACTGGGGCGAGGTCGTCGTCGCCTGCGTGGTGCTGGAACAGGGCGCCGCTCCCGATAACGCCAAACTGGACGCGCACTGCCTGGCATCGATCGCGCGCTTCAAGCGGCCGAAGCGGTACGTGTATCTCGAGGCATTGCCGAAAAATAACTACGGCAAGGTGCTGAAAACCGAATTGCGGCAGATGATGGCAAAACCGTAAGAACGCGGCCCGTTCTTCGCATGCGCCCATACGCCTGCCGCCCTTGATCTTGCCGATCGCCTGACGTTACTAGATTTCGCGCCGTCACAGAACGGCTTCGGGTCGGGAGCAGGCAACACATGGGACCGCTGGAGGGCGTCAAGATCATCGATATGACGACCGTGCTGATGGGTCCCTATGCCACCCAGATGCTCGGCGATTACGGCGCCGATGTCATCAAGGTCGAGAGCCTCGAGGGCGACGTGACGCGGCTAATCGGGCCCACCCGGCATCCCGGCATGGGACCGGTGTTCCTTAACACAAACCGCAGCAAACGTTCGATCGCGCTCGATCTGAAGAAAGCCGGCGGCCGCGATGCGGTGCTTCGGTTAATCGCGTCGGCCGACGTGCTGATCTACAACGTGCGGCCGCAGGCGATGGCGCGCCTACAACTCGGCTACGACGTCGTCGCCAAGATCAATCCGCGGCTGATCTATGCCGGCGTGTTCGGCTTCGGTCAGGATGGTCCTTATGCCGCCAAGCCCGCTTATGACGATCTGATCCAGGGCGCGACCGCGTTGCCGGCGCTGATGGCGCAAACGGGAGACGGCGTTCCGCGTTATGTTCCGAACGCGCTGGTCGATCGCATCGTCGGCCTGACGGCGGTCGGCGCGATTTGCGCGAGCCTCGTGCATCGCGACCGCACGGGGCGCGGCCAGCGCCTGGACATTCCGATGTTCGAAACCATGGCCGGGTTTGTCATGGGTGACCACATGGGCGGCCTGACCTATGAGCCGCCTTTGGATCGTGGTGGCTATGCGCGGCATCTGTCGCGCGACCGGCGTCCCTACAAGACCGCGGACGGTTATATCTGCGTGATCGTCTATAATGACAAGCAGTGGGCGAACTTCTTTGAGGCGACCGGCCGCGACGACCTGCGCTGCGATCCGGTGTTTTCAACCTTTGCCGGCCGCGCCACCAATATAAATACCGTCTATGCCGAACTCGCCCGCATCTTCGAAACGCGGACGACAGCCGAATGGATCGATCTGCTCACCAAGGCCGATGTACCCGTGATGCCGATGCACGATCTCGAAAGCATTTTGCAGGATCCGCATTTGGCCTCGACCGGATTCTTTCCGGTTGTCGACCATCCGAGCGAAGGCAAGATTCGGAGCATGAAGGCTTCCGCGCGGTGGTCGGAAACCCCGAGCGAACCGTCGCGGCTGGCGCCGCGCTTGAACGAGCATGGAGACGAAATCCTGAGAGAAGCTGGGTTTTCCGAGAACGAAATCGCCACGCTCGTGCGTGAGGGCGCCACGCTGGCTGCCCAGGATTCGGTAATGGGTTAGCCGCATGGATTTTGCCCTGACAGCCAATCAGGAATCGATCCGCGACGCGGTCGCAAAGATCTGCGCGCGCTTCGACGATGTCTATTGGCTGAAGAAGGACAAGGAAGGCGGATATCCCGCCGACTTCCATAAAGCACTCGCCGATGCCGGCTGGCTCGGCATCTGTATTCCGGAAGACTACGGCGGTTCCGGTCTCGGCATTCTCGATGCCGCGATCATGATGCACACGATCGCCAAATCCGGCGCCGGCATGTCCGGTGCTTCCGCCGTTCACATGAACGTATTCGGGCTTAACCCCGTCGTCGTGTTTGGCACCAAGGAGCAATGCGAGAGGATGTTGCCGCCGATCGTTTCGGGTGCGCAACGATCCTGCTTTGCCGTGACCGAACCCAACACCGGGCTCAACACCACACAGTTGAAAACCCGCGCGGTGCGCAAGGGCGACAAATATATCGTCAACGGACAGAAGGTCTGGATTTCGACCGCGCAGGTCGCCGAGAAGATTCTCCTGCTCGCGCGCACGACGCCGCTGGAAGAAGTCAAAAACCCGACACATGGCCTCAGCCTGTTCTACACTGATTTCGATCGCAGCCGTATTTCGGTGCGCGAGATCGAGAAGATGGGCCGCAAGGCGGTCGATTCCAACGAGCTCTTCATCGAGGACTTCGAAATACCGGCAGCAGATCGCCTCGGCGAAGAGGGAAAGGGCTTTGAATACATCCTGCACGGGATGAATCCGGAGCGCATCCTGATTGCGGCCGAAGCAGTCGGGCTTGGTCAGCTCGCGCTTTCGCGCGCCGCCGCCTACGCCAAGGAGCGCAACGTGTTCAACCGCCCGATCGGCAAGAACCAGGCGATCCAGCACCCGCTTGCCGAAAACTGGATGGAACTGGAGGCTGCCTGGCTGATGACGTTAAGGGCTGCCTGGCAATACGATCAGGGAGAGCCATGCGGTCCGGCGGCCAATGCCGCGAAATATCTCGCCGGCGAAGCCGGGTTTCACGCCTGCGAGCAGGCGGTGATGACCCATGGCGGCTTCGGCTATGCCAAGGAATTCCACGTCGAGCGCTACTTTCGCGAATCGCTGATCCCGCGCATCGCGCCGATCAGCCCGCAGCTCATTTTAAGTTTCATCGCCGAAAAGGTGCTGGGCTTGCCGAAGTCGTATTGAGGCAGCTATCTCCCTTGGCAAATCACACTGGCAAAATCACAGGGCACGTTAAGGAACCATCATGACCCGTCTGAAGGCCGCGCTTGACCCGCGCTCCGTCGCCATTATCGGCGCTTCGGAAAACCCCAACAAGGTCGGTGGCCGGCCGGTGCACTATCTCGACAAGTTCGGATTCAAGGGCAAGATTTTCCCTATCAATCCGTCGCGCGCTGAAGTGCAAGGCCACAAGTGCTACAAGAGCCTCGCCGATCTTCCCGAGGCGCCGGACATGGCGATCGTCGCGGTCGCCGGCGACAATGCCATCGGCGCGGTGGAGGAATGCGCCGCGCGTGGCGTCAAGGTCGCGGTGGTGATGGCGTCGGGCTTCGGCGAAGTCGATGCGGTCGCCGGCAAGGCCAAGGAACGGCGCATGGTCGAGATCGCCCACCAGGCCGGCATGCGCATCGTCGGCCCGAACTCGCAAGGTCTTGCCAATTTCGGTACCGGGACGATCGCGAGCTTCTCCACCATGTTCATGGAGATGGATGCGTCGGAAGGGCAAGGTCATGTCGCGATGCTGAGCCAGAGCGGCGCGCTTTCTTCGGTTCCGGTTGGGTTCCTGCGTCAGCGCGGCATCGGCGTGCGTCATACGCACGCGACCGGGAATGACGCCGACATCACGGTCGGCGAATTAGCAGTCGCGGTCGCCGAAGACCCCGAAGTCAAGCTGCTGCTGCTTTATCTCGAAAGCATTCCCGACACGAAATATCTGGAAGAACTTGCTTCCGTGGCCTTGAAACGCGATCTGCCGATCATCGCGCTGAAGTCCGGCCGTTCCGAGGCTGGCCGTCAGGCGGCGCAATCGCACACCGGCGCGCTTGCCAACGAAGATCGCGTCGTTGACGTCTTCTTCGAGCAGCACGGGATCTGGCGCGCACCCGACATGCGCGGCCTTGTCGAAGCAAGCGAGCTTTACCTGAAAGGCTGGAAGCCGAGGGGCCGGCGGCTCGTCGCTATCAGCAACTCCGGCGCGGTCTGTGTCATGACCGCGGATGCGGCCACCAATGTCGGCATGCCGATGGCCAAACTCTCGGCCGAGACCGACAAGAAGCTCAAGGGCATTCTGCCGAGTTTTGCGACCACGACGAACCCGATCGATCTGACGGCGGCGTTGTTGTCCAACAGCCGCCTGTTCGGCGACATTCTTCCGGTCATCGCCGAAGATCCGGCTGCCGACGCATTCCTGATCGGGGTTCCCGTTGCGGGGCCCGGCTACGATGTCGAGGCGTTTGCGCGCGACGCGGCTGGCTTTGCCAAACAGACCGGAAAGCCGCTGGTGATCGCCGCCACCCAGAAGAGCGTTGCCGATCAATTCGCCGCCGAAGGCTCGTCGGTGTTTCCGACCGAGACCGAGGCCGTGACCGCGCTGCATCAATTTCTGGCGCACCGCGAATTGATGGCGCGCACCAAGGCTCGCGAGACGTCAGGTTCACAGGCCCGTGCACCCTGGGCGCCGGCAGCGGCGACCACGATGCTTAACGAAGCCGACAGCCTTGCCTTGCTGGCCGGGCGCGGCATTCCCGTCGTAGCGCATCGGCTCTGCCGGTCCCGCGCGGAGGCGATTGCGGCCTTCGAGACCATCGGCGGTCCGGTGGTGGTCAAGGGCTGCTCGGCCGATATCGCGCATAAATCCGAGCTTGGGCTGGTCAAGCTCGGCGTCGCGAGCCGCGAGGAGGCCGGCGAGGTCTGGGCCCAGATGGAGGCAATTATCCGCAAGCACGGCGCGCGATTCGACGGCGTCATCGTGGCGGCGATGGCGGGTGGCCGCCGTGAGATCATGATCGGCGCGCATCGAGACCCCGTCTTCGGCCCGGTAGTGGCGGTCGGCGACGGCGGCAAATATGTCGAGATCTTCCGCGATACCGCGCTGCTGCTGCCGCCGTTTTCAAGGGAAGAGGCGAAAGCTGCACTTCACCGGCTCAAGGTCGCCCCGCTTTTTGCGGGCGTCCGTGGCGAGCCGCCGATGGATGTCGAGGCGTTGTGCGATGCCGTGATGCGAATCGGCGACTTGATGCTGGACCCCGCAGCCAAAGTCATGAGCCTCGATCTCAACCCGGTGCTGCTCGACAGCGCGGGCAAGGGCTGTGTGGTCGTGGATGCGGTTGTTTTTCAAGGATGATTTGGCAAGGCGATCTGAACGGTGGTCGCGAACGCAACGAAGCAATCCCCCAAGGCTACGCGGAACCTATTGCCCCGGATTGCTTCGTCGCATTCGCTTAACCCCGCGCGCGCTTGCGGTGAGTGATCACCGCCAGTAGAGGACGACGCTGGCAATGACGAGCATAGCCGTCACTGCCATCGTCTGCGCGAGTGCCTCCGAGGCCGCCCTTTTGGTGGCGTCCTTCATGCTGTTCTCCCTAGACTCGGGCTTGGGTGAACCCGGATTTTGGACGCGATTCATCGTTGCCCGCAAAGGCCCGACGATCGGCTGGATTTACTCGGAACACCCCACGACGAGTATTCGCTTTGATTGAGTCCCCACTCAGCGAATATCGACGAGTGCAAATTCGTTTAGCAATAAGGCGGCATTTTGGCTCGGCTGTAGCGGGTTTATGCGCGAGACAAGGAATTTTGAGAGCGGCTAGCGGCTCCGGCGGGGCTCCTCGCCGTTGATCGGCTGAGGCGGCAGGGATACGGTTTTTGGAAAATCCGCCAGCCGACAAGGCGGTTCAAAACATCTGCCGGAGGTAAACCATGGCCCGCATCGACTATTGCGACACGTCGAAATCGAACGAACGCACAAAGGAAATTCTGGGCAAGAACCGCAACGCCAATATCTTTCGCATGATGGCGCACTCGCCGAGCTATTTCGAACAATACTGCCGATTGGGAGGCGCGATCCGCCATCGTGGCGAACTCGATCCAGTCGTGCGCGAGCTCGCAATCACGCGAACCGGAATCCTGTGCGAGGCCGAATACGAGATCGTGGCGCACAAGCGGATCGGCAGGAATGTCGGCGTCACCGACGAGCAGAACGCCGCGCTGCACGATTGGCAGGCCGCGACTTGCTTCAACGAGGTGCAACGGGCGGCGCTTGCTTTCACCGACGAGATCGTCGGGCTTCGTCGCCCGACCGATGCGACGTTCAAGGCGATTGCCGCGAAGCTGACCCCGGCCGCGCTGGTCGAATTGCAGCTCTCTGTCGGCTTCTACATCATGACTTCGAAATTCCTGGAAACCTTCGACATCGATCTACAACCGGTGGAAGAGGTAGTCTGAGCAGGTTGTTCTCGTCTCGACGATCGCTGCGGTTGATCCCTTTGCAATCGCCGATGAGAGTCGTTGTCTGCGCAGCGAGGCGTCTCGCTAACGTGCCACGATGATGGCCATCATGGGTTCCATGTTTCGCTATGCGAACAGAGCACGCATTTTTCAAAACGCTGTTGTTACCGGCTTGCAGTTGTCGCCTCAGCTCGCCTGAGCTACCTTCTTCTCAAAGCGGAATTAAGTTCCGCTATGCGGAATACGGGGAGGGTTGGAATGGGGCGACGCTCGGAGCGGCTCAGCAAGCAGGGAGCGCTTGCGCATGAAGCGGCCGGCGAGGGCGATGTCATTCAGGTGGTGTCGCGTGCCTTTGATATTTTACGCTGCTTCGAAGGCCACGAAGCGCGATTGGGCAATCTCGAAATCTCCAGCCGCTGCGGCCTGCCGCGCTCGACCGTCTCGCGGTTGACGCACACGCTGACGCGGATGGGTCAGCTGGTCTATCTGCCGCGCGACCAGAAGTATCGCATCGGCCCAAGCGCGGTCGCCATGAGCACCTCGATGATGCGTGGCTTGCAGTTGCGTCACCTGATCCGCATGCGCTTGCAGGAAGTCGCCGAGTACCTGCCGGGCACAGTGGGTTTCGTCATTCCCGACCGTTTCCATCTCGTCTATCTCGAGGTTGGCCGTGCCGCCAACGCGATCGGCCTTTCGTCGACGTCTGGTAGCCGCATTGCCATCGCGAGTACCGCCGCCGGTCACGCCTATGCCGCCGCGCTGGCGCCGGAAGCTGCGGAAATCCTGCTTGCGGACATGGAGCGCGAAATTCCTGAAAGCGCCAAACTGCTGCGGCCGCGTCTTGATGCGGACCGCCACGCCTTGCGCGAGCGCGGCTATGTCACGGTGTGCGGCGTATGGAGCCCGCACATCAACGGACTGGCCGTCCCTTTGTGGTCGCCGCAATATCAGACCTACGTCGTCGTCACGATCGGACTGCTTTCCAACCTCTATGACGAGATGCGGCTGCACAGGGACGTGGCGCCGAAAATGCTGGAATTGAGCCTGTCCATTCGGGCTATGCTGGAAGATGGCGAAAGCGCGCTGTTTGCCCAGCGCGCGGCAGGCGGGCCGCATTAGGCTCCACTCCATTAAAAACGTGTATTTTGCTAGTGGTTCGGTTCTAAAGTTCGCCAGGCGAACATTAGAACCGAGCCATTACGTCTTTTGGAGAAATTCATGACCTGGAAGCCGGAGCTCGACGAACTCGCCCGGCGCGAAGCTTTCGCCCGCCAGATGGGCGGCGCCGACAAGGTCAAGCGCCAGCGCGACCAGGGCAGGCTCACCGTTCGCGAGCGCATCGACGGCCTGCTTGACCGTGACAGCTTTCACGAAGTCGGCGCCGTATCCGGCACCGCGGAATATGATGAGAAGGGCGAGCTGCAGAACGTCACCCCGGCCAACTGCGTCTTTGGCCGCGGCAAGGTCGATGGCCGCACCGTGGTCGTGGTTGGCGATGACTTCACGGTGCGCGGCGGCTCGGCGGACGCCTCGATTTCGGCCAAGCCACTGATGGCCGAGGAGATGGCGCATGATTTTCGGCTGCCGATCCTCCGCCTGATCGAAGGTTCGGGCGGCGGAGGGTCGGTGAAGACGATCGAAACCAAGGGCGCGGCCAATCTGCCGGGCGGCGTCGGAGGCACCCGTTGGTATGCCTATACGACCGCCAATCTCGCTTGTGTGCCGGTGGTTGGGCTTGGACTCGGCTCGGTTGCGGGTCTTGGCGCCGCACGGCTTGCCGCGAGCCACTATTCGGTGATGACCAAAAGCTCCGCCATGTTCGTCGCGGGGCCGCCGGTGGTGAAGCGGTTGGGCCAGGACCTCGGCAAGCAGGAGCTGGGCGGGGCGGATATTCAGACCCGCGCCGGCAGTATCGATCAGGCGGTGGAGACCGAGCAGGAGGCGTTTGCTTGCGCGAGACGCTTTTTGTCCTACCTGCCGCAATCGGTCTACGATTTGCCGCCGACAGTTGCCTGCAACGACGATCCGGAACGCTCCGAAGAATCGTTATTGACGGCGGTGCCGCGCAACCGCCGTCAGGTCTACAAGATGCGTCCCATCATCAACGCCGTCGTGGACCAAGGTTCGTTCTTCGAGGTTGCTGCAAATTTCGGCCGTCCGGTCATCACGGGATTGGCGCGTCTGGAAGGAAGGGCGGTATTGGTACTCGCCAGCGATCCCTTTCACTACGGCGGATCGTGGACGGCGGACGCCTGTCAGAAAGTCGTGCGCTGGGTCGACTTCGCGGAGACCTTCCATCTGCCGGTGGTCTATCTGATGGATTGCCCCGGCTTCATGATCGGGCTCGATGCCGAAAAGGCCGCTACCATCCGTCACGGCGTCCGCGCGATGGCCGCGGTGAACCAGACTACCGTTCCCTGGTGCACCATCATCGTGCGCAACTCCTTTGGCGTTGCCGGTGTCGTGCATCAGCCTGCCGGGCGGTTTTCAATGCGTTATGCCTGGCCATCGGCCTATTGGGGGTCGCTGCCGCTCGAAGGCGGGATCGAGGCGGCCTATCGCGCCGACATCGATGCGGCGGAAGATCCGCAGGCCAAGCTCGAGGAAATCGAGGAGCGGCTGAACAAGCTTCGCTCGCCGTTCCGATCGGCCGAGAAATTCTGGGTCGAGGAGATCATCGACCCGCGCAAAACCCGCTCGCTGCTGTGCGAATTTGCCCGCCTCGCCGAGCCGCTGCGAATGCCGGGCCCGGCGACCAATATGGCGATCAGGCCGTAGCGGTCTTCGCAATGGCCGGCTTTGGCACACGCGAGATCGCCAGCACGATCACCGCCGCCACCACGCACAGCGCGCCGGCAAAGAAGAACGCCGGCAGGTAGGTCGAGAGCACTGTGCGCGTCAGTCCGGCGCCGAAGGCCGCAAAGGCCGCGCCCGCCTGGTGGCCGGCAAAAATCCAGCCGAACACGAGATTGGCCCGCTCGGCGCCGAAGCGTTGCGCCGTCAACCGCACCGTCGGTGGCACGGTGGCGATCCAGTCGAGACCGTAAAACATTGCAAACAGCGACAGTCCGTAGAAGGAGAAGTCGGTGAACGGCAGCATCAAAAGCGACAGGCCGCGCAGACCGTAATACCAGAACAAAAGCCAGCGGTTGTCGTAACGGTCGGACAACCAGCCGGAAAAGATGGTGCCGAAGAAATCGAACACGCCCATGGCGGCGAGCAGGCTCGCGGCCTGCACCTGCGGAATTCCGAAATCGAGGCACATCGGGATCAGATGAACCTGGACCAGACCGTTGGTAGAGGCGCCGCAGATGAAGAAGGTCGCAAACAGGATCCAGAACGTCCGGGTCTTCGCGACATCGCGCAGCGTCCCGAGCGCAGCCGCCATGATCGGCGCGTTGTTCGGTGGCGGCGCCGGCAGCGGCTCGGTGCCCTGATCACCGAACGGGCGCAATCCAAGATCGCCCGGCCGGTCGCGCATCAGCATCAGCACGGCAAAGGCAGCAACACCGAGCATCACACAAACGACCGATAGCGCGACGCGCCAGCCCAACCGCTCGGTGACGCTGGCAAGCATCGGCAGGAACACCAGTTGCCCGGTTGCGGTGCTGGCGGTCAGCATTCCCACCACGAGGCCGCGCCGCGCGTTGAACCAGCGCGCGGCAACCGTCGCGCCCAGTACCAGCGCGGTCATCCCGGTGCCAAATCCGATCACGACACCCCACAACAGCAGCAAATGCCAGACCTTGGTCATGGCGAGCGACGCCAACAGCGCGGAGGCCACGACCAGGAGCGCCGACAGCGCCACGTTGCGAAGGCCGTAGCGGTTCATTAGCGCGGCCGCGAACGGTGCCATCAGCCCGAACAGAACGAAGCGGATCGACAGCGCCGAGGATATCTCCGCCGTGCTCCAGCCGAATTCACGCTGCAACGGCACGATGAAGACGCCGGGCGCGCCGACCGCGCCGGCGGTGATCAGCGCGGTGAGAAAGGTCACGCCGACCATCACCCAGCCGTAGTGAATGTTGCGGCGGGCGAGTGCCGACGAGAGCCAGTTCGAAATCAATATCGTCTCCGGGAGAGTTATCTCGATTACACTTGTATGTTGACACGGTCGTTGGGTGACCGAAATGGCAAAGTTCCCTCATTTTCGGACATCGTCTTCGCCACGATCAGATCCGCTCGACCGCGATAGCGGTGGCTTCGCCGCCGCCGATGCACAAAGCGGCTATGCCGCGTTTGAGGTTTTTCGCTTCAAGCGCATGCAGCAACGTCACGATCAGCCGAGCGCCGGTTGCGCCGATGGGATGGCCGAGTGCGCAGGCGCCGCCATTGATGTTCAGCCTGTCGCGGGGAATGCCGAGGTCGCGCTGCGCCGCCATGGCCACCACCGCGAACGCCTCGTTGATCTCGAACAGATCGACATCGCCGACGCTCCAGCCGGCCTTGTCGAGCACCTTGCGGATCGCGGGGATCGGTGCCGTGGTGAACCATTGCGGTTCCTGGCTATGGGTGGCATGAGCCTTGATCTCGGCCAGCGCCGGGAGACCATCGCGCTCAGCGAGCGAGCGCCTGGCGAGCACCAGCGCAGCGGCGCCGTCGGCATTCGCCGAAGAAGCTGCCGGCGTAATCGTGCCGTTGGCACGGAATGCCGGCTTCAGGCCCGGAATCTTGGCAGGATCGACCTTCAGCGGAATTTCGTCGTTGCCGACAATGCGCGAGCCCGTCTTGTCCTTCACGGTCAAAGCAGCGATCTCGGCCTTGAACGCGCCGCCTTCGACCGCCTTGCGGGCGCGCGTCAGCGTTTCCATCGCGTACGCGTCCTGGTCATTCCGCGTGAACTGATAGGCCTCCGCGGTCGCTTCGCCGAAATCGCCCATCGAGCGGCCGGCCTCGTAGGCATCTTCCAGGCCGTCGAGCAGCATGTGATCGATGATGCGGTCGTGGCCTGCGCGATATCCGCCGCGCGCTTTTGCCAGCAGATAGGGCGCGTTCGTCATGCTCTCCATGCCGCCGGACACCACAATCTCGGCCGAGCCGGCATGGATGATGTCATGGGCGAGCATCGTGGCTTTCATCCCGGAGCCGCAGACCTTGTTGATGGTGGTGGCACCCGTCGCATCCGGCAGTCCCGCGCCGCGGGCAGCCTGTCTTGCCGGGGCCTGACCCTGTCCGGCCGGTAACACGCAGCCCATGAAGACTTCGTCGATTCGTTCCGGCGACATCCTGGCGCGTTCGAGCGAAGCGGCGATGACATGGGAGCCGAGCTGATGGGCGCTGAATGGCGCAAGCTCGCCCATGAAGCGGCCAAGCGGTGTGCGGACGGCGGAAACGATGACGACGGGATCGGAGGTTGTGGCCATAAGATGCACTCCATCGGGCGGGAGCCAATTAGATTACAGATATCATATGATGCAGTGCAAAAATCCGCAACGGATTGCTACGATGACAACTACACATAGGTCGGATGACAAAATGTCTTGATCGGCCGCGGCTATCGTTTCCGGCAGCGAGCCGTCCGTCACCGCTTCCGGTCGATGAACGCCTGCATCAGCCGGTTCGGCTCGTCGGTCAGGAACGTACGGCCGAATACGCCGACACTCAGGTTTACCGATTCCGTCAGCGGCAATTCTTCCCATTGCCGCAGGAGGGCTTTTTGCGCGCGTAGCGCCTCCGGGCCGGCTTTCAGCAGCGCTTCGACCAGCTTTTCGATCGCCACGTCGAGGCCATCTTCCGGCGCGACCACATCAACCAGTCCCCAGGCAAGTGCCGTGGTGGCATCGATTGTTTCGGCGGTCATGATCAGCCAGCGGGCGCGGCCCCAGCCGATCAGACGCGGCAACAGGGCTGCATGAATCACGCTCGGAATCCCGACGCGGACCTCAGGCATGCCGAATTTCGCGTCATATCCCGCGACACGGAAATCGCAGGCGGCAGCAACTTCGAGCCCGCCGCCGAGGCACCAGCCGGGCATGCGCGCAATCACGGGCGCGGGGAAGGTTCGCACCGCCTCGCAAAGATCGCGCAAGCCGGTGATGAATTTCTCCGCCGATTTCGGATCGAGGCGGGCCATCTCCTTGATATCGGCGCCGCCGATCATGCTTTTCGGGCTTTCGCCGGCAAGCACGAGAGCGCGGATCTGGTGGTCCGGTGCCAGCGCCTCCAGCCCTTGGCGGACAGCCTGAATGGCTTCCGATCCCAGGATATTCAGTGGGCCCGCCTTGCAGATCGTCAGGCGAACCACCCCGCGGGAATCGCGCTCGATGCCGCAATGGGGATTGAGCATCTGCATGGCGCCCTCGTGACCTGAAAAAGGATGAATCCCAGTTCCCGGACAAAGGCCGGTGTTGTCAAGAGCGGCCAAGGGTTGGCTTTGCGCGACTGTCGGGCGTTTCCCGAAAAGGCAAGGGGCCAAAATCGAAGCGGTTGCCAAATAAGATGCAGCATTTCGCATCGGCTGATGTTAAAAGGATGTTGCCGTCATTATATGATTTCAAACATATCATGGGATTTCGATGCGGTACTCCAAAGAGCACAAGTTTCAGACTCACGCGCGGATCGTGAAGAAGGCCTCGGTCAAGCTCCGCGAAAAGGGGGCTCATGGCATCGGTGTTGCCGATCTCATGAAGGATGCCGGCCTGACCCATGGCGGGTTTTATGCGCACTTCAATTCGCGCGACGCTTTGGTGATCGAAGCCTTCACGCATGCGATGGATCGCTCGACCGCGCATTGGCGAAAGCTGTCGGAGCAGGCGCCGGTCGAAAAGCGCCTGTCGAAGATCGTGAATACCTATCTCGCCCCCGTTCACCGCGACGATCCCGGCCACGGCTGTGCGGTGCCGGCGTTGGCGGCGGAGATCGCCCGGGAGAGCGCCAGGACGCGGCGGGTATTTTCGGGGCGGATGGAGCAGATGATCGACATGCTCGCTGACCAGTTTCATGGCGTGCCGCGCAAAACGGCGCGGAAGCAGGCCGTCGCGGCGCTCGCGACCATGATGGGGTCGCTCGTGATGTCCCGCGTTGCCGGCACCAGCGAGTTTTCCGACGAGATACTCAAGTCGGGCCGCGACGCCGTGCTTGGCCGGGCGAGCCCCGTCACGAAAAAGCCGGCCAAAAAGGCAACCACCTCGGCCTGAGGAAAAATCACCGCATTCGACGTTGGTCGTATGGTCGCCGGAAACGGCGCCATAGCGTTGTTTTCGCGCATTGCAGTCTGGTGGATTTGACATTCGCGTCAGCGTCGCCGCGAATCCTTGAAGCGAATGTCAAATCCAAAACCACACTGAAATTTGATATTTGCCAAGTGTCCTTTCGGTTCCGACATTCGTAAACGGGTCTCGCCGCGACGGGATACGAATGTCAGAACCGGGACACTGGTGCGCCGAAAACACCTTTCCAAACACGCTAAAGCCTGCAAGATGCTGGCTAAAATCGGTGTGCCGGTCCGATCGCCGCCGAACCCGAAAGCGGGAGCTGAAAACGGGCCACTCGTCAAAGATTCTGGAGGAACGCATGCGTAAAATCGGGCATTTCATTGGCGGCCGTGAGGTCGCGGGCACATCCGGCCGATTTGCTGATGTCTTCGAGCCGATGACCGGCGACGTCCAGGCCCAGGTCGCGCTCGCCTCGAAAGCGGAATTGCGCGCGGCCGTCGAGAATGCGCGCGCCGCGCAAGGCGAATGGGCCGCGACCAATCCGCAGCGCCGAGCGCGCGTGATGATGAAGTTTCTTGAGCTTGCGCAACGTGACTATGACAAGCTCGCCGATGTTCTGGCGCGCGAGCACGGCAAAACCGTTCCCGACGCCAAGGGCGACATTCAGCGCGGCCTTGAGGTCGTCGAGTTCGCCTGCGGCATTCCGCACCTGATGAAGGGCGAATATACCGAAGGTGCCGGTCCCGGCATCGACATCTATTCGCTCCGTCAGCCTTTGGGCGTGGTGGCCGGCATCACGCCGTTCAATTTCCCCGCCATGATCCCGATGTGGAAGTTTGCCCCTGCGATCGCCTGCGGCAATGCCTTTATCCTGAAGCCCTCCGAGCGCGATCCCGGCGTGCCGATGATGCTGGCGCAACTGATGATCGAGGCCGGCCTGCCGGCGGGCATCCTCAACGTCGTCAATGGCGACAAGGAGGCGGTGGATGCGATCCTCGACGATCCCGACATCAAGGCTGTCGGCTTCGTCGGCTCCTCGCCGATCGCGCAATATATCTATGAGCGCGCCGCCGCCAGCGGCAAGCGCTGCCAGTGCTTCGGCGGCGCCAAGAACCACGCCATCGTGATGCCCGATGCCGACATGGACCAGGCGGTCGACGCCCTGATCGGCGCCGGCTACGGCTCCGCGGGTGAGCGCTGCATGGCCGTCTCGGTCGCCGTGCCCGTCGGCAAGACCACCGCCGACCGCCTGATGGAAAAGCTGATCCCGCGTGTCGAAGCACTCAAGATCGGCACCTCGATCGATCCGTCGGCCGATTACGGCCCGCTGGTGACCCAGGCGGCGGTCGAGAAGGTCAGAAATTATATCGATATCGGCGTCAAGGAGGGCGCGACGCTCGCGGTCGACGGCCGCGGCTTCAAGATGCAGGGTTACGAGAAGGGCTTCTATCTCGGCGGCTGCCTGTTCGACAACGTCACCAAGGACATGCGCATCTACAAGGAAGAGATTTTCGGCCCCGTATTGTCCGTCGTTCGGGCCAAGGATTATGCCGAGGCGCTGGCGCTGCCGTCGGATCACGACTACGGCAACGGTGTTGCGATCTTCACCCGTGACGGCGACGCGGCGCGCGATTTCGCCGCCAAGGTCAATGTCGGCATGGTCGGCATCAACGTGCCGATCCCGGTGCCGATTGCCTACTACACCTTCGGCGGCTGGAAGAAATCGGGCTTCGGCGATCTCAACCAGCACGGCCCGGATTCAATCCGCTTCTACACCAAGACGAAGACGGTGACCTCGCGCTGGCCGTCCGGCGTCAAGGAGGGCGCGGAGTTCTCGATCCCGACGATGAACTGAGTATTTCCGTCATTGCGAGGAGCAAAGCGACGAAGCAATCCAGACCTTATTCTATGGCTCGATTTCTGGATTGCTTCGCTTCGCTCGCAATGACGGTGAGATCGAGGTGACGGGCAAAGCCAAGAGCCGAGGAAACACAAGCGACGCATGCAATTCGCACTTACCGAGGACCAGATTGCGGTTCGCGACATGGCGCGGGATTTCTCCGCGGAGAAAATCGCGCCGCATGCGATCCGTTGGGACGAGGAGAAGCATTTCCCGGTTGACGTGATGCGCGAGGCCGCGACACTCGGCATCGGCGGCATCTATATTCGCGACGATGTCGGCGGCTCGGCGCTGAGCCGTTTCGACGCGGCGCTGATTTTCGAAGCGCTGGCGCAGGGTTGCCCGACGGTCTCGGCTTTCATCTCGATCCACAACATGTCGGCATGGATGATCGATGCCTTC
>Ga0210397_10000717_pt1 | contig 21918 bp, 12 predicted proteins | sample IncBWH2OmetaG_FD_160126 | JGI IMG/M metagenome (GOLD analysis project Ga0210397, IMG submission 160126) | Forest soil microbial communities from Barre Woods Harvard Forest LTER site, Petersham, Massachusetts, United States - Inc-BW-H-2-O ...
ACAGGTGTTAACAGCCTCGCTCTGGAGAAACCTTCCGACCCCTGTCAATTCCAAAATCCCACTTCCCTTCGAAGATCTCAATCAAGCATATGGATATGTTCTCTATCGCACTGGCCTGGATGAAGGCGAAGGCGGCAAGCTTGTGCTTGAGGGACTGCACGACTATGCGCAGATCTACATCGACCAGAAACTTGTTGGAACTCTCGACCGCAGACTCGGAAGGTACGATCTCGAAGTCCCCAAACAAACTCACGCTGCAACACTGGATATTCTTGTCGAGAACACGGGTCGTCTGAATTTCACCAACGCGATTCGCACCGAACGCAAAGGTTTGACTGGCAACGTCACCATTGCAGGCAAAGAGCCCAAGAATTGGGAGATCTATTCTTTACCGATGGATGATCTCGTACATCTGCGTTTTTTGTCGGAGCCCTGCACCGGTCCATGTTTCTTCCGAACCGAATTCGTCGCAGCCAAGCCTGCAGACACCTATCTCGACACCCGCGGATTACACAAAGGTATGGTCTGGGTGGAACGCCATCCTCTTGGTCGGTTCTGGTCCGTTGGTCCTCAATTTGCTCTCTACACACCGGCCCCGTGGATTCAACCGGGCAGAAACACAATCACATGGTTTGATCTTCAGGGAGACGCGAACGAACACCTCAACTCAACAACCGAGCCGATCTTCGACACGGCAGCCTCAACACGAGATTGAAAACAGGAAGATTCCTCATGCGCATCGGCACCTTTGCTCGTATTGTCACGTTGGTGCTGATAATGGCAGCGTCACAGGAGTCAACCGAGGCACAGGTCTCTAAGGCCCTCCAGTCATCCCCGTTTTTTCGTCCCGGCGAACTGTGGCCGGACACGGATGGCGTGCCGATCAACGCGCATGGTGGCGGCTTTCTCTTTAAAGACAGAACCTACTATTGGTTCGGAGAGTTCAAGACGGCGGGACCGGGCGGCAATGCAGCCAACGTCGGTGTCTCCGTGTATTCTTCCCGCGATCTCTACCATTGGAAGAACGAAGGCATTGCACTGAAGGTGAGCGATGACCTCGCGAGCGACATCATCAAGGGCAGTGTCATCGAAAGACCCAAAGTGCTCTACAACGCATCCACCGGCCTCTATGTCATGTGGTTCCATCTTGAGCTGAAGGGCAAGGGCTACTCCGCAGCGCGGGCGGGCGTGGCGACAAGCAAATCACCGACAGGCCCTTACACGTTCGTGCGCGATTTTCGTCCCGACGGTGAGATGTCCCGCGACATGACGCTCTATCAGGACGACGACGGCAAGGCATACCTCATCACCACATCAGAAAATAATCAGACCCAGCACCTCTCGCAACTCACCGCCGATTACCTTGACACCACCGGCCACTACACGCGCATCCTTGCGCACAAGGCGCTTGAAGGTGAAGCGATCTTCAAAGCCAATGGGCACTATTTCTATATCGGTTCGCACACTACGGGCTGGGCGCCGAATCCCGCGTTCGCAGCGGTCGCCGATTCGCTCACTGGCCCATGGAAAGAGTTGGGCAACCCTTGTCGCGGCCCCAACGCAGAGCTGACCTTTGGAGCGCAAAGCACCTATGTCCTGCCTGTGGTCGGCAATCCCGGCGCGTTTATCTTCATCGCGGACAGGTGGACTCCGAAGAATGCCATCGATGGGCGTTATGTCTGGCTGCCAATCAACATCGCGGAGGACAACTTCACCATCACGTGGCGAGATGCGTGGGATCTTAGCGCTTTCGAGCGGCCGAAGGGAAGTCATTAATCGAAGAACAATCGCAGCAGGCTATCGCGCGAACTCTCCACTCCTGCCATCCAGGTTGATCGGCCCGCTGCAGTGGCAAATATAAAAACGCATTCCCGGAGATCGCTAAGCATCAGTCGGTTTAATCCTCCGGGCGTCATTGATAGGATTGACTGCATGGACATTTGGCTTCTAGGTTCTATCGCTTCAGTTAGTCTTAAGGTTACGCATCTAGCCTTGACTTCATGTCACGTTGGGGAGGTGAACTGCTGCGCATAACGTCGTCGGTATTGTGCGTGGGCTGTCTAGGCCTCACCAACTTTGTTTCGGCCCAGACGACGAACGCTCCGATTGTCATCTCCCTGACGGAGGCGATTCATCGAGCGCAGCAGAATGAAGTCGTTTTTGCGAACGCCCTTGGTGCACAGAAATCGGCCTCGATTGACCGTTACCTGGCGAAAGCTGCGTTGCTGCCGTCGGTCACGTATCACAATCAAATTCTGTATACACAGCCGAACGGACAAACCAATCAGGGCGGTCAGGTTGGAGCGCAGTCTTCGCCAGTATTTATTGCGAATAATGCTGTTCACGAATACACAAGCCAAGCCTCGATCAATGAAGACATCGGCTTGAGGCAGATTGCAGACGCTCGAGCCACCTCCGCAAATGCGGCGCGTGCTGAGGCAGAGTTAGAGATCGCAAGGCGTGGCTTAACCGCCACTGTGGTCAATCTCTATTACTCGGTATCGGCCTTTGAGTCCAAACGAAAGGTTCTCGAAGAAGCTCTTCACGAGGCTGAGCGGTTCACCGCCCTGACCCAGAAACGGGAGACCGCCCGGGAAGTCGCACACGCCGACGTCGTAAAGGCACAGCTTCAGCAACAGCAAAGGCAACGCGATCTTGGTGATGCAAGGCTTGCGGCAGACAGGGCTCGGCTCGAACTGGCCGTCCTCCTCTTTCCCGATCCGCGCAATCCCTATTCAACCGAAACCCCAAGCGCTCCTGCACCGCTTCCAACGCGAGAAGAGGTCGATCAGCTTGCAAGAACGAACAATCCAGAACTCCGCAGTGCGCTTGCCGATGTGAAAGCCAGCAACGCCGAGGTCGCGTCCGCGAAAGCGGCTTATCTGCCCGGGCTCGGATTGAACTTCACTTATGGTATCGACGCGCCGCAGTTTGCAAAACACGGCCCGGAGGGTGTCCGAAATCTCGGCTATTCAATCAGTGGGACACTCGACATCCCCGTGTGGGATTGGTTATCGACGCAGAAGCGTGTAAAGCAAAGTGAAATTCGTCGCGACACGGCGAAAGTAACGCTGACAGCCGCAGAAAGAAGGCTCATAGCTGAACTGGAAGAAACCTACGCTGAGGCAGCGACGACACGCGAACAGTTGGACCTACTCGACCTAAGCGTCCGCACCGCGGCAGAAAGTCTTCGCTTGACGAAGCTTCGTTATTCCGCAGCTGAATCGACCGTGCTTGAAGTGGTCGACGCCCAAAATGCTTATATCTCCGCTGAAACAGCGCAGGCTGACGGACAGGTTCGTTACCAATCGGCCTTAGCAGCTCTGCAGATTCTGACTGGAACTCTATGACTGGGAACGCTGACTCATCTAAATCCATAACACTCCGGCGCACGGCGGCGGCGGGAATGCTCCTCTTGTGTGTTCTGCTTCCGCTGGCGTGCAAGAAGACTGAAGAGATCGAGACTGCTCTGGTCACGGTGCAGGCGGAGCATCCGGAGACAGGTGCGATATCGGAACATATCATGGCGGACGCAACCCTGTCCCCACTTGCGCAGGCGGCGATTTCACCTAAGATCACGGCGCCTGTAAAAATCTTTTACGTGCAGCGCGGCTCAAAGGTAAAGGAAGGGCAGTTGCTCGCCGTGCTTGAGAATCGCGACCTCGAAGCCCAGGCTCTTGATAACGAAGGCCAGTATACGGCCGCACAGGCCTCGTACGACATGGAGACGAAGGCACAGGTGCTCGAGGACTATCACAAGGCCGAACTCGACGTTGCTCAGACGAAGGCTCAGTTGCAGCTTCAGCAGAACATCGTCGCTGCGCGCAAAAAATTATTAGATGAAGGCGCAATCCCCGGGCGTGATTACGACACGGCAGCCGCTGCGTTGGTACAGGTTCAGGAAACCTATGACATCGCTGCGAATCATCTCGAAGCTCTAAAAAAGGTAAGTCAACAGGCGACATTGCAGCAGGCGCAAGGGCAGCTCTCATCGGCGAAAGGAAAATATCTGGCCGCCCAGGCTCAGGTCTCGTATTCAGAGATTCACAGTCCTATTTCGGGTGTAGTCACCGACCGTCCGCTTTTTGCTGGAGAAACTGCGACTACCGGAACCGCGCTCATCACGGTGATGGACACTTCATCCCTGCTGGCGAAGGTTCATCTATCGCAATCAGCAACGCAGCGCCTCAGTGTCGGCGATGAGGCGACAGTTACGATTCCCGGAACAGACACGCCTGTGCCCGCGAAAATCTCGCTCATCAGTCCCGCCCTTGATCCGGGAAGCACAACCGTAGAAGTCTGGCTGCGTGTCGAGAACAAGGATGGAAAATTCAAGGCGGGAACACCCGTGCGAACCTCCATCACCGGGCGAACCGCTCCAAAGGCAATTAAGGTCCCACTCACTGCCGTGCTCACGGCGCAGGATGGTTCAAAATCCGTGATGATCATTGGCTCCGATGGAGCCGCTCACAAAATGGCAGTCGAACTAGGCATCAATGATGGCGAAGATGTTCAGATCACGAAGGGATTGAATGGTTCAGAGGCAGTAATCACTACCGGCGCCTATGGCCTGGACGAAGGCACCAAGGTGAAAGTGGGTAAGCCAGGGGTGGAGGACGATGATGACAAGGCTGGCGGAGAGAAGAAGTGACCGAGCAACGATTACCGTATGGCACCGAGCGCCCCTTCTGGCTTGTCCGTCATCGCGGACCGATCTTCTTCTTCCTCATCGTGCTTTCGCTCGCGGGAATCTACGCGGCGGAGCGCCTGCCGATCTCAGTCTTTCCCGAGACGAACTTCCCGCGCGTCGTCATCGGCGTCGACAACGGTGTTATGCCCGTCGAACAGATGCAGGTTACGATCACGAAGCCAATCGAGGATGCCGTCAATTCGGTTCCAGGTTTGGCAACCGTACGTTCGAACACCAGCCGCGGCTCCGCCGAAGTCAGTCTCTTCTTCGACTGGAATGTCGACATGTTTCGCACATTGCAGCTGGTTGATGCAGCGCTCAGCAAAGTAAGACAGACACTCCCCAGCACTGCCGTAATTACGACCAACCGACTCACATTCGCGACTTTTCCAATCCTCGGATACAGTCTCACCTCCGACCGGCTCACGCAGGCGCAGCTCTGGGAGATAGCAACCTATCAACTGAAGCCGCCGTTGAACCGCGTCGCGGGGGTAAGCACCATCACAGTCCAGGGAGGCAAGATCCCTGAATTCCACATTGTGCCGAACATGGCGCGCATGCAAACGGCCAGTGTAACCATTCTCGACCTCGTGAATGCAGTGCAGGCGTCGAACATCATTGATTCCCCCGGTCTCTACGAAGCAAACCACCAACTAATCCTCGGGCTCGTTGGAGCACAGGCCCACGATGCCGATCAACTGGGTTCGCTCGCGGTGAAGACGATGGCAACAGGTGCAGTCGTTCGAGTCTCCGATGTTGCGACCGTTCAGCCCGGAGTGTTGCCTGTCTACACTGCGGTTACGGCGAACGATCATCCAGCCGTTCTCCTCAACGTAACCCGTCAGCCGGCCAGCAACACCGTCGCTGTTGCCGATGCCGTTGCGGCGCAGGTCGAAGAGCTGCAAAAAAATCTCCCGGAGGGGGTTCACCTCGAGCCTTACTACGATCAGTCGGAGCTTGTCCGCGAAAGCATTCGCAGCGTCCGAGATGCAATTCTCATCGGACTCGTCCTCGCCTGCGTTACCATGTTTCTCTTTCTCGGCGACTGGACAACATCACTCGTAGCTGGACTGGTTATCCCAGTCACAATCGCGATTACGATTCTCTTTCTTTGGACAATTGGTGAAAGCTTCAACCTCATGACCCTCGGGGGCCTGGCCGCGGCCATCGGCCTGGTCATCGATGACGCGATCGTCGTGGTCGAAAACATCGTCCTTCATCGTGACCGCGGCGAGACCCGCGCACAGGCGGCTCGTTTGGCCTTGCGAGAAATCACCCCACCCCTGCTCGGATCGACGATCACGCCGGTCGTCGTCTTTCTTCCCCTCATCTCCGTAACAGGAGTTACAGGCAGCTTTTTTCGAGCGTTAGCGATCACCATGACAGTGGCACTGCTGACGTCGCTTCTTCTTGCGCTCACCTGGACGCCCGCACTCAGCCTGGTTCTCCTGCGCGAGCGGCACACAGCGCCGACTAACGATCAGCATCAGCACGGACGATTCATGTCCGCAGTCCTGCGTTGGCACGAGCGAGGCCTCGCCTGGTCTCTGACGCGCCCCTATCTTCTCCTGGGCCTTTGCGCAGTTCTCGTCGCAGGAACATGGTTCGGCTATCAGGCACTCGGCTCCGACCTGTTGCCGAAGATGGACGAAGGTGGCTTCATCCTCGACTACATCATGCCCGCGGGTTCCTCGCTTACTGAGACCAACCGCGTACTCGAGCATGTAGAGCGTATCCTTCACGACATGCCGGAAGTCGAAACCACATCGCGTCGTACCGGACTGCAGATGGGCCTGGCTGCTGTTACCGAAGCCAACACCGGCGATATCACCGTCAAGCTGAAGAGTAAACGCAACCGCGGAATCGAAGAGGTCATAGAAGATGCGCGTTCTGAGCTCAAAAAGACAGAGCCGGAACTGGATGTCGAGTTTACGCAAGTCCTTCAGGACATGATCAACGACCTGTCGAACGCTCCGGAACCGATCCAGATCAAGCTCTTCGCCAATGATCCCGTATTATTAGCCGATCTTGGTCCGCGAATCGGGGATGCCATCGGCAAAATCCAAGGAATCGTCGATGTGCGAAACGGAATCGACAACACCATCAGCGGGCCGGCAACCAACTTTCAAATTGATCCCAGCGTCGCCGGCCGCATGGGCTTCACCCCCACAGAAATCGCCGAAGACGCGACCTCAATCCTCGACGGAGTTACAACAACCGATCCGCTGATCGCGAATGGACGGCCTTACACCGTACGTGTGCGTCTGGGGGACGAGACACGCCAATCGCTGGACACAATCCAGAACACCGTCTTCAACAGTTCCACCGGCAAACTGGCGACGCTGGGTTCACTCGCACAGGTGACGCAGCTCCCTCCGCAGAATGAGATCAAGCGCGAAAACCTGCAGCAGCTCATTACGGTCACAGCAGGACTGGAAGGCACTGATCTCGGAACAGCAATCACAAAGGTCCAACGAACTGTTCAGGCGATGCATCTTCCGCCCACGGTCAGAATTGAATATGGGGGCACCTACCAGGAGCAACAACAATCCTTCCGCGAACTATCGCGTGTGCTCATCCTCTCGCTTGCTCTGGTTTTCGGTGTCCTGCTCGCCGAGTTCCGCAACTTCTCCGCGCCCACGGCGATCCTTGCATCATCCGTACTCTCCATCGCAGGAGTTGTTTTCGCGCTTCTGATCACCGGCACGACGTTCAACGTAGCATCCTTCATGGGTGTCATTATGGTCATCGGCATCGTCGCGAAAAACGGCATTCTTCTTCTCGATGCCGACGAGCGATACCGCAGCGAAGGATCATCGGCTCGGGAAGCAATGATTCACGCGGCACAACGTCGTTTGCGCCCTATCCTTATGACCGCCACGGCAGCGATTTGCGGGATGCTTCCTCTTGCCTTTGCCCTTGGCTCGGGATCACAGATGCTGCAACCGCTGGCCATTGCGGTAATTGGCGGTCTCGTCATCTCGATGCTCCTCAGCTTGATCGTTACACCGGTCGTCTATTACCTGCTCACGCGGACCAAAACTCAAACTGCATAAAAAAGCCCGCGACCGCTAAGTCGCAGGCTCCTATTACATCCGAAGATTTACCGTTCGACCACAATCACCTCAAAACTATCTGGCAACACAGCCGGACGAGGACGCGGCATTGCTTCTGTCGGCGCGGGGGCCGGTCCAAATTGCGCAGTGACAAGATAGACGCGCCCAGTGGCGGCATCCAAAGCCATCGTTCGCGCAGCTCTTGCGGTCTTCAGCGTCTGCAGCGTTGGAAAGTCTGGCTTGGTCGCGTCGACCACAGTCAGTGTCCCATCGCCGCCATTCGAAGAGAAGGCCACTCCATGTTTCGGATCGAACCCTGCAGCATCAGGCGAGCTGCCAATCGATGCGAGGCCAAGCAGCTTGCCTGTCTCGTAGTTGACGATGGCCATCTTTCCACCGTCGCACACCGAAAAGAGCCGGTGCCCTGTGCGATCGATCGCCATACCAGAAGGCGACTCGCAACCTTCGAGAGGCCATGTTGCGACCGCCTTACGGCTATTCGCATCGAACTTGATAATTTCGTTTTTGTCTTCAATATTCACGAAGACGGAACCATGCTCATCGACCTGAGGAAACTCCGGCTTACCCGGCAAGGCAATCGTATCAGCGATTGTGTTCGTCCCGGCATCCATCACGGAGACATTCTTACTCCGTCCATTGAACGCCCATACCGTCTTCGTAGCGGGTTCAAACGCAATTCCGTCCGGATTGGTACCCGCGGGAACAGTTGCCATAACTGAAAGATCCGCACGGTTGAAGACAACAATCGCATTCCCCGCGCCATCGCTAATATAACCCGTCTTCCCATCAGTATTCAGCGCAACGCCGTGTGTGCTCTTCATGCCGGTAACCGCACCCACAAGCTTGCCCGAACTAGTGTCCAGTACCTCGACTCGTGCGTTGTGCGTAACATAGATCCGGTGGGCGGCGTCGTCGCTCAGCAGGTAGTCCCATCCGCCCTGTCCGCCGATCTTCCAGTGATCAACAACGTGATAGTTCTGTGCAAAGGCGATTGTTGCAAAGGAGAAGAGAGTCGCTGCGACTGCTCCTTGATAGGTGCGCATGGTTGAACTCCTGAGAGAACTCGGCAGCTCTGCCGGCCCTCTCAGTTTCATTACTTCGCCTTAAGCGAAGCTGAATGCGAAGCCGATTCCGGAACGGGCGGTGCGGGAATCTTGACCGTAACAACGGCTCCGCCGGTAACGCTGTTGGCGATATCGATCGAGCCACCGGCCCGCTGACAGATGGCGTTGCAGATTGAAAGTCCCAGACCAGTTCCGCCACTCTTACGGCTGCGCGAAGCATCGCCTCGGTAAAAAGGTTCGAAGAGATGAGGCCTGTCCTCTTCTGCAATTCCTTCTCCCTGATCCCGAACACTTAGTTGAACCATCTGAGCATTTGTCGTAACGGCTATCCAAATACTTCCTCCGTTCGGACTATGTCGGATCGCATTCGACAAAATATTGGAGCACAAAAGAAGCGCATCGCGTTGATCCATAGGCACGCGAACGCTCACCGGAAGATGAGCCTCGATCATGATTCCCTTCAACGCAGCCAAGGACCTGTTCTGATCGACAACGTCCTCGAGCGCATCCCGAAGAGAACACGACGCCACGATGTCCAAACGGTCATGCTCGGCCGGTTGCTCCAGTCTCGCCAGCGCGAGCATCTTCTCCACGGTCATCTCCAACCTGGTAAAGTCTTCCAGACTGACGGACAAACCCTCACTGTATTCTTCAACGCTGCGCCTCCGCATCGAGAGAAGTTGCAGCGAAGATTTCACAATCGCAACATCGGTCTTTAGCTCATGCGCGGCATCGCTTGTAAAGCGCCTCTGCTGCTGGAATGATCGCTCAAGACGCGCCAAAGCTTCTTCCAGTGCGGTAGCAAGGGGGGCGAGCTCCGTTGTAGTCTTGGCGCTTGCTGGCGAATCAAAATGCCAGTCGTTAGAAGTGATCCTGTCGGCCTCGCTGGCAAGTTCATAAATCGGAGACAAGCCTCTGCGAACCATCCAGGACATCACCGCCGCCGTTACACCTAAGAGGATTAATGTCGCGATTGCGAAAAAGCGGATAGCCTCGAACACTTCGTGCCAAACGTGTCCAACAGGAGCGCCGTAGAGAATATCTACGTCGTGCCGCACTCCCCCGTTGGGCAATCCCGGATCGATGATACGCACACCATGCAGCGCAACGAACCGATATTTGCGGCTCGCAACCTCGAGATTTCGAAAAGTAGGCTCCGCCGATACTTTTTCAAAATCAGGCGCCGAACCTGATGAGCCGAGAATCCTCCCGTGTTCATCCACGACTCTATAGATCGAGTCTCGCCTCAATCGAAGACCATGCATGTCCAACATGACATTGTCGTTCTGGTCTTCTGCGTCCCCGACGGCGCCCAACAGCGACTGAGCGGTACCCAGCAGCGTCGCGTCAAACGCCTTCAACTGCACGCGGCGCTCATGAACTGTGAAGGCACCGATAAGTGCTATGGCGGACAGCAGTTCAAGTACAAGAACGGTCACGACAAGTCGACGCGTAATCGAAAACGAGCGCTGGTGGCTCATAGAGCAACCTTCTCTTCGCGAAGCCGATAGCCGCGATGGCGCAAAGTCTCAATCAATGGCTCGCTCCCCGCAATATTCAGTTTTCGACGCAGGTTAGAGACATGCGCTTCGATCACATTGGAGTGGTGCTCCCAATCGAAGTCATAAAGATGTTCCAGCAACTCCTGTTTCGAGACCACCGCCCGAGGGCGATGAATCAGATATTCAAGAATTCGGTACTCGGTCGGAGAGAGATCAAGCGGCTGCCCAGCTCGGCTCACGGTCTGCGAGATTGTATTTAACTCCACATCCGACGCGATGAGCACCGGCGCCGATGCCCCTTTGGCTCGCCGGATAAGTGCCTTCACCCGTGCCAGAAGCTCGCCCAGATCGAAGGGCTTGCTCAGGTAGTCATCCGCTCCAGCATTCAGTAGTTCGATGATCGAGTGCTTGCCCTCCTGCGCGGTCAAAATGAGAACGGGAGTCGAAAGCTTCTTTTGGCGCAAGTCACGGAGAATATTCTGTCCGTTCTTGCCCGGCAGCATGAGGTCAAGCACGATCGCGTCATATACGCCCTGCTCGGCGAGATGCGAACCTGTCGCGCCATCGGGCGCATGATCGACAGCCAATCCACTCTCCCGTAATGCGGCTACGATATTCTCCGCAAGCCGTTGTTCGTCCTCGACTACAAGTACGCGCATAATCTTGTCTGATTATCGTAATTGAGCATTAAGGCTGGCTGAACGACGCTTCACAACAAGAAAATCCCGAGTGCCGCAGGAGACATGACAAAGCACTATTTCACTGCAGATGTCTCTTTTACGGTAGCAGCAGACGAAACAGGCCAGGCTGCTAGACCCTCCGGCGACCAGCTCTGAACAATCGCCCGCGCCAGTTTCGCAATCGTCAACTCCCCTTCTTGTTCCGTCCCCCATGATTGGTCCTTGTTGTTGAACGTGAAGGCAGAAATAATGATCATCCCGTTCTTCGTCGAAACCGCGGCTACATCATTCCTCACAGCATTCAGCGAGCCGGTCTTATTCGCAATCGAGTCGCCTGCCGCTCCCGGCATGCCATCGAGATATCTAGGTATCGCGTTTCGATAAAACTGCACATGCAACATCTTCAGTGCAACATCGCACAGTGCCTGGTCGCCCGCCTGCGCTGGAGTTCCAGGCTCCGCGAGTTCACACCGTATTATCTTCGTCATCAACGCGGCCATCTCACGTGCCGTTGTCTTCCCCAGGCCGAACTTCTTCTGGTCCGCAGGCATGACCATGCCCGCAGGAGCCGGCGTAAAGATCTTCTTGTAAAGATAAGTATCCTTCAGCCCCAGCTTCGCAATCCGCGCATCGACATTCGGAATTCCAAGGTGATCCATCGCCAGATTGCTCGCGCTGTTGTCGCTCATCACAACCATCATCGTCAAAACATCCTTAAGCGTCAGCGAAAGAGGTGTATCAAAAAACAACAGCACACCCGACCCCGGTACCTGGTCCGTTTTTGTCAAACTGATCTTGTCGTCGAAGTGAGCCTTCCCGCTTCGCACCTGCTCCAACGCCTCATAGAGAATCGCAAGCTTAATCACGGACGCGGTCTGGACAGGAGTATCCGCCGAAATCGCCACGGTCTCACGCGTCTTCAGATTCTCCGCAAACAGAGCCACATTGCCATGATGGCTCGCCACAATCGTGTGAACCTGATCCGCAAGTGACGGCGAAGAGGCCTGCGCCGCAGCCATGTTTGCGAAGAGCACTGTCGTGGCGAGTCCCAAAAAACCTAACGAGGGATGTAAAGAAAGAATTCGGATCAATGTAGTTCTCCATCGAAAGGAGTGAAGATTTTTCGAAAATAAAAAGCGGCGCCAGTCTGAAAGACCGACGCCGCTTTTCATCCTATGGATTAGAAGGTCAACTTACCTGCGACCTGCAGAATCCGGTTATCACGAGCTGCCGTAATCGTTCCGAACGCCGCGGAAGCACCGGCGACGGACGGCGACTGCAGATTCGTGTGGTTGATTGCGTTGAAGGCCTCACCGCGAAGCTGGAAGTTGAGACCCTCCCAGATCCTGAAGTTGCGGAAGATGCCGACGTCGAGCCGGTTGAAGCCGGGACCTTCGATCACACCACGCTTCTCATTGCCGACCGAGACAGCGCTCGCCAATGGTGAGACAAACGCCGGACGGTAGAACCAGTTTTGGCGAGTATGAATTTTCTGGCCATAGCCATTGTTCGGATTCAGGACCATGTTCGGACGAAGTGATGCCGGATCCGGTCCATTCATAATACCTAGGCCGGCCGAGTCGTTGATTTGGCCACCACTCGCTAGACCCAGGACGCTTGTCTGGACCGCGCCGATAGCCGAGTTGCAGGAGTAACAGATGGTGCCGCCGCTCGAGCTCAGAGTCGCCGTCAGCGGAAGTCCGCTATCGATGAGATAGAGACCTGTAACCTCCCACCCACCCACAACGCGTCCAACCAGACCCTTCTGATCGCGGTACCACGGCAACTCGTACACTCCATCGATGGTGATGATGTTGGTACGGTCGTAAACTGCGCGGCCGTAATCTCCATTGATGTTGTACACGTTCTGCGGAGCCGTGCTGTAGTCGTTGATCGCGTTCGTTAGAGCCTTGCTCCAGGTGTAGTTCGCGTCAATATAGCTCTTGCCGCTGAACCGCTTCGTCGCCTTGACTTGCAGACCGTTGTAGTTCGAGCTGAAGATCGTCTGCACGATGCTGACGTTTTTGTAGCCCGGGAACGGGCGAATCTGGTTCAACTGCTGCTCGCACGTGTCGGCGATGAAGCCACCCGGCGCTGTCGGACTGGATGGAGTGCAGATCGCATACTGCGACAAGCCTTTGGTAAGGAAGTAGCCCGGCGGAAGAGTATTCATATCCACCTTGCCCTGCAGGTGACGACCCATTGCGCCGAAGTAGCCCACATCCAGACTGAAGGAAGGACTAATTGCGGTCTGAATATCCAGCGAGTACTGCATCGTGTAGGGAGTTTTGTAGTTTGTGGAGAAACCCTGAACATTTGGAATTGCAGTCGCAATCGCCGCTGTAGCTCCCGGTGTCGTGCAACCCGGAAGCTGTCCAGGGCAGTCCAGCGGTGCGATAGAAAGGCTGGGCTGGTTGACGAAGGGCGGATTGTTGAATCCCGGTGTCTCGTAGATGTTGACCTGCGATTGATCGAAGGCTGTACCGAATCCTCCGCGGAACGCCGTTTTGCCGTCACCGAAGACGTCATAGGCGAAACCGAGACGCGGAGCGAAGTTTCCCTTCTGTGCCGAAGCGACTTTTGAACCCCACGGCGACGCGTGGCCATAGCTGCCCGGCGTTCCGAGGATGATTCCGTTGAGTGAATCTGCGTTGGGGTTGGCAGCACCACTGTTCAGACCGTTGGCATTCTGGCATGCCGCGACTCCCGGAACGCAGAGAACGCCATTGGAGGCAACCGTCTGCGCGTGCGATGCCACAAATGTAGCCGGATCGAAGTTACTCAGAATCCCGCCCGTATCGACCGGCTGAGCAAAGTAGCTGTAGCGAACGCCAAGGTTCAACGTAAGCCGTGGTTGAACCTTCCAGTCGTCCTGCACATACACCTCCAGCAGGTTTTGCTGGATGTGAGGCGTCAGAGCAGCCGAGCTCTGCGTGAACCCGGCGTTGGCATTGCCAAGGAGGAAGGCAGCGAAAGCCGCGTCAATTTGCGATGGAATCGCACTTCCCGGTGCGACCTGTGCGGCCGTTGGTGTCGCCCCTGTATTGGTAAAGCTAAAGCTGCCCTGCTGGACGCCCTGCGCATTCTCCTGTTTACGGTAGCGGTTGAAGGTTCCGCCAGCCTTAAAGGTATGCTGACCCAGGATCTTCGTGACATCGCCGAACACGTTTTGGTTGTGGTCGAAGTCGTTGTACGTTCCCACATTCGTAATTGCCGAAAGGCCCGCGCTGGTGACGTTAGGAACGACAGCCGGCGACGTTGAGAACGCAGTTGTTGCCGTGGAGAACGGTAGTTTCGGGCTGATGTCCGGCGCGTTGACGCTGGCAGACAAGCCCACTGGCGTGCTGATCACGGCTCCGTAGCTGTAGGCATAACCGACGTTCATCAGGAACGTCGGCGAGAAGGTATAAGTGCCATGGCCAAGGTGCTGCGTGCCCGGTGCGGTGGTGTTCGAAGTGGAGACACCTGGCAGAGTGCTGCCATTGAAGAGGCCGCCCGGTTCAGTTGAAGGAAGACTGTCATGCAGGAAGCGATAGTACAGATTCAGCTTCTGCCCGAAGTTCTGATCGATACGGACCAGCTCCTGTGTATCGTTGAAAACGTTCCGCTGGTTGTAGGTGTAAGTATGCGGATCAAGCCCCGCAGCGAGGTCAGCTGCGCTGTTCGGGACGGGAAGCTTGCCCCAGATATCCTTCAGATAGGCAGCGGCGGTCGGTGAGATGTTCGTGACTTTGGTGCCGTAGCTGGTACACGTCGCAGAGGTGGTTGTCTGAGTATAGGATGCGCAGACTGAAACTGGCGTCGGGCCCGGGATTGATGCTCCGGTCACCGGATCCTTCGCGTTGTAGGACTGCGAAAAGTCGCCAGCGCGTTCGGCTGCGGTTGGCAGTAGCGGCGCGACGGATACATAGGTGATCACGCGACGGAACTCCTGCGACCAGAAGAAGAAAGTCTTGTCCTTGCCGTCGTAGATGTGGGGAATACGAACTGGCCCGCCAATGGTGTAGCCAAAGTCGTTATAGCGGAGCGCGGGACGATTAACTGCCGGTGTGGTCAGCTTATTCGCCCAGGAATTGGCATTGAAGAGGTCGTTGCGGAAGAACTCATAGGCCGACCCGTGATAATCGTTTGTGCCCGAGCGGGTCACAACATTGATTTGGCCTGAAGCATTGCGTCCATACTCGGCCAGGTAAGTGCCACGTAACGTCTTGAACTCAGCGATCGCATCAACCGAAGGATAAGCCAGCAGCGTAAGATTCGCGCCACGGTCTACGTTATCCGCGCCGTCGATCGTCCAGTTGTTCGACGTTGGCCGCGAGCCGTTGATCGAAAACGCAACCTGCGCTGAAGTGCCTGAAGGCAGCGAAACACCGATATAGAGTTGATCGGTCGTGCCACCGTACGAGACGCCGGGCTGCAGAACCAACAACTGCTCGTAGTTGCGGTTGTTCAGTGCGAGCTCTCGAATCTGCGTCCCATTAATCAGACCCTGGCTCATTCCGTTCTCAAGATTGAGTTGAACCTGATCTGCAGTAACGGTCACCGTCTCGGTTGCGCTGCCGGGAACCAGCGTTCGGTTCACCGTCAATGCGTCGTTAGCGTGCAGCACGAGCCCGGTGACCTCTTCTCCTTTGAATCCGCCTGCGTTAACTTTGACCGAGTAAGTGCCCAGGGGCAAGGAAGTCGCGGTATAGAAACCGGCGCCGGAGGTCGTCAGTGTGCGAAGGTCCTGTCCGCGGTCCGTGTTGGTCACCACCACCACGGCGCCCTTCACGGCGGCTCCGCTGGGATCGGTAATCGTTCCACTGATGCTGCCCGCGGTCTCCTGCGAATATGCCGCCCCGGTACATGCGACCAGTATGGCGGTACATACTAGGGTTGTTAGATAAATTCGAAATCGTCTCATACCTGATCTCCTGAGAGTTGGGAACGTTTTTACCGGACTATGCCGGCTTGGTTAGTGGTGAAATCAAGGACTGACCGGTTCACCTGCGATGCAGGAGCGGAGCCCGCATAGACCCTTGTGTTTGGAGCGTTAGCGTGCCAAGAATGTTGAATATGATGTGAACCAGTACATTACTCTATACAGGTTATTGTCAACCGAAAAATAAGGTAATTGTTATAGATAGGCGTTCTGTGCCTGCGAAATCGAGAAAAAACGCACTTTCCCTCCGATACACGCAAATCCGGAATAGCTTCAGTCGCCTACTCCATTCTCAACGCCTTTGCCGGGTCGATCGATGCTGCGCGCCGCGCCGGAATCAGCCCGGCGAGACAGGCGGCCACAGCCAGAGTCACAATCGCTCCCGCCATCACAGTCGCGTCGGCATTCGTAATCTCATATAACTGTGTCTTCACAAACCGCACGCATATCAGAGCCACCGGAATTCCAATCGCCAACCCCAGCACCACCTGAATCGTAGCGCCTCGCAGGATCATCGCGACGACGCTGCCACGTTCGGCTCCAAGGGCCATGCGAATCCCGATCTCCGAGGTCCGTCCGGCAACCGTATACGAGGTCACACCGTACAACCCAATGGTGGCCAGCAACAGCGCCAGTCCGCCGAACAGCAACGTCAAACGCGAGATCATTTTCTCTTCGCTGAACCGGTCTCCGATCTGCTCGGTGAAAGTCTGGAACTTCACCACTGCAAGATTCGGATTGATCGCCGTCAACGTTCGGCGAGCCAGCGTCTCCATATCGCTCACTGGTCTATTCGCGGCAACGGAAATCGCCCCGGCGTAGACCGACTCGTCCTTCTCGATCGGATCCTTGTCGCTTGCCGGTCGCTGCATGATCGGCACAAAGTACATATAGTGGTCATTCCATCTCACGCTCTCGTAAGCCGTATCCTGAACAACGCCCACAACCTCAAAATCTCCGGCTGAATTTGGCCCACCTCCGCCGAAGTGCTGCCCAATCGGATTTAGCCCCTTAAGATAGTGATTCGCGAACGCTTCATTGACCACCGCTACCGTTGGAGCCGTCGACGTATCCTGTACGTCAATCCCGCGGCCGATTACTACCCGTGTCCCCACCGAATCGAAGAACTCGGCATTCGCCTTCACAAACGATGCCCCGAACCCGCCAACCGGTGGCTGTCCCTGAACAGTCACACCTGTCCCCCAGTTGTTGTCCTCCATTGGCGTATAAGTAGCGAGCCCGACCTTCGTCACGCCCGGCAGCATATGGAATCGCTCTTCGATCGTTCGGTAAAGCGCTTCCACCTGTGTCTGCGAGTACCCTGCGGCCTGTGGGTTGATATGAATAATGTACCGGTTCGTCGCATCCAGCTTCATATCTTTACTCTGCAGCTTGTTCAAGCTCTGCGCAAACAATCCGGCACCCACCAGCAGCACCAGCGACAACGCTGCCTGCAACACCACCAGCCCACGTTGCAGCAGGGAAGCCCCTGTCGCCGTCGTACGAGTCCCGCTGCGCAAAGCGTCCGCAGGATTCGCACTCGCGGTAATCCACGCCGGCGCAACGCCAAACAGAATCCCCGTTACCATCGACAGCGCAAACGCGAACCCAATCACCTCCAGCGAAGGGCTGGCATGAATCGGAACGTTATTGTCCCCCGGAAATGCCATCATCAGCAGCATCCGGGTACCCGCATAAGCCACCACCAATCCCGCCAGGCCACCCATCACTGAAAGTACAAGGCTCTCCGTCAGCAGCTGTCGAATAATTCTTCCTCGCCTCGCGCCCAGTGCTGTTCGCACCGACATCTCGGTGCGACGTCCCATGCCCCGAACCAGCAGTAGGTTTGCAATATTTGCGCACGCAATCAGCAATACCAGTCCCGCAATCCACATCAGCAGTCGCAGATGCGAAGCATACTCATCCTGCAGAGACTGAATCCCTGAGCCACCCGGCGTCAGCGTCGCATGAGTCTTCGCCAGCCGCTCCTGATCGTGTTTGGAAGCCGTAAACCTATGCGCATAAATCTGCTTCAGCAGCGCATTCACCTTGTCCTGCAGCGGAGCCTGCGCTACACCGGGCTTCAACCGCCCGACAATGTAGAGCCAGTTCGAGTTCGGTTCGTGAACGTACGACACGCCCGCCAACACCGGCATAGACTCGATCGGGAGATAATATTCCGGCGGAGTGTTCGACATCCGGTCGCCGTAATATCCCTGCGGCGCAATACCCACCAACGTCACTGCCTTCGTATTCACCCAGAACGTGCTCCCAATCACGGAAGGGTCGCCCGCATACTCACGCTGCCACGTGTCGTAGCTCATCACTGCTGTGGCCGGAGCGCCCTGCCTATCATCGGCATCCCCAATCAGGCGTCCCTTATCCGCTTTCAGCCCGAACGTGCGGAAGTAATTGCCTGAGACAAACTCCCCCATCACACTCTTCGGCTCAGCCCCTGTCCCATCTCGACGCACCGTTACCGGGCGAAAATGAAATCCCGCCTGAATTCCCGCCAGTTCCTCAAACTCCGGCAGATTCTTCTTCAGCTGCTGATAGCTGTCCGTCGAAAACATGCCATAGTTCCCGTTGTCCTTGATCCCGCCAGTAACACAGCAGTCGTTGTTATCCCCCAGCCGCACCAGTGTCCTCGGATCAGCCACCGGCAACTTCTTCAGCAACACCGCATTCACCAGCGTAAAGATTGCAGCATTCGCCCCAATCCCCAGCGCAAGCGTCAATACCACCGTCACAGTGAACCCCGGCGTCTTCTTCAGCTGCCGCAGCGCATAGTGAACATCCTGCACGAGCGTCGTCATATATCGCTCTCCCGTAAGATCTATTCGGAGAAATTCCACAAACCTGAAAGCAAGCTGCCGGCCACAACCAGTAACCAGCAGAGACCGCTGTATCAGCGACTTAGCAAGCGGTCCGGCTCAGGCACTGTCCATGAGTGAGCTTGGCCGTCCAAAACCGGACACCATTTGGCGAGGCAACTCAGCGTGGAGGCGCACTCGTCCTGCCGCAAGACGCACCGGCTCAACATCGCAAGTTGCGAGAGTCACAAGGCACGAGTGCGTCGGCAGCAACGCACTCGTGTCGACATCACTCGCATTTACCTACCGGCAATGGATGAGGAACGGAATCTTCTGCGAAACCGGATTGGGAGACATGATGTTGATCTGCACCCAGCCGCGATAGTTGGCAAACTGTGGCTTGTTCGCTCCCAGATGCCATACATCGTAGATCGGTGTCGACCGATTTGGCTGCGACAGATCCACCGTCTGCGTCATCGATGAGTGGCCGCCGTCGCTTCGCGAAAACGTATAGGTCATTGCCGGGGGCGACGAGGCGATCACTCCCACAGCATCGGCGTAGCCAGCCACATCGGCCAATACAGCGACGCAGTCGAAGCCCCGCCGGCCGCACGCTCTACGTCTCTGGAACTTCCGGTCTCACACCAGACGGCAACCTCCCGGCAACATTCGAAGAGCAAGCCGACCAGGCCTGGCAAAACGTCATCGCCATTCTCAAAGAAGCCAACATCGGTCCCGAGCATCTCGTCCGCGTCACACAATACCTTATTCGCGCCGAAGATCCCGAGTTATAGGCCTATCCGCACAAAATACCTCGGCGAAAACTGCCCCGCCTTCATGCTCTCCATCGTCAGCGGACTCATCTGGCCCAACGTCCTCATCGAAATCGAAGTTACCGCCGTCCCCCGGCACTTAAATCAATTCATCAATCCGCGCCAGATGATGATCGTCATGCTCTGCAACAAAAAACAAATGATCCACTAGCCGCATCGGTGTCTTCAGCCTCGGATGTGGAATCGTCCGCGCAAACAGGGAAGCATCCAGTTCCTCCACACGCGCCAGCAATTGCCAGCGAGCCGTTCTAAACTCTCTCAAAATCTTTCCCAGGACCCGAGCATTATGGTTCGCATCATCCGTCTTCCGGTTCCGCAGATCCGCAGCCGTCAACTCACTACTCCCGGCCACATAATCTTCCACACGCGCCAGCCAAAGCGGTTCAAGATCCACCAGATGCCCCGCATGCTCCTGCGCCGACCACTTTCCCTCCGGCTTCGCAATTAAAATCTCGCGCTCACATCCAAGCAACACCTCCTCCAGCCGTGCCGGTGTCCCCCGCAACCGCGCCAGTAGATTCGGCATCAACTCCACCGGAAACGAGAACTCAAACCTCCGTTCAAACCAGACCGGCACTTCACTCATCGAAATCTCCTCCGCAAAATTATCGGACTCCATCCTTCAGTTCGGCGGCGCGGCAGGCGAACTCACCGGCGCCTCAGCAAGTCCACGCAGAATTCGCTTCAGATGCGTTGCCGCACAATCGATATAGGGAAAGGTAGTATTCATTTCGTTAAAGATCACCGAAAGATCGGTTCCACCCAGAATGATTGCATCGACCCCATCCCGCCGCAGCAGCGTATGGGCAATTTCAGTCAGGTTTCGATATTGTTCTTCTGTGCCAGACGCCTTCTGAAGCAGCTCCAGATATGTTTGGTGAATATAGTTCATCTCGTCTGGTGTCGCACGCACAATCTCAACATCCCCGGCAAAACCGTAAAGCGACGACTCCATAACATAGCGCGTTCCAAACACAGCGACTCTCCGAATATCTCGAAGTGTCAGCTCATCAACAAGAGCATCGAAGATATTGAAGAGAGGCAGTGGAGAAGTCGCAATCAGCTCCCGCACACAATAGTGCGGTGTAATCGCTGGTATGGCTGCAACCTCGGCGCCGGCGGCCTTGAGTCGCTGAATGAAAAAAATCAAATATTCCGCTAACCCATCGCGGTCGCTCGCCTGAACGTATTCGAACACGCGCGAGGTCTCCGCATGGGAAATGACAATCTCCAGGTTGCGTGCCTGTTCCTCATAAGCTCTTGTCAGTGTCCGATAGTAATGAATCGTCGCTCCAACGCCGAGCCCGCCCACTAGGCCTAAGCATAGTTCTTTGCTCATGACTTCAAGCTTAGTGCGTGCCGATTTCTTCCCGCCACATTCCCTCCGAAATTTCATGGAAAATCTCGCCATCTCGGGCATCACCCGAACCAGGCACCGCGAGCTTCATTCCCTCCTATACTGAAGACATGCCTCGCAGCCTCATTCGTTCCCATCACCTGCAGCAACGCGCCGAAAAATTTCTCCCAGGCGGAGTCGACTCACCTGTTCGTGCCTTCCGCGCCGTAGGCGGCTACCCCCCATTCCTTACCCACGCTGAAGGCGCCTACCTGTACGACGAAGATGGCAACCGTTACCTGGATCTCTTCGGCTCCTGGGGCCCTATGATCCTCGGCCACGCTTTTCCCACCGTTGTCGAAGCCATTCAACAAGCCGCAGCCAACGGCGCCAGCTTCGGAGCTTCGATCGCAGCCGAAGCCAACCTCGCCGAACTAGTCACTCACTGCTTCCCCTCGATCGAAAAACTCCGCTTCGTCTCCTCTGGCACCGAAGCCTGCATGTCCGCCATCCGACTCGCCCGTGGATTCACAGGCCGCAACTTTGTCATCAAGTTCGAAGGCTGCTACCACGGCCATTCCGACGCCATGCTCGTCAAAGCCGGCAGCGGCATCGCCACTCTCGGCATCCCCGGCTCTGCAGGCGTCCCCGCCGAAACCGCAATGCACACTCTCGCGCTCCCCTTCAATGATCTCGACGCGATAGCCTCCGTCTTCGCTGCACGTCCGCACGACATCGCCTGCGTCATCGTCGAGCCCGTAGTCGGCAACGCCGGTACCATCCCACCCGCACCTGGCTATCTCGAAGGCCTCCGCGCACTCACCGCACAACACGGCGCACTCCTCATCCTCGATGAAGTCATGACCGGCTTCCGCCTCTCTCTCGGCGGTGCGCAACAGATCTACAACATCCAGCCAGACCTCACCACTCTCGGTAAAATCATCGGTGGCGGCCTACCCTGCGGAGCCTTCGGCGGCCGCGCGGACATCATGCAACACC
>Ga0210397_10000718_pt1 | contig 21918 bp, 17 predicted proteins | sample IncBWH2OmetaG_FD_160126 | JGI IMG/M metagenome (GOLD analysis project Ga0210397, IMG submission 160126) | Forest soil microbial communities from Barre Woods Harvard Forest LTER site, Petersham, Massachusetts, United States - Inc-BW-H-2-O ...
GGCCAGCGCCCGCTCGATGCAACGTTGGACCGTCTGATGGTGCACGCCAACCCGTTGACCAACGGCAAAAAAAGACCGGCTCTCGCGATAAGCCAGAAGCATTTGCGCACGCTGCACCCGGCTCGCCGGCTCAGTTCGAGACCGCGAAACCACCGTCAAATGCGCAACGTCCTCCTCGCTCATCGCCACCTCAAGCGCTCGCCGCCACGTTGCCATGATGTCGCTCCTCGTTCAGCTCTTCTCAAACGAGGAATCCACCAACGTACTTCAAGTTCCATCGATCTCGGTCTCATCGACGCCGGTTTCATGGAATCGGTCGTCTAGTTCCTGTCGCGAAACGCCTGGATTTTTGTTGGGCGTGTCAGTTATCCAATAAAACCGGGGCAAACTAACAGCAGATCCCGGCATTCGCCGGGTATTTTGACACGATTTTCGATGCGATTTCGCGTAGCGCCGGTTGGACCATGCGGTTTTGCGATAAGCTGCGCGGTCTCTTCTGCTACGAACAAAAAATTGATGGGTACTGTCAGGCGGCTTTTCGCCTGCTCGCCGATTGGTGCGTCAACAGCGCTGCTATCTTCATGAGGTTGTTGGCGAGCACGGCAGCTGCGACCCACAGCTCGAAGCGCTCGCGACCTTCGGCGAGACAACGCTTCATGCCGCGACCGCGGAACAACACCGAGATGCGCCCCTCGATGCCCGCGCGAAAGCGCTGGCCGGCCTTGAACTCCCGGCTCTTCTCATAGGCTTCGCGCTCGGGCGCTTTGGTACCGCCCCGTTGCGGGATGCACACCACCTTGACACCTTGCTGCTTGCACGACGTCACATTCCGTTCGCTGAAGAAGCCACGATCCGATCCATAGAGTTCGGGGACGTCGCCGAAGGTCCGCTTGTGGCGTTCCAGCGAGATCACCACATGCTGTTCATCGACGGGATTGCCATCCAACACTTCATACTGCGTGATCAAGCCGCGTGCGCTTTCGGCGAGGAACACCTTGTGGCCGAACTCGATCGGCGTCTGCACCTTGCCGCGCTTGATAAGGTCCGTGTGGGGCTCAAAGATCGAATAGAGCTTCTCAGTAGTTGGAACTTGCTCGCCGTTAAGCACACGGCGGCGCGACTGATCAATCACTCGAACTCCGAGATCGCAAAAGTGCTCGATCTCCTTGCGAAGCTCCGCGATAGCCGGATCGGTGATGATGTCTTTGCCGCACGCTTTTCCGGTCCGCCGGAGCGCCGTTCGTGCGCTTTCGATGACCTCTTCGGCAATGCCGATGAGTTCGCGATATGTCGCGGTCTGCTGCTCCTGGCGCTGCCTTGATGTCAGCCGTTGAATCTCTTGCATTCGACGTCGCGCCGATCGCGTCCGATCGCGGAACCCCTTGATACGCCGGCGTCCCAGCGCCGCAGCGAGGTGACCGATCAGGCGCATGACGACGCGAACGACATCCCACAACAGCGTGTTGTCGGTCGGATGATGAATGTCGGTCTGCACCACCGTGGTGTCGACGCGCAGCTAAGACAAGGAGCGTCGACGGAAGCACGGCGGCTATTGAGAGTAACCCGTTCATTGCATTGAATCGCAAGCCCTAAGAGAGGCTCCAAGCTTCGTTCGTGAGTTCAGTCGCCGAGCGGGGAGGCTCGCAAATCGGGATTGTCCTGGCCACGAGCAACGATCGACCTCCGCGGCTCAAGTCCTGTGTAGGATGCGACCTCGACCATCGTTTTGTGCGAGCACCCTACCGAGCCAGAAGCTGACCTTACGGTGACTGCGTCGCTGGAATCAACGGTCGCGAGGTTAGGACTGCTCCTGGTTCAGCCGAACCAGCAGTCCACCGATCTCGTCAGCCGGCACCGGTTTGCTATACAGGTATCCTTGGACCTCGATGCATCCTTCCAGGTTTAGGCATCGCATCTGCTCTTCCGTTTCGACGCCTTCGGCAGTCGTCGTCATGCCAAAACTCAAGCCCAGTCCCGCGATCGCGCGGACGATTGCAAGACTACCCTCATCAACCATCAGATCACGTACGAACGACCGATCGATTTTTATCTTGTCAAACGGAAAGCTGCGCAGATAACCAATACTGGAATAACCTGTGCCGAAGTCGTCCATCGAGATCCGCACACCCATCCTCCGCAACTGGTTCAGAATCGCGATATTACGCTCCGTCTTTTCCAGCAAGACCGATTCTGTGATTTCCAGTTCGAGGCGTGACGGCGACAAGCCGGAGGAGGCTAGCGCACTCATCACGGTCGAGACCAGGTTTCCTTTCGAAAATTGAAGCGGCGACAGGTTGACGGAAACGCGGATATCATCGGGCCATTCGACCGCTTGCGAGCAGGCCTGCCTCAGCGCCCACTCGCCGATCTGGACGATGAGGCCCATTTCTTCCGCGACGGGGATGAACACCGATGGTGGCACCGCACCACGTTCAACGTGGTCCCAACGCATGAGGGCTTCAAAGGCCGTAACCTTCTTGTTCTGAAGGTTCACCAATGGTTGATAGCACAGGCTGAATCCGCCCTGCGCAAGCGCCGTGCGCATGTCGCGTTCCATGGAACGTCGCGTCTGAACGGCCGCATCCATCTGCGGATCGAACAGCCGATAGGTGGCGCGTCCCTCGGACTTGGCGGCATACATCGCCAGATCGGCGCTCTTGAGGAAGTTCTCGGTGTCCATTTCGCCAGGACAGGCAACCGCGATTCCGACACTGGCTCCGACGCTCACGTCGTGCCCTTCGATATTGTGCGGATGGCCAACGACCTCGATGATCTGTTCCGCAAGCGAAAACGACGATGTTGGCTGAGGACTCGAGATCTGAAGGATCGCGAACTCATCGCCACCAAGGCGCGCTACTCGATCCGTTGACGGGAGCAAATCACGGAGTTTGGCAGCGATGGACTTCAGCAGCAGGTCACCGACCGAGTGCCCAAGCGTGTCGTTGACCGCCTTGAAGCCGTCGAGATCAAGGAACAGGACCGCCAGGGGATGCGGGGTGACGGAGACATCCTTCAAGGCCTCTTCGAGCTGTTCCTTGAAGAGGAGGCGATTGCCGAGACCCGTCAGGGAGTCGTGATAGGCAAGGTATTGCGAGCGAGCCTGCAATTCCTCTCGATCCGCGATCTCTTCCTTCAACCTCTGATTAGCCTCAATCAGGCGCCTAGTCCGCTCTTCAACGCGGCGCTCCAGATCCGCATTGGCTTTGCGCAACTCTTCGTTGGCAACGACAACCTGTAGCTCCGCGCGCCGGCGGCTGATTTGCGTGTTGACGCGCGCCAGCGCCACGGCGAAATCCACCGGCTTGGTAACATAATCATTGGCGCCCTGTTCCAGCGCTTCGACGATATTGCCACTTTCCGATTTGGCCGTGACCATGATCACCGGCAATGCGGCAGCCGACTTTCGGCTGCGAATGCGCCTCAAGGTCTCAAGACCGTCGATTCCCGGCATCATGACGTCAAGAAGAACGAGATCGAACGCGCCTTTCTCTATAAGATCAATGGCGGCAAAGCCAGAATCCGCTTCGGTAACGTCGAAGCCGCGGCGCTCGAAACGGCGCATAAGGATATTGCGGTTGTCGCTGATGTCATCGACGATCAGCAAGCTTGGGCGAGCACTGGTCTCGCCCCCGATCGAATCGATGTGCTCGCGAGCACCGGGCGATGCCGCGAACAAGGAATGACCACTATTTGAAATTGCCATTTTTTAACTACCACTGAATTTTTCAAAGTGCTGCTCAATTTGCTAATCTAACCGCCGTGTCGCCAGGAACTTCGTCGCCGGGCGCCAGCGCAGCCATCCAGGCAAGAACACGAATCGTGAAGCACGATCCCTGGCCGAGTTCGCTGGTCGCGGAAATTCCTCCACCCATCAGCGCACATAATTTCTGGCTCAACGCAAGGCCAAGGCCGGTGCCGCCATATTTGCTCGACGTCGATCGGCTCGCCTGCCCAAAATTCTGGAATAGTCGCCCCATCTCGGACTCGGCAATACCGATGCCGGTGTCTTGCACCTGGATCTCGATCCAGTCCCCCGCCTGGCGCTTGCGGCGCTGCACGCCGAGCGTGATGGTCCCTTCCTCAGTGAATTTTGCGGCATTGCTCAACAGATTGAGGACCGCCTGGCGAAGCTTGGTTTGGTCCGTTGACACGCCCCCGAGATTCGGCGGACACCTGACGACAAGCTTGTTCTTCTTCTCGGCCACCAGCGGCTGAACGGTCGCGACCACTTCCCGCAACATGTCGTTCAGATCGAATTCCTCGATCTTCAAATCGATGTGGTTTGACTCGATCTTCGAGAGGTCCAGCACGTCGGTGACCAGCGACAGCAGATGCTTGCCAGCCGAGTTGATGCGCTCCAAATCCGCCTTCTTGGCGCTGTTCTTGCCGTCGAACTCGACGTCGTCGAGCAGAATTTCGCTGTACCCGATCACCGCATTCAACGGCGTGCGGAGTTCATGGCTCATCTTGGCAAGGAAAATGGACTTCGCGCGATTTGCCTCGTCGGCCAGGTCCTTGGCTGCGCGCAGGCGGACCGCCGTGTCACGATGCCGCTCCGCCTCGCGCTCGAGATCCGACTTCATCGCGATCATGTTGGCATAATAGATGGCCATCCAGGACATGTAGATGGTCGCCGAAAGGATCGAGATCCAGCCCACCATGGAGAGCTGCTCGTGCGAAAGACGGTCGGGGAAGCCCCACGACAGATAGGCGAGAACGAAGCCCAGAATGTTGAAGGTGAAGAGCCCGACAACAAGGATGGGCCGCTCCGACAGATAGAAAAAGCCGAGAAGCAGGCTGATGAGCAGCCACGGCAGGAAGGGCGAGCTGACGCCGCCATAGAAATAGGCGCCGAACAACGAAGTGCACGCGAGCAGTTCGACGGAAATCAACGCCGACAGCTGCAAGTCGCCGCTCATCTTGTAGACGAGAGGAAGAGCCCAGAACAACCAGATGCAGACGATGACGGTCCAGCAGGCAAAGCCCGGATGCGGATCGCTCAGATACAGGAACACGCTGATCGACTGCGAGAGCGCCGGTCCGAACAGATGCGTGAACACGAAGTTCTGCGCCAAGCTGCGCTCGGAGCGCTCAAGCTTGGCTTCGGCTGGAATGAACCAGTCGATGAACCTGACAAGCCGGTTCCAAAATAGCATTTCGTGCTCCCGTGGACTTCTGTCCTCCGCGCGAACCTAGCGTCACCGCCTTTAATATTCAGTTTAACCGGCATTTTCATCAATTAACGCGGTTTTAAGCGGGACCTGAAAATGGTAGGTGCGGGCAAGTGCATTCTTGCCCGCCGGCGCCACCGCAATCTCGGCGCACCGAAAACCAGATCAAATCACTCGCAGAAGGCGGCGCGAATTCAATGACGGCACAGCTTGCGAAGGCGATTGCGGCCCTCGATCGCCTGGTTAATTATTTCATTCCACCCGATATTGCAGCCGACCGTGACACGCGAAACCGCGCGCACGTCTTTCTCGTCAGCCACATTCTCGGGCCGTTCATCGGCAGTGTCGTGCCGATCTCGATCTATGTGCTGGATCCGGTTCCGGGATATGACGTTGCTGTGCTGGCGGCCTCCATTGCCGCTTTCTGGATCTTCCCTTTCGTATTGCGTGCCGGCGTCCCCTACAACCCGCTTGCACTGGTTTCGATCGAGAACCTGATCTTCTGTATTCTCTGGAGCTGCTACTTCTACGGCGGGGTGACCTCGCCGACGCTGGCCTGGGTGCTCGTCATACCCTTGCTTGCGTTCTTCTATCTCGGCTCATCGAGCACGCTGCGCTTGATCGTGATGACCATGTTCGCAGTGAATGTGACGATCTTCAGTGTATTTTATCTGCTTGGCTTCCACGTCAACAACAGCCTGCCGGTCGCTGCGATGCAGGGACTGGGGCTCGTTTCCACGACGGCGGCGGCGCTGTATGTCACCATGATGGCGCTTTACTATGCGAAGGTCCTGGCTTCGCAGAGCGAGCTGGAGGGCGAGATGCGCCAGCATATGACGACAGCGGCGGCACTGCGAGCAGCCACCGAGGAAGCCGAACGCGCCGGAGCCGCAAAGGCGGAGTTCCTGGCCAAGATGAGCCACGAACTGCGCACCCCGCTCAACGCAGTGATCGGTTACAGCCAGATCCTTCTCGAAGACGCGGAAAGCGAAGGCGACAGTGCAAGCGTCACCGATCTCACCAAGATTCATGTTGCTGGACAACATCTCTTGAAGCTCGTCAACGAGGTTCTCGATCTGTCGAAAATCGAAGCCGGAAAGATGGAGCTGAATCTCGAAGAAATCGACCTGACCGCTCTGCTTCAAGAGATCGCCGAAGGCACGAGACCGGCGGTCATGAACAACGGAAACCAATTCGTCTGCTCGATCTCTCCGCATCTCGGAACCGCTCTCTGCGACGCGGGCAAATTCAAGAATATGGCCGCACAGTTGCTCGACAACGCAACGAAATTCACGCAGAACGGAAAAGTCGAGCTCACGGCCAGTCGCGAAGCCGATGATAGGGGCGACTATCTCGTCGTTGCTGTGATCGACACCGGCATCGGCATTGCGCCCGACAAGATCACAAACCTCTTTGAGAAATTCACCGTCGCAGATGATTCCAGTACCAGCAAGTATGGCGGTACCGGACTCGGGTTGGCGCTGAGCCAGAAGCTGTGCAAGCTGATGGGCGGCGAGGTTTTCGTCGAAAGCGAATTTGGCAAGGGAAGCCGCTTCACGATCCGACTGCCGTTGGCGGCTGGTCGGCGAAGAACTGACCTGCACGGAGCTGCGACGCTTGCGCCGGCCGTGCTCAGCTTCACGCCTCAATCCGCCGCGGAAATGCCCCATGCATAAGATTTTGCTTGTCGAAGACAATGAGATGAATCGGGATATGCTGACCCGGCGTCTCCAGCGCCATGGTTTCTCAGTCTGTTGCGCCTTTGACGGCGCTGCCGGCGTTGCCATGGCCGCGAGCGAGCATCCGAATCTGATCCTGATGGACGTCGCATTGGGTGAGATGGACGGCTGGGAAGCGACGCAGCTTATCAGGGCCAACCCCGCGACGTCGGCTATCCCCATCATCGCGCTGACCGCTCACGCCCTTGCCAGCGATCGCGACAAGAGTGTCGAGGTCGGGTGCTCCGATTTCGATACAAAGCCTGTCGATTTGCAGCGACTGCTCGGCAAGATCCGCGCCCTGTTGCCGCCGCCGGAGCAGCAGAACGCGGCCATCGCATAGCTAAGCGTTTTCAGCGCCGGCGTGGCCCCTGGCGCTGACGTTCGCAAACGTTGCCGTCGCAGGATGATGCAGACATCAGCGCTGGGACACTACAGCGCTTCCCGATCATATTGGATCACCCGGTCATCCAATATGACCGGAAAGCGCCCATAGATTCTGGTATTGGCGCATGTCCTTGTCGGCGAACCGGATTCCACTTCGCCGGGACATGCGCTAGTACGTCACGACGGCTGGACCGCCCCAGTTGAACTTGTAGTTCACGCCCACAACTGCTTCCTGGGCCTTCAACGTGACGGCATTGGTATCCGCAAGCGCACCCGCCGCGCCGAAGCCGGGCAGCAAGCCGGTCGATGGGAAGTTGACGTTCTTGGTCCCGAAATCCATGTAATTATACTCGCCGAACACCGACCATCCCGGCGCAAACATCCACTCGAGACCCCCGCCCACGGTATAGCCCATCATGCGGAAATCGGCTGTTTCACCTGCCACGCCAACGGCCGTTGCGGCGGCATAGACGCTCGACCAGGCGGCCCCGCCCTTGACATAGGCAAGAACCGTCGGCGCGATGGTGTAGCCGAGGCGCGCCGTGAGGGTCTCGGTATTCTTCAGCTTGAACGCCGCGGTGATGCCCGGAAAAGCCGCCACAAGGTTGGAGGAATTGATATCGCCAAACTCGGCCTTGCCCTGGAGGCCGACCACCCAATTCGAGTTGAACTGGTAATCGCAGCCGATCTGTCCGCCGCCAATCAGGCTGCTTCCGGCATTGCTCCCGTAGTCGAGAAACGGCGTCGGCACACCGGCGAATCCGACCTCGCCGGCATTGACGCGGTCCCACCCCGCGCCGACATTGCCGCCAAGATAGCAGCCGCTCCAGGACATCGGCGCCGGATAAACGGGAGGGGCTTTGGTGTATGCACCAGCCGGAAGATCCGCGGCCGATGCCACGCTGGTCCCCAACAAGGCGCCGACCACCGCAGCGGAAATAAATCGATGTGATTCGGTCATTGGAGCCCCCAACGTGCCGCTCGCGCGGACCAGCAACGCCCGGACATCCGGATTGACCTTCACGAATCCGACCAAACGCGATGTCACCGTCCGAAGCGCATTGTGAAATCGGGATACGTTACTCATGGTTAACGCGCCGTTTAAGCGCCGCACCCCGGCGTTTACCGGTAAGGCCCTGGATTATTCAGTTGCCTTAATTGGCGGGGAACCAAAAAATCACGTCGTAGCCAAAATTACCTAAAAGTCGCCGAGGATTAGAATGGAATCCTACCCGTTGTTAATCTCCCCCCCGCATCGTGCGCCCCATCGGCAAAGAGATTCAAAAACACCGAACAGGGATTGTCGATGTCAAACAGGACCTACGACCGTGTGCCGTCTGCCGCCCTGACGGGCAGCATGAGAGACTTCCGCGTTCCGGGCGGCGCTGACCTTCTGGGTCGCACCGAGGGCTTCTTCCGCTGGCAGGACCTCCGCCGGCAAAGCGGTCTGTGGCCCTTCTCGCGCGCGACCGAGGATGGTCCCAGGACAGTCTGCGCCGCACAGGACGACAGCGGCAACAGGATGCGCGGCGTCAACTTCGCCTCTCAGGATTATCTCAGCTTGTCATCGCATCCTGATATCAAGGCCACCGCAATCGAAACAATCGAACGTTGCGGCGTCCACAGCGCGGGCTCGCCTGCGCTCGTCGGCAACACCTCGCACTCGGTTGCCCTCGAGCGCAAGATCGCCGAATTCCTTGAGATGGACCATGTCGTGCTCTACCCGACCGGATGGGCCGCCGGCTTCGGAGTGGTGAAGGGCCTGGTCAGGTCTGCCGACCATGTCGTGATGGACATGCTGGCTCATTCCTGCCTTCAGGAAGGCGCGCAAGCCGCCACCAACAACGTTCATCTGTTCCGGCACCTCGACAACGAATATTGCCGTAGCATCCTTGCCAAGATCAGGGACAAGGACAAGGACAACGGCATTCTGGTGATCACCGAGGGACTGTTCTCGATGGATTCGGACACCCCCGATCTCGCAAGCCTCCAGGCGATCTGCCACGAATATAACGCCACGCTCGTTGTCGACGTCGCGCACGACCTCGGCTGTCTAGGCAAGGACGGACGCGGGCACATCGGCATGCAGAGCATGCTTGGCAAGGTCGACGTCGTGATGGGCAGCTTTTCGAAGACGTTTGCTTCAAATGGCGGATTTGTCGCCTGCAAGAGCAGAGCGGTGAAGGAGTATCTGCGGTTCTACAGTGCGCCAGCAACTTTCTCCAACGCACTGTCGCCGGTGCAAGCGGCCACAATTCTCAGGGCCTTCGAACTTGCCGATTCGATCGAAGGACGCGTGCTGCGTCTGGAGTTGCTTGCAAACGTCACGTCGCTCCGTCGCGAGCTGAAGGAAGCGGGCCTCGAGTATTACGGTGACCCTTCCGCGATCGTCTGCGTGAAGATGGGATCGGAGGGACTTGCGCGCCTTGTCAGCAGGCGCCTGCCTCAGCTCGGCCTCGTCGCCAATCTCGTTGAATTCCCAGCGGTACCAAAAGGCGCTGCTCGCATCCGGATGCAGGTCATGGCTAGTCACACCGAGGAGAACATCAGCGATGCGGTCCGCATCCTCAGGACGGCGAAAGCCGAAGCTGAGCGGGAACTCCAGGACCTTGGCCACGCTAACCAACCTGGCAAGCGCGTCGCTGCGTGAGCGGACGCGCGCTCAGTTAAGACGTCGAAAGCGCCTCGCGGTGTTTCTGGAAACTCGTTGATCCTCGCGATGAGCCCATTTCATCAGATGAGCATGTTGCGAAAGGCGTCGTTCGTACAGATGGAACGTCAGGAAGCGAATGCGATAATCGCCAGCGGGCGCAGGAGATCGTCGAAACCGCTAAATCCGGTGGGTCTGGCGCTCCCAAGGGAAGCGACAGAAGCCAGTAAAATCAACGGACTAAGAAATCGTTTGGAAAAAAATGGCTTCATTATTTTGCAAGGCTTTTCAACAGAGCCACCCAAATGGAGCCGAACGAATCCGAACCTCAAGGAACACCACAAAGTATGCCCCACTCGCGGGAGGCGCCGTTCTCGTACAGCGGTCAGCCTCGCTCGTTTGAAGGCTTGCTAGGTCGCTAAGGGCCTCCCACGCGCAATCATGCATGCTGAATCAGCCCGCAATCCGATTGACTTTGGCGCGCTAGGAGCATCCTGCGACCCACGCAGCCGACCGTCTGCAATGTCCGTAGTTGAAGGAAAAGCAGAAGACATCTGCTCGCGATACACGACCAAGACCCATTGCGGACTTCGCGACCGCCAGAAATAATCCATTCTCTCGGCCCGCGTCGCAGCGCACTTTCTAGCGACTGAGTGTCCGAAGGAGTTTGACCGTGGACGGGAGGAACGCGAGCGGCAGCCTAGCCGCCAGTACAATGCCCCCTGTGCGCTTTTGTTGAGCCGTTCCTACACAGCCCTTTGGTCGTGTTTGCATGCGCGACGTCGGTCGTTCGGACCAGCCCCATCTCCACTTTTGCACGGAAACTTAGGCAAGGCGGTATATTGGCGAGCCGCGCTTCGACTTCGCCGCGCGACCACTTTTGCCGCAGCTCGATGGCGCTGCGCGCATCGTGGCCCACGACGTGGAACGAGTTCTTGCCGATATCGATGCCAATCACGGCGATCGCGCTATTTGAGGGTCTGTGGCATGGCGTGCTCCTTGTCTTTGGTGCCCCCTTGCCAGCTTCGCATGCTGGCGGGGCAGGAGCACGGCCGGACCATCCCATCAGCCGAAATTAAACAGCGCTGCTTGCGGCTGTCGGATCGATACGCTTGACCTCAATGGTCAGGTGCGAAAGGGATCGGAACCGCGCTGCCTTGGCCCGGTAGTATTGTTCATCCCGCTGCGTTGTAGTCGCCACGGAAACGATAGCGCCAAGATGACCGGGCCCCAGGCGCCAGAGGTGAAGGTCGACGAGTCGATCGCCCTCGCTCTCGATTGAACGTTTGAGATTGTCAGCCATGCGGCGGTCAGGATTCATATCGAGGAGAATCGCACCGGTATCGCGAATAAGCCCGAACGACCAACTGGCAATCACACACGCGCCGACAATTCCCGCCAGCGGGTCCATCCAGAGCCAGCCAAAGGCCTGTGCCAGCAGAAGGCCGACGATAACCAGCACCGATACGGCGGCATCCGCCAAAACATGGATTACGGCGGCCCTCATATTGTGATCCCGCGCTGCCGATCCATGCGCGTGCTCGTGCTCCTCAAACTGTAACCGACATGTTTGCTCGCCAATCCTGACATTGGCAGTGAAGGCGTGCGGCTCAGGTATTTCTTCGATGGATTCCAAATAGTCGCCGCGATCCTCGAGGGCGAAAAGCTGCCGGGCACCGTCAGGGCGTACCGTCTCGATGGAAGCGGCAGCGGCCAACAGCCTGGTGCCACTTTCCGCCTGGAGCCGGAAGCGCGGTGGCACGCCGTCCTCGAACACTTCCAGGATCATGTTGCCGTCATCGGTCGCAATCCGATGCGTTTCATCTTCGTCATCGTGGGCATGATGATGACTGTGGCTGTGGCTGTGCCCATGGTCATGATGGTCGCCGCCGCTGAGCAGCCACGCGCTGGCGATGTTGACTGCAAGTCCAAGAACAGCAACGGGTATCGCTTCGGCGAAATGGATCGGGACCGGTTCAAAAAGGCGGCTGATACCTTGATAGCCGATCAGCAATGCGATCATTGCGAGGATGATAGCGCTGGTAAATCCCGCCAAATCGCCCAGCTTGCCAGTTCCGAAGGTGAACCGCGGATCCTCGGCATATCTCACGGCGTAGGTATAGGCGAGCGCAGCGAGCAACAGAGCACCCGCATGAGTGCTCATGTGAAGTCCGTCCGCAACGAGCGCAATTGATCCAAACAACCAGCCACCGACAATTTCGGCGACCATCATTGCGCTGCACAGCCAGATCACCGCCCAGGTTTTCCGTTCGCTTTTCTGGTGGTCTTCAGAGAGGAATACATGGCTGTGGATGGCCGGAAAGGCCGCGCCACTGATCTCGCTCATAGGAATCCTCGTTCCTACTTCAAATATGTCCGCACGACGTCGATCAGATCCGCAGCCCCTTTGGCCTTCTCGGGGTTCTGCTCGCGCGCGGGATCGACAACGTGATGACGAATGTGATCCTCGAGAACCTCCGCGGTTAGACCGTTCACGGCACCTCGGACTGAGGCGACCAGCATCAGCACGTCGGCGCAGCCGAGCTCAGCTTCCAGGGCACGCTCGACGGCCTCGATCTGCCCTTTGATGCGCCGGACCCGGCCGATGAGTTTGGACTTGTTTTTGATGGTATGGGACACCGAGATAATATAGGGGGATACCCTATACTGATCAATGCCTGATTAGAGCGAACGGCGCACGATCGAGAAGTTAAGCTGACACGGCAGCGCACGAGTCCGGAAATGGGCCCAGGCTGTGTGAAAAGCCTCACACAGCCTGGGCCCCAAGCCGAAGATGCTCAAGCGGTCATGGGATGGTCCGCAGTCGCGGGTAGACCGGACTTGTCTCGCGCGGTCGTCGACCGCCGTTCATGACCCGCCGCGGAAGTGGCGCTCACCGCGAGCTGATCCATCGGCTATGGATGCCTGCGGAGTTCTGACGCCGCTCCAAGATCGCCCTGCCGACGACAAAGAAGAAAAGGCAGCGTAGCCCTACCTGATGTCGGCCGGACCACGGCAAGTGTGGGTTTGCCGATCGCGGATGCGCCTGTGCGCTCTCACGGCAATCCTTCCCATCTCGGACTCCGGTTGGGCGGGCGAGCGGAACAGCCACATGCAACGGCTGCGACAATTCTGTTCGCGCAGTTTGCGGGCCACCTGCGCCGCCGGTTATTGAGACTAGCAACCAGCCAAACATCAAGTTTTATGTCTGGACGTCGACTTCGTTGCTGAAGACCGGCGTTTTCGTCTCATCAGCAAACACTATGCTGACTGCGGCTTTTATCGGTCACGGTCTTGGTGATCGCGGCTAGGCTGCCGTCGCCAAATATCCAAATGCCGGAAGTCAAGTCGGGACCGACCGATGTCCCCTTGGCATCGGTCCCGTGACATCCGCTGCAGGTGCCGTCGCTGACTTCTCCGTGGAAGATGCGGTCGCCGAGCGCAACCTGATCCTTTGTGGCGCCTGGCGGCAGCGGAAGATCGGCGGTGGCGCGCCCAGCATCAGGATGAGTCCCTTCGGGCGGTACGGCCGAGCCGCCCGAGATCGCGGCCACAGCAGGCGCCGGCGCCGCAACCAGCCGCGCGGTCGCCGCGTCGCCGCGATAGGTCACCCGCCAGATGCGGCCATGCACGTCATCGCCGACGTAGAGTGCACCGTCCGGGCCCATCGCGAGGCCGCTCGGCCGAAAAGCGGCGCGACCAGGATCCTTGTGCGCGCCGGCGAAGCCATCCGCGAAAACCACAGAGTCACCCGCCGCCTTACCGTCGGCCAACGGCTGGAAGACTACATTGTAACCCGCCTGCTCCCGAGGCGCGCGGTTCCACGAACCGTGGAAAGCGATGAAGGCGCCGTCGCGATACGGCTCGGGAAACTGCGTGCCGGTGTAGATCAGCAAGTCGTTGGGAGCCAAATGGCCAGGAAAGGCGGCGGCCGGCGCCTGCTTACTTGCACAGACTCCCACTATCTTGCCGCCGTCTCCGCCATACTCAGGCGCCAGGACCAGCTTTTCCTGGTTTTGGTCGTAGTAGCATTCCGGCCATCCGTAATCGCCGCCCTGCTTCAGCTCGACGACTTCCTCCGCCGGAAGCTCGACACCCTGCTCGACCGTATAGAGCTTGGACCAGTTCTGAGACAGCTGATCGCGGCCGTGCTGCGTGACATAGAGATGCCCAGCCTTGTCGAACCCGAAACCCTCGCCATTGCGTATGCCGGTCGCGTATCGCTCGGACGCCGAGAAGACCTGATCAGTCTTGTTGGCATCGTAGCGCCAAATGCCAGCCCGCGTCTCCAACTCGCTACAGGGATTGAGGCCGGGCGACAACGGTGGCGATTCTCCTTCTGGCAAGCGTTGGTGGCGGATCCCAGGTCAACGAACAGGCTACCCTTCGCGTCGATGATAAACGGATGCATTGGGTGGTCGCCAGTCAGCGGCATACCGGACAATACCGTCTCCGCCTTGCTGGCAGGCGCGATCTCGCCCGGCGCGCGCGCATAGCGGACGATCTTGTCGTTCAGTTCAGCATAGAGCGCACCATTGAAGAGCGCGATGCCGGTGCCTCCGGCCGCGCCGGCCGACTTGTCCGGGCCAAAGCGCTGGATGACGTCCGCCTTCCCGCTGCCGGTCGTGTCCTTCAGGGCGAGCAGAAAACCGCCAGGCGGTGGGGTATCGTTGTGATAGTAACGGCCGCTCCAGCTGTTGGCATAGACGACGTTGTCACCGCTGACCGCAAGGTGACGGACGTGTCCGAGATTGTCGGCAAAGACTGTAGCGCAGAATCCGGGCGAGAGGGTAATGCCGGTATCCTGATTTTGGCATTCTGCGGCGGTGGCGCCGTGAGGGGCAGCCGCTGCAGCTATGACCAGCCCCAAGACGGCTGAATGAAGAATTATCTTCGCGCGCTCGTTTGACGACATTTTGTTCTCTATTGTTTTTGCGCAGCCTATGGGACCTGGACCGCGGGCTGAGCTGAGTTCACGCCGTTAGCTTCCAACAGATATAACGGTAGCTCGTGTTGAAACGCAGACGTTTCGGTTTTGCGCGAATGCCGGCGGCTCAAACCTTTGTGATTGAATCGAGCCGGAGGCCGGAGCCACCGTGCGGGCGAGAGGCGCTTTGTTAATCGGCGTGGGGTCCCGACGCCGGTCGGGCAGCTAAGCTGTTGATCTATCGTGCGATGGCAGGGTCAACCCTGCACGCTTACAGCGCCACATGCGGTAAAAAATGCACATAGCAACGTGGTGTGAACCATGCAAAATTCTTCGCTTTTCATTTTCAAACCCCTGTCAACTTGATCGCAGCGTTGGCATCATCAACGAGGTCGTCGACCGGACCTGCAACAGCCGGGAGGGATACGAGATGACGGATGGCTGGGAACAGGACCTTTCGTCGATTAGCCCCACGGACTGGACGCCCGAGCGCGCGCGACACCTGCTCGACCGCGCTGGGTTCGGCGGGCCGCCGGAAGAGGTTGCGCGGCTCGCCGCGATGACACCGGAAGCCGCGGTCGCATGGTTCATCGACTTCAAGGCAATTGATGACAGCAATCTGCCACCGTTCGAACATTCGGGTATTTACGACCCTAGTCTGACGCCCTTTCCACCGACGCGACCTGCCGCCACCCGCCTCGCCGCGGAGACAGGCTCCGCAATGGGGGTCGACGCGAAGCCGGCAGGGCCACGGCGGCTGCAGCCGGTCGCCGACCGTTTCTTCTTCTGGCTTCGCGCCAGCATGCTGGAAACCCGCCGGGTCGGAAACTGGTGGGCGGATCGTATGGTCGCCACCAATCGTCCGCTTGAGGAAAAGCTAGCGTTGTTTTGGCACGGGCATTTCGCTTGCAGCGAGGAGAAAGTGCGAGACTACCGCAAAATGCTCGCGCAGATCCTGCTGTTTCAGCAACATGCCGCCGGAAATTTCAGGACTCTGCTCTCTGCCGTCGCGCGCGATCCGGCGATGCTGGTCTATCTTGACGCCGGGCAGAACCTCAAGGATCACCCAAACGAGAATTTCGGTCGCGAACTCATGGAGCTGTTCACCATGGGCGTCGGTCACTATACCGAGCAGGACATTCGCGAAGCCGCGCGGGCGTTCACCGGGTGGAGCGATAAAGACCTCACCTTCCACATTGACGATGTCCAGCACGATAGCGGCGATAAGACCGTGCTTGGACACACCGGGCCGCTCGATGGGCAGGAAGTCCTGGATATTATCCTCGCTCAGCCCGCGACGGCGAATTTCATTGCAGGCAAACTCTATCGTTTCCTGGTGCGTGATGATTTGTCGCCAGAGTTTCAGGATCGGCTCGGCAATTTGCTGCGCTCAGGCAAATACGAGATCGCGCCGTTTCTGCGGACGCTGTTCCTTTCGCGGGATTTCTACAATCCTGCCTCGGTCGGTACCCATATCAAGGGTCCGGTTGAACTGATCGTCTCCACCTATCGCCGCCTCGGTCTTGGCACGACGCCCGGCATGCCGGATTTCAACAGCGCTAGTACCGAGCTCGGGCAGACGCTGCTCAACCCGCCGACCGTCGCAGGCTGGAGTCAGGGCCGCGCGTGGATCACGCCGGGCTCACTGCTTGCGCGCGGCAATTTTGCTCGCGCCGTCCTGCTGCCGGACGTCATCGCCTTCGCCGATCCAAATCTGGACCCCTATCCGTCACAGCTGCGAACCTTCAGCGCTCACATCAGGGCGGGTGAGGACATTACCACCGCCTCGAGAATCGTGGATGGAGCGGATGGCACGGAAGCGCAGCGGTCAGGTATGGCGATCGCGAATCTCTTGAGCGCGCATGAGGAGTTCAACACCCACTATGCCAGCTTGAAGGGTTGGGAAGAGGCGGTGCGACGGGTAAGGCCGACCCTGCGGGCAGCAGCGCAGTTCAGCTTGACCACTCTTGTTCTGAAAGGTGGTGCACGCTCGACCACTCAAGCGGTGGACAGTCTCATTGCGCGCTTTTTGTCGGTCCCCCTCGATTCCGAGACCCGCGACGCCGCCGTAACCTTCCTTGAAGCCGAACTCGGCACGGCGGATCTCGACCGTGCTAAAACCTATCTGGAAGAACCGCTACGCCTGACGGCGCATCTCATCATGAGCACGCCCCAATATCAGTTGGCCTGAACGGAGCGACATGCAATGGCAAAGGGGATTTTGCTTGGTGAAATCGGCCGGCGCGACGTGTTGCGCGCGGGCCTGATCGGGCTCGGTGGCGGCATCACTGGGTTTGGCGCGGGTCCGGTCAACGAAGCCGCCGCCTCGACGCCAACAGGCATTGGATCTCGCGTCCTGGTCGTGGTCGAACTCTCCGGCGCCAATGATGGCTTGAACACCATCGTCCCCTATACAAACGACGCCTACTATCGCGCGCGGCCTAAGCTCGGGCTGCGACCGGAAAAGCTTCGCAGGCTCGACGACCAGTTCGCCGTTCAGTCCGGCATGGCGGGATTCGAACGCCTGTTCAAGGACGGCCAGCTCGCGATCGTTCACGGAGTTGGCTATGACAACCCCAGCTTCTCGCATTTCACGTCGATGGCTTACTGGCAGACTGGCGCCCCCAATAGCGGCGACCCGTATGGCTGGCTCGGTCGGCTTGCGGATGCGCTCGATCCGAGCGGCGGCGATAACTTCATCGTCGATGTCGAGTCGCGACAGTCGCTCGCGGTGCGGGCTCGCGCCCACGTGCCGCTTACTTTCTTCCAGCCGGAACATTTCAAACGCGACGCTACGTATGAGGAAAAAGCTGCGCTAGACCAGATCGCCGGTCCCCGCACCGCGCGCAATGACGCCGAGACGTTCCTGTTTGATGTCGCCGCCAGCGCACAGCGCGCCGAGATGCACGTCCGTGAGGCTTGCGCGGCCTATCGAACGCCGGTCGACTATGGGCTGATCCGGTTCGGACTTGAGCGCGTCGCGGCCTTGATCGCGGCAGGCTTCCCGACGCGAATCTACTATGTCTCCTATCCGCATAACGCGTTCGACACGCATGTGAACCAGGCGGACAATCATGCGAGATTGCTAACCTATACGTCGGATCACATCGCCGCCTTCCTCGCTGATATGGCGCGCATAAGACGCGGCCCCGATGTCTCGGTTTTGGTGTTCAGCGAATTCGGGCGACGCGTCGCCGAGAACGCCAACTTGGGCACCGATCACGGAACGGCCGGACCGTGCTTCATCGCCGGCCAGCCCGTGCGCGGCGGCCACTATGGAGCCATGCCGAGCCTGACCGATCTCGACGACGGCAACATGCGTTTCACGACGGACTTCCGCCGTGTTTATGCAACGATGGCGGCGACATGGATGGGTTGCCAGGATACGACGCCAGTGCTGAAGGGCGACTGGCCGCCGCTGCCGGCGTTTCAAGGCTGAGGCCGCCGGCGGCATACATCGCCCAGGCGAGAGGCGCTCTCCGCATTTGGCACATTTTCGAGGAGCCGCGCCTGGCCGTAATGTCCGCCGAAATATCAAAGCGCAACCACGGCGGCGTGTTTATTGGCCGGACTCGCAGAGGACATTGAAAGCGCGCCTCAATCGAGCTTGCGCGCATGAAAACGGCAATATGCCGTCCTCCGGTGTGAACGCCTTGCCGCGCTCAACACCGAACGACTAGGCGATCAAGACTCGCACACCGCGCACCGGCGAAGCCAGTGGACCTCAGGCGAGAAGCTTCAAGAATTCGTCATGGTTCATTGGACGTGAAAACATGCCAAAGTTGTGGGTTAGCGCCATGTTTTGCGCCTCCTGGCTCAACGTGGCCGTGCAGTCTTTCAATGTAACGACATCGAACCCGCGTTCGTAAGCACTGCGCATGGTCGACTCCACACAGCAGTTCGTGAGAAAGCCGCCCAGCACAAAGGTCCGTATTCCCTTGCGATGGTCCGGTCCCAAGCCTTGGTCCCCTTATTGAACTTAGCGTTACCTATCGATCGATAAGATTTCCCAATCACACTCAACCCGCACTGGACGATGCTTCGTGAGTTTCGCTATATTTACATAAATATAACGGATAGCGACCTGTCTTCCATGGAAATCGCGCCCCAGTCGCTCACGACTTGTGAAGTCGCTCCTGACGGCAGCACCATTGTCCTTGGCTTTGCCAATTCCGATGGCACGCCGGCGCAGATACGGCTATCGCTCAAGCAGGTCGGCGAGCTGGCAATGACGTTGCCCGATCTGATAACCAAGGCGCTTCGCTTGCGTTACGGAGATCACACGCTGCGATACGCTTATCCGCTTGCGTCCTGGGCCGTAGAGCGATCATCCGACCACGCGACCGGCATGGTGACGCTGTGTACGACAGACGGATTCAGCGTTTGCTTTTCAATGCCGCGCGAACTCCAGCACAAGCTTGCCAATTCATTGGCTTCAGACGGGCCTTATAAAACGCAGATAACGATGAACTGATCCGTCACTGTCCCAATCAACACGGGCTTTTTCCGGTGATCGAACCTCGACGATCTGCTGTAGCCCTGCGTCACGTGGCATTCGAAGATCTGGGGCTGCTCGCGCCGATCATGGAGCGAGAGGGGTGGAACGTCTCATTCTGCGAAGCAGCCGTCGACGATCTAGCCCACCGCTCGATCAAAAACGCTGACCTCGTGATTGTTTTGGGTGGACCGACCAGCGTCTACGAAACGGATGACTATCCGTTCCTGACTTCTGAGATCGCGCTGATCGAATACAGGTTGTCGCGTGACCTCCCGACGCTCGGAATTTTGCCTCGGCAGCCAGCTCATGGCCAAAGGACTTGGCAGCCGCGTATTCAGGGGCCCCGTCAAGGAAATCGGCTGGGGTACGGTTGATCTGACCGAAGAAGGCAGATCATCCTGCTTGGGCGCCCTGGAAGGCGAGGATGCAGCGGTTCTCCACTGGCATGGGGATACGTTCGATTTGCCCCACGAGGCCACGAGACTAGCCTCGAACCGGAACTACGAAAACCAAGCGTTCTGCTAAAGACGTAACGCGCTCGCGCTTCAGTTTCATCTGGAGGCCGACTCGCGGCAGCTAGAGGAATGGTACATCGGCCATACCGTCGAGCTCGCCAATGCGCACGTCTCGGTTCCGGACTTGAGAGCCGCAACACGCCGCTACAAAGATCGCCTGACGCTTTGCGCAGATCGAGTCTTCGGCGATTGGCTACGCCAAATCAGTCCGTCGGGACCACGCTTTCGATCGAACTCGACAGGCTAAATCCGCACGTCAGATGGATAAGCCCTTCCAATCCAAATCGACCACCCAATCGACATCGTGTCTGGATACCTGAAATTGAACATACGGTTCAGCTTGAAGACGGGCAATTGGTCGGGAGATCCGAACTGGCTTGACCTCCACAAGATGAGAAGCATCGGAGCCATATCCGTCAGCTACAGTTCAACCAAGGGCCTGTCACCGAGTCTACCAACAGAGCCAGGCGTCGTAGAGGCTAAAATGCAAACAATAAGTGTTCGCTTAAGCGCTGGACTCGACACAGTCGACTAGTGCTAACCAAGGCAGGCCGCCCTGATGTTGATCCGGCACCTGGCGTATTTCGTGACTCTCGCGCGGGAAAAGCATTTCGCGCGCGCCGCAGAGCTGTGCAATGTCGCCCAACCGACGTTTTCAGCCGCCATTCATAAGCTTGAGGAGGACCTTGGCTTTCAGCTGGTCATCAGAAACAACTGCTTTGCGGGGTTGACCTCCGAAGGAGAAATGGTCCTGTCCTGGGGACGACAGATCCTCAAAGACTACGATAATCTTCGCGACGAATTGGGCGTTCTACACCGAGGTTTGACCGGCACCCTGCGACTCGGCGTCATTCCCGCAGCCATGCCCGTCGTTTCGTTGCTATCGGCAAGGTGCGCAGACTCAGCTCTCTTCGATCGACCTGCAGCACCTTCGATTCGCCGTTGCTGCTGCCGATCATGGGAGTTTTCGACAAGCGGCTGAGGCAATGGCCGTACGACAGTCAACCCTCAGCCGCTCTATCATGCATTTTGAGCAGCTGATTGGTGTGTGCTCCCGCGACTATAATCATCGCCGCGAGACGCCAAACATCAGATACGTCTGACCGAGAGTTAGCCGTTGACGACGTCGCCTCGGCCCAAGCTGCTGCAGACTCCAAGAATTGTCCGATCGAGCCGCTTTCCCAGCCGTTTGCTCCCGCTGAGTATGGTGACGATGGCTTCACTAACTCCTTTTGCCGCTGATCCTCCCAATCCACGCCATCACTTGCAAGAGCCGAATGAATGCCCACTCGTCAGCAACTCTCTCGGCTGCTGCGATCAGATCGTGGACCACTATGACCTCTAAAACATGAGTAGATTGGCAGGACGATTGTTATGCTCACCGTAGCAGGGAGCGTGCTCCAATCATCTTCCGCTTGTGGGCCAGTAACGGACTCAATAGCGTCGTTATTCGATCACCTCGTCGGCGCGTGCAAGCGGCGGTGAGGTCGAGCGTCCTGCGTAGATGACCCGCTCGAACTCGGTCGACAGCGCCACCGGCAGGTTCGCGGGCGTCGGGCCGCTCGCGCACGACACCTATCAACTTCCCCTGAAGCCGAAATTTTATCTTGCTGGGGAGCGTCTAGTCTCGCGGGGAGCGAGATAGCAGGGAGAGACAGTCATGTCGCGCAAGACGATGATAGCTCTGTTCACGGTTGCCTCGATCGGCATGCTTGCGCCGAGCGTCGCTTCGGCCCGCGGTGGCGGCGGCGGTGGTGGCGGCTTTGGCGGTGGAGGCGGTTTCCACGGCGGCGGCGGTTTTAGCGGAGGCGGCTTCCACGGTGGCGGGTTTGGTGGCGGCGGCTTCCGCGGCGGCGGTTTTGGCGGAGGCGGTTTCCATTCAGCCGCTATCGGAGGCGGCGGTTTCCGAGGCGGCGGTTTCCGCTCAGCCGCTATTGCGAGCGGTGGATTTCGCAGTCGAGCCTTCGCAGCCGATGGTTTACGCGGCCGCGGTTTCCGCCACGGGCGCCGGTTCGCGTTCGGTGCATTTGCCGACTACTATAACGATTACGG
>Ga0210397_10000725_pt1 | contig 21841 bp, 20 predicted proteins | sample IncBWH2OmetaG_FD_160126 | JGI IMG/M metagenome (GOLD analysis project Ga0210397, IMG submission 160126) | Forest soil microbial communities from Barre Woods Harvard Forest LTER site, Petersham, Massachusetts, United States - Inc-BW-H-2-O ...
CGGGTCGGATTTGCCTGGGATCCCTTCAAGAACAGCAAGACCTCGATTCGTGGCGGCTACGGAATCTTCCACGATCGCATCTTCGACAATCTGTTTGGCAATGCGCGTGGAAATCCTCCGTTCCAGCAGACAGTATTCAATGCTTTCTCGGGAACGGCCACGCCAGAGACGGTTCCCTTCGCGCAGAGCACCCCGCCTGGTTTGACCTTTGTGAACGGGCAGAACCAGGTGGTGACGTTGCTGGATCCCAATTTGAAGATGCCGGCCAGCCAAAACTGGAATCTCGGTATACAACGCGAGCTAGGGGCAAATCTCGTTCTGGAAATCGACTATGTGGGGGCGCACGCGACCCGGGTCATCCGCTCTCTCGATGCGGTTCCACCCGATCCAGCTCTTGTCCAGCAAGCCATTGCCGCCTGCGTCGCCGCGGGATCTTTTGCCAACGGGGGTTGCGATCCGGGAGATCCGCAAGGAAGGATCAGCGCCGGAGTGCTCTATGGCGGCATCCCCCAAATTGGAGTACCGGTATCGGTTCGAGAAACCGCACTGCAGACGGGATTCAACTTCCCGGTTTCGAATATCACCCGAACCAATGCCGACGCACATTACGACGCCCTGCAGGCGAAACTGACGAAGCGGATTTCGCAAGGATTGCAGTTTGGCGCCGCCTACACGTGGTCCCATGCCACCGACGACTCCAATGACCCATTAACTCCAGAGGCCGGGCAAGGGAGTTTTCCAGTCGATTCGCGCAATCCCAACCTGACCTTTCGCGGGAACTCAGATAACGATATCCGGCACCGCGGAGTTGTTGACTTCTCCTACGAGTTGCCCTTCGGCGCAGGCAAGCAGTATCTGAATGCCGGAATCATGGGTAAGGCACTGGAAGGGATCGCCCTCTCGGGAATTGTGAGCGCGCAGACCGGGCATCCTTATTCTGTCTTCACACAGCTCGATAATGGACGCACCGGAGTCGCCAGCTTCTCCTGGCCGGACGTGCTCGGCGATCCGAACAATAATCCTGGCTCGCGAATTCAGGGTGCTGGTCTGAAGACTGGTGTGAACTTGAATGCGTTCAGCTCCACCTTCCTGGGACACATTGGAGACTCGGGCCGGAACCAGTTCTACGGTCCGAATGACATCAATGCGGACATGGTGCTCTTGAAGAATATCCGCTTCACCGACCGCTTCCGGATGCAAATCCGCTCGGAGTTCTTCAACCTATTCAATCATCCGCAGTTTCGTCAGCCAGGCAACGTGATTGAGAACCCGGGAACCTTTGGATTGTCGACTCAAACGCTTACCCGGCCGGACGGAACCACATCCGCACGGCAGATCCAGCTTGCCTTGAAGCTGAATTTCTAGCAGGATCGAGACGATGTAATATGGAAGGCCGGTCTGTCAAGGCTGGTCTTTCGTAAAGCGATTTCTTTACCGCTGTCCTGACGGTTGAATCCACAAGGCGGTTCTTTGCGCGCGCGATGAGTACCCGTGTCGATCAACCCTAAACTCTTATTCCCGTCTCACGAGCTACTTCACTGTTCCGACCGGCCCGCGTAACACGAGTGGTGACGGCCAGTGCGCCGCGAACGGCCTTCCTGGCACGAGTAAGCCGGGACATGACGGTGCCGATCGGGACCGATAGAGCTTCTGCGATTTCCTTGTAAGACATCTCTTCGACGTCGCAGAGCAACAGGACTTCTCGAAACGCCGGCGAAAGGTGACTAATTGCGCGCAGGACCAAGTCAGCATCGGCACGTTCAATTAGAGACGACTCAGCCGTGCCCATCGCCTCTGACAGCTCGAGTGAAGTCTCGTCAGGGTCGAGTGGCACCGTCTTCCGCCGCGCCAACCTGGACTGCGAAGACAGAAAGGTGTTTCGGAGGATTTGGAAAATCCAGGCTCGAAAATTTGTCTCTGGCTGGAAGGAACCGAAGCCTCGTAATGCTTTGACAAATGTTTCCTGTACCAGGTCCTCTGCGTCTTCGCGATTCTGTGCAAGCCAGTGTGCGAAATTGTACAGAGGGCCGAATAATGGCATGGCCAGTTCCTCGAAAGTCGTTTGGGAACGGTTGTGTAACGGTGTCTGGTCCTGGGCTTGGACCATGACCCGCCGTTCGAACCCATTGTTGCTCTCCATGACCTGCTCCTCCAGTTGGCCACGGCCAACCTGCCCCAAGCGGGTGCCACCGTTCGGACCATCAAACGCGCCCTGGGAGCAGGGGGCAATTTACTGGGGGTTCTCTCTACCTATTCCCGATATTTCCGCGCATCTGATTGACGGCCAGTCGTTTCCGCGGAGAAAGGCGATTTCAGCAAAGCCTCGAGAGAAGTTGAAAGTCCTTTTGGAGCGCCCTGGAGGTGGCTACTGAGGGAGGGGGAATCCGCGCAGCCGAATACCGCTAGAGATCAGCTCTAGCACGCAGCGGAAAAACTTGGGTAGTAGACCGGTCTCCAGCAGGAGTGCGAGCTCTTAACACAGGCTCCGACAAGCGGCGCGCAACTATCCCGCAATGCGGCGTTCATGACGGGTCCGCGTCTGTAAAACCACGCCGAAGTGATGGGTAAGACAGATGTGGATGAGTTTCCGGCTTGGATCGATCCAGACTATTCCTTCTCTCTCTCAATCCACCATCCGGGCTCGCAACCGGTTTGTCGCATAACACAGGGAGCAGGTTCGCTCCCATGTGCCCTGCGAGTCACCGCCAGCCAAGACGTGAGGCCTCACATCGCTTAACGATTCGACTTCTTGTTTGTGTTAACTATCGAGATCGCGTCTTATTCCCAAAACTTCTTGGAGGTTCGCGGCTCAAAAGAACCTCTCTTGGGCGGCCTCCTGACCGGGGTTAAACTAGCCCAGTGGGATGGTTTGATATCCCCAATTTGCCCGCATGGTCTGAGACAAACCTCGCGTCTTTGCTCCGATCGCACCCTTTAAAAGATCTTTTGGGAAATTGGCAACCAGGAAATTTCCGTTGAGGATGGAATCTCAATCCTTAAGCAAGTTCCTCTCGATTAGGCTCCTTCGCGAGTGCCACGAAAAGATCGAACTGGGAGAAAGAGCTCACCAAGCCGCCACCCGGACGTTGAGGAACCGAACATTCCGTGGAGCGCTCGTGCAACGTTTTCTGCACGAGGCGGAATCATCGAGAACCGCGAACGACCGTACTTAGCGACGAGCTTGACCGTGAAGCAACATTGAAGATAGTTCGGGAATTGCAGCCGTGATCGATGGACAATCGGCGATAACGGTTCAGCGCCAACATCACAAGGAAGGCAGATTTACTGGAGTAGGCCAACGCGGTGCACAAGGCTTTGAAATCGGGAGTCGGAGCGGAGAGGATCGAAGCCCGGTCGCAGCAGAACACCCGGATTAAATCGCTCTGCGTAGCCTTTTTCAAGCCAATTCATGGCTTGATTCATATCTCCGAGAGATGCATAGATCATGGCAATCTCCGAAGCATTCGAATGGCCCGGATTGGAGCGCTTCTTCAGCTCGTCCAGCAGTTCTACCGCTTCGCTCCTCTTGCCGGATGCGGCATAGGCGCGAGCAAGATTGGCTATGCATGTCGGGCTACCTCCAGAAAGGTGGACCGCTTGTTGCAGTTCTGCGACCGCTTCATCGGACATGTGTTTTTGAAGGTAGGCCTGAGCGAGTTGATTATGCGCCAGGGCAAAATTGGGATCCATTTCGATCGTCTTGCGGCTCTGTCGTATGGATTCGTCATAAGAGTGGGCGATGACAAGGAGCTCTGCCAAATCGGCGTTAATGATAAGAGATAGTGGATCCAGGTTTTCCGCTCTTCTCATTTCCGCGATCGCTTCGTCATACCGACCCAATAGACTGAGATGCCAAGCATACCAATGGTGAGCGGTTGCGTAGCCTGGGTTTAGTTCGATGGCCCGCTGGAATTCCTTCCCGGCAGAGTCAAAATCCCAGTCGAATCCATCCAGAATGAACGCAAGCGAGTTGTAGGCTTCGCCGAGTGTGCTGTCTAATTCCAGAGCTTTGAGTGCCGCAGTCTTCGCCTTGGGGAATGCCTCTGCAGGGAGCATCACCGCATACTGCCAGTCTCCCAATAAAGCATACGTGTCGGCCAATCCAGAATAAGCTCGCGCGTATTTCGGGTCCTCTTCGATTGCCTGGTTGAAATAAGCCAGGGCGACCTTTAAACCATCCGCCGTTCGCTTATTCCAGAAGTAGCGCCCCTTAAGATAAGACTCGTAAGCTTCCGGATTAACAACCTTTGCGCTTTTCAGTGCGGCTTGTTCCTGCGGAGTCAAATTGACCCGAATTTGATCTGCAATGGCTCTAGCCACGCTGTTCTGGAGCGCCAAAGTGTCCCGCAAGTCACCCTCATAGCTCTGGGACCATAAATGCTTGTCCGTAGACGCATCTATTAGCTGCGCCGTGATGCGAACCTGGTCGCCGGAACGGAGAACGGTTCCTTCTACGACGGCGTCCACGTTCAGTTCGCGAGCGATCTGCGGCAGAGGCTTGCGCGCTCCCTTGTATACCATTACGGAGGTGCGGGAGATCACCCGCAAAGCGCTGATCTGCGCCAGGTCGGTGATCAACTCGTCCGTCATGCCATCCGCGAAGTAATTCTGCGACGCATCGGCCGAGAGGTTGTCCAGCGGAAGCACCGCCAAGGATCGGATGCCCGTGGGGGTACGGCCACGCGAACGAAATAGCCAGACGGAGAGAATCAGCAAAACGATCAGGAGCGCCAAGGCGACGATGACGCGAGGGGTCGGCCACATCCGGCGTTCGGGCGCAACGGTCAGCCCAGCGCTTTGGACCTTATCCCCATGCTCTGTCGCCGGCAAAGATCCGGGGGAAGATTCCGGCTCTTTCAGGCGGGGATCTGCATCGACCACCGACACGTCCGCAATGAAGCGATAGCCACGCTTGGGAAGCGTCTCGATAAACCGAGGATTCTCAGCCGAGTCGCCTAAGGCACTTCGGAGTTTCGCGATGGCGATGTTGACAGCTTGGTCGAAATCACCAAAACTTTCGTCGGCCCAGACTCGGCTGCGCAATTCCTCCCTCGTGACCACTTCGCCCGGACGCTCCAGCAAAATCTCGAGCAGTTTCATCGGCTGCTGCTGGACTTTGATTCTCAAACCCGCCTTGCGCACTTCGCCCGAGTGAAGAGAAACCTCATAGGTTCCGAATCGCACGATCGATATGCGGCGCACCGGTTCCATAGCGCACTTGGGCTCGGCATGGAAGTCTAGCACCTCTCGCAGACCCAAGTGTCAGACCCAGCCAGGATAATCTGCAGAGCTAATCCCTTAGGCATCAATTACTTGACCAGCAGCACACGGGTTATGACGAGAAAGGCCTCAGTGAATTGACGCCTGAGGACAGGCACGTCAGATTGTTCGGAGATCACGAGATCAAGGAGATCGTCATGGCAAAGGTGATTGAGTTTTGGGTACCGAAGAATTTCCGGAAACCATTGAAGTGGAGACCTCCTCAGCACGGCGGAAAAGTCATTCAGTTTTGTTCGCAAACAAAGAAATCAGCCTAGCTGAGACGGGGTTTCGAACTGATTCGGGAGAATGCAAATGAGGCGCATTGGATTGGGGCCACACTGGATAGTCGGATTGGGGACTTCATCCTCACCGGACGACAAGTCGACGGCAGATTTCGAAGAGTTGGCCATGCCCTTGTTCGATTCGCTTTACAACTTCGCGCGCTGGCTTGTGCACAACCAGGATGATGCCGAGGATCTTGTACAAGAGACCTATCAAAAGGCTTTACACAGTTTCGCATCGTTCCAGCGTGGCACCAGCTTCCGGGCATGGATTTTTAGGATCCTGAAAAACACTTTTCTCAGTTCATGCTCGAAACTGGAGCGGCGTATGACCGTTGCGATGGACTCGGAGGTGGACGGCTATGAACTGCCGGTGGATACGGAGACTCCCGAAACGATTCTGACGAATCGCTCTAACTCCGAGCTAGTGCAGCGCGCCATCTACAATCTGCCCGTGCATTATCGGGAAACCCTCCTACTTTGTGAAGTGGAGGAAATGTCTTACCAGGAGATCGCGGGCATATTGTCGACCCCGACAGAGACCGTCGTATCACGCTTGGCCAGAGCCCGGAAGGCAATTCGCGAGTCACTCGTTGCGCTCCCTGTGGACCTACATTCGCGCGCGCAGCGCAAAGAGTCGGGGGCGACGAGAGAGGCGTCTGTCGATCCGGACTTTATTGGAAAGAAAGACGAGACGGTTGCTCGTCAATTCTTGGATTTGGAGATCGAATCCATCGGTCAAGAAGACCTCTGCCGATGATGAACATGCCGCATCGCGATCTGCAAGTCTGCAATTTCGATCAAAAGCTCAGGCACATCGTAAAGAATCAGAATCGTTGATCTATTTCTTTCAGAAGACAAGTTGTTTGGAGAAACCAAGTGCCTGCTGGCGAGCGGAAATACGACACGTCTGGCGAGCGCTTCTCGGGAATCCGCGAAGAGCGTTGCGTAATCCCGACTTCCCAGGCCAGCTTCTCAGGTCCATTGAAATGAATCACTTGGTAGTACCACTCCACGATTTATGTGATCGAAGTGGAATAAGAGACCAGAAAATCCGTTATCCATGGTGAGATTCAATTTGCAGGAGACGGATTATGAGGAATGTCAGAAGCAGACTCCATAAATTCAACTCGGCGGCCGTGGCAGTTCTTACCACCGTGTTCCTTGTCTCTGGTGGAGCATCGGCCAAGAATCACAGAGTCAAAACGTCCGACAACCAGGCCGATGTGGTCGCACACATTTCGTTCCCTGGACTATCGGCTGTCGACATGGCGATGCAGAAGAAAGTGAATGACAAGTACTACCTCTACGTGCAGCACTCAAAAGATCAAGGTATTTCGATTATCGATATCAGCAAGCCCGCTCAACCGAAAACGGTTGGAGTAATTCCGTGGCCGGATCCAGCTGCGACGGGCAGGATGAACGTGTCGGGTGATTTGGCGATCATTGCCGAAACCGCAGACCCGATGCGCGGCAGCACCTCCAACGACGACCTTGTGCTCTGGGATTTGTCGAATCCGGCAGCTCCTCGAGTGGTGCAAAAGTTCTCGGGAGTGGTCAAGTGGCTTCAGGACGAGCGAAATTTCATCTATGTCTTGAACGGCGACGGACTATGGGTGGTTTCGAAGCCGGCCGATCGCCAATTAGAACAAAAAGCGTCCCCGATTACTGGAGAGTGAGGATTGCTGGCGGGCAACATCCTGAAGCAACGACAATCCAGTCTAACCAAGCGGATCAACATTGGAAAGGAAGACAACAATGACGGGTAAACATGTGTGGGTTGCAAGTTTCGCGGCAGTGACAATTATTGCGATTGTACTGCTATTAGCCGGATCACCGAATGCGACCGCGAACGACCAACCCTCCGCGGCAAACGCGGAGGTCACAATCGACAATTTCCGTTTTGGACCGCAGGCGGTCACCGTACCCGTCGGAGCAACGGTTACCTGGACCAACCGTGATGACACTCCTCATACGATTGTCAGCACGGAGGGCGTGTTCAAGTCCAAGGTGCGGGATACGGACGAAAAGTTTTCCTACACATTTACCAAGGCGGGAAAATATCCGTACTACTGCTCGGTGCATCCGAAGATGATAGGCCAGATCATTGTGCAGTGACACACGGATTTCTGGATCGTTCGGCCTCGGATCGGTTTCTTTCCTTGGCGACAGATTGCTCCCTCGACTATGCGGTGGTCTGAAGCAATCTGAGAGAACATGAGTGTGGACTCGGCACAATTAGAACGCACGGGCAGCGGCAAAGCGGCGACACAAGTCTTGTCGGTGCGAATCAGAATAAAAACGTTGGCGTGTTCGAGCAACTGGCACAACGATGTGATGGCAAGCTTGTTCGAGTCGCGCACCGCATATGTGGTGACACAGAGCCTCTCAGGGCGGCCTTCAAGAAACGTCGCGCAGCATTGAAGGCGTGGCCATGATGGAGTCGGTTGGAGGTTCACGAACGGCTGATCCAATACTCCAGTGGGCAAAGCGAGCCTGGCCGGAGCAACCCGCCTAGCACATACGGAAGGGGTTTCAGACCCTCTTGCCGAGCGACTGCGCAACCTGATATCTCAACACGACACTCCCCCGATCGACACTGTCCCTGCGCACAGTCACTAACTAATGACAGCGGAGTGACAATCAAATGACATTCGAGCCGCATCGATTCATTGGATTCCGCGTCAAATCCTCTAGTGACTGATAATTGATATTCACGAGCGGCATGTGGAATAAATGCTCTTGAGTGAAGTTATCAATAGTGAATACGTCAAACCATTGACTAAGGGAGATATGATGCGGAAGTTCTATGTTGTTGCCTTACTTAACATTATGTGCCTACTTGGATTGGGTGTAGGTGCCCATGCTCAAGACGTCGACGGAGTAGTCGTGAATGTTCCGTTCGACTTTGTCGCCGGAGGTGCGAACCTGCCGGCGGGAGAATACAGGATAGATCGTGTCAGCACTAGTGTGAACCGTGAGTTGGTCATTCATAGTTACACTAACAGCGGAGCGTTTCTGCTTCCTCTAGTATTCGAAGGGGTTCCTGCCGACCAGCCAGCGCTCACCTTTGAGCATATCGGGAACCGGTACTTTCTCAGCAAAATCAAGACACCGGCGGGCATCTACAGCATGAAGACACCGCCGGAGAGGATCGCACTCGCGCAGGCGAAGAGTCAAAGTACCTCGTCCTCTTCTGGCACGAACTAAGAGACCAAGCGCAGGTCGTTACATGGGTGTAGCAGGGAGTTCAGGAGCATGGAACTGCGGCATCATGTGCCTGAATTCCCTGCCCAACCGGTCACTGGCAGTTTCACGACAAAAACGAGTACTTGAAGGCAGACTCGCACAAATCAAAAAGACGGCTTACGGAGAGACAACTTGAGAAAAGCAATCATCTTATTCGGACTGCTGATGACCTTAGCAACTCCCTCGGGACTGCTCGCGCAACAGAGCGGCTATTTCCAGAACAACTTGGTGTCAAACACTGCCGGGGTAGCCAAGACCACAGACCCTCAACTGCTAAATCCGTGGGGGATTTCCATTCTTCCGGGGCAGGACTTTTGGATAGCCAACAACAACGGTGGCACCTCTACCCTCTATGACGGCCAGGGTAACAAGAATGCTGGCCTTGTGGTAACCATACCCGGGGCCTCGCGCAATCCGAACGGTAATTGCACCCCTGGCTGCCCTACGGGTAACGTCTCAAACGGAAACGGCATCTACTTCAGCGGTGGGCAGTTTATCTTTGACACCGAAGATGGCCTGGTCGCCAGCTGGACTGGCACCAGCAATGCCGCAACGGTTGTGTTCGATAACTCTGCCAGCGGCGCAGTCTACAAAGGTCTGGCGCTTCTCAACAGTACATTCCTTTTGGCGGCGAATTTCAACAGCGGGAAAATCGACGTTCTTGATCGCAACTTCAACCTCACTTCGTTGGGCGGTTCGTTCGTCGATCCAAAACTTGCTCCGGGTTTCGCTCCCCATGGCATCCATGTCATCGGAAACCAGATCTACGTGGCGTATGCCATGCAGGACGCCGCCAAGCACGACGCTCAGCCCGGCGCCGGTCTGGGGCAGGTCGACATCTTCGACATCAATGGGAATTTCATCAGCACCTTTGTCGCCGCCGGCGGCAAACTCAATGCGCCTTGGGGCGTGGTGACGGCTCCATCAACCTTCGGCGCGTTTCCGAACGCGATCCTGGTGGGAAATTTCGGGGATGGCACCATAAACGCCTTCGACGCTACCGGGAAGTTTCTCGGGCAGCTCACCGATTCTTCGAAGAGTGCATTGGTGAATCCTGGCTTGTGGGATTTGGTGTTCGGCGGAGGTGGTCCCTCCGGCGATCCGAACACTCTTTATCTCACGGCCGGAGGCGGCAACCAGCCGAATTTTCCGGCCGGCGGCAGCACAACTAGTGTGTTCGCCAGTGTTGTACCCGCGGCGGCGGTCGCGGGCCCAGATTTTTCCCTGACTCTCTCGACTCAAAGCGTCACCGTCGCGCCGGGCTCTTCGGCTAACCTGACGATCGGCGCCAGTGCTGTCGGAGGTTTTAACAGTCAAATCTCGCTCTCCTGCACCGCGCCCGCTGGTCTGACGTGTGGTCTTAGTCCAACGACCATCTCTCCCGGATCCAGCGCGTCCTCCTCGACCTTGACGATCTCTGCCGCCACCACCCCCCCACCCAGCGGTTACTCCATACCGGGCATGGTGACTCTGCTACCTGGCATAGGTATATTCGGAACTATTCTCACAACGCGCAAACAGAAGTGGCTAAGGCGCAAGAGCATCTTATCGATAAGCGTACTGGGGTTGTTGCTGCTCATCTCGCTGTTTTCGATTGGATGCAGTAGCAATACGAAAGGGCAAACACCTGCATCTCAGCTCAGCTTGATGGTGACGGGCACGTCCGGCTCATTGAGCCATTCCGCCCCCGTAACCATCACCGTCAATTAACCAGCCGGCGAGGGTGACTCCAGTTCAAAGGTCAGAGCAGGTGCGCCCCCGTCGTGACAGCTAAGCATTTGGTCGTAACTAACAGAAAAGACGCGATACGGATGGCTCAAAAAGCGATTTTGGCGTATTCAGAAACAATTACTGGACCACAATTGGACCAAACTTTGATGTGCTTTCGCGCGGGCGGTCGGCACATTCGCAACTGTCCACACAAAGCTGGACGCTCAGTGTTCGGTTTGTCGACAATTCGGGAGTTGATGGCGACAAGCGCGTTTGTCGGGATCAATCGGGAACAGTCAAACGATCGATGGCGTTACAAGGCTCCTGAATGCTCTTTAAGGACGTGTCGCCAATAAGGCGGCCGGATCCTTACGCGGCTCGCGTTGGCTCCAGGCGATCCAGACACCTAGCGCGATGATCGCCATGGTAGGAATCATACAAATGCTGCCTTCCGGTCCGGTCGGGCCACCACTCCATATCAGCGCGCCCGAAGGGTGAGTCGCAAACAGGTGTCCGCTCGCGACCTGGGCGCTGTCGGGTACTCCATAGAGATAGGACTGAGACCAATCCCAACCAGCATGCAGTCCCACCGCCCAGTAAAGCGACTTGGTCAGCCACAGGCTCAAGCAAAACAGCAGACCGGCGCCCACGACAGAAAAAATTCCGATCGGCGATTCTCCATGGTTGGGCAGATGCGTAGCGCCGAAGGCCAGTGATAGCAGGACGGCGGCCCACCAGAAACCCACGCCTCGAGCCAGCGTAGATTGCAGATAGCCGCGCAACAGCGACTCCTCGAACAAGGCTGTCAGCAGAAAAGCGATACCCCACTGCAGTCCATAGCTCCAGGCGCTCTCGCCATGTAATACTCGCCCATCAAAGATCAACCACCCACTCATTTTCAACGCGAAAACCAAGGCGGACACCGCCGCAACGCCTCCTGCAATCCCCAGCACGAACCGCGACAGTCTGCGTTTGTCGATGAATCCGTAGGAAAGCACCGGACGCTCTTCGATTTTTGCCATGATCGCGGTGGCGAATAAAACCAGAAGCGCCAAAATGCCCGCTGCGACCACGGGACTCCAGGCTTCGAGATTTGGATTCAGCTTTATGGAATGCAACAGCAGGTTGACAGGAACGCGAGTTACGAGGACTTCGACCACAAGAATCATTGTGAAAATCAGCATGCTCCAGCCGGACCGAATTCCCTGCGGCCCAACGAAAGACGAGCGCAAAGTCCACTTACGAGAAGCCGACCCCAGGCGCTGGCCTTCTCTCGACATCCTCTGAATCCAAGGTGCCGTCACCTTGACTGTCAAAACCGTTCATGGTGTCCCCTTGCTAACGGCCATCGCCTGAGCAGCAAATGGCGAACCCCGCACGCTCGTGTAAACAGCATCGAAGACTCTCAGTCCTTGGATATTCGCCACTCCACCGACAGTGATCGGAGCGGCGAGGTATTGAACCTTGCTCTTGGCGTTGGTGAATGCAGCCCACGAGGGAATACCCGGGCCGTTCGGATCGCCGGACCTTGCGAAGTTCACCCAGTAGCTGGACATTTCTTCAGCCAGCTTCCGATCTCCCGCAGTCCAGTTCCATGGCGACTGGTCCAGGTGGTCGAAGACATACCAGAGCTCGGCGAAGTGGCTCGCGCCCCAACCGGCATACACGGAGCCGGCGGGAAACGGCGGCTGCTGTCGAAACGAGTAGTAAAAGACAGGATTCTTGGCGGTTCCGGCTTGCAGCCTCGCCCATGCCCACATGTCCCAGCCGAAGCGGAGATCGCGTTCGAGTCCGAGCCGCGCCTCCCGCGCTTCTTCGTCGGTCGCGTGGGGATATGCCGCGACCAGCGCCGGGGGAAGTGGGCCAACGCTGTGTTCCAGGTCACTATCGAACGTGGCGGCCGTCTCGTGAGTGACATCAATCATCGCCCGCGCTTCGTCGGCGTTCGAACCGATCAGCAGCGGCACATCGTTCTGCTGCCCTGAAGCGAATGCCTCGTAGGGTGAGAGCGGAAGCACAATGGGCTCGATCACCGGATGCACAATGCCGCCGGCATTGCCGGTAAGCTGCGTCGCTGGCAGCCGGCGTAGGTCCTTGAGCGAGGCCGCACCCAGCGAAGCAGCGTACTTCTCCCCCTCATGTTCTGCGTTGGCCAGTAGGAACTTTGGTGCAAGCTGGAGGGGTTCAAACAGGCCGCCGCTCTCTCCGATTGCGCGCTGAAACAAGCCCTTGGCAAGGGGCGAGGCCATGAGGATGCTGACTGATATGGAACCGGAAGATTGTCCGGCGATGGTTACACAGTTCGGGTCACCGCCAAACGCTGCAATGTTCCTCTGAATCCACTCCAGTGCAGCGATCTGATCCATCAGGCCGTAGTTCCCGGACGAATGGTGCTGGGACTCGCGCGTTAGCTCAGGAAGTGCAAGAAAACCAAGCGGACCAAGGCGGTAGGCAATGGTGACAACGATGACACCTTTTTGCGCGAGCCGGTCGCCCCAGTACAATGGCATCGTGGCGGATCCGTTGATGTATCCGCCGCCGTATATCCAAACGATCACCGGCAAGTGCTCGTGCGCGGGCTTGGCAGGCGTCCAAATGTTGAGGTAGAGGCAATCTTCGCTAACTGCCGGAGGCGTCTCGCCCGGCATAGACACTCCGACTTGCATGCACGCCGGAGCAAACGCTTCTGCCTTACGCGTGCCAGTCCAGGATGTGGCATGCACCGGGGGGCGCCAGCGCAAGTCGCCCACCGGCGGCGCAGCGAATGGGACTCCCTTGTAGACACTCAACCCATTTGAGTGAATGCCGGATACTATGCCGGACTCCGTCACGACTTGCTGCGCGATAGCGCAAGTCGCCATTTGTGCCACTAGTACGAATACACACGCGAACATCCATCGGTTCCGCACTTGGGGCCCCTTCACCTTGGCGCACATTGCTGAAGATCAGGATTGCTCCGCTTACGGTTAAACTTGGATTGAGACTCTATCCTCAATTACCCACTCGACGAGTATCTGCCTCCTTGCGTGTTGGTGCTGTGCAATATTGCTCTGGTGGCCGACAATCGGTCGCAATCCGATCCGGCGCTCGTTACATTCCGCGAAAGGCGAGGTGCTTCGGCAATCCGAAAGGTAACTCGCCCGCCGGACAGGTATTGATAAGTCTTAGGGCTGTATCTGGAGCGCCCGCTGCACAACGGGTCGCGGTCGCATAATTTCGGGCGGGCGCTCCAGATACAGCGACTTGAAGGAAGCCGCTCTTCGCGCGAGCCTATGGGGTTTGTATGTGGATGAGCCGGCCCTGATCGTTTGCGAGGTTGCGGTTGCTGTGGGTGGCTTTCGGTTTCAGTTGGTGATCGCAGGGAGAATGGTTGTGGGGCGGCGCATCGGAGAGTGTGAATGGCACAACAATGCTGCCTTCTGAGGAATAGGAGACACAGAAGCAGTGTGCGTGCCGAAGCACGAGAGAGATTCGAGGCTGGGGATGTGGATTCATGCTGCGCACTGGCTGGGATTAGGCGGAGATCGAAGGAGGAGTTGCGCGGCGGAGAGCCGCTCGACGACATGCATGGTGCCGCCGCAAAGCGGACAGTTCCACCGCGAGGGAGAGGGGACGGCGATTAGGGAGGCGGTTGCAGCAGCTGGCTGATCGAATTGCTGGAGCAACCGGAAACAGAGTGGAAGGAGATCGGCTCGTCTCCGGTTAGCAAGAAATCCGAAGTTGCGGATGCGCATGAAGCCGCGCGGCAGCAGGTGGAGCAGGAAGCGGCGCAAGAACTCTTCGACCGGCAGGGTCATGAGCCGTTTCCTGTTGCCGTGAGCGGAGTCTCTCCAGCGAAAAGTTACGTTGCCCTCGGCAAGAGCGACCAATCTGTGGTTGGAAATGGCGACACGATGGGTGTAAGCGCCGAGATAGCGCAGCACATGTTTTGGCCCGCCGAAGGGCGGTTTGGAGTAGACGACCCAGTCGTGACGGAACAGTAGTCGCAGCCAGGAGGCGAAGGCGCGCGGTTTCGCAAGCGGTAAGAGATGTCCGTGGAACTGGAGTGCGCCTGCATGAAAGGCGGTCTTGAGTCCGGCGACAAACTTGCCGCGGAAGACACGGCTGAGTACCTTGACAGGAAGGAAGAAGGATGGGCGTGAGGAGATCCAGCGGGAGTGATCCGGAGCGAGACCGCCGGCGGCAAGCACGCAGTGGACATGGGGATGATGCTGCAGTCGCTGGTCCCAAGTGTGGAGCACGCTGAAGAAGCCGATCTCGGCTCCAAGGTGCCGTGGATCGCGGGCGATTTCCAGCAGAGTTGCAGCACTGGTGCGAAGGAGCAGGTTGTAGATCAGCCGTTTATTCTGCAATGCGAGCGGAGCCAGTTCCCGCGGCAGGGTGAAGACGACGTGCAGGTAGCTGGCGGGCAGTAACTCACGTTCCCGCGCCTGGAGCCAGCGCAGGCGGGCGTTGCCCTGGCACCGTGGGCAATGCCGGTTGCGGCACGAGTTATACGAGATGGCAGTATGTCCGCAGTCCGAGCACTGATCGCGATGTCCACCCAGCGCGGGGGTTCGGCAGCGTGTGATGGCTAGCAACACCTTCTCGTGTTGTCCGTTGATCCACTTACGACTGCGCTCAATGAAGGACTGTCCTGCACAACGAACGATGTCGGCCACCTCCAGCGGAGGCCGGTTCATGCGCTCTGCGTCTGCTCTCCTTCTCCTCGGATCGGGAGTGCATCCAGCGGACTGCCGGTGGCGCTGAGATGCCGCCGGGAGAGATGCAGATAGATCGTTGTTTCTTCAAGGTCGCGATGCCCCAACAGCATCTGGATGGTACGAAGGTCGGCACCGGCTTCAAGTAGATGAGTGGCAAAGCAGTGGCGCAGAGTATGGGGGTGGATGTGCTTGTGCTCAAGACCGGCGCGTTGGGCGGCCTGCTGACAGGCAGTCCAGAGGACCTTGGTGGTGACAGGATAATTTGCGGTATGCCATCGGTTGCCGGGAAACAACCAGTCGGTGGGCTTACGCCGAAGCCCGCGCCAGTAGACGCGCAATGCATCCAGCAGTTTCGGGCTGAGCATGACATCGCGGTCCTTGCCTCCCTTGCCTCCCCGGATGTGGATGACCATCCGCTGGCTGTCGATATCGCTGATCTTGAGGTACGCCACTTCTGCGCGACGCGCGCCCGTGGCATAGAGCGTCATCAGCAGAATGCGATGAAAGGGAGTCTCTGCCGCGTCGATCAGCCGCACAACTTCTTCCTGGCTCAGCACCTGCGGTAAGTGCAGAACCTTCTTCGGATACGGCGTCTCGGCAACGCTCCAGCTTCGCTTCAACACCTGAACATAGAAGAATCGTAAAGCTGCCAACCGCTGCGTCACAGTGTTCGGAGCCAGCTTCCACCGCGTGAACAACGCGGCCTGATATTGGCGAATGTGCTCCGGGCCAAGCTGATCGGGTCGACGATGAAAATATCTACTGAAGTGTTCGACGGTATGGATGTAAGCGTAGATGGTTGACTCGGCGTAGTTGCGGCGCCTCAGTTCCTCCAGCATGATCTGACGTAGATGGGTCACAGAGAGTTCCTCCTCTGCGACACAAACTAGCTCAGATCACCTCCACCGTCGGCTCAACAACACGCGAATGCGTCCGTCGCAAAGCGGCTTCGTTCAAGTCGGCTAGTGTTTACTAACTTCTGGCAGCGAAAGCTCAGTTGGCGAGAACAATCGGTTCGGTCTCTCGACGCGGAATTCACTGCAGCTTAGCAGAGTGCTGAAAGCAGTCTTCGCTATCGTATCGCCAGACGGACCACGCGTCCTTAAGCTATTGAAAAATAAGGAGGTGATCCGATAGCGGATCGTAAGCTGTTGAAAAGATGGTGGGCGCTATAGGATTCGAACCTATGACTTCCACCGTGTGAAGATGGCACTCTACCGCTGAGTTAAGCGCCCTGAAATCGCTTGATCAGGTGGGGTTCTACTTTCGTTTCGGGTCGACAAAGTTCCGTCGTGGCGTGGTGTCCACGTGAAAGGGATTCTAGCGGTTTTTGCGCGCGGTGTCCACGAGTCGTCGCCTAGCGGCTTTCGCGAGCGGTCACCCGAGTCGGCTTTCAAACGGACAAGGCTTTCGGTCGATCACAAAGTGAGGAATGATGCATCCACTGCGGGCGGGCTACCGGTCACGGACTTCCAGAGGTCGTGAATGACTTTGTTGACTCAGCCAGTCCCGCTGCACCCCGGAGACGGGACCGCGAAGCGAGTGAAAGGCGAGGTATCTGACGTTTTCATTATGGAGCCGGAGAAGAAAGCGTAACTCGGCCAGGACTGCGTGGAGCTCAGATTCCTCGGCGTCGAGCGCCCTAGCGCAAAGCTGCCTGACTTGCTCGTCGACCGAATCGATTCGCACGCGTGTGTATCGCTCCCGGCAGGGGAGGATAGTGGAGCGAAAATCGCAATCTCAATCCGGCAAATGCCGTAGATGTTTACTAGACCGCCGCTCTGATTTTTTAGGCAACTTCGTCCTCAACGTTCGTCCTCAACTGCCTCTCAGGCTGCTGATTTCAGTCACGAACCTGCTCGTGGATGAGCACCATGTAGGCTTTGGTGCCGTCATTGGTTCTTCGTTGGGGCAGGTCCCGCAGCGCAGGTTTCAGCGCGATGTTGATGCTTGAAGTTCGCATATCACAGTAAACAAAGTCAGTTCTCGGTGGCTGGGTAGCCGTGGTAGCCTGTCCGGAGCAATGGGAAGCGGCCGGCCTTGGCTCGGGTTCCCAGCCGGTGCAAGGAACGCCTTAGTCTGGAAGCTGATGTCTCCCTTCAACGATCCCCCGCGACCGTCCGTAAGTCCTTCTCCGAGAGGGGCTTCCGAAGATAACCCGGACGACCGGTCAGAGCAACTTTCTGAGCCGGACGGGGTTGATACGGATGTGAGTAGCCTCGCCATGGATCGGGGACTTCTGGCGATGGGCGCGGTCGGCCCTCAGCCTGCGGCGGAAAGCATCTCTCCTCCGCCCGGATCCCCTGTCGGCCTGACCGACGCAGACGTCATGCTGCGAGTGAAGACGGGCGATGAGCCTGCATTCGAGTACCTGGTGCAGAAATATCGCCGGGCGATGGTGAGCTTCATGTACCGCATGACGCACAATTCCGCCGCTGCGGAGGATCTGGCCCAGGAGGTCTTTCTCCGGGTATACCGGTCACGCACCGGCTACGAGGCGAGCGCGAAGTTCACGACCTGGTTGTATCGGATTGCGACCAACCTGGCGGTGAACCACGCGCGCGACACGCGGCATGAGCGCCCTGAAAATCAGGTGAGCCTGGACGAACCGGATGAGGAAACGGGCACCACGATGGACGTGGCCGACAATTCCCTCACGGTGGAGCAGGCAATCCTGCGGCGCGAGCGGATGGAGGCCATCCGCGCGAAGGTGCAGAATCTGCCAGAGCGGCAGCGAATGGCAGTCATCATGCACAAGTATCAGCAGATGGACTACAAGCAGATTGCCGAGGTCCTGAAACTGAGCGAGTCGGCAACGAAGTCGTTATTGTTCCGCGCTTATGAAACTTTGCGCGAACAACTGAAAGAGTTCTTGTAAGAGGAAGTGGAACCATGAAGTGTGAACAGATCAAAGACATGATGCTGGATGTGGCCGCAGGCGCGGGCGAGGCGACGCCCGCCCTGAACGAACACCTGCGCGGCTGCAACGAGTGTGCGGAGAAGTTCGTGGGGATGCAGCAGACGATGGCGCTGCTGGATGAATGGCAGGTGCCCGAACCGTCCCCATATTTCGACACACGGTTCGCGGCCCGAATGCGCGAGGAGCGCGCCAAACCGCGGCGGGCGGCGTGGCTGTCATGGTTCCGGGCTCCTGTTTTGGCGGGAGCGCTGGCGTTGGTCCTGACGATGGTGGGCGGGGTGAATTGGTTTGGCAGCAAAAACACCGGCCCACAAGGTCCGCAGACCCCCGGCACTCAAGCAACAGTGGTGGCGCCTCCAGGAACAGCCGTGGGTGATCTGCAGGAACTCGAGAAAGACGAGGATATGTACGCGAACTACGACATCCTGGATGATTTGCAGGCGCCGGGCCAGGAAGCGGACCAGAATCAGAATCCGTAAAGCAGCCATCGCGGTACTTAGCAGTTAACTTGGCGCAAGAAGGATTGGGAACTCAGGAGCAGGGTGAGAACGAAGTTCAAGATCGGGATGATGGCGGCCGCCAGCCTGATGCTGGCAATGGCCCTCGCCGTGCCGTCTCTTGGACAGCGCCGCAATCAGGATCACCCTTCCCGGCCCGCGGCGAAAAGTTCGGCGCCTAGGAACACGAATCAGCAGCGGCCAGCGCGACAGTACTCCAGGCCGGCTCGCAACTTTCAGCAGCGCCAACAGCCGGTGACGCGCAACTATTCTTCGGGGCCGCGCACGTATTCTCAGCCCAGGTATCAGGCTCCGGCGGCCGGATATTCGGCGATGCCTCGAAGCCAAGTCGCACGTCCGCCAGCCTATTCGACTTATTCGGCACAAGGACGTCCGCCGGCACAGAATCCGCGGTATACCCCACCGGCACAACGTGAGGTTCCGCGGCCGCCAACCCAGAACCAGCACTCGATTAATCAACAGAACTACCAGGCTGCACAACAGCGAGAAGTGGCGCATCCGCCCGCGCAGGCGCAGCCGAGAGTCGCAACACCCCCTTCTGGATACTCGCAGGCAGGGCGTGAGGTGCCGAGACCGCCCCAGGCTGGTGGCGGCCTGCAGTCGAACACGGTGCCCACGCGAACCGTTCCGCGTCCTCCGAACGCAAATGGCGCAGGGCACATCGGGGATTGGGTGCGCACGCACCGCGACATGCCGGTCGCCGAGCAACAGAAGGCGCTCCAAAGCGACCCGACGTTTCAGACATTGGCTCCGCAGCAGCAGCAGCGCCTCCAGAACCAGCTGACGCGCCTGAACAACATGCCTCCGCAGCAGCAGCAGCGCATGCTGAACCGCGCGGAGGTTTGGGAGCATTTGTCGCCTCAGCAAAGAACGCAGGTGAAACAACTGCATTCGCAGATGCAAGCGCTTCCACCCGACCGGCAACGCATGATGAAGACAGCCATCGGCGATCTGCGCGCGATGCCGCCCGACCAGCGGGAAAAGGTCCTGGATTCTCCGCGCTTCCAGTCGATGTTCTCCGACCAGGAACGGAACATGCTGCGCGAAACTACGAAGTTGCCTCTTGCGCCAGCAGAGTCTTCGGTGCCACGTCCACCACAGAACTAGCTAGATCAGAGCTCGCACCAGCCTGAATCGGCGCAAACAGCAGAATCGTGGCGCGCTGGACATATTCCGCCCTTTTTCTGAAACGAATTCTGCACTTCTGTCACTAACCCGATGAGACACGACGATCGGGCTCGTAGTGGCAAGCCGATCCACGGGGAAGGGAGCGGCTTGCCACTCTTGCTCGCCACGGCGCCTCATTTTTCGCTGGGAGGCAGACATGCCAGTAACAGAAAAGCAGGAACACGTTCACACGGAAAAGGCCCTGGACACACTCACGAAGTGGGGAAAGAATCCGGGCACCGACGGCGGAGAGAACATCGGCTTCTCCGTTTCTCGCCAGGGAGCTCCAAGCGATGCGTTCGTCGCAGTCGGGGATTGCACGCCCTTTACGCCGAGCGGCAAGCGGGGAACGCTCAACGGGCAACCCGTCGGAGACACGGGCGCGCCAGTCGCGTATGTCAGCAATTACGGCGCAGTGCCCACGCAGGTGCCGTGCACGTTCTCGTTCGATCTCAACAGCGGGAAAGTGCATCTTGCGGGCGCATTTCCGAACGGGCTGCCGCCGAAGCTGGAGTTTCGCGTGGAGTACTTCAAGCACTTTGACGGGGCGGGCGGCGAGAACATGGTGTTCTATTCCGACCAAAGTTCGGACAATGCGGGATATGTAATTGCCATGCAATTGGTAGCGGCCTCCTAGGAGCAGCCGCATTGTCGTTCCGCCGAGGATGAAGCGCCACTTCGCCGAGGCGGAGCGACGAGGTCGTTAATAAGGAGAGTGTCATGCCGAAACCAAATCTCGGGAAGGGCGTGCTCGCGCGATACGGCAACTTTTATCACGATGACGACGACTTCTTTACGCACGCACTGATTCTGAAGAACGGCGAGTGCTGGTTGCTAGGACAGGGACTGAACGAGGTGTTTGTGCGCGTCTTCAAAGCGCGAGCCGGAAAGTTCCGGCAGCTGAAGGCGGCACTTTCGTCAATCCCGGCAGCGTGGCCACGGTCGAGCTATGGTGGGTACAACTTCATCACCGACGCGGAGGGACCGAACGCGAATGAGATCGCCGTGTTCGGAAAGCAGTCCGGCCAGGTCGGACAGTATTATGTGCCACCCGCGGGTTCGCAGGTGGAGGCTCTCGTGAAGGCGATCGCCAACATCGACTAAGGCTGGCCTGGGACGACCGCGTTCGGGAAGTCGGGGTCGAGTTAGCTGCGCAACATGTTCTTCACAATGAAGAACACGTTCGCGGGGCGCTCCGCAAGACGTCGCATGAAGTAGGGGTACCACTCGGTGCCGAATGGGATGTAGACGCGCATCCCCCAGCCGTCGCGTACAAGACCCTGTTGCAAATCGCGACGGATGCCGTGCAGCATCTGGAATTCGAAAGCGTCGCGCGGAATGTTTTCGCGCGTAGCAAACGCCTTGGTTTCGTTGATGATGTTTTCGTCGTGTGTCGCCAACCCGTGATAGACCCCGCTCTTCAATAATATCTTCATCAGCTTGATGTAGTTGGCGTCGACGTCGGCTTTCTTCTGGAAGGCGATCTCCGGCGGCTCTTTGTAGGCGCCCTTGCATAATCGAATACGGATCCGTTCGGAGAGTAGTTTCCCGACGTCGGCCTCGGCGCGAAGCATGTACGACTGGATCACAGTACCGACGCGGCCCGCGTGTCCGGGCATCCTGTGCAGTTCATGGACGAAGTCGAGCGTGCGCTGAGTGTACGGCGAGCCTTCCATATCGACGCGGATGAAGTTCGGCGGTGCCAGGCTGGCTGCTTTTTGCACGAGACCGGTAACGAGATCACGGGCAAGTTGCTCGTCGACGTCGAGCCCCATGTGGGTGAGCTTGAGGCTGACGTTGGCTTCGAGATTGTTGGCGGCGATTTGGTCGAGGAGTTGATGGTAGAGCTGCGCACTGGCACGCGCTTCCTCGACGTTGGTGACATTCTCGCCGAGGTTGTCGACGCTGACGGTAATTCCCTTTTTGTTGAGCTCGGATGCAACTCGAATGGCATCGGCGACTTGGATGCCAGCGACGAAACGGCTGGAGAGGCGTTGGCCGACCGCAGACTTCTCAGCGATCGAGCGCAGG
>Ga0210397_10000727_pt1 | contig 21833 bp, 22 predicted proteins | sample IncBWH2OmetaG_FD_160126 | JGI IMG/M metagenome (GOLD analysis project Ga0210397, IMG submission 160126) | Forest soil microbial communities from Barre Woods Harvard Forest LTER site, Petersham, Massachusetts, United States - Inc-BW-H-2-O ...
CCCCCTAGCATCCTTCGCTGCTGCTGCGGCAATTCGGTCAACATATCCATCCAATTGTCGTTCTAGCTCTGGATCGGGATGTGAGATGAGGAAGTCTGAAGCACCACGGATCATCTCGTAGATAAGGCCGTCCATCCATGGGTCGCCGGCGTGACCACCCCTTAGCCCTGCGCTCACCTTGTCGAAATTATTGAGCGCACCGCCACGATCGCTCTCGAACTTGCGGAAACAGTCCCGGATTGTGACCTCCTGCCAAACCTTTCGCTTAGGGGACCAAAAGTCGTCGTCAATCACAACTGCTTGAATAGGTACAGGGTTCAAAGTATGAGGAATTTCGATTTCAGAGTCTTCCGCCTTCCCTTTTCCGATCGCCCAGCTATTGCGATCCGCACAAGAAAGGGTGAGACCCGCCGCTGAAATGCAATGAATAAATTGCCGTCTTGAAACGCTCATAAATTTGGTGCTTCCTCCTACGCAAGGCGAGTTTATAGATTATCTATTGCAGTTGTCAAAACGGAATTTCAACACATTTATGAGGTCAGCACTTGTGCGGATTAGATACGTATCAGTTGTTAATCGGAGGTGCGATCGTTTCCCCAAAATTCGGGGTACGGGTAAATCATTGACACCAAGCCACTTCTGAGGAGGAACAATGTCTCCAAGTCAGGACATGCCTTCCGCTGCTAGGCCTGATAGCTAATGACAATCAAATTCAGTGATTCTGTCGAGGAGCCTTAAAACCTACCGACATCCAGTTGGGTCAAGTGGTTACGAATGCGATTTCTCTCCCTTTAATTAGCTCTTGGACATTAGGAGGTCTTCTTCGCTCAAGGTCAATCCGTATTGCTTGTTCCAGTATTCGACGGTGTGCCTGACAAACTGACGTTGTGCTCGCTGGGGATCGCGCGTTCTGATACCTTCCAAAATCCCCATGTGTTGCTGGACGGCCGCAAGTCGTTCACTCATCGCGTTTGGAGCGTCCGGCCATCTGCCCACGACAGAGAATACGAACAGACGAAATGTGATCTTCTCAAGAAGCTCTTGCAAATACTCGTTGTCGGCCAATTCCCAAATCTTGCGGTGGAATGAAACGTCGCAATCGTGGAAATTTTTGACATCGATTTCCTTACCGGTACCAGCCATCGTCATAACCAAATCCGTCAGCTCAGCGTTTGCTTCGTCTGTGAGCCTTTTCGCAGCTCTACCGATCGCAATAGATTCGAGGGGGATGCGGATTTCAAGGATTCGGCGATAGTCCTCTGGGCTCAATTGGGCCACGTAAGTCCCTCGTTGAGGTTGTTTTATGAGCAGGCCTTGGTACTCCAACTCTCTCAAGGCCTCTCTAAGAGTAGGTTGCCCAATCCCAAGTCGTTCTGCCCACCTTTGCTCTAAAAGTCGATCACCCGCTTTAAGCTCCCCTGAAATTAGTGCTTCTCGGATGGCTTGTGCGGCAGCCTGGGGAGCGCTCTGAATGGAGAGATGCCCAATAAGCCTGCTTGGCAATGTCGACCTCACTTAGATATAGCCTTTCCGAGTTAATATTTTCTCTATAGTACACGGGTAACGCCCCGAATACATAACTTACCCGACGGGAACGGATGAACTTTGAACCTTCTAATGTGGGAACAAAATTGCGTTTGTGGCACCCCGTCGTTTGAGCCGCTACTTGGTCTCGAGCACTGCCTGAAGCTGCTCCAAGGTGAATCCCTTTGTTTCAGGAAAGAAACGCAGAACAACGATAAATTGAAGAACCATCATGCTGGTGAAAAATATGAATGGGCCTGAGGCACTGTGGGCAGCGACAATGGGGAAAAGATTTGAAAGGCTCGCGCAGGTGAGCCAGTGAGTAAAACTCCCCAGACTCTGTCCTTTGGCTCGAACCGAGTTCGGAAAAACTTCACTAATATAAACCCAGATAACTGACCCTTGGGATACAGCAAAAAAGGCAACAAATCCCACGAGAGGCCAGATAAGCACGTTCTTATGCTTTCCTGTAAAGAAGATAAAACTGATGATGGATAAGCAAACGAACGTACCCACCGAACCAAGAATGAGAAGCTTTTTACGACCTAACTTGTCTATCACTGACATTGCCACAACGGTGAAGATGAGATTCGTGGCTCCAATTGCGACCGCTTGCAAATCACCGGAGACCTTCGTAAATCCTGCACTTGAGAAAATATCGTTCAGGTAATAGAGAATTGGATTGATTCCTGAAAATTGATTGAACAAGGCAATCGTGATGGCCAACATCACAGGGATACGATAACGCCGTGAAAATAGAGGTTGATTTCCAGCAACGCGGTCACTAGCCAGGGACTGCTCTATTTCAGATAGTTCTGCCTCGGCTGCATCTCCAGCAATCAAATCAAGAACAGATTCGGCCTCTCGAGTTCGGCCCTTTTCAACTAACCATCGCGGACTTTGCGGTATTCGAAAAAGCATCAGAAGGAAGAGGCTGGCCGGAATCGCCGAAACAGCAAGCTTCCATCTCCATTCATTGGCCCCCAAGCCGAACGTCCCAATCACATAATTTGAAAAGTAGGCGACGAGAATCCCAAAAACAATGTTAAGTTGAAACGATGCCACCATTCGTCCGCGCCAGTGGGCGGGCGCGATCTCGGCAATATACATCGGACCCACCACGGAAGACGCTCCGATTGCTATCCCAGCGACGAATCGAAAAATCATGAACGAGATCCAATCCCAAGCAAATGCACAGCCGAGTGCTGAGGCAATGAATAGTACCGCTAAAACTCGCAGACTGCCCCGTCGGCCAAATCGATCCCCTGCATAGCCGCCCGTTGCTGCCCCAACAATGGTTCCCCAGAGAGCAATTGCGACAGTGAGACCTAGGGTCGTCGGTGTCAGTTGAAACCGTGTGGTCAGGGCCTTCGTTATGCCCGCAATTACGGCAGTATCAAAACCAAAAAGAAGTCCGCCCAGGGCAGCAGCGATCGTACTTTCGATCACGGTACGATTAAGACCTACTTTTGCTGGCGATGATGCCGTCATAGCGGTTTGAGATGAATACATAAAATCCTCGGTTTCTGATGGAAAGCCTTGATTTATAGACAATAAATAATAATTTTGCGAATCGATTCCGTTAATTGAAAGCTAATCGATGTGCTAAAAGGTAGCGAGCCAGCCCCCATCCACATAGATCGTTTGTCCAGTGATAAAACTCGCGGCTTTGCTCGCCAGGAAGACCACAGGCCATGCAATATCTTCAGGGACACCCCACCTACCAAGCGGGCACCTTGTTTTCACCCAACTGTCGAAATCAACATCGTCGATTAGTGGCTTGTTGAGGTCTGTATCGATGTATCCAGGTCCAATCGAGTTCACCAGAATCCCATGTTTCGCCCACTCAATGGCCAATACCTTTGTGAGCTGTCCGACAGCTCCCTTGGACGCGGTGTAGGGCGCCGTTCCAGGGCGAGCGGCAGCTGTCATCAGGGAGGCGATGTTGATTACCCGCCCCCCTTTTCCCTCTTGGATACGAATTCGAGCGAAGTTTCGGCTCAACTCAAAAATGGCTGTAGCGTTTAATTCCATCACGTCGTTCCAGTCTTCAAGTGAAAGATCGATAGCGGGCCCCCGGCGAGAAATACCGGCAGAATTGACGAGGATATCGGGTGAACCTGTCTTCTCGCATAGCTCATAGAACCAAGGTCTAATCTCATTTGCCTGAGAAAGGTCAAAAGCCGAAACATGAATTTGTGAAGATGGGTTGCGTAGACTCAAAGCAGAACGTTGGAGTTCATCGTGGTCGCGTCCGACAAGGATGATGCTGGCTCCCGATTCGGCAAGCGCTCTCGCGGCTCCCAAGCCGATGCCCCGTGTTCCTCCCGTGACAAGTGCTAATTGTCCCTCAAGACTGAAAGGGTTCATGACATCTCCTGCCCGGGTAGAACCATGACTTTGCAGACGTCACCGGAACGGAACTGTTTGAATGCATCAGTTACATGATTCAAAGCATAGGAGTGAGTCACGATCTTTTCCAACGGCAAACGCATCGCAAGGTCGATTGCATCTTGAAAATCACTGCGTTGATAAACTCTTGATCCGAGGAGGGTGATTTCTTTAAAGTTGACAGCCTGCATGTCAATTTTCACGGGTTCCTTGAAGACGCCCAAGTTGACGATTACCGCACGGGATCGCACAAGCGATGTCATCTCGCGAGCTGAAGATGGGTGACCCGCACATTCAAAAAGGACGTCTGCTCCATTTTGGTCTGAAGCGTTCATTACGAACTGGCGGAGCTCCTCTCCAGCGGCAACTGCCTTGAAACCAAGACTCTCGGCGAGTTTTCTCCGCGATTGCAGCACGTCACTGACAAAGATGTTCTCTATCCCCTTAGTGCGTGCTACAAGAGCAGTAAGTAACCCGATTGGCCCGGCTCCCATAACCACTACGATTCGAGCGTTCTGAAGATTGGTCCGCGAGACACCGTGAACGGCGACCGCTAGGGGCTCAATGAGAGCTCCAGTTTGCGCTGACATTCCGGCAGGTAATTTCAAAAGAGAAGAGACTGGAAGCTTTACGAACTCTGCCATTCCACCATCGACATCAAAACCAAACAGACGAAGTTGCCTGCATACATGGGCCATACCGTGTGTACACGCGTAGCACCTACCACATGTAATGAGCGGATATGTCGTGATCCGATCCCCAATTTTAAAGCCGTTGCCCGATGTTCGGATCTGAACGATCCTTCCCGAGAGTTCGTGGCCAAGCGTTAAGGGCGCAATAGCGCGCGGATGCGTGCCCGCGACTATGTTTATGTCGGATCCACAGAATCCGCACGCCTCCACTTCAATAAGCGCTTCATCCTCGCCTATTTCAGGAAGAAATATTTTTTTGGCCTCTATACGATCAGGACCGAGATATCGAGCAGCCAACATCGTGTTCATGAAAGCTCCTACTGGGCGGTATAACCGCCATCCATCATCAGAGTGGCGCCTGTGAAAAATGTGGCGAATTCGGAAGCCATGTAAGTGTAAAAGCTCGCTACTTCTTCAGCGCTCGCGACCCGACCGATCGGATGCGCATTTTTCAACATCGCCCAATATCCTTCCGGATCTCCCGATGATGCGGCGGACTGATGCACAATTGGCGTGTCCACTGTTCCGCAAGCTATCGTGTTGACACGAATCCCGTGTTTCGCGTACTCGATTGCCATTTGTCTCGCCATTTGGTGTAGCGCCCCCTTTGATGGTGCATAAGCGCCTTGGGTTGGAATACCAGCTTCACCAGAGATTGATCCGCTGATAAGAACCAAGCCTTTATGTTGTTTAATCATCACCGGTATCACGTGGCGGGCTGCCCAATACAAGCTTTTAACGTTTGCATTCATTACGGAGTCCCATTCCTGGGGCGAATGCAAATGGAGTTCCTTAACTATGCTGATTGCGGCATTACTTACGAGAATGTCTATTCTGCCGAATCGTTCCAACGCAGCGTTCGTGAAATCAATCGATGTCTGTTCTTCGGAAACATCTCCACGAACCACGGTAAGTCTATTCGGAAAGAGGGTCGATACTTCCTCAAGCTCCTTGGGAGTGTCCTTCCTTCGAAAGACCGCAATCACGCCGGTTGCACCCGCCTCTAGATAAGCACGTGTGATAGCGAGTCCGATTCCCGACGATGCACCCGTGACGACAGCCACTTTTCCCGCTAGCGAGATTTCCATTAGTAACCTTCGGTTGAGATTGAAGTTAAACGCGCCGATACACCCAGGGTTCGTAATATTTGAGCAGTTTGAATAACGCGTTGGACCCTACAAGATCAAGCGCAATCCTAAAACTCTCAGGGCAACCAACATTGTTTACCATCATGTCGTAGTGGCACGGTGTGACTACGCGCGGTTCGAGCGCCTTTACGATGGTGGCTGCCTGAAGGGGGGCTAGATTGTGAAACCCACCGTTGATACAAATCGAGCAAACGTCCATGTTTTTGGGAAGCAGGTCTGGTAATCTCTCTGCCCAGGCAGTGTCCCCGCTGTTGTAGAACGACAAACCGTTGCTGAAGGTCACGAACAGCCCCGTGTGATTTAGATCGGTAGCGTCAGTTGGCAAGGCAAAAGTGGCGTCGATTCTTGTGCTGCCAAACTTCAAAGATTCGCCTGGATGAATCAAGTGGCGGGAGCTCTCAGGAACGCCATTAGCGCTATAAATAGTCTGCGAATTGAATGGCCCAACGAAGGCTGAACCCGCTCTTTTTTCAAGTCGCCTAATGGTTTCAGGATCTGCATGATCATCATGCGAATGGGTGGTGATAAATACATCGATATCAAGGTGTTCCGGCTCAATAAAGATCGGGAGTTGTCTGTCCAAACGGAACGGCAAATGTGAAAAGGTTCGCGCGCAACTATTAGTGAGGTAGAGGTCGATGCCCATAAGTGGGCCACAGAAGTCCTTGAGGATGAAACCGTTTTGTCCTAGATACCAGATAGCGAAGCAATCCATAGGGACTTCAAACTCTCTAATGGATTTCATATATTCCCGACTATCCAACTGCGGCACGACTAATCGGATCGGAGATTGACGATCGTAGGGGTCGTTACTGGTAAAGACATACGGTTTGTCTCCGCTGGTGCCCAAGTTGGAGTCTTTGTTCAGTTTCGCCCTCTCGACATTCCAAAGATTATAGATTATATTTTGAAATATGCAAGCGCTTGTTCTTGAAGATCCCCGTAAATTGAAGATGAGAGAGGTTTTAAAACCTGAGATCGGAGTTGCTGACGTCCTGATTGAGGTAAAGGCCTGCGGTATCTGTGGTAGCGACGTTCACGGGTATGACGGAAGTACTGGCAGACGGATACCTCCCCTGATTATGGGTCATGAAGCAGCCGGCATTGTTGTAGAAGTCGGCTCTGATGTCACTACCGTGAAGGCGGGAGATCGTGTCACATTCGACTCTACGATTTTTTGCGGCAATTGTGATTTCTGCCGCAACGGGGAAATAAATCTTTGCAATAACAGGCAAGTGCTCGGTGTCTCTTGCCGAGAGTACCGCCGACATGGAGCATTCGCCGAATTGGTGGCTGTACCGGAACGCATACTGTACGCACTGCCAGACTCTTTTCCTTATGAGAAAGCCGCAATGATCGAGGCAGTTTCGGTCGCCGTACATGCCGCGAAAATCACGAAAATTCGGCCAGGCAGCAGCGTTGTCGTAATTGGCGTCGGTATGATAGGTCTGCTTGCGATTCAGGCGTTTAGAAATTTCGGTTGCACGTTGGTAATGGCTATTGATTTAGATGAAGCCAAATTGAAGTTAGCTCGGCAACTCGGAGCCGACGAAACTTTCCTTGCGACCGACCCCAATCTCATTTCAAAACTTAGCGCTTCAACCGATGGGGCAGGAGTCGATATTGCGGTAGAGGTAGTGGGTGCGCAAAGATCGATAAATACAGCTATTGATTCAGTGCGTCGAGGCGGAACGGTGACTCTTATCGGGAACCTTGCCGCCAAGGTTGAAATCCCGCTTCAAACGGTCGTGACTCGACAACTTAGCATCCTGGGTTCGTGCGCGTCGGCTGGAGAATATGGTGAATCCATCAAACTCATGCAATCAGGCGCGATAAATGTAGATCCGATGATTACTGCTATTGCTCCGCTGGCTGAAGGCGCACAGTGGTTTGAGCGGCTATATAGCCGTGAGCCCGGATTGATGAAAGTAATCCTGCAACCTTAGGAAAGAAAATGAGCGAAGGCCAGTTCGATTTGAAGGGAAGAGTTGCGGTAGTTACTGGCGCAAGTCGTGGGCTAGGTCAATACCTGGGACGAGCGCTAGCAGTCGCTGGAGCCGATTTGGTGATCACGAGCAGGCATTTGGGAGATTTAAGAGAATTCCAATCGGAAGTTGAAGCCCTTGGCCGTGAAGTCCTTCCCCTGCAACTAGATGTCCGCGATCCGGACAGTATTCTCAAAATGTCGGAAAGTGCGCTCGGACATTTCGGAAACATCGATATTTTGGTAAATAATGCTGGCTGCAACGTTCGCAAACCTGCGTTAGACGTAACCTGGGGCGATTGGAATCTCGTATTAGAGACAAATCTAAGGGGTCCATTCTTTGTCGCGCAAGCATTCGCTAGAAGAATGATTGCCCATGGTTACGGAAGGATTATCAATATTGGTTCTGTGACAAGTGTGTTTGGGTACGCCGGAATCAATCCATACTGCGCAAGTCGCGGTGGAATTAAGCAGCTGACGATGAGCTTGGCTGATGAATGGGGCGCATACGGAGTAACGGTTAATTGTCTCGCTCCCGGTTGGTTCAAGACAACGCAGAACGCGGCCCTCTATGAAAATGAGAAGTGGGTGGAATATATCACGGACCGAATACCTCTAAAACGTCCAGGGCTTCCTGATGATCTCAATGGAGCAGTAGTGTTTCTTGCCTCGGCAGCGAGCGGATACATCACGGGCCAAACGTTGCTCGTGGACGGTGGTATTTCGACAGGGGCCACGAGGGCGATTGCATAGAAGCGCCTTTCCAAACCAATATACGGGATGATGGCCCGCGGAGAATTAGATTATGCGCCGGCTTTATTTTCTTTTTGCTCTCCTCTTTATTTCAATCTCACCCACACAGATATCGAGGGCGCAGGTCCGCCTTCCTGGCGTGCTCTCTGATCACGCAGTTTTGCAACGCGATCGGCCAGCGAGAATATGGGGATGGGCCTCCCCGGGCGAGAAGATCTCTGTTCGCTTCCATAACCAATCGCTCACGGCCGAGGCCGACGATGTCGGTGAATGGCAGGTGTGGCTAAAACCTGAAGCCGTGGGTGGCCCCTACACGCTCACCGTGACAAGCGAGAAAACTACCACAACGCTGGAGCGCCGTGACATCCTTCTAGGCGATGTCTGGATTGCCTCCGGCCAATCCAATATGGGTATGCCGCTCAAAGGTTTCAATCCGAGCACGCTGGTCAAAGATGGAGAGAAGGAGATCGCCGCCGCAGCCCATCCGCAACTGCGGCTGCTTGTACAGAAAGAGGTTACCTCCGGAACGCCGCTCTCGGATTCAACCGATGTCTGGTCAGAGTGTACGCCCGAGACTGCCCGCGATTTCTCTGCCGTCGCCTACTTCTTCGGTCGTGAGCTGTCGCGCACGGAAAAGGTACCAATCGGTCTAATTGAAACCACATGGGGAGGCACACCTGCACATGCCTGGATTAGTTTAGATAGCATCATCAATGCAAATCTCACCTCTGTAGCCACGGATGCTATTAATATCGCGCGAGATCAAGCCAAGGCAGACAGTATTCGCGCCGTCTACAATCGCGAAGATGAAGCTGCAAAAGTCGCAGGTCAGTCCATGCCTAAGCATCCGGCCATCCCAAACGATCACAAAGGGGCGTGGGCACCGGGCGCACTCTACAACGCAATGATCTCTCCCTATACCCACTACGTCATCAAGGGAATCATCTGGTACCAAGGCGAAACGGATGCGGATCCCGCTCGTGCCGCATACTATGAACGCGTTTTTCCAACGCTCATTACAGACTGGCGTCGACAATGGGCTCAGGGAGACTTTCCTTTTCTCTTCGTGCAAATCTCCAGCTTTACATCGCCTCCCGATCTCTGGGGACAGGTCCGCGATGCGCAGCGACGAACTCTTTCTCTCGCTAATACGGGTATGGCGGTTTCCCTTGATGTCGGTCTCGCGAAGGATATTCACCCGCCGAATAAGCAGACGGTGGCCGCACGTCTTGCTGCGAATGCTCGCGCGATCGCCTACGGTGAACACATAGAGTACAGCTCCCCGCAGTTTCTACAGGCGACTCCAGAGGGTAGTAGCATCCGCGCATGGTTCACGCACGCTGATGGGCTCTCTACACCTGACCAACAGTTAGGTGATGTGGAAGTGGCAGGAGAAGACCGCAAGTTCGTTCCTGCGAATGCACGAATTGAAACGATTGAGGAGAGAAAAACCATCGTAGCTACTGCTCGTTCGGTGGTCGTGCCGCGCTATATCCGTTATGGATGGGCCGGGGTAGTGACGCATTTCGTGTACAACGCCGGAAACTTTCCGCTAGGATCCTTCACATCGGAGTAACCGCGGCCGTCGAGTCGAGCGGTCGGGCTCGGCAGCTCCCCATCTACGCGCTCACTCGAGTATTGGTCATGCGCAGCCACATTCTCGGTAGCGATCTCCAAATGACGGGAAGCGCGCTTTCTATGAGCAGGTTGCTGATGTCAAGTGTTGTTCTTTGCAATTCTTCGTCATAGGGTTTTTGCTGTTGGTTTAGTTGCGCCGCATTTGCTGTTTCTCGGGCGTAATCTGTCCAATCGGTAAAGGGGATTAGGTGAAGCCATAAAGCTGAAGACCTTCAGCTTGGAACCATCCCTCTCAAGAACCTCCCGCCAGAACATTGCATCGTCTCACGACGCTTTCGAGCGCTTCCGCAAAGAGGTTCAACTCGCCAGAAGAGTAAGCGGTCCTTAGGTCGCATTCATGAGCTCTGTCTTGTTCCAGCGTCGAGCAAATATAGAGCAACCGTCCTTCTGACCATGGAGTATTTGGAGTGCGTCACCCTCTACGAAAAGGATTCGCAGGGATGGCCGTGACCGCGGAAGGAGACACAGAAAGGCATCTGGCTGCCATTACGAAAATTCCTGGTATTTTTTCCTGATAGCGGGAAATTTGCTGCAGAGAGCAGTCGCTCTAGACTGCGTCCACCGCTATTTCGTCTTCTGAGCGGTTTTCTCTATCTCAAGAACTAGAACATCGCCAATATCGGCTAATTTACCTCTTGTTCACCTTGTGCGGGTGATTTCCCTCGGGAATCGCGAATGGAATTGTGATCGTGAACGATGTCCCCGTTTTCTCTCCAACATTGAGGAGAAGTTCGCCACCGTGGTCTTCGACTATCCTCTTTGCAATAGCAAGACCTAGCCCGGTGCCATAGGATTTGCCATAGGTGAAAAATGGCTGGAATACGGATACCCGAATCGCCGCCGGAATTCCAGGCCCGTTATCCCAGATCGTCATTCGCAAGCAGTCAGGCCCTCCAAACGTAGTGATCGTGACCTTACCTGAGTCAGGAGAGACCGCTTCGCAGGCATTCAGGACAACGTTAGCCACCGCTCGTTCCATAAGGCTGGCGTTGTACCACCCTACAGCCGATCCCTCGTGACGATGCGTGATGCTAATACGTCGGAACGCAGGTCGTACTCGGATCATCCTCATCGCCCGCTCCGTAGTCCCGACGATATTTCCAATTGCGCACCGAACGAACTCATCCCCTCTCGACCATTCCAACAAGTCCGAGATCAATTCATTCATCTGGTCAATCGACGAACGGATCTCTCCGTAAAACTCGTCCCGTTCGCTCTTGCTTAAATCTGACTGGGTCAAAAACTCTGCGTTCGCGAGAATCGCGGTTAGAGGAATGCGGATGTCGTGGGACATTCGGGCCACAAGCCTCTTTAAAGAAAACCGAGGCTTTTTCCTCGCCGGATGACTCGACTGCCTGCATTGGGGATATCCGGACTGCGATAATCGCTCGCTAAGTTCAGCTTGCTCCAACATTGAAAGTTCAACTTGCTCCAACATTTGAAACCCTCTTCTCGTGACAGCCAGAATGTAGTCAAAGGGAACTTCCCTGCGCGGCCTGGGGCATGAGTCTCGCCACTTCGCTAGGATCCGTCGGGCGAGAAATCATTTTTCAAAGAGTTCATTCAAAAAAGGAGAGACGTGCAAAAGTCCAACGCCCTGTCCCCGCAATTCGTTGAGGAAGGCAACGCCGGCGGAATCAGCGAAGGAAACGTCCTCCAACTCCAGGTACAGCTGAATCTGATCCGGGCCGGTGTGGACATCGCATGTTGTGCGGAGTTCTTCCACCCAAGGGCCCGCGATTCGGCCTTCCACTCGAAGCGTTACTGTCCTTCCATTTGACTCAACAACTGTGATCCGCAACATTCGACTCCCCTTTATGACCAAAGTAAGAGCAATCGGGGTGCCATTCACGTTTGCCTGACACGCCTCCCGAAGCCAAATGAACGGCAGCCTTCAGATTCTTCTAAAATCTGTGGATTTTGAATCGATAGGCCGTGTTTTCGGCTAACAGGCCGTCGTGTGGAAACTAATTTTTCGCATCACGTGCGATGTTTTGCGGGCCGAAACTCCCATATTTGGTTGGGCAGCAAAGTTGATGGACGAGCAACTACGACAGGCGGGAGGGTGTCTTCCGGATTCCGAGTTTCTGTATCCGGTGACGAAGCGTGTTGGGATGAAGGCCAAGGATCTTTGCCGCACCATTCGGCCCCTCGATTTTGCCGCCGGCCGCCTGAAGGGCCGCTTGGATATGATTGCGCTCAACCTCGTTCAGGGTTAGGAGAGCCTCTGCAGATTCGGGATTGATGTCGCGACTTTGAGAATTGTCCGCGCCCTGGTCCTCAGAGGATTTCGCACCCGTCACGGGGGTAAGGTCCCGATTCAGCCGTATGATCGGTTCTGCCGAAACAATCGCCGCGCGCTCGATCACATTTTGCAACTCCCGAATGTTGCCTGGCCATGGATAGTTCAGAAGATTCTCCATTGATTCCCGCGAGACACCTTCAATCTTCTTTCCCAGCCGCTTCGACAAGTGGGACAGGCTGAAGGCCACCAGCTTCGGTATATCGGAAGGTCGTTCTCGCAATGGGGGAACCTCGATCGGAAATACGTTGAGCCGATAGAAGAGGTCAGCACGGAACCGGCCTGCCTCGACCGCATCGCGAAGGTTCCGATTTGTAGCGGCAATTACGCGTACGTCCACACGCAGGGTGTGGCTGCTGCCAACCGGCTCAAACTCCCTCTCCTGCAAAACTCGCAGGAGTTTCACTTGCGTCTCAAGGTTGAGTTCACCGATCTCATCGAGAAAAATTGTTCCGCCGTTGGCAAGCTCGAAGCGTCCGCTGCGACGGTCGAGCGCTCCAGTAAATGCCCCTTTAACATGACCGAAGAGTTCACTCTCGACCAGACCGGCAGAAATGGCGCTGCAGTTCACATTCACGAGGGCGCGATTACTTCGGGTGCTGCGGCCGTGAATAGCGCGTGCTAACAATTCCTTCCCTGTCCCCGTTTCTCCATAAATGAGTACCGTTGAATCAGTGGGAGCAACCTGCTCGATGTCGTGAAGTACCTTCAGCAAAGCCGGACTGTTTCCGACAATCTCCTCGAAGTTATGTTCTGCTCGCAGCTCCTCTCGGAGATAAATATTCTCCCTCTCCAGTCTGGCCTTTAGGCTTGCAATTTCGTCGTAAGACTGCATGTTTTGAATTGCCAGTACGACCTGGTTCGCCACTTCCTGAAGAAATAGTGCGTCCTGCTTCGAGTAACGGTTTCTCTCTCTGCTTACGAAACTGAGAGTGCCGATACATTTTCCCTGAAGGATCATGGGCAAGACACAGATAGATTGAATACCTTCCGCCGCAAGGCGACGCTCGTTCGCGAATTGGGGTGAATCCTGGAGATTGCCACACACCCGAGCCTGTTGGTGTTCGTAAACCCAACCGGCGCTTGTTTGGCTGCGATGGTCCTCCATCCCTGCTTGGAAGTAGTCCGACGGCAGCGCCCCCTCCACTGCCAGAAAGCGAAGGGTATCTCTCTCGGGTTGATAGAGGGTGATGGCGCACCGATCGAAGCTAATGACGCGGTGTAATGCCTCGGAAATCGAGCGCAATAATGTTTCCTGGGTCAGGTTCGTAATAATCGCATTGTTGATCTGGAGCAAGCTACGATTCTGCTCGTCACTTCTACGGAGCGCCTCTTCCGTCTGTCTTCGTTCCGTGGTGTCGATGAAAGTTATCACCGCGCCAACAGTCCGTCCTTCCCGGATGACGGGGTGCGACGAGTACTCTACAGAAAAGCTCGTACCATCTCTTCGCCAAAACACCTCATCATCTCGATGGACGCTCTCACCTTTTTGGAAACCCAAAAAGATCGGGCACTCTTCAATTGGGTAGGGCCTGCCGTCTTTGTGTGTGTGATGTTGGAGCGAATGGAGATTCTTTCCAATTAATTCCGCAGGATCGTCATAGCCGAGAATGCGCGTTGCAGAGCGATTCGCGAACAAGCATGCACCGGTTGAATCGCACCCACAAATGGCCTCGGATGCTGAATCAAGGATGAGCCGAACTCGTTGTTCGCCGTTGCTCAAAGCGTCTTCCGGCTGCAACCAAAACGGGTTGTCTTCAGAAGGGGACATGGTTGATTCCGGCTGCGCGGAAGGATGAGACTCGGATGGCGCAGCATTCACGGTGCTGTAAATCTGTTTCGACGGCTTCTATGGAGGCCCCACTACAACACTTGGTCAACCTTACCGAATCACACGAGCGAAAAATCCCTGCTTCCTCTTTGGGATGCTGAGATTTTTGCAGCACCGATGTAGCTCAGAGGATGCCGGCTCTTTGTGATTCGGAAGACGTCGCGCAAGTCTAACTTAAAAGACGGCTTTTGTTCATGCCATCCTACCAGACGGACTTCGCACCTCGGTGAATCCGTCAAGACTCGATTGCTTTCCCGAGAGTTGTCGTCTTTTCCTTTTGATTTCCGATATCTCGAGTAGAGACCTTTTTGCTCGGGTCACTCGCGTACCGCTGCTGTCGCTCTCTCTGCAGCTTCGCAACGCGCTTCAACACTTCCCTATCAAGAGGGCAAACAGGCCTGCGCCTTGGGATCCGATCGAGTTTTATCGAGGAATGGAGAATGCAATGAGAAACAATATATTTACGCAACACTGGAACCATCTGAAGATGGGCACAATCATCCTCACCTTGGCAGCCACGACAGTGGAGGTTGTCCTCCCTGCCGCGGCCTCGGCGCAGGACAAGAAAGACGAAATCAATTTTGATCTGGTAGTGAATCCGAATTTTGTCGGTTGCCTTAGTAAATCGCCTTATGAACAGCCCAGGGCCAGGGCCACGGTCATTCGAGGCAAACTCAATGACACTCTGATTCTGGATCTCGACGGATTCAAGCCGGGTCTTGCCTTTGATCTCTTTACGGTACAACGCAGCCCGTTCCTGTCGGATAAAACGCCCGATGCGAGCTTCAAGAACGTCTTCAAGGGAAGCTTTGGTCTCGCGTGGTACCAATCGGATATCCAGATTGGCAAGCAGAACGACGACGGCCATGTTCGCGTCAAGACGATTCTGCTCGATCAAATATTCGGATTCGACCCGGACGTAGCATTGAAGCCGACTAACATGTTTCATCTAGGTTTTTGGTTCAACAATCCGAAGGATGCCGCCAACTGCGGATTCCCCGCAGATGACCCGACCCAGTTCACTCCGTTCAATGGAGAACACCAGGCCGGCCCCTTCGCAATGATCAGTATCTAGGCAGGAGTGAACTGATCCTCTCGATGGGACAAAGTAAGCGGCGCAGCGCGGATGCCGACAGCGATGATCAAATCCCACGAATACCAAGTCTCGAGCGCCCATCCGGTGTCTGCTTCATGGTCTGCTTGGTATCTGAAGTAATCGTGGTCTTGAGCCATGCCAGGACGCGGTTAGGCCCCGGCACTATACGTCGTCTTCTTTGTGGTCAGAACCTCGCCAGATTCAGTGACATAAACTTGGGTTTCGGTTTGAAGGGCAGCTAAATTGCCCAAATACAACCTAAGACATTCCTTACTCCCGCTGGATCGCGCAAGACTCAAACACTCCCTCAGGGAGGCTTAGAGGGGCTGTGCGAAAGAGGCTTTCGAAGTAAACAACGCTCTGCTGTACTCTATGAACGATGCTGTCTAGTGTTTCTACTCATATTTTTCTTTTGCAGCGCCTTCATCCCGGCCTGCTCGATGCACTCCATGACGGAGGGGCGCAGTCGATTGAGCTGTTTGCCGCCCGGCACCACTTCGACTACACGGACCGCGCGGCTGTTCGCGAGATCGCCAGCTGGTTCCGCTCAACAGGTGTCGCGGCTACACTGCACCAGCCTCTTTATCTCAGCGACCGATCGGATGCCCAGTGGTCGCGCCATGTGGCTCCGAACCTTAACCTGATTGATCCTGAGAAATCTCACCGGATCGCCGCGATGGATGAGGTGAAACGTGCGCTTGAGTCGGCTGAACAAGTTCCCATCGATGCCTGTGTAATTCATCTTGGCCACAAGGGAGATGCCTGGAACACGCGAGCTCTGGAAAATTCGCTTACGGCGATTGAGCATCTTAAGGCTTTCGCGCATCCCCTCGGCGTGAAGCTGCTGATAGAAAATCTGCAGAATGACATTACAAGTCCAGAGCATATTATCGAAATTCTTCGTGTCGGTCACTTCGATCGCGTCGGCGTTTGCTTGGATATAGGACACGCCCACCTCGCTGATCCCCAGAACAATAAAGGGGTCGACGAGGCCTTCGAACTTCTGAAGCCTCGCATCGCCGAGTTGCATCTGCACGATAACCACGGGCAGAAAGATGAACATCTTTGGCCTGGATCGGCTGCAATCGACTGGCAAAACGTAGTGCGACACATCGCTGCACTCCCGGCAGAGACGCGAGGTGTCCTCGAAATTTCGTATGAACTCGAAGAGACCAGTGAAACGGTAACAAAGAAAGCTACCGATGCCTTTGACCTGATTCAACGTTCCACTGAACAACTCCAAACGCGTTGAGCTGTCCGGGCCGCTAGTCGGAGCTCTCCGAATTTATTGGAGTTGTGCAGCTTTTCCTATGTTCTTGACGGTATGATCGAAAGACTTTTGACACCTCCCCAAAGACGATTGTCAAAATTGAGGAGGAACTTTGTCGGACGAACCCAATGTAGGCCATATCCTTCAAGTAGGACTTGGATTCTGGTCCTCGAAGACACTCTTGAGCGCTGTCGAGCTTGAGCTTTTCACTGAACTCGCCAAACATCCTGAAACCCTCGCCGAACTGAGCGCCCGGCTGGCTCTCCATCCTCGTTCGGCGCGCGACTTTCTGGACGCGCTGGTCTCTTTGGGCTTCCTTGAGCGTCGCGATGGAACCTACTACAACACGCCTTCAACCGATCTCTTTCTCGACAAGCGCAAGCCATCCTACATAGGCGGAATGCTCGAGATGGCTAACCATCGGCTCTATCCATTCTGGGGCACCTTACAGAAGCGCTTCGCACCGGGGAGCCACAGAACGAAGTACGCAGCGGCGAAGCCGATCCCTTTAGACTGCTCTACGCCGATCCCGAACGCCTTCGCAATTTCCTGAAAGCCATGACCGGGGTCAGCCGTGGAGCGAACCAAACCATTGCTCGCCAATTCCCTTGGGGTCAGTACAGGTCAGCCGTCGATGTTGGCACAGCGCAGGGCGACCTTATCACGCAGGTTGCTCTCGCTAATCCCCACATCGCCGGCATTGGCTTCGACCTTCCCGAAGTAGCACCGATCTTCGAGGAATATGTCGCGGCAAATGGCCTCTCATCGCGTGTGGAGTTTCGTTCCGGCAGCTTTTTCGACTCGTCCATTCCGTCGGCCGACGTCGTCATGATGGGCCATATCCTCCACGATTGGGACCTCGAAGACAAGAAGATGCTTATCCGCAAGGCTTATGAAGCTCTCCCTGAGGGAGGATCCCTCATTGTCTATGAGAGCATCATCGACGACGACCGCTCGAAAAACTCCTTCGGCCTCCTCATGAGTCTCAACATGCTCATCGAAACCCCCGGAGGCTTCGACTACACGGGTGCCGATTGCATCGGTTGGATGAAAGAAGCTGGCTTTCGAGAAACCCGTGTCGAGCACCTTGTCGGCCCGGACTCCATGGTCGTCGCTATCAAATAACGCGGGTAAGACTCACCCAGGTATCAATTTGAGGCGTCGGGTTAGTGGCGGCGCTCTACTGGAAAAATGACTGACGAGTAAACTGATAAGGTCATGTCGAACGAAGCAATCACAGCACCCCTCGCCACTATTTCCTCTCTCGCGCAGCACGAAGGTCAGACCGTAACTCTGCGTGGCTGGCTCTACAACATCCGCTCTTCCGGCAAGCTGTTGTTTCCAACCTTTCGTGATGGCACGGGAACGATTCAGGGAATTGTTCCTAAAGCTGCAGTGTCGGAAGAAGTCTTCAACACGCTCAAAGCTCTTACGCTCGAATCAAGCCTGACTGTCACCGGCAAGGTTCGCGCCGACTCACGTGCGCCAAGCGGCTATGAACTCGATGTGGAAAATGTTGAAGTATTGCAGCGAGTCCCCGAGGAGACGCCATTCCCCATCCAGCTCAAAGAGGCAGGCGTCGACTTCCTCATGGAGCACCGCCACCTCTGGCTCCGCACTCCCCGACAATCTGCCATCCTTCGCGTCCGTGCCACCATCATGCGCGCCGCAGCTGAGTACTTCGACACCAATGGCTTCATCCGCACCGATCCGCCGATTCTGACGCCGAATGCCTGCGAAGGAACCAGCGAGTTGTTTGAGATGGATTACTTCGACAATGACAAGGCTTACCTCACGCAGTCAGGGCAGCTTTATGTTGAGGCGACAGCTCTTGCTCTGGGAAAGGTTTACAGCTTTGGGCCCACGTTTCGCGCGGAGAAGTCGAAGACGCGCCGCCATCTCACCGAGTTCTGGATGATTGAGCCTGAGGTCGCTCATCTTGAGCTCCATGGCCTCATGGATCTTGCCGAAGCGTTTATCAGCCATATCGTCACTCGTGTTCTGGAGAATCATCAGGGCGATCTGAAGACGATTGGGCGCGATGTCTCGAAGCTCGGAGGAATCGCCGCGCCGTTTCCGCGAGTCTCTTACGATGAAGCGCACGCCATGCTGGATGAGGCGTACAAGGCCGGGAAGATCGAAAATCCCCACAAGTACGGCGATGACTTCGGCTCGCCCGACGAAACCTACATCTCCAGTCAGTTCGACAAGCCGGTGATGATCCACCGCTACCCCGCCGCGATCAAGGCCTTCTACATGCAGCCAGACCCCGCCGACCCCACCAAGGCCCTCTGCGTCGACGTCCTCGCCCCCGAGGGCTACGGCGAAATCATCGGCGGCTCCCAGCGCGTCGACAGCTACGACCTGCTCAAGGCCCGCATCGAAGAGCACAACCTCCCACTCGACGCCTTCAAGTGGTATCTCGATCTGCGCCAATACGGCAGCGTCCCCCATGCCGGCTTCGGCATGGGCATAGAACGAGTAGTAGCCTGGCTCTGCGGCCTCGACCACGTCCGTGAAACCATCCCTTTCGCCAGAACCCTCAACAGAATCTATCCGTAAAGATGCCACCTCTCACCAGTCGGATAGCCGAACAACCTGCTCAACAAAAATGGCGCCATCAAATTGCTCTGCTACACAGGCCGATATCGCTTCAGAAAACTCCTCCGCCAGTGTCTTGGCATCGGAGCCAAATTTGCTTATCGCTTCAAGTTGCAGAGCGTCTTCTCTCCAGTGGCAAATCGCGTCCGCACGGCGGGAACAATAATTAAACTCTTCCGTGATGTTGATTGCAGCCTTGGGGCCGAGTTCCCTCGGAATGCCTCTGCAAACCAGTTTGATAAGAAACATAGCTTTCCTCGATACTTACAAAGATCTGCCGCCTCCCTCGAGGCGGCAATCTCACGGACACTTTCCTACGAACGGACAAGAACTCTGCGCCGCACGAGTCCTGCGACACTCAACAGCCCGCTACCCAGCAACACGAAACTAGTCGGTTCAGGAGTTGGAGCGGGTGGCGGCGCGGTCGACGAAATACTGAGAGTCGCTGGAGGGAGTTCATCCTCAAACATAGCTGCGGCGCCTCCGTTGATCGTCATGCCTGCGGTGAACTGAGGATGATCGACCGAACCGGAAAATATCTTTCCACTTGTCTCGAAGAGTTGCATTTCATTCATGGGGCTCAGGGAGGTGGGCGAGCTCTTGACGATCGAACCGGCAATCACCAGGTCCTGCTTTCCGGTTCCGATGGTTACAAACTCCACTCCATCTTCCATTGGCGCCCCGCCATCCACCGAGACGGCGATGTTGTTAAGAAAAAAAGCAGAGAAAACTGTTCCATCGACGAGCGTTCCATCCGGTGTCGGATTCGAATCGAGACTGAAATTAAAGACATGCCCCGACCCGGACAAAGAAAAGAAGATAGGATCGGCCCGCAACAGCGGAGCACTCATCAGACACAAACCTACACTTGCAACTTTGAGAAGAAACTTCATCTTGACTCCATAATTTTTGAATTGGCAGTGCATGCACGGGCAGGAGAGAGCTTCCTCCCCGCCCGATGCTCATTACGAATTAGCGAGTTTTCGGCGGATCACTCCGGCGAACCCAAGTAGCCCGCTACCAAGCAGCACGAAGCTCCCCGGTTCAGGAGTTTGTGCCACCCTCGTGATATTGACCGTAGCCGGCTGATTCTCCGGTCCCGAACCAAGGAAAAACCCGTTCTGCGATCCCGAAATAAACGTGGGGTTCGAGGCGGGCCCGGAGAAAATCTTCTGAGCCTCTTCGAAAAACCCTTCGAAGAAATTATTCGCGACAAGCTGGTCTTGGGAATTTACAAACCACGCATTGCCAATATCGATGAACTGATCACCGGTATCGAAGAACGCAACTCCCAGCTGCCTCGTGACTCCATCCAGAGTAACGGCAATATTGTTGTAGAAGAAAAAAGGAATGTTTTCGAAGTCCTTGCCGCTCTGGTCGGGTGCCTGTTGTGAGGGTAAGGTAAACGAAAAGCTATGGCCCGCAGTAGTCACATCGAATGAAATCGAGTCAGCGTGCAGCAATGGTGCTCCCATCAACAGCAAGGCTGCGCATGCAAACTTAAGAAATTGCTTCATCTCCATCTCCATCTGTTTTGAATTTTTACGAATTAACGTCGGCACTAAGTCGCTTATCCCCGGATTCGTGATTGCTCTCTTTGTCATCGATGCAACGAACGATCGAAATCGCGATCAGATCGCAATCGATATCGCAGAGATCAATGATGTTTATCGAATCAGCTTTCCCCACCACGGTCTAGGCTTCCGCCGCAATCTGACAATCTTTTTGCGAGCCACGCGTCGCGCGTCGACAATCTTTTGACATCCAAATCAGCGTGCCACGACTGTCTTTTTACATCTGCGCAACAGATGCCTTAACTTGTCGCATCGTTTAACTTACCGACGGTCGGTGGTCCACAGGGTGGCCTATCTTTGCGACGGGCCGCCACCGCCAATGGGAGTGTCATTATCAAAATCACAAGCCGCTTCGCGTGAGACTATTGCCCCAACACGGTCGAACAAGCAATTTAAATCCAAGCCTCCAACGACCTCAAAAGGCCTTCTGCTCGGCGGCGTCCAACGCACAGCGCCACGTGCGAACAGCTTTCCATTACCGCGTCAAATCCTGTAAGGCACTCTCACCCCACGAGTCCCTACCGGGAAATCTCAATATTCCGTGTAACCAGTTGCCGCCCACCAGCCTCTGCAGTCGCCAAAATGATCGCATCCGGCATCTTTAGCTTCTTCTGTCGCCGAATTACCGCAGCGCGTTCCGCCACCTCTCGCGTCATCTCCAAGTACTGAAAATTCGCCAGAAACGCTCGGAGAATTGCCTCTTCCCTCGAAGAGCCAGCCCCGGTCATCACCTCAATCCACGTAATCGCGCTTATCGCCGGATTCTTGCTCCGGGTAATCTCCCGCGTCGCCTTCGCAACTCCGTTCAAATGGTCAATCAGAATGTTGGTATCGAAGAGTTCACTCACCGCTCCCACTCAGGCTAAGGCATTACGGCCGCCCGCATTCCGATCAGAGACTCTTCCCGGTCTTTCGAGTCTACGCCAGCCACCTGCTTCAACGGCGACCCCTCGAATCTCTCGTACGAATAAGTCCCGGGAGCAGTTACGGTGACGAACTCGATCGCTTTTACTTTCTGCGGAATGTTTC
>Ga0210397_10000728_pt1 | contig 21825 bp, 15 predicted proteins | sample IncBWH2OmetaG_FD_160126 | JGI IMG/M metagenome (GOLD analysis project Ga0210397, IMG submission 160126) | Forest soil microbial communities from Barre Woods Harvard Forest LTER site, Petersham, Massachusetts, United States - Inc-BW-H-2-O ...
ACCGAGACGCATCGTCAGATCGACGGTCTCGTCAAACTTTGCATACTTTGCTTTTTGAAGGAGCGGAACTGCATCCGCCAGAATGTAAGGACGGGGCTCAACGAGCGCGCGCGCCTTCGCCAAATTCTTTGAAATCTTCCGGGCCATCTTTCCTCATCTCCCACCCCACTCGGATTGCTTCCCGGGGCGTGGTTATCGACTACGCTCAACGGCTGGTTGAGACGCTCTTACAAGTATGCCGGAATTAGCATTTTTATGCAACCATTTCAGCCCCAATCTTAGCCATCACGAAGTCGGATCCAGTCATTGCATATTTCTCAAAACCGCGGCGGCTGATGGGTTCAATTCGCCGAAGTGCGTTGTGAAGTAATCGAGGTGGTTTTTCTTGTCTACTTCAGCGTCCTCCGCAATCTGCGGTTCGTCCATACAATATTGCATACAATAATGTAGTCTGAGTGCAAACTTAGAATCCCGTGAGGACAACTGTGAAGAACGACAGCCATTTTGGGAAAGCAACCGTTTTATGGATGATTTTCGGGATGTTTTTGCTGGGTTGTCCGGCATATGCGCAACGGTTTCAGGAGCCGGGCAAATCTATCGGAACGATCTCGACTCGCGGGAATTTGATTGTGATGACGCTCGATGAGAATGTGCTAGGAAAGGCAAGCCTGTTCGATCTGTCGCATCATACGCTGCGCTTCTCGCCTGACGGATCGAGGTATCGTGTCGAAAATCTTCCACTGCAATGGGATTCGGAGTTCGGTTCGGCGATGACCGGAAGTCAGGCGACTCTGAAGAATCTTGCGTTTCCTTTTTCCGGCAAGAGCTGGAACTCGTTTTCTGTGGGGATGACCGGATCGATGACGTTTGGCGAGCCGGCAAGTGAAGGCGGACGTGGTAGCCAGCGTGGTGCCGCAGGTCCGGGTAATCGAGGAGGAGGAATCTCAGTTGAGCGGTTTGCTGAGCTTGCCGAGGCCGGTCCGCAATTGATCAATACGGTTGCCGCAATCAGCGTTTTTTTTAAGCCGAGGCTGTCGGGCACACGCTATTTGAAAGAGCTCGATGATCGTGCGGTGATTACATGGAGTCTGACTGAACCTGTGGGCGGCGTGCAAGATATGACCTGGACGCCGACAGTGAACCGCTTTCAGGCGGTGCTCCATAAGGATGGAACGATTGATCTCTCTTACGATGAGGTCCACGCGGAGGATGCGATTGTAGGAATCTATCCGCTCGTCAAAGAAGGTTCCGAGAAGGAGATTGGAACTATCGCGGGCACGGAGAAGTCCTCAATCGCAGAGAATCTCAATATCAAAAGCATTAAGTTGACTGCCGTAGATGGCCTTTTTCTAAAGGCTACAATCGAGACCCGCGGGCCTGTGCTGGCTGAGAGCGACCCTAAGATCGCGGGCCTTATTTATCGGATCTGTTTCGACGGGAAGAAGCCATCTGGGGACTGTACGCAGAATGCAAGTTCGGAGACGCTGTGGTCCATAGTCGGATTCGCAGGTGGTCGTGGCGGTGGTGCCGGGAGATTCGGGGGAGGTCCTCGCTATCTTGCTTCGGGGCCGGGAATTTCGCCGGCGGTGAAGGTCGACGGGAATACGATCTCGGTACAGGGAACGCTGCCTGCAGGGTATAAGCCGGGTGATCCAGTCTATGTTTCCGCGGCTGTTATGAGTTCCGGTTCGTCTCAGACGGGCCCTGCTCAAGGCCCAACTTCCCAGCCTGCCACCGTCGATCAGGTATCGGCGCACTCGGTGAAACTGGTTGGGCTGGTTAATCCCGCCGTGGACCTCTCTTCGTTGAAGAAACAGGATGGACCGTTTCCGGCGCTGTATGAGGCATTCCACTACATGAAGCCTCCAAGAGCAATGGATCTGACATGCACCGTGATCAATGCGTTGGGCGACAAGTTCGACATGCTGGCGTATTACTCGGACTTCCGCATCGATAATCCTGAGGCCGGAACATCCAGCTCGGGTCCTCTGGGAGGCGGCCCGGATGGAGGCGCAGTGGCTGGGATTGGAGCGAACCAAAGAAATCTGGCGAGCTACTGCACGAAGGGAAGATTCCAATGGCAGTTCATTCAGCCGGTGTATGTTGGGGCGAATCAGATGCAGGAGTATCCGCCGGCGGATTTGAAGGAGAGCGACTCGCACAATATCGGTTTCTACATGCACCAGCTTCAGGAGCGAACGTCGAACGGAAAGATTCCTCCGTATGACTATGCGATGTCGCAGATCGGGCATGAGATGGGGCATCGCTGGTCGGCGTTTGTTTCAGCGAAGGTAGGTGACGAGACGATCGTACTGGGACCCACGCATTGGGCGCGAGGTTTGCAGGCGCCAGCACCGTTTCCGTACCAGCGGCCGACGGAGGCCTCGGCCATGGGCGGCGGAGTGTGGCAGGACAACTTCGATGGAACGTTCACTCAGCTTGATGATGACTACTACGTGCCTGCGACCGGGTACTCGTATCTCGATCTTTATCTGATGGGTCTGCTTGGGCCGAATGAGGTGCCAGACTTCTTTATTCTGAGGAACCTGGTACCGGCTGGAAAGGATGCAAACGGGCATTTGATCTTTAAGGCCGATCGCACGAAGGTGACGATTCAGGATGTAATTACAGCAGAAGGGCCACGCATGCCTGATGTCGACCACTCGCAACGAAAGTTCAACACAGGGATGGTCGTCGTCGTGGAACACGGGAAGATTCCAAGCAAGGAATTGCTGGAGAGGACTGATGGCATCCGACTGCGTTGGATGGACTACTGGGATACCACGACTGGACATCGGTCGGCGATGACGACAGATCCGAAGTAACAGAGTCGGTGCATAGAATTCACAGTTGACGAAGCAATGGGACTGAGCCTATGCTTGGCGTTAAGAGGCGAACAAATGGCGAAAATAAATGGAGCCGAACTTTTCCCAATTCTTCCCAGGCAAGCGATCGGAATCGCCCGAATGGCCGCCAACGCGAGACATGCCGACAACGGTCACCTGATCGAGTTCAAGGCGCTCGAGGTGCGCAGTATTTTGAACCGGAACGTTTCCCGGCGGACCAGTTGGATCGCCTATAGCATCAACCCGTACCGCGGCTGTGAGTTTGGGTGCAAATACTGTTTCGCTCGTTACACGCATGAGTTTCTGCAGGCAATATCTATTGACTCCAAACTACATCAACACCCCGCTGCCAAGACTGCGCCTGAGGTTCCGCAGGCCTGGGCGACCGCCTTTGAACATGAGATCTACGTGAAACAAAACGCTGCGTGGCTGCTCCAACAGGAGCTCCGCCGGTTCGACCCACGGGCTGAGATCGCCATTGGGACGGCCACGGATCCTTACCAGCCAATCGAGCGTCGCGCACGTGTCACACGCTCCATTCTGGAGGTCTTCGCCAAGCGCTCCGGTCACACCATCGGAATCATTACCAAATCGCGGCTGATCGTTCGCGATCTCGACATTCTCACAGAGGTAGCGCAACACAACCGGCTGATCGTGCATATCACGATTACCACTCCTGACGCTGCACTCGCGCGCATGGTGGAGCCGCGCGCGCCGAGGCCGGACCTGCGTTTCGCTGCGGTGCGAAAGCTGCGCGACGCCGGCATTACTGCCGGCGTCATGTGTTCGCCCCTGTTGCCGGGCATCAACGACAGCGCGAAGATGCTCGATGAGATGTGCCGCCGTGCCGCTGATGCCCGCGCGAGCTTCTTCGTCGCCAATCCGCTTTTTTTGAAGTTGTGTTCGCGCCCTACCTACCTGAGCTTCGTCCGTGAGCACTTCCCTGCCCTGGAGGCGGACTATCGTGCGCGGTTCGCCGACAGGGACTTTGCCGCACCCAAGTACCGGAGACAGATGGCAGAGCTCGTTAGCACAGTGCGCCGCAAGTATGGGCTGGGGCAGAGGTCAATGGATGTCTTACCAGAAGACACAAAAACGAAAAAGAAGATGGTAGATAGCGCGACGGTAGCTGTACAGCGGAGGCTCTTTGCCTAGAGCTGGAGAGGGGTGAACGATGCGAACATATTGGACTCTTTGGGCAGCGAGGCCAGTCGGACGATATCGCAGGCGGCGGCGTAGCGCTCCCATAGTTTCAGCACCACGGGATTTTTGTGGGCGCGTTCGACGCCGCCGGGTGCCCATTCGAAGACCTCCACAACGGTGCCGTCTTTGGCCTGGCAAGCAGTGACTGGAAAATTGGTGGCGAGCCCTTCGGCACGGAGGAGCGGGACATGTTCACGGGTGAGTTGCAATAGATAGGCTTCTTTACCGGGCTTGCGCTTGTAGGCGACGATCACCATTGTCTCGTTTGGTCCGGCTTGCATGGAATTCTCCTGGATTGGTTCAACGACACGCTTTTTGGCTACAGTGTGATTGCGCTGGAGAGCCGGAAGATGGTTTGGCGGAGCCAGGAGTGCGCCGGATCACTTGTCAGGCGCGGATGCCAGATGGCTTGAAAAGCGAACCCTTTAAGTTCCGCGGGCGCTTCGAGAACGCGCAGATCAGGACGCGTCTTAGCTATTTGTGCAATGCCGGAGGTTGCAGTAAGCACGAGATTAGTTTGAGAAAGGCATTCCAGCGCGGCCCCGAAGTACGGCACCCGGATCGCCGAGCGCCGTGCGAGCCCGAGGGCGGCAAGGCGTTTGTCGGGAATTGTCTGCACGCCATCAAGTACTGACACGGTGAGATGATCCGCTGACAGATACCGCTGAAGCGAGAGCCGGGAGGACCATTTGGCGTCGCGTGCAACGATACAGTACCACTTAACCCGGAAGAGCGTCTGAGCTCGGAGATGAGCGGGCACGAGCACTTCGTCGTTGGATAGAACAAGGTCGAGACGTCCACGGTCGAGATCGATGAGTGCATCGCTTGTCCAGGGAACGAAATGAAACTCAATCCCAGGTGCGGAACGCAGTACCTGTTGACAGAGCAGTGGGCCAAGCGCGGAACAGGCGTTGTCAGGCCCCGTTAGGCGAAAGATCGTATGTTCGATCACGGGATCGAAGGCTGCACGGCCAATTAATTTTTCGAGCTCGGGCAGAAGCCGATTCAGTTCTGCCTGGAGGCGTGTTCCAGTGGGGGTGAGTTGATATCCGCGGGCGCCGCGAACCAAGAGATCGTCCTGAAAGAGAGCCTGCAACCGCTGGAGCGTTCTGCTTGCTGCAGACTGGCTGAGAAGGAGACGTTTGGCCGCAGCAGTGACGCTGAGCTCCTCGGCAAAAACCGAGAAGGCGACGAGTAAGTTTAGGTCGATCTGGCGAAGTTGCTTCCAACGCATGTTTTGTATGTTTATTATGCATGGTCTGCATGGTTCGACAAATTCATCTTATCTTTGCCGGGCGATTCAACTGGCGAAAAGGAGGCGGAAAGATGAGAGATCGCAGGTTAGAAGGCAAGAAGGTCGTCGTTCTAGGAGGAACATCTGGATTCGGACTAGCAACAGCGAAGGCTGCAGCGGAGGAAAATGCGAATGTAGTAGTTGTGTCCCGCAGTCAGACCAATGTTGGTAAGGCTTTGCAGGATTTGCCCAAGGGTGTTGAGGGTGCGAGTCTCGATGTGACCGACGAAGGGGCGGTACAAAGGTTTTTTGCAGCCACGGGTGAGTTGGATCACCTTGTCTACTGTGCTGGCGATGCTCTTCCGGCGTCCGTGACCACTACTGAGGAGGCGAGGAAGTTCTTCGAAGTAAGATTCTGGGGAATGTATATCGCCGCGCGCGCTGCGTTTCCAAAGATCCGAAGGGATGGATCGATCACGCTGACGAATGGAATTCTTGCGATGCGGCCGTGGAAGGGATGGAGCGCCGTCTCAGCAGTGGCTGGAGCGGTGGAATCGCTGACGCGCGGGTTTGCTCTCGATATGGCACCGGTTCGTGTGAACGCAGTTTGTGCAGGAATAATCAAGACTCCTCTATGGAGCGGGATGACCGAAGCCGCTCGTGAAGCGACGTATGCTGAGCAGGTAAAGAAACTGCCAGTGGGGCGAGTCGGCGAAGTGGAGGATATCGCTGAGGCGTTCCTTTACCTGATGAAATCGGAGTTCACCACCGGGCAGATTGTCGTTATTGATGGCGGTGCGATGATCGTCTGAAGTTTTTGAAAGACAAAAGGTCAACCCCTGGATCAAGATGCCGATGGCGTCATGATCCAGGGGTTGACCTTTAAGAGTGTGGGGGGAAAAGAATTAAGCTACGACTTCGATGCCCATGGAACGAGCGGTGCCGCGAATGGTCTTCGCAGCAGCTTCGACGGTGGTCGCATTCATGTCCGGCATCTTCTGCTTAGCAATCTCGAGAACCTGCTTCTCGGTGACCTTGCCCTTTTTCTCCTTATTAGGAGTGCCGGAGCCCTTCTCGATGCCGGCAGCCTTGAGGAGCAGCACCGGGGCGGGCGGGGTCTTGGTGATGAAGCTGAAGGTGCGGTCCGCGTAGACGCTGATAACGACGGGAATGGTGAGGCCAGCAAGCGATGGATCTTTGCCGGTGCGGTCGTTGAACTGCTTGCAGAACTCCATGATGTTGACCTGAGCCTGACCGAGCGCGGGGCCGACGGGAGGTGCAGGTGTTGCCTTGCCAGCGACGATCTGAAGCTTAACGTATCCAGTGATCTTCTTCGGTGCCATTTTGGGTGAATCCTCTTTATGCTTCCAGCGGCGGGCTCTGTTGTTGCCAGCAGCTTAATATTTGTTTCTAAACTTTGTTATTCAACAACCTTGTCCACCTTGGAGAACTCGATTTCGACCGGGGTGGAGCGGCCGAAGATGCTGACCATGACCTTGAGGGTTTGCTTGTCTTCGTTGATTTCATCGACAGCGCCGGTGAAGTTGGCGAAGGGACCCTCGTTGATGCGAACCTGCTGGCCCTTGTCGAATTTGACCTTCATCGTCGGCTTGTCCTTCGAGACATCGGAGCGGAAGAGGATGGAGCTTACTTCCTGCTCGGACAGGGCGACCGGATTGTCGCCGGTGCCAAGGAAACCCGTGACGCGTGGCGTGTTCTTGATGACGTGCCAGAGGTCGTTGTCGAGGTCCATTTCGACGAGAACGTAGCCTGGCAGGAATACGCGATCGATGGTGTACTTCTTGCCGTTGCGCAGCTCGGTAACCGGTTCGGTCGGAATCATGATGCGGCCGATCTTGTTCTGAAGACCGAAGGCCGTGATGCGACTTTCTAGCGATTCGCGCACCTTACGCTCGAAGCCCGAGTAGGCGTGGATGATGTACCACTTGAAGTTTTCGTTGACCGGCGGCGCAAGCTGCTCGGTGGAGTTTTCTCCCTGAGGGTTCTGCTCTTCCGGATTTTGCTCTTCAGCCGCCATGGTTATGCCTTTTTCGCGCATCGTTACTTCTTTCTACTTTCGTAGCTTCAAAATCTGCTTAGTGCTTAGTCAAGGTGTGCAACAGAGCCTCAATTGCCCGGCCGATGATCGAGTCCACCAGCCAAAAATACGCGGCAAAGATGAAGACCGTGACGAGAACAACAGCCGTAGTCGACTGCACCTCGGCACGCGAGGGCGAGATGACTTTGCGCATCTCGGCGCGCACGTCTTTGAGGAACTCGGCGAGACGGGCGGGCTGCGACTTCAACTGCTGAATCCCGGTGGTGGGCTGTTCGGTGACTGCTACTGTCTTGGCCATAATCCTGCCTCAAATCTTCGTTCAATTTCTGTTCCCGGACTCTGAGGGACCGGGGCAAACTGGCGGGGGAGCTCGGATTCGAACCGAGAAGTTCGGTTTTGGAGACCGACAGTTTAACCGTTGAGCTTACTCCCCCAGGAGCTGTCAGCTCTTAGCCTGGAGCTAAAAGCCAGCGGCTAAAAGGCTGCCCTTACTTCGTTTCCTTGTGAGCCGTATGCTTACGGCAGGTATTGCAAAACTTGGAGAACTCGAGGCGACCGGTGGTGGTCTTCTTGTTCTTGGTGGTGGAGTAGTTCCGGTTTTTGCAATCCGGGCACTGCAGTGTGATGATCTCGCGCATTGTGGTCAATCTCCTTCTAACGTGGCCAGCCACTTCGGCTGGCAAGCAGCTTGTACAGAATTACTTCCGACACGCCGCGACGCAGGGCAAAGGCCCCTGCTGCCAAATCCTGATTTTCTAACGGAGAGAGGAGCGGTCAGGCCACGCTCGTCCTTTTCTATTATCCAACAAAACGGCAATTACGGAAAGCCCGGAAATCGAACTTTTATCGACTAGAAACGAAGGGCAGCGAATCGAGACTCGCTGCCCTTGCAAATCAAGCTCTTTCTTTACTTGATGATTTCGGAGATGGTGCCTGCACCTACGGTGCGGCCGCCTTCGCGGATAGCGAAACGGAGACCCTTCTCCATGGCGACCGGCGTGTGCAGCTCGATCTCCAGCTGGATGTTGTCGCCGGGCATGCACATCTCGGTGCCCGCAGGAAGCTTCGCCGAACCAGTCACGTCCGTCGTGCGGAAGTAGAACTGGGGACGGTAGCCGTTGAAGAACGGCGTGTGACGACCGCCTTCTTCCTTCGACAACACGTAGACCTCACCCTTGAACTGCGTGTGCGGCGTGATCGAAGCTGGCTTGGCCAACACCATGCCACGCTCCACATCTTCCTTCGCCGTGCCGCGCAGAAGAAGTCCCGCATTGTCGCCTGCCAGACCTTCGTCCAGCTGCTTCTTGAACATCTCAACCCCGGTGACCACTGTGTTCTGCGTGTCGCGGAAACCAACGATCTGAACCGCCTCGCCAACCTTCACTTTGCCGCGCTCGATACGGCCCGTCACCACGGTGCCGCGGCCCGAGATCGAGAAGATGTCTTCGATCGGCATCAGGAACGGCTGGTCGATCGCACGCTCTGGCTGCGGAACATACTTGTCCACCGCATCCATCAACTCGTCGATCTTCGCCTCCCACTTGGCTTCGCCGTTGAGCGCGCCGAGAGCAGAGCCGCGAATGATCGGGGTGTCGTCGCCAGGGTACTCGTACTTCGAGAGCAGCTCGCGAACTTCCATCTCAACCAGCTCGATCAGCTCTTCGTCCTCAACCGCATCGCACTTGTTGAGAAACACAACGATGTACGGCACGCCAACCTGACGCGCCAGCAGAACGTGCTCCTTGGTCTGAGGCATTGGGCCGTCAGTGGCGGCAACCACCAGAATCGCACCATCCATCTGCGCCGCGCCCGTGATCATGTTCTTGATGTAGTCGGCGTGCCCAGGGCAGTCAACGTGCGCGTAGTGGCGGTTCGGCGTCTCGTACTCAACATGCGAGGTCGCAATCGTAATACCGCGCTCACGCTCTTCCGGAGCGTTGTCAATCGTGTCGAACGAACGGAATTTGTTGTTCGGGTTGTGCTTGGACAACACCTTCGTAATCGCCGCTGTCAGCGTCGTCTTGCCGTGATCGATGTGCCCGATCGTCCCGATGTTTACGTGCGGCTTTGACCGGTCAAACTTTTCCTTCGCCATTGCTCTCTCCGTATTTCCGTTACTTGAACTGCTAAATCCGTTTTGCCTTGCGGCACCAAGCTACTTCGTATCCTTACCTTCTTTGCCTTGCACCTTGGCAATGATCTCTTCGGAGACCGACCGCGGCGCCTCTTCGTATTGCTTGAACTGCATGGTGTAGTTGGCGCGGCCCTGCGTCGATCCGCGCATTGCGGTTGCGTAGCCGAACATCGTGCTCAGCGGCACAGTGGCCTTGATGGCTTGAACGCCGCCAACCATCTCCATACCCTCGATGCGCCCGCGACGGCTGTTCAGGTCACCGATGATCGTGCCCATGAACTCTTCCGGCACGGTGACTTCTACATCCATCACCGGCTCAAGCAGAACCGGTTTGGCCTTGCGAGCGGCTTCCTTGAAGGCCATCGAACCGGCAATCTTGAAGGCCATTTCGTTCGAGTCGACGTCGTGATAGCTGCCGTCGTAGAGCGAAACCTTGATATCGACCATCTCATAGCCCGCGAGCACTCCGCGCGTCATCGCGTCCTGAATCCCCTGATCGATTGGCTTGATGTATTCCTTAGGAATCGTTCCGCCCTTGATGTCATTGATAAACTCGTAGCCCTTGCCTGGCTCATTGGGGCTGATGCGAATCTTGGCATGACCATAGTTACCCGAGCCGCCGGTCTGACGGATGTACTTACCTTCGGCTTCTGCATTCGAACGAATGGTTTCGCGATAGGCGACCTGCGGCTTGCCAACATTGGCCTCGACCTTGTATTCGCGCATCATGCGATCGACAATGATCTCGAGGTGCAACTCGCCCATACCCGAGATGATGGTCTGGCCCGAGTCGGGATCGGTGTGAACGCGGAAGGTAGGATCTTCCTGCGCCAACTTGGCAAGAGCCATGCCCATCTTTTCCTGGTCGGCCTTGGTCTTCGGCTCAACAGCAACGGCGATAACGGGCGCCGGGAAGTCGATCGATTCAAGGACGATGGGGGACTTGTCCGTGCAGATGGTATCGCCCGTGACAAGATTCTTAAGACCAACAGCGGCACAGATATCGCCGGCGAGGATCTCAGTGATCTCTTCGCGCTTGTTAGCATGCATCTTCAGCAGACGTCCGATACGTTCAGTCTTGCCGGTGCGTGGATTGAGAACTGAGTCACCGGTCTTCAGCTGTCCCGAGTAGACACGGATGAAGATGAGCTGGCCGACGAACGGGTCGGTCATAATTTTGAATCCGAGCGCAGAGAATGGCTCGCTATCGTCGGCCTTGCGAACGAGATGCTCTTCCGGATTGTCGGGATTAATGCCCTGAACCGGAGGAATATCGAGCGGGCTGGGCAGATAGTCGACAACCGCATCGAGCAGCGTTTGCACACCCTTGTTCTTGAAGGACGAACCGCAGAGCACCGGGAAGATTTTCATCGCGATGGTCGCTTTGCGGATGCCAGCCTTGAGCTGGGCTTCTGTTGGCTCCTGGCCCTCAAGATACATGTGCATGAGCTCGTCGTCGGACTCCGACACGGCCTCAATCAGGAACGCGCGGGCTTCTTTGGCCTTCTCGACCAAGTCAACGGGAATCTCTTCGACGGAATACTGGGCGCCCATCGTCTCGTCATGCCAGAAGATCGCCTTCATGGTGACAAGATCGACAACACCGGCAAACTTAGACTCGGCACCGATCTGAATATTGATGGGAACAGCGCGTGCGCCCAAACGATCAACGATCGTCGAAGTCGCATAGACAGCATCTGCGCCCGCCTTGTCCATCTTATTGATGAAACAGATACGGGGAACTTTGTACTTGTCGGCCTGACGCCAAACGGTCTCAGACTGGGGCTGAACGCCGGCGACCGCGTCAAAGCAGGCAACCGCGCCGTCGAGAACACGGAGCGACCGCTCAACCTCGGCGGTGAAGTCCACGTGACCCGGGGTATCGATGATATTGATTCGGATGTTCTTCCAGGTGCAGGTGGTTGCGGCAGAGGTAATGGTGATGCCGCGCTCCTGCTCCTGCTCCATCCAATCCATGGTCGCAGTGCCCTCGTGCACCTCCCCAATACGGTGCGTGATGCCCGTATAGAAGAGGATGCGCTCGGTCGTCGTCGTTTTGCCGGCGTCAATGTGCGCCATGATTCCGATATTTCGGCAACGATTCAGAGGTGTAGTGCGTGCCACAATCTGTCTCTCATCTGCGAACGTTCGCTCGCGGTAATAACAACGTTTTGAACCTAAACTTCAGTCGAGAGCTCGAAGCTTCAAAGCTCTACCAGCGGTAATGCGCAAAGGCCTTGTTGGCTTCAGCCATACGATGAACGTCTTCCTTCTTTTTCATCGCGGCGCCGCGGCCATTGGCAGCATCGAGCAGTTCAGCAGTCAACTTCTCAACCATTCCCTTTTCGCCACGGGCGCGGCCGTAAGTCACCAGCCAGCGAATCGCAAGCGAGGTGCGACGTTCAGGGTTAACCTCGATCGGCACCTGGTAGTTCGCACCGCCAACGCGGCGGCTCTTAACTTCGAGAAGCGGCTTGCAGTTCTCAATCGCCTTTTTGAAGAGCTTGAGGGCCTCGTCGCCACCCTTCTGCTCGAGATTGGTCATGGCGGTATAGAAAATACCCTGAGCAGTGGACTTCTTGCCGCCCCACATCATGGAGTTAACAAACTTCGTGACCAGGGTGGAGTTATAGACCGGGTCTGGAGCAACTTCACGTTTCGCGATATAGCCTTTTCTTGGCATTCTCTTCTTCTTTCTCGTCTTCCTCCAGCGCCGGACTTCTCAAGAGCTGGACTTGGTTAGGACCGAGTTTCGGTCCGAAAATTTATTTCGCAGCTGCCTTCGGACGCTTCGCGCCGTACTTGGAGCGACTCTGCTTGCGGTTGGCAACGCCAACGGAGTCGAGCGTGCCACGAACGACGTGATAACGAACTCCCGGCAGATCCTTCACACGGCCGCCGCGGATAAGCACGATCGAGTGCTCCTGCAGGTTGTGGCCGATTCCCGGAATGTAAGTCGTCACTTCGATCCCGTTTGTAAGGCGAACACGGGCAACCTTGCGGAGCGCCGAGTTCGGCTTCTTGGGGGTCTGGGTGTAGACACGGGTGCAAACGCCACGACGCTGGGGCGAACCCTGGAGCGCGGGGCTGGCGGTCTTATAACGGGTGGGCGTGCGGCCCTGCTTGACGAGCTGATGGAACGTAGGCACTAGAACTCCTTAGTTGACGCGCAAAACCTTACAACCAAACTTTTGTCAGACGCGCAGAAGGTTCTCGGTTCCTTTTGTCGTACACGCAAAAAGAATGAGGACGCTGAAGCGCCTCGTGGCCGAAATCTTCCCTGCTGTTGCGTCTGTAAATCGGTACAACAAGCCAGACGTAAACAGTCGACGGTGGTCGAGCGTCTTTCCTGTTTCAGAGGATGAGCCGACTCCGTTTCGCTGTCCCGGCCCGCATAGCCCTTCCAAGGTGGAGGGTGTCGCAGGCACGATTGCGATGGGCCGCAGACTTACAACATTCAGATCGGGGACAACTGCAAATGATCAGGAATGTACTGCGGTGAATCTCTTGCATCCAGTATAGCGCAAAATTCCTGTTCCCGCTTCGGGCAGGCATTGGATTGCGTGGGCTTTTCTCCGCCCTCCCGTTCGCCGGGACTTGCCAACGAAGCGGTCTGGATACTCGCGGAACCTTCTAACAATAGCAATCTCCGCGTGCTGCGTCAACTTTTGGCGGTTTGCAGCCCCAAGCAGCAGTGCCGAACAACGCCATCGGAGCAGGTTTTGGATCGCAGCCAGACGCTAGTTCGCCATGCTAGGCTTTCCGCATGACTTTTGTTGATTCCCGCAAGTGCTTCCTCCCCTGTGTTCTCTCAGCCTCAACTCTTTTTCTTCTCGCTGGTACCTCCACTCCCACTCAATCCCAAACCACCTCTTCCTCCGGCAAAGATACCCGGATCAGCACTTTGATTCAGTCACTTGGGAAGACCAAGACACCAAGTGCCGCCGCGATTTCGCCTGACGGGTCGACGGTCGCTTGGGCGGTTCGTATGGGGTCGGGGTCGCAGATTCATCTGACCGATGTGACTGATCCGACCAAGGACAAGGTGATCGAGACAGGGCTTGGATCGACTGACTGTGCCAGTTCGGAGCCGAAGTGGTCCCCGGATGGAGAATGGCTGGCATTCGTCTCTGACTGTGCTGCGAAGACGGAGAAGGATGGTCAGGACCAGATCTTTGTGTGGTCGAAGACGACAGGGGAGTCAAAGCAACTGACGCACCTCATCGGGGAGATGAATTCGTTGACGTGGTCGCCCGATGGAAAGGCGATTGGCTTTCTCTTCGTTGAGAATGCAACACGCAGTGCCGGCGCTTTGGCAGCGATGAAGCCGTGGGCGGGGGTGATTGGCGAGGACGGTGTAGAGATTCAGCGGGTAGGTGTCGTGAATACGGGGGACGGTACGTTTTCGCAGGTGACTCCCGCGACTTTGCACGCATATGAGTTTGGCTGGTCGCCTGATTCAAAACATCTCGTGTTTGTAGCGGCGAATCCCCCGGGAGAAAACAACTGGTGGGTTGCACAGCTTTATATCGAGGATCTGACGGGAGGTAAGCCCAAGTCGATCCTCGACACGACGAAGGTTGTTGGGCCGTTGCGTGGATTGCAAATTGCTGTGCCGCGGTGGTCACCTGATGGGAGTCAGATCGCCTTCATCGGTGGATTGATGAGCGATCAGGGTTCGACAGGTGGCGATGTCTATGTAATTCCGACGACGGGTGGCGAGCCAAGAAACGTTACGCCAGGCCGCGCCGCATCTGTTGCGTTTATTGGCTGGATTGCGCCTGAGGCCCTCGGTATTGCGGAACATGTTGGCGGGAACAGCCATCTCGCTGCCCTGAACCTGAGAACCGGCGAAGACATACCTCAAGCCAGTGCAACGTTTCCAGAGACGATTAGCGCGGGCGGACTGGTCATGAGCATCTCGCTGTCGAAGAAACACACCATCGCGTTGATACGCAGTTCGTTCGAGATGGCACCTGAAGTTTGGGCCGGGCCGCCGAAGGAGATGAAGCAAATTACACACCTGAACGATGGCATGAAGCCTGCATGGGGAAAGACCGAGAGCATTGAGTGGACGAACGACGGGTTCAAGGTGCAGGGATGGCTGCTTTATCCGGCAAACTACGACCCCGCGAAGAAATATCCGCTGGTCGTGAGCGTTCATGGCGGGCCTTCGGCCGCCGTGACTCCGCGCTGGCCTGGGGTGGGATACGGAGGAGTTCCGTTTTCAGCGCTTGGATACTTCGTGTTTATGCCGAATCCTCGTGGAAGCTATGGGCAGGGCGAGAAGTTTACCCAGGCGAACATCAAAGATTTTGGCTATGGCGATCTCCGCGACATTCTGGCTGGAATGGACGTTCTGGAGAAGCGCTTTCCCATCGATAAAGACCGCGAGGGGCTTACTGGCTGGAGCTATGGCGGGTTTATGACGATGTTTGGCGTAACCCAGACGACGCGGTTCAAGGCTGCTGTCGCCGGCGCAGGCATCAGTGACTGGAAAAGTTATTACGGCGAGAATTCGATTGATCAGTGGATGGTGCCTTTCTTCGGCAAGACGGTGTACGACGATTCGGCCGTGTATGCCAAGAGCTCTGCGATCGAGTACATCAAGAACGTAAAAACGCCGACGTTGGTGGTTGTCGGAGACCGCGACGGCGAGTGCCCTGCTCCCCAGAGCTTTGAGTTCTGGCATGCCCTTAGGGCCGAGGGCGTGAAGACGCAGTTGGTGGTGTACCCAAACGAAGGACACGCGTTTCGGACGGCTGAACATCGCCAGGATGTGCTGGAACGAGCACTGAATTGGTTCGAAACCGAGATGCCGGTAAGGTAACGGTCTTCTGCTTCGAAAAGAATACTTCCACTTCCGGGCTCGAATTTTGAGATGGGTGCGAATTCGGCGTCCCCACGTCCAATAAGGGTCCGGAAGATTTGCTTCCGGTGTGCGCAGCTTCTACACTAGTGATTCGAGAGTTAGTCATTCAGCAGTTGTGGTGTGACCGTTCAGCTTGCGTCTCGGTTGGGCGGGGAGGTTCAATGCGTCGGTTTGTTACGTTAGCAGTCCTATTACTTCTTACGGTTCCTTTTGGCGTCTCGATCTCGGGCTGTTCGAAGAAAGAACCAACTGTCTTCTGCAATGGCGCCGACTCAGGCATCCCCGTGGGCCAAGTGACGACGATCACGCTGAACCCGCAGATTACAGGTATTTCATTAAATTTCGCTCAGATTGGGCAGGTTAATGCGCCTGTAGCAACTGACTGTAAGGGCACCGTCGAATCGATTAGTAAATATACGTACGCGACGTTTCTAGCCAACGGCACTCCGGACATTACGATTGCCGACGTTGACCCCACCAACGGCAAGCTGTGCGCTGGTACCTGGAACAGGAACACCGGTGGTGGCATCGCCGATTTCACTACATGTAATCCGACCAATAAAAGCGGGACTGTTTTTGTTGTTGCGAGTGGCGACGGCGCCAGCAGCAATCCGCTGCCAATTTACATACATCCGGTTGTAACGAGCGTGGTGCTGGGTCCGCTTTCTACGGACTGTATTCACGATCCGGCGACGAATTGCAGTCCTGCTGCGTTTGCAACCCAGCAGGTGAGTTGCGCGATCGACCCAGGGACGGCTTGCTGCTTGACCCCTGTAACGACACAATCGGCAATTGCTGCCTCGAACAGCTGCTCATCACAGGGAACGACCGGGCAACTGGCAGCACGCGTCTATCAGAACGCGTCGACATCACTGGCGAATAACATAAGTTGCAAGGTTGGCCATCTCTCCTACACGGCACAAACGTCTTCTATTGTCTCGATTGATCAGAACGGTGTAGCGACGGCGCAGCAGCCTGGGTCTACCGTTATTACGGCAAACATCTCGAATGCGGGGAGCTCAGCCGGTTTTTTCTCAACCTGTCCTCCAACCTCTATCACGCTGAGCGTGCCGAATACTGGGGGTGGGAATTCGACAAGCGTCGTGGTGAATCCGAACAATACGCAGCCGATTACCTCGGTGGCAGTGGACAAGAATGGAACAGTTCTGACCGGACTCTCGCTTGAGTTTGAGTCCACAACTCCAACCACGATTCCTGCGTCTGCAACCGGTGCGGTGACACCGACGTTTCCCGGTTCGGCAGCGATTACAGCCGTCTGTCAGCCTCCGACCTGCAATCCATCACCGTTCAATCAGATTGGGCTATACGGCAATGGAAAACCGGTGACTTCAAACCCCGTGACAGTGACAGCGCCTGGAACGAACAGCACCAATCTCTATATTGCGAGCACCAATTCACGCTACATCGTTCCGGTGGACTTCACGCAGCCTCAGATCGGTGCGCCGATTCAGTTGCCTTACCAACCGAATTCGCTGGTGATCAGCAACGACGGCAGCACAATCTACATGGGAAGTGCGTTTGAGATTATGACGTTCAGTGCGATCTCAAATACTTTGTCCAATCAGGACCCATCAGTTACGGGAACGGTGCTTGCCGTGTCGCCGGATGGATCGACAGTGGTTATCACTGATCCGATCCGCCAGTTCGTGTACCTCTACAACGGAGCCGGCAGTGGTGGCGTTCAGACCCAGTTTGGCGGCGTTGCAACTCACGCGGTGTTTTCTCCGGACAGTCACACGGTGTACATCACTCTGGGCGACTACAATGCTTCGACGGGTATTGTTACGCCTAACAATCAGCTGCTGGTGCACTCAACATTTACAGGCTGGTATCAGACAACATCGTCACAGCCGACGACGGACGTCGCAATGGGTGTTCCGAGCGTAGGCGCCTTCTTTGCGGGTAATCCGACGACGGCGCGCTCGTACTGCCCAATTACGACGACAACCACTGTAAACGGCCAGCCCTCGACGACCAATGTTTTCTATCCTGATGCCGCGGTGATTGCACCAGCAATGGATCGGATTGCAACGACAAACGACGGGCGGCACGTTCTTGGTGCGACAGCCACGACATTCACGGATTTGGCTATACCTTCCGGCCTGCCGATCACTGCTTGTCCGCTGGCCGATGGGACACCGCAGACGTTTGCGACGACTCCCGTATTCAGCGGTGCTCTGTCGGGCGCTGCGGCGACGACAATCACCGGTGTCTTTCCGACTTCCAACTCAAAGATTGCCTTCGTGACGTACGTCGGCACCGGTGGCGTTATACCGACCTACATTCCGCAAGCCAGTGGAGCAGGAACGGCGGGGAGTATCTCCCTGTCCACGACGGTGGGAACACCGGTTGCTCCTGTTGCCGGGGTCGTTAGTGCGGATGACCAAACGTTCTTCGCAGGAACTTCCGGTGACAATGCTGTTCACCTCATTACGTTGCAGACGGATGGTTCTTACAAAGATGTAACGAAGCCGATTACTCCAAAGCTTCCGGATGCGAATGGAAATATCGTCGCACCTAATCTGCTGGCGCAGAAGCCGCGGAAATCTACTTCCTAACTCATCGAACATCTCAACGTGAGACCCTCCCTTCCGGGAGGGTTTTCTGTACAGACCTTAAGTTATTTCGCCACGGCCATTCCCGGCTCAATCCACGAGAAGAGAAAGCTGCTTACCTCGGGGAATTGAGAGGCCACGAAGGCCACAAGTGGAATACCCACAAACGAAGCGACTTTGAAATAGAAATCGAGGTCAAGGTGGCCGGGAGTGTGATTGGTAGACCGGCTGAGAATGGCATCACGATTGACCGAGGCATAGATCGAGATGATGGTGAAGGCCAGGACTCCGAGCAGGACAGACAAGGCTATCAGCAGCACGTGGCGATTAAGATAGGGATACGACGTACACGCCCAGATGAGAAAAAGATAAAGCGCGGCCGCAGTGAGGAGCCGGCTTCGCATCTGAAGCAAGACCATGCGAATGTAGTGAATGTAAACAAGGGCAACCCACTCTTCACGGAGTTCCTGCGAGGGGTCGATGGCTTCGTCCGCGGGAGAAGACGCGGGTTTCTCCTCTGTTTCGATGGCATCCGGAGCGGTTATGAGTCTTTTTTCTCCGTGCCAGGCCACACGCAGCTTGATCAGCAAAAGGTGTGCGACATAAGCTATCCGTTCCTGCAACACACCAAAAGCAGAGACGACCTTTTGAGGGTCGTGCGGTTGTCGTCTGAATTCATGAAGAAGATTCCCGGATGCTTCGCTAAAACTAAGATTTTGCAAAGGAGACGAGGCCTCTTCTTCCATGACGTGCCGGGACGCCTGTTCGAGGAGACGGGTTATCGCTCGATATCGAGCCGAGCGATTCTCCTGAATAATCCAGAACGACTTCCAGGTAAGACCGCGGACCGTGCTGAATCCGCGGCGAAGAGAGGAAGACTCCAACCGTTCCAGGCAAAGGGATTTCAGCTTCAGCCAGAGAGTTGAGGCCATGAAAAGTTCCCAAAAGATGGCGACGACGATGAGAAACATACTGAAACAGAGAACTCTCTGTGAGTAAGTGCCATCGAACGTGCGCGGCTTAAGTTGCAAAGGCTGAATCAGGATTAAAGCGACGATGAAGATCGTGGAGAGCCAGAGGGATTTCTGAAGGACAATGGCTTTGTCAGGTGGCCATGCGAGAAGTCTGGTTACAGGCTTGAGTTGACCGTCGCTAGGACAATTCGTTAGACCCTCAACCGTATCCGGAAGCCGCGGTGCAAGATCGCGGGTAAAGGCAATTCGGTCGAGATGGTTATAGAAGAGAGCAAAGAAAGCCGCAGTCGTGAGGAAGAGCGGAAAGATTGGAGAGATGCTGCGCAGCGGGTAGCTCGAACGATATTGAAAGAATGCAGGGAAGCCTGAAGACGACGAAAGAGCGTCCCACATATATTGCCAGAAAGTAATTGCGACATAAAACGACATGCAGCTGAGTAAGGCGATGAGGAGGACGTTAGCAATAAACGAACGCTGCTCCGAAGAATTTAGTGAAGAGAAAAAAGTAAGAGCAATCTGTTGGATGAGATAAGCCAGCGCCACGCATAAAGCTGCGGTGCTGACTACGAATATGAGATGTGCAAACCGTGACGGGTCGGATGGAGTGTAGCTAAGTTGAAGAGATAGTAGAAGCAGGAGGGTCATGCTGAGCTGAAGAGATAGTTTTGGGGTTCGCGCTCCGGCATCGTTGATGACATAGCGATACGAGAGATCATGAAGAGCGGGAATTTGCAGGCACTTGAGAGTGTGGTAGACGGCGAACATGCCCAGCACCAACAAAAGAATCTGCTTGGATATCGGAGACAGTTCAGTCTGAAAGATTCCAGCCGGCTGATACTTCTGAGGCAATGGAGGCAGATTGACCTTGCTTCTCTGTTGCGATTGGGAATACGTGGTGTTGGGATGAGGGTTGTTGAGCAGAGCAATTGGCCAGTATTCTCCATGACCAACAGCGGAGAGCCAAAGAGGAGGCCTGTCGGTATATGTGAGGGGCGAACCGTAGTTCGGAAGCTCAGGAAGATGTCCCGGGGTCACCAGATAGCGGACAGCTGCGTGCAGACCCTCCGAGAGATCGCTGGGAAAGGTATGAGTTGACGATGAAGCTTTTTCACCGAGACGGCGGCTCCAGAACTGGCTATCGGCGATCAGAGGCCACGGGCTGACGAAGTACATGTTTTCAAAGTTGGCTCCCGAACCTGAGCGAAGAAAAAGGTCGTCGGCCTGATTGACGATGACGAGGGTATTGGGTGCCTCGCGAGCGAGAATCTGGGCGACGAAGAGTTCGTCGAGAACATCAGTCGCAGTGACAATAACGACTTTGATGTGACGACGCTCAAAAAGATCGGCTATCTGATGCATGATGCCGTCCTGCGAAACAGGCATCTGTTGCGGAGCGAAGTTGGGGATAGCGTCATCATCATCTTTGGCTTCTTCGAAGTCGAGATTGAGGCTCGTGGTTGCACCCTGAGTTGTAGAGCCGAAGCCGAAGATATTGCTCTTCTGGTAGGCGCTTCGAAGATGGGAGATGTTGCGCGGAAAGTGCAGGCGTAAAGGCCCCGTACTTATCTGAGAGGCGAAATCGCCAGAACGACAGGGTTTTGGTATCTTCTCTTTCCTTCGAGAGGTGACGGGGATGGAAGGCGGCGAACAACTAGGGGCCTCAGAACTGAACCATGACCCATAACCGCTTTCGCCTTCACTAAGCTCCGCAATCTCTTCGTCGCTGAACTGACCGCGTCCTTTCAGAAACTCCACAGTCTGCTGGGTGCGCCAGTCCTTGTCGGGTCCAAAAGACACGTAGGAAACAGCCGGAGCTGTTTGATTCGCAATTTGACGCTTCTGCGAATTCCTCCCGGACTCGGAATCGTAGCAATACGGATCGCTGACCGAACCGCTGGCGACCGTTATTTGTTTCAACCCACTGTCCTTCACTTCATCGGTACTCAGCAGATCGCGTAGAGATTTGCACGAGCCAGTGAAAGAGGGACCCACGATTCGTAGTTCTGTTTGATCCGGCGAAAGCATTTTCAGCCTGGCAAGAGCTGCCAGAAACTGAGTACGGTCGATACCTGCTGTAGGAGAATTTCCAACAACGAAGACTGCAAGGGGGTGACAGGTGATATCTTCCTCGATCACTTTGTCTTGAGCAGAGGTATCTCCCTTTTGCTTCACACAATTCTCGCCGGCACCCGGGCGAAAGAGCAGGACCCCCGGGAACTCCTCGCGGCCTTCAAGGAATAGGCCTTCCTGTTGCCGATCAACGAAATGATCACCCGTGGTGGGTGCGGCGAGCGGGAACCACGGAAGCCAGCTGGATTGGTATTGCCATCCGGAGTCCTGCAACGCGTCTTCAAGAGCATCCATGTCTCGGTCGAACCAGAGAGATAAGTGAGTGTGGACCGGGTCCGGCTCAATCACGATCATTACCTGAATCTTCTCCGGACTTATAGTTCCAGGATTCATAAGTGTCGCTGGCGTGTTGCCGCCAGATCCAGGCGGAGGAGAGTAGAAGTCGTCGATGGTTTGATCGAGTTCTTTTTGCGCGCTAAAGCGGCCCAGCTCCTCCGGATGGTTCTTCATCTCGTCGGTCCAACTGACCTGATCGAATGGGCTGATTTTGGGCACGACGACGTGCTTGCCGTGTTTGCCAACAGCGGCAGAACCGTCAAAAGACGGACCCTGAGAAGGAGGCCCAGGCACAGTCAGACGCAGTGCCGCAGCGACGATGCCAACAGCAACAGCTCCACCGATGATTGGGCGTTGTGTCATGACTACTCCAAGGGGCCGACGGGAGTAAGTTATGTCCGAATTTCTGGGAGCCCGGGAGCCACGGAGGCAGTCGAGAGATTTTTAGTTTGGTCTTGTACGGCGCGAATGTCAAATTTTAGGCGGCCGGTTTTACTCGAGTGAATACATATGGATACCAC
>Ga0210397_10000734_pt1 | contig 21686 bp, 21 predicted proteins | sample IncBWH2OmetaG_FD_160126 | JGI IMG/M metagenome (GOLD analysis project Ga0210397, IMG submission 160126) | Forest soil microbial communities from Barre Woods Harvard Forest LTER site, Petersham, Massachusetts, United States - Inc-BW-H-2-O ...
CCGGCTTTCGGTGGTCCGAACACTGTCAGGAACAAGCCGTCCCGAATGATTTCTCCGCATCGAGAATCCATACTATGTGTTTGAATTTCTTCTATTATTTCAACAATTTCCGCACGTGACCGCGCCGTTACGTCGCCTGGCAGATCTTCGTCCGAAAAATCGATTGCCGCTTCCGCCCAGGCCAGCGCCTTGATCAAGCGCGCCCGCCAGCCTTCGTACAGATCCGCCAGTGCGCCGCCATATTGCCGTAGTGCCTGGCGGCGCTGCGCGTCGGTCTCCGCGTCGATTAAATCGCCGATGGCTTCGGCCTGGGTGAGGTCGAGCTTGCCGTTCAGGACCGCGCGGCGGGTGAACTCGCCGGGCTCGGCCGGCCGTGTCCCCGGCACGCCGGCAATGGCCGCCAGCAGGCTCCCGGTGACCGCGCGGCCGCCGTGAACATGAAATTCGGCCATGTCTTCGCCGCTGAAACTGGCGGGGGCCGCGAACCACAGGAGCAGGCCCTGGTCGATCGGCGCGCCCGTCCGGTCCACGAACGCGCGCAAAGCCGCCTGGCGCGGCGGCGGCAGCGGCGCCGACGTCAAAGCCGTGGCAACCGCCCGCGCCGCCGGCCCGCAAACGCGGATCACCGCCACCCCGGCGCGCCCCGGCGCCGACGACAGCGCGAAGATGGTGCCCGTCTGCCCTGGCTGCGTCATTCCCTTAGGATTTGTCCGCGTCTTTCCGGCCCGGGCCGCCCGCAGCGCGCCGCGCACTGTCGAACAGGAAGCGCTGGAACTGCTCGAAACCCTGGCCGCCCAGCGGCATCCAGGCCTTCATCATGGCCTCGGGATCGTTCAGATCGACCGCCGCCTTCATGCGCTTTTCGACTTCGGCCATCATCCGCTCCTGGGCCTTGGAGACATCCGGCAGGCCCAGAAACTTGCGCGCCTCCTCGGGCGTCATGTCGATCTGGATATTCAGCTTCATCGCGCTAACCCACTCTTTCGCTGGCGCTTGTGAGCCGCGCCGGGCACCGCTAGAAGCTTCCCCCGATCCCGCCTCCCAATGCAACGCCGCCACTTCACGGAAAAGAAGCCATGAACCGCCTTGCCAACGAAACCAGCCCTTACCTGCAGCTCCATAAGGACAATCCGGTCGACTGGTATCCCTGGGGGCCGGAGGCGCTGGCCGCGGCCGAGGCGCAGAACAAGCCGATCCTGCTGTCGATCGGCTACACCGCCTGTCACTGGTGCCACGTCATGGAGCAGGAGAGCTTCGCCGATCCCGCGACCGCGGCGCTGATGAACGAGAACTTCATCAACATCAAGGTCGACCGCGAAGAGCGTCCCGACATCGACCAGGTCTACCAGGCGGCAGGCAATCTGATGGGCCATCCGGGCGGCTGGCCGCTGACCGCGTTCCTGACGCCGCAGCGCGTGCCGTTCGTGGTCGGCACCTACTTTCCCAAGGAAGAGCGCGCCGGCATGGCGACGCCGTTCCAAAAAGTCATCGAGGACGTGCTGCGCGTCCAGCGCGAGCAGGGCGAGGCCTATACGCAGACCATCGACAGCGTGCAGCGCGAGCTCAACAATCTGTGGCACCGCGACATGCGCGGGCCGCTCGACGCCGGCACGCTCGACAGCGCGGCGATCCGCATCGGCCAGCGCTTCGACCTGTTCTTCGGCGGCATCAGCGGCCAGCAGCTGAAATTTCCCTCCGTCACGCAGCTTGAAGTGATGTGGCGCGCCTTCCTGCGCACCGGCATGTCGCAATTCATCCAGCTGACCTCGACCGCGCTCGACAACATGCTGCTGGGCGGCCTGTGGGATCACATCGGCGGCGGCTTCTCGCGCTATTGCACCGACGAGCGCTGGCTGGTGCCGCATTTCGAGAAGACGCTGTCCGACAATGCCATGCTGCTCGAGCTGATGACCAGCGTGTGGCAGTTCAACCGCAACAAGCTGTGCGAACAACGCGTCGCCGAGACCGTCCTGTTCCTGGTGCGCGACATGAAAAGCGGCGCCGCCTTCGCCTCCAGCATCGATTCCGATTCCGAAGGCGTCGAAGGCAAATACTATCTGTGGAGCGAGGCCGAAGTCGACGCCACGCTGATGGGCACCTTCGTCGCCAAGTTCAAGACCGCCTACAATGTCAGCCGCGACGGCAGCCTCGGCGAGGGCCGCAACGTGCTGCAGCGCCTGGGCAGTCCGGCGCCGTTCCCACAGTCGGACGCCGACGAAGCCCTGCTCGCCCGGCAGCGCGGCCTGCTGCTCAAGGCGCGGCAGAATCGCGTCGCGCCGCTGCGCGACGACAAGATCCTCGCCGACTGGAACGGCCTCGCCATCGCCGCTCTCGCCAATGCCGGCGCCGCCTTCCAGAACAACGAATGGACCACCATCGCCATCCAGGCCTTCGACTTCGTCGTCAAGGCGCTGGGCGACGGCGACCGCCTCGCGCATTCCTGGCGCGACGGCAAGCGCGGCGCCCCGGGCTTCGCCGACGACTACGCCCATATGGCGCGCGCCGCCCTGATCCTGTTCGAGGTGGTCGGCGAGAAGCGCTATCTCGACTATGCCCAGCGCTGGACCCGCACCCTGAACGAGCATTTCTGGGACGCCGCCCAGAACGGCTACTGCTTCACCGCTGACGACGCCGACACCATGATCGTCCGTACGAGGATGATATTCGACCAGCCGGTGCCGTCCGCCAACGCGACGATGATCCAGGTCCTGTCGCGCCTGATGATGGTGACGGGCGACGCGCAATATGCCGACCGCATCAACGGCCTGGTCGGCGCCTTCGCCGGCGAGGGCCAGCGCGTCTTCATGTCGATGGCCTCGTACTTCTCGGGCCTCGAATATGCCCTGACCGCGCTGCACCTCGTCGTGGTGGGACCGCTGGGCCATCCCAAGACCCATGAGCTGACCCAGGCCATCCTCGGCCGCGCCCTGCCCAACCGCTTCCTCACCGTCATCGCGCCGGAGGACGGTTTCCCCGAAGGCCATCCGATGTTCGGCAAGACGATGCAGAACGGCCAGCCGACCGCCTATGTCTGCCAGCGCGGCACCTGCTCGGCGCCGCTGACCAACCCGGTGACGCTGTCGCAGATGCTGCAGCTGCCGCCGTCGCGGCCGCAGCCCGGCAGCCGGCCGCAGTAGTTGGTCTTCCCCTCCGCCCTTCGCACCTGACGGTGCTACGGGCACCTCCCCCGTCGGCGTGCTGCGCACGCACGGGGGAGTGGTTTGTCTCCCCCTCCGCCCTTCGCACCTAACGGTGCTACGGGCACCTCCCCCGTCGGCGTGCTGCGCACGCACGGGGGAGGAGGGGGTGTGCTGCTTCTACAAAAATCCCAAACCCGCTAACCTCCCCGGCAAAATTCGGGGAAGCGGACATGGCCGGTCAGGACGTCAGGATCAAGAGCAGCCCCGATGGGGATTTCAGCGCCTATCTCGCCGCGCCAGCCTCGGGGCGGGGTCCCGGTCTCGTCGTCATCCAGGAGATTTTCGGCGTCAACAAGGTGATGCGCGCCATCGCCGACGAGTTTGCGGCGCGCGGCTATTTCGCGCTCTGCCCGGACCTGTTCTGGCGGCTGGAGCCCGACGTGCAGCTCACCGACCGCACCGACGACGAATGGAAACGCGCCTTCGACCTGATGGGCCGCTTCGACCAGGATGCCGGCGTCAAGGATATCCAGAATGCGATCAACTATCTGAGGCATTCGGTCGCCGGCTGCACCGGCAAGGTCGGCGCGGTGGGCTATTGCCTGGGCGGCCTGCTCGCCTATCTGAGCGCCGCGCGCACCGACGCCGACGCGTCGGTCGGCTATTACGGCGTGAACATCCAGGACAAGCTCGGCGAAGCCCCGCGGATCAAAAAGCCGCTGCTGCTGCACATCGCCGCCAAGGACGAATATGTCCCGCCCACAGCGCAGAAGACCATCGTCGACGGCCTCAAGGGCAACGGCCTCGTCACCATCCATAGCTATCCCGAGATGAACCACGCCTTCGCTCGCGCCGGCGGCGCCCATTACGACAAGGCCTGCGCCGACCTCGCCAACGGCAGGACCTCGACGTTCCTGCGCCAGCATCTCAGCTGAGGCTCAGAGGGCGCCGGCGATCTCGCGCTTGAGGGCGCGGATATGGGCTTCGTCGCGGCGGTAGAAGGTCCATTGCTTGATGCGCCTGGGTTTGAGGACGCCGGCGCGGACCAGGATGCGCAGATGCTCGCTGGCGGTCGGCTGGCTGACCTTCAGCTTCTGCGCGATACGCAGGCCGCAGACGCCGTCACGGACGAGGTCGCCGTCGCGCTGCGGCGCGAAATGCGCCACCGGGTCCTTGAGCCAGGCGAGGATCGCCAGCCGCCGCTCGCTCGCCAGTGCATGGAGGCTATCGTGTATCGGCATATTGCCAATTAGCCAATCGACTAAGTACAGTCAAGCCGTTTCCGGGAGAGCAGTGCCATGGCCATCGACCGCGACGCGATAGAGGCGACCTATGCGTTGATCCGCGCCCATGTCCGGCGCACCCCGGTGCTGGACTGGCGGGACGGGATCGCGCTCAAGCTCGAGCAGACGCAGCACGCCGGCTCGTTCAAGACCCGCGGCGCCTTCGCCAACCTCCTGACCCGCGCCATCCCGGCCGCCGGCGTGGTGGCGGCTTCCGGCGGCAATCACGGCGCCGCGGTCGCCTATGCCGCCAGGGCGCGCGGCGTGCGCGCCAAGATCTTCGTGCCCACCATCTCCTCGCCGGCCAAGATCGCGCGCATCCGCGCCTATGGCGCCGATCTCGAAGTCGGCGGCGCGGCTTACGGCGATGCGCTGGCGGCGAGCCAGGCCTGGATCGCGCAATCGGGGGCGCTCGCCGTCCACGCCTTCGACCAGGAGGAGACCATGCTGGGGCAGGGCAGCGTGGCGCTCGAATTCGCCGGGCAGGTCCAGGGTCTCGACACCATCCTGGTCGCGGTTGGCGGCGGCGGGTTAATCGGCGGCATCGCCGCCTGGTGCGCCGGACGCATCAAGGTGGTCGGCGTCGAGCCCGAGGCCTCCCCGACGCTGGCGCATGCCCTGGCGGCGGGCCGGCCGGTCGACGCGCCGGTCGGCGGCCTCGCCGCGGATTCGCTTGCGCCGCTGCGCATCGGCGAGAGGGTGTTTCCCATCGCGCAAGCCTATGTCGACCGCGTCGTGCTGGTCGGCGACGACGAAATCCGCGCCGCCCAAAAAGCGTTGTGGGACGGCGCCCGTCTCGTCGCCGAACCGGGTGGCGCCACCGCGTTCGCGGCGCTCCATGCCGGCCGCTATGTGCCCCGGCCCGGCGAGCGCGTCGGCATCGTCATCAGCGGCGGCAACACGACAGCCGTGGACTTCGACCATTGAATCCGCACGAAGAAACCATGCGCCCGCGAGTCCTGGTCCGGCCCATCGCGTCCGGCGATCACGCGCAATGGCTGAAGCTGTGGGACGGCTACAACGCTTTCTACGGCCGCGCCGGCGCCACCGCGCTGCCGGCCGAGATCACCGCGACGACCTGGTCGCGCTTTTTCGACCCGGCCGAGCCGATGCATGCGCTGGTCGCCGATCGGGACGGCGCCATCGTCGGCATCGTGCATTACCTGTTCCATCGCAGCACCATCGCCCTCGCGCCAACCTGCTACCTGCAGGACCTGTTCACGCTGGCGGCGGCGCGCGGCGGCGGCATCGGCCGCGCCCTGATCGAAGCGGTCTGCGACAAGGCCCGCGCCGCCGGTGCCGGCCGCGTCTATTGGCAGACCCATGGGAGCAACCTGGCGGCCATGGCGCTTTACGATAAAGTCGCGGTCAAATCCGGCTTCCTGGTCTATCGTCGCGAGATCTGAGACGCCGCCGGAATGGCGGCGCAGCGCCGTTGAACGCCGGTCAGGCAGGAGCCCTTCATGCACCGTTGGATCGTCCGATCACTCGCCCTCGCGGCGCTGCTCGCAGCGCCGGCCTTTGCCGCCGACGCGCCCAAGGCCGTCATCGACAGCGGCGCGCTCACCGGCAGCAGCGACGGCGCCGTCGATGTCTTCAAAGGCATTCCCTATGCCGCGCCGCCGGTCGGGCCCTTGCGCTGGATGCCGCCGGCGTCACCGGCGAAATGGACCGGTGCGCGCGACGCCACCGCCTTCGGTCCGATCTGTCCGCAACCATCGCGCGGCGACGGCGGCGCGGCGATGGGCGCCAATGCGCCGCAGAGCGAGGATTGCCTCAGCCTCAACGTCTTCGTCCCGCACGGCGCCCGCAACGCGCCGGTGATGGTGTGGATCCATGGCGGCGCGCACCGTTTCGGCTCCGGCTCGTCGGTGCTCTATGACGGCAGCCATTTCGCGCAGGACGGCGTCATCCTGGTCTCGATCAACTACCGCCTCGGCCTGCTCGGCTATTTCGCGCATCCGGCGCTGACGAGGGCCGCAAGCGCCATCGCGCCGCTCGGCAATTACGGCGCCATGGACCAGATCGCGGCGCTCGCCTGGGTCAAGCGCAACATCGCGGCGTTCGGCGGCGATCCCGGCAACGTCACCGTGTTCGGCGAGTCCGCCGGCGGTTCCAGCATCCTCTACCTGCTGGCGACGCCGTCGGCCAAAGGCCTGTTCGCCAAAGCCGTCGTCGAGTCCGGCGGCGGCTGGACGGCGCCGACGACGCTGGCGCAGAAGGAATCCGAAGGCGCCGATTTCGCCACCAAGGCGGGCCTCCCCGGCGCGAGCGCGACGCTCGAACAGCTGCGCGCCATTCCGGCGGCCGCGACGCTCGACATGCCGCCGGCGCTCGGCTTCGGGCCCTTCGTCGACGGGCGCCTGGTGACGCAGACACCGACGCAGGCCTTCGCCACCGGCAGCGCCATCGACGTGCCGCTGATCATCGGCTCCAACAGCTTCGAAGCCTCGCTGATGCAGTCCTTCGGCATTCCGCCCGAGCGCATCACCGGCCGCCTGACGCCGGCGGCGCGCGCCGTCTATGCGAGCGACGCCGCTTCGGACCAGGCGCTCGCGCAAGCGGTGTTCACCGATTCGGTGATGGGTGCGCCGGCACATTGGATCGCGGCTAAAGCGGCCGGCGGCGCGCCGTCCTGGCTGTATCATTTCTCCTATGTCGTCTCGATGCAGCGCGCCACCGCACCCGGCGCGCGCCACGGCTCGGAGATTCCCTACGTCTTCGCGACCGGCTCGGCGCTCGCCGGCCGCTTCGGCATCGCGTTGACCGACGAGGACCGCGCCATGGAGCATCTGATGCATGCCTGCTGGGTCGGTTTCGCCAAGACGGGCAAACCCGCCTGCGACGGACAGGACTGGCCGGCGTTCTCGCCGGGTAGCGACCAGCTCCTGGAGTTCGGTCCGCATGTCGGCGTGGTCGAAGATTTCCGCAAGGCGCAGTACGATGCGCTCGAGACTGTGATGCGGCCGGGCCGCTGATCAGCGCAGGCCGTCCGACAGCAATCCGTGCAGCGGCCGGCCGCGCTGCGAATAGTGGTCCAGAGCGCTGAAGATAAACGCCTCGATCTCCTTGTAGAGGAGCTTGGGGCCGAGCGGGCAGCGCAGGTCGTTGGGCGGCACCACGGCGGGCGGCGCCGGCTCGCCCTCGTGCCGGCCGTGGAATTCGATCACCGGCTTGCCGGCGCCGGCTAGCGCGCCCCATTCCATAATGACGTTCGGAAGATAGCCGGTCGAGACCACCACGCCGAAATGCGAGGCGCGTATCTGCTCGATGATGCCGGCGCCGATATTGCCGGCCTTGGGTCCCTTCAGGTAGCGCACGCCGCGCTTCCTAAGTGCCCGCTCGATCATGCCGGTCAGGCGCTCGCTGTCGGTGTGACTCATCGGACGCGAGATAAAAGCGGTTGGAATCGGTCCCGGCTCCAGCTCGAACGCCGGTGCCAGCGCGCGCAGTTCGTTCAACGCGATTTCCGTATAGGCGTGCGACATGTCGATGCCGTGCAGAAGGCACTGCAGATAGTTGAGAATTGCCGAGGCGTTCTCGATGTAGCGGATCGCGACATCGCTGGGATGAAAAACGTCTTCCAGTTCGATGTTCAGCACACCCGCGGCGCGAAGGCCGCCGCCGCGGCGCGCCACCCGCAAGGGATAACAGATTTCGGTTCGCATCGGCTTGTGTTCGACGTAACGCATGATGGTCTTCGACGGGATGATTTCCGTCCCTTTGCCGTGCGACCAGGAGTTCGTGTAGTCCTTTTTCGGCGAGATGCCGTCCTTGTCCACGATCCACACCGGCTTGTCGTGCTCATAGACCCAGCGGATCAGCGAGGGCTCGGCCGGACGCTTGCGGCCCGGATAGTTCACCTCTATCGCCTTGAAATTGTGCGCCTCGCCCTCACTGGTCTTGACGACGGTGAGTTCCGTCGCCGGCTCCTGGTTTTCCCACATCAGGTCGAGCAGAAACGTGTCGAGATTGGCGCGAATGAGATCCCAGACGATGTCGCCCAAATCCGATATCGTGCCCCTGTCGTTGGGCATCCGCGCCGCAAGCATATGCATGATCGTGAACAGACTCGGCTTCGGCATGGAGTACCTCTTCTAGCGCCAGTGCGCCGCGGCCTGCGCGTAGTAGTCGATCAGCGCGCCGCCGAGATCGCCGCGCTCGATATCCCATAGCAGGTCGGGCGGCGGGATGAAGGGCGGCTCGAAGCGCGCATAGATCGCCGCCACGCGCCGCTCGATGACGGCGCGGAATTCATCCTCCCAGGCGCCCGCCGAAGGCAGGTTGGCGCCGCGCTCGAATGCGGCCGCGACATAGTTCTCGACGCCTTCGGCGATGGCGGATTTGAGATCGGGCACCGCAGCCAGCGGCGGCCGCTCCGGCCGAAACAGCGCCGCGCCGCGCAGCACCGCCTCGTCCGCCGCCAACGCGTCGGCAAGACTCCGCGCGATCAGCGGCGCCAGCAGGAAGCCGTCGCGATAGGTGCCCGTCGCCAGCCAGATGCCGCGCCACGAGGTCTCGCCCAGCAGCGGAAACGTGTCCGCCGGCACAGGGCGATTGCCGACCAGCGTCGCCAGCAGCGCGCTGGACGGCAGGTTGCGGTCGATCTGCTGCATGGCGCATTCGGCGATGAAGGCGACGTCGCCCAGCGATGCCGCTCGGATCGGATCGACCTGGACATTGTTGGTCGCGCCCAGATACAGACCGCCGCGGACATGCGGCAATGCGTGCAGGCCGCAGGCGAAGGCTCGGTTCGGCGTCCGCACCGCGATGTCCAGCGCGGGGCCGGCCTGCGGCGTCGCGCATAGCAGCGCCGCGCCAGCGCCGCAGAAAATCCGCGGCACGCGATTGGCGCCCAGTCCTCGCACCAGACCGTCGCACGCCGCGCCGGCCGCCAGCACGATCCGCCCGGCGCCGATGCTGCCGCCCGCCGTCACCACTTCGTGTGCCGCGCCATGCCGGCGCGCCGCCCGGATTTGCGTGCAGGGCTCGTCCACCAGCATGACCCGCGGATGACGCAGCAATTGCTCTTCGAGCGCAACGAGGACCGTGGCGCCGTCGACATAGCGTTCCTCGGGCAGGAAGACGGCGCGCTGCGGCCGCGACGGCGCTTTGGGCCGAAGCCCCTCGACCTGCGCCGGCGCGACGAATTCGAAGCGCGCCTCGCGTGCGCGCAACAGTTCGACCATCGCCTCCAGGTTTTGCTCGTCGAGCGGGCCGGAAACCGCGTTGGTGATCGTCAGCGTACCGTCGCGCAGCGCGACCCGCGGGCCGTCGCCGGCATCGTTCAGCCGCTCGATCCATGCCGGCCAATAGGCGGCGGCCTGCAGCCGCAATTCGGATTTCAGCCGCGCGCCTTCGGTTGCGAAACTGAGCGTCGTCGTCTCGCCATAGCCGCTCAGCATGGCGCCGGCGGCTTCCGAGGCGCCGCCGCTCCGGTCGCGAGGCGCGATCAGTGCGATGCTGAGATCCCTGGCGCGGCCAGCGATCTCATGAGCGATGCACAGGCCGAGGATTCCCCCGCCGACGATCGCGATGTCGCAGTGGCGCGGAAATTCATTCTCCCGAACGGCCGTCATGCCAACCCTCATCCGGGCCGAAGGCGCTCGGCGCTGCGTCGGCCACAACGCCATTTAAAGACGGTCTGGGGCCGAACCACAACCGGGCGACGGACCGCTAAACCCGCGCCAGCGCGTCCAGATGCGCCGCGAATTCGGCGGGGGCGCAGAGGAACGGCGAATGGTCGGTGTCCATCACGATCACCGGATCGCAGGGCAGCGCCGCGCACATCGCCGCCTGCGCGTCGATTGGCACGGCATTGTCGAAGCGCGTCTGGATGAAAGCGCGCCGCACGCGGCCATAGCGTTCGGGCGTGACACGCACCGGATGCGTCATCGGCGGAATCGGCTCGGCGCAAAGCTGCGACAACGCCCAGGCAGCTTCTTCGTCGCTGCTGGTGTTGTAGAAGCGGCGGCGGGCGAGGCTGTCCTCCGATTTGCAGGCGCTGGCGCCGACCACCGCGATCGCCGGATCGGCCGGCGACTTGGCGATGATGGCGGAGAAGATGGATTCGCCGTCCGGCAGCAGCGTCGCCGCGACATAGACGAGGCGCGCGATGCGCTCGGGCATGCGTTCGGCGAGCTCGCTCAGCACCGTGCCGCCGGCGCTGTGGCCGACGAGGACGACGGGTTCGCCTTGCGCCCGCACGACGTCTTCGGCGGCCTTGACGAATTGCTCGAGCGTGGCGGTCTCGTGCGCCGAGGTATCGGCGCCGCGCGACGGCAGGTCGAACGCGACCACGCGATGACCCTTGGCCTTCAGCAGCGGCACGACCTTTTCCCAGCACCAGGCGCCGTGCATATGTCCATGGATCAGAACGATGGTCGCCATGCTGTCCCCCCGGAACCCGCAGAGCGGCGCAAGTTAGGGATCAAGTCTTGACGAAACCTGAAGTTGCCGCGATCTGTCTACATTCACCGTCTTCGGTCCGAACCTGCCGCGCGACGGGCGGGACGCTGGCGAAGAAACGCGAAAACGGCGATCATCATCTGGTGGGCCCTGAGCCAAGATAAACGAGATATTGGGGAGTTCGATGAAAGCCATCCGTTTCAGCCAACCCGGCGGGCCTGAGGTGCTCGACTATGTCGACGTGGACCTTCCACAACCTGAGCCCGGCCAGGCGCGTGTGAAGCACACCGTCATCGGGGTGAACTTCATCGACACCTATCATCGCTCCGGTCTCTACAAGCTGCCGCTGCCTTCGGGCCTCGGCAGCGAGGCGGCAGGCGTGGTCGAGGCCGTCGGTGCCGGCGTCGCGACGCTGAAAGTCGGCGATCGTGTCGCCTATGCCGGGGCCATGGGCGCTTATGCCGAGGCCAACAACATCGCCGCCGACCGCCTGGTGAAGATCCCCGCCGGCGTCAGCGATGAGACCGCCGCCGCGGCGATGCTCAAGGGCATGACGGTGCAATACCTGCTCACGCGCACCTATGCGGTCAAAGCCGGCCAGACGATCCTGTTCCATGCCGCCGCCGGCGGCGTCGGCCTCATCGCCGGGCAATGGGCGAAGCATCTGGGCGTCACGGCGATCGGCACGGTGGGATCGGACGACAAGCGCGAACTCGCAGCGGCCAACGGCTACGCCCATGTACTCAATTCGCGCGCGGCCGATTGGCCGAAAAAGGTGCGCGAACTGAGCGGCGGCGCCGGCGTGCCGGTGGTCTATGATTCCATCGGCAAGGACACGTTCGCGGGCTCGCTCGACAGCCTCGCGGTGCGCGGCCTGCTGGTGAGCTTCGGCAATTCCTCCGGCGCGGTGCCGCCGTTCGAGCCCGGCATCCTCAGCGCTAAGGGCTCGCTGTACCTGACGCGGCCCACGCTCGCCAGCTACACGCGCAAAGCCCGCGAGCTGCAGGAGACCGCCGACGACCTGTTCGCGGTCATCGCCTCGGGCGCGGTCAAGATCGCGGTGCATCAGCGCTTCAAATTGTCGGAGGCGCGAAAGGCGCATGAAGCGCTGCACAGCCGCGCCACCACCGGCGCGACGGTGCTGATCCCCTGACGCGGATTTCCGCGCAGGCCAAAATATTGCGCTGTACAACCGCGTTGTGAATTCTGGCTTATATTTCAAGAAGTCAACTTAATCGAAGTATTTCAAATAAAGGTCGTGTTGACCTTTGAGATTTAATGGCCTTAATCTTGCCCCTGGCGGCATGCTTGTGGGGGCAATCGCGCGCGCACCTTTCCCTTCACACCCTTGCGTCGCCCGCACGCGCGGCAGTGCGGACAAAAATTGTTCCGATTCATGGAGGGAGATACGCATGCTGAAAAGAAACTTGTACCGCGCCGCTTTGCTTGTCGGCGCCGCCGTGGTGTTCGCAGCCTCCATATCGCCGGCTTCCGCAGCCGATCTGCTCGTTCGCCGGAACATCGATACGCTGTCGGCCGGCGATCTCGGCCGCTACATCCATGCGGTGCAGGTGCTGGAGGGTCGCTCGACGAAGGACCCCACGGTTCTGAACAGCTACGCCTGGTACGCGGCGCTGCACAACAAGACGCAACCGCCGAGTAAAGCATTTGGCGGCCCATGCGAGCATAAGAACGATCTCTTCTTTCCCTGGCACCGCGCCATGCTCTGGTACTTTGAGCAGGCGCTGCACGAAGTCGATCCGACGGTGACGCTGCCGTATTGGGATTGGTCTCGCAAACCTTCCGGCAACCGCTTCCCCAAGGCGTTCGAGGACACGACCTCCATACTTTCCAAGTCCATTGACGGCAGAGCGCGTGACGGCACAGCCCCAGCGCCGGGCTGGAATCTCATTCACGACCTGACGCTTACCGCTCACTATTCGGATTTTGCCGGCGCATCCGGCGAAGGTTTGTTCGAGGACCAGCTGCACGATTACATGCACGGTTCCTATGTCGGCGGCGCCCTTTCCTTCAACACCACGGCCGGCAACGATCCTGTCTTCTGGTCGTTCCATGCCTTCATCGACGCGTTGTGGTGGTTTCGTCAGCACCAGCCTGGCAACACCGACCAGATCACCTGCACCAACAAGCCGGATTGTCTGCTCAAAGGCATGCCGGGCAAGACCGGGGCCGGCCTTCCGGGGCCGACAACTGCGAAGGATGTCGCCGATACGGCCACTCTGGGATACACCTACGATTGGCAGGCGCCGGACTCGCCGCTCATAGCGCACGCCACGATGAGCAACCAGGCACCCGAAGTGGCGGCGCTGGCAGTGAGAACGGCAAGCCATATCGCGACAGTCCCGATCGTTCTGCCCAATGGTGGCCCGGACGATCCGCTGAAGATCAATCTGCACGGTGTGACGACGCCGCAGAAGGCGGGTTATGTCGCGCTGATCTACCTGCACCCCAAGTCGGTCGCCTTCGCTCCCAAGAACAAGGCGTTTCGCGAAAAATATCTCGTCAGCCGGCTCGCCGATTGGGCTTTTCCGGACATGATGGGCATGAACATGACGAGCGATCGCGAGTTCGTGCTCGATCGCAGAGCCTATCGGAGTCTGTTTGCCCATGCCGGAACGAATATGGTGCTGACCATCGCCACCTATTTGAGCGCAGCACCCAAACCCGCCGGCGCCATGGCAATGCAAGCCGCAACTGCGCCTATCTCGGAAATCACAATCGCGGGCGCCGATGCGGTGAACGAGTAAGGGAACGGGAAATGGTCGACAAACCGCCGAATTTCGAAATGCACATTCTTCCGATGATCCGGGCGGTGGACCGCGCGCACATGCTCGGCGATCTGGACCTCTACGACTACGATGTCGTGAAAGCCTACGCCCAAAGGATCCTGGCCCATCTCCAGGGCACGCCTGATTCAGCCGGCGTAGGAGCCGGTGGTCAGGCCATGATGCCGCCCCAAGCTTATGGCGGTCCCTGGCCTCGCGGATGGATTCAAACGTTCAGCGATTGGGCGAGCGGGAGCTTCCCGCGGCGGGCCTATACCAAGGGAAGCTATACCGCTCAACGCTTCGGCGACGGAACTGTACAAGTCGAAGCGATCGTGACTGTACCGAACGACGACGACGGCGCCTGGCTCGAACCGCTGTCCACTTCCGGCGGGGAGGCGAAATTCGCCCTCTACTACCGGCCGGGGACGTCGGGAAAGCCCGCCAGCCTCACTTCGGACGAGATGGCGGCCAAAGACACAAAGACCGTGGTAATCGTCGATTCCAACGGCCCGCAATCGGTGCCGATCTCCTGAGGCGATGCGCACTTGCCCGATGTTTACTCGGCCGCGGCGCTGTGGCTGGGGCGCATGTAGATCGTGTTCTTCGGTCGCGCCAGCACCCGCTGCACCATGGGTTCGAACGCCGCCAGCGGCATCGTGTCGTAGTTGGGGTCGAAGGCGTTCTGGTCGTGACGGGCGCAGAACCTGGCGGTGTACTCGAAATGGGGATGGCCGCGGAACTGGTCGCGCATATTCCGGTCGAGGCCAAGATGGTGGAAAAAGTAATAGCCCTGGAAGATGCCGTGATTGTGCATCATCCAGTGGTTCGCCTCCGACACGTAGGGCCGCATAATCGTGGCGCCGAGTTCGGCATGGCTGGCCGAGGCCAGGATGTCGCCGATATCGTGGATCAGGGCGCAAACGACGTATTCCTCGTCCATGCCGTCGCGGTGCGCCAGTGTGGCCGATTGCAGCGAATGCTCCAGCCGGTCGACGGCGAAGCCGCCGCAATCGCCCGCCAGCATCTGCAAATGCGCGAGCACGCGGTTGGGCAAGTCGCGGTTGAAGGCCACCGAGGCGGCGGCGATCTTCATCCAGTCGTCCTGCGTGCCCTCGGCCATCGCCTTGAACTGGGCGCGGTCGCTTTGGTGCTCGGTCATCGGCAAGATCCTCTCGGCAGGGCTGGACCCAGTTTCCGGCAGCGCCGGGCAGGGGTCAACCGCCGGCGGGAACCCCGGGACATTTTTGCCCCGCCAGCTTCATTCACAGGCCAATGTCGCGTTTACTGGCCTTCGTCGAATCACTGTGAAGGGGGCCCGCCATGGGCGGCAAGAGTTTCGAAGAAATCTTTGAGCAATCGCTGTTCCGCAGCCGCTGGTTCATGGCGCCGTTCTATGTCGGCCTGATCATCGCGCTGATCGTCCTGATGATCACCTTCGGCAAGGAGGTCTTCGAGGAGACCTCCAAGGTCGTCACCTTCGAGCTGGAGGAGAACACCGTCGTCCTGTGGCTGCTGACGCTGATCGACATGTCGCTGGCCGGTAATCTGACGCTGATGGTGGTTTTCGCAGGCTATGAGAATTTCGTCTCCAAGCTCGACCTCGAAGGCAACCCGGACAAGCCGGTGTGGATGGGCAAGGTCGACTTCTCCAACATGAAGTTGAAGCTGATCGCCTCGATCATCGCGATCTCGGTCATCCACCTGCTGCGCGCCTTCATGTCGATCGAGACCGTCGACAAGGGCAACCTCGAATGGCTGATGATGCTGCACGGCGTCTTCCTGGTCTCCGGCATCGTCCTCGCCGCCATGGATTATCTCGGCGAAAAGGGCGCCGAGAACGAGGAGATCGAGGAAGTCGAGCATCACGAACACGCCGAGGCGCACGAGCACTGAGCCGCCGCGACAACCGCTTAGAGCAAAAGGCCGCGGGCGAACCCGTGGCCTTTTCGTTGGGCTGGCCTGACGATCACAATCCGGCGGCAAGCTGCTCGATCGCGTCCGTCACGGCGCCGGGATGGGTAAGCATGGCCAGATGATGCAGATCGAGGCGCGCGACCGGCCAGCCGCGCGCGGCGCAGGCTTCGGCTTCCATGTCATAGCCGCTGCTCAGCTGCAGATACGCGGCTGGCGCCTCAAAACCGACGCCGGGTGCGGCTTCCTCGAAATACGCCAGCGGCAATTCGCGCAAACCGGCGGCAAACCGCGCACACATCGCCGCATCGGGCAGCAGCTTCTCGATCGCACCTTTCGGCCACCAGCGCTGCCAGGGCGGCAGGCGCCCGTCACACGCCAATCCGCGAAGCTGGGCTGCGAGCGCCGCCGGCGCCGTCTCGAACCAGCTGCGCCCCGGATGCGGCAACAGGGCATCGAGAAAAATCGCACCTCGCAGGTTTGCCGCGGCCGCGATGGCGGGCACCAGCGCGCCGGCGCCGCTATGCGCGACCACGATCGCTTCATCGCCCACGGCTTGGCAAGCCGCTGCCGCAAGCCTGGCGTAGTATGGCGCCACACCCTGCATCGTGGCGGTGAAATCGGGGATGGCGACGTCGTGGTCGTGGTCGCGCAATGTCGGCGCCAGCGCATCCCACGTGCCGGGCGTAACGAGCGGGCTGTGCAGCAGAACCAGCTTCACAGTCCCGCTCCGCCGCGCCTTACGTGTTCATGCTGTCGAAGAAGTCCGAATTGTTCTTGGCCGAACGCAGCTTGTCGAGCAGGAACTCGATGGCGTCGATCGTGCCCATCGGCGACAGGATACGGCGCAGGACATAGGTCTTGGCCAGCGTTCCCTTGTCGAGCAACAGCTCGTCCTTGCGGGTACCGGATTTGAGGATGTCGATCGCCGGATAGATGCGCTTGTCGGCAACCTTGCGGTCCAGGATGATTTCCGAATTGCCGGTGCCCTTGAACTCCTCGAAGATGACCTCGTCCATGCGGCTGCCGGTATCGATCAATGCGGTGGCGATGATGGTCAGCGAGCCGCCTTCCTCGATGTTGCGCGCCGCGCCGAAGAAGCGCTTGGGGCGCTGCAGGGCATTGGCGTCGACGCCGCCGGTCAGGACCTTGCCCGAGCTCGGCACCACGGTGTTGTAGGCGCGGCCGAGGCGGGTGATCGAATCCAGCAGGATCACGACGTCGCGCTTATGCTCGACCAGGCGCTTGGCCTTTTCGATCACCATTTCGGCGACCTGAACGTGGCGTGAGGCGGGTTCGTCGAAGGTCGACGAAATCACCTCGCCCTTTACCGAGCGCTGCATGTCGGTGACTTCCTCGGGCCGCTCGTCGATCAACAGCACGATCAGGAAACATTCGGGATGGTTGGCGCTGATGGCGCGCGCGATGTTCTGCAGGATGACGGTCTTGCCGGTGCGCGGCTGAGCGGTGATCAGGGCGCGCTGGCCCATGCCCTGCGGCGCCACGATGTCGATGACGCGGCCGGTCTTGTCCTTGATCGTCGGGTCCTTGAGCTCCATGTCGAGCCAGCGCGTCGGATAGAGCGGCGTCAGGTTGTCGAAATGGACTTTGTGCTTGATCTTCTCAGGGTCCTCGAAATTGATGGTGGTGACTTTGAGCAGCGCGAAATAGCGCTCGCCGTCCTTGGGACCGCGGATCGGGCCCTCGACCGTGTCGCCGGTGCGAAGGCCGAAGCGGCGGATTTGCGACGGGCTGACATAGATGTCGTCGGGACCGGCGAGATAGTTGGATTCGGGACTGCGCAGGAAGCCGAAGCCGTCCTGCAGCGTCTCGACGACGCCCTGGCCCATGATCTCGACATTGCGCTCGGCGAGTTCCTTGAGGATCGCGAACAGCATGTCCTGCTTGCGCATGGATGAGGCGTTCTCGATCTCGAGTTCCTCGGCGAAGGCCAGAAGGTCGGTGGGGGATTTGGATTTGAGATCCTGCAGCTTCATCGTCTGCAGGCCTTCTTGAACGGTCATTGTGAATTGCACCTGAGAAACATTGGGGGAGGTATGTCCGGCTGGCCGAGGGCGGACTGCACCGCAAAGCCAGGTCATGGTCGGAGTTTGCCGGCCCGCGCCGGTCTTTACCGGCTTCGGCGCCGCGTAACGATGCGCGGGTGCCGATGCGTGCCAAGGGGAACGCAAGCCTTATAGCGCGATTTGGCCGCGATGCAAACACCCGCCAAGGCCGGCCTGCGTGAAACTTTAGTCAAACGGCTTAACCACAACCAGGATGACGATGAAGATCACCAGCACGAACGGCGCCTCGTTGACGATCCGCCAGAAGCGCGTGGAATGGCTGTTCGCATCCTCGGCAAAGCGCCGGACGCTGGCGGCGAAAAAGCCGTTCAGGCCGCTCAGCGCGAGCACCAGAACGAATTTCAGCTGCAGCCAGAGATCGTGATAGGCACCGGTGACATAGGCCAGGGTGAGACCGAGAACCCACACCGCGATCGATGACGGCGTGATGATGCCGTGGAGAAGCTTGCGCTCCATCGTCTTGAGCATAGCCGATTGCGGCGAGCCGGCCGGAACTTCGCTGTGATAGACGAACAGCCGCGGCAGATACATCAGACCGGCGATCCAGGCGATCACCGCGATGACATGCAAGGCGATGATCCAGTCGACATGATTGGACAGGAACATCAACATTCAAATTCTCCCGCACGGGCACGCGCCGAAGGAATCCAGGCAAAGCCGCACGCCGCCGGCGCTGATCGTACCCTGGACGGTGCTGCCCCGCAGCACCAGATCCGCCAGTGCGGCCACAAAGTCCGGATGGATGCCGACGGTCGGTACCCGCAGATAGTCGGCCACGCCGGCCAGCTTCGCCAGATGCGCATACTCGATATCGAGTTCGACCAGGGTCTCGGAATGTTCCGAGACAAACGCGATCGGCGCCACGATCACGCCTTTGCCGTCGGCGCCGGCGCGGCGGATTTCGCTGTCGGTGGCGGGCCCGATCCATTCGAGCGGTCCGACCCGGCTCTGGTAGCAGACCTTCCAGTCGAGGCCGTCCATCCCCAATGCATCCACAATCGCCGCGGCAGTGCGTTCGACCTGCCATTGATAGGGATCGCCCCTGGCAATCGTCCGTTTCGGCAGGCCATGGGCCGACAGCAACAGCCGATAGCCTAATCCCGGCCGCGTTTTGGCCAGCACCTCACGGATAAGCGCAGCCGATGCCGCGACAAAACCACGACTGTCCGGATAACAGCAGATGCGCGCTGTCGGCAGTTCGAGGCCGGCACGCCGCGCCGCACGATCCCAGTCTGCGAAGGACGATGCCGTGGTTGTCGTCGAGAATTGCGGGTAAAGCGGCAGCAATACGACGCGTTCCGCCCCCCAGGCCTTTGCTGCTCGCACTGCTTCATCGCTGAACGGATGCCAGCAGCGCATCGCGATGAAACACTTCGCTTCGATACCGTGTTGCGCCAACAATCCATCCAAAGCCGCCGATTGTCTTTGAGTCTCGGCCACGATTGGCGAGGCATCGCCAAGCCTGGCGTAGATGGCGCGCGCCACCGGCGCCCGGCGCCGGGCGATGAACCAAGCCAGGGGTTTGCGCACAACACCGGGAACGGCCAGGATCGCAGGATCGCTGAACAGATTGCGCAGGAACGGCTCCACCGCCGCGAGCGAATCCGGTCCTCCGAGGTTGAACAGGACGACGGCAAGCTTCACGATCTTCTCCGGCATCGAGCGTTCGTTCGCCACTCTACTTACTTCACTACAAGACTCTTAAAAGTAGATTCTGTAGTTGTTGTTAGGCCTGTTAGGTGTGGACGAAGCGGTGTGCGGATCGTGCTCTAGGCCGCAAAGGCTTTCGACTCAAGCACCTAGCAGCGGCGCGCGGAAGAGCGGTTGGCGCGGTCTTGGTGGTGAAGCCGGTATGGGCGGCGAGATGTGCACCATGATCGTTGCAATGTCGGGGTCCTTGCACCTATCAACAGCACAGGTGCACGAAAAAGGCATGGTTCTGTGAGCAAGACGTTTCACGTTCATCTGGTCTCAGACGCGACCGGCGAAACCCTGAATGCCATCGCCAAGGCCGCACTGGCGCAGTTTGAAGGCAGCGCGGTGGAGGAACACTCCTACGTCCTGGTGCGCAGCTCGCGCCAACTCGAACGCGTGTTCGAGCATCTGCAGGCTGCGCCCGGCCTGGTATTCTTCACGCTGGTGAACCAGGAACTGCGCCGCGAGCTGATCGCACGCTGCGCCCAGACGAACGTGCCTTGCCTCGACGTGATGGAGGGGCCCATCGCCATGATGCGCCAGTTCCTCGGCACCGCCGAGACCCATCGCCCCGGTGCCCAGCATGACGTCGACCAACGCTATCTGCAGCGCATCGAGGCGCTCAACTTCACCATCCAGCACGACGACGGCCAGGCGCTCGACACGATCGATGGCGCCGAGGTCGTGCTGGTGGGTGCCAGCCGCACCTCCAAGACGCCGACCTGCGTGTATTTGTCGATTCGCGGCGTCCGCGCCGCCAACGTGCCGCTGGTGCCCGGCCTGCCGCTGCCGCCGCAACTCCTGAACGCCAAAGGCCCCCTGATCGTGGGCCTCTGGGCTTCGCCGGACCGGCTGGTGCAGGTGCGGCGCAACCGCCTGACGACGATGGGCGAGGCGCGCGACACCGATTACGTCGATCTCGAAAGCGTCCGCGCCGAGATCGCAGGCACCCGCAAGCTGTTCGAGCAGCAAGACTGGCCGGTCATCGACGTCTCGCGGCGCTCGGTCGAGGAAACCGCCGCCGCCGTGATCAACATGTTGGGCGAGCGCCGGGAGCGGCGCTTGTGAGGTTCATCCTCGCTTCGGCCAGCGCCTCGCGCCAACGGGTGTTGACCGCCGCCGGCATCGCGTTCACCGCGGTACCGGCCGCCATCGACGAGGCCGGGCTCAAAAATGCGCTGCTCGGCGCCGGCGCGGCGGCGAAAGACGTCGCCGCGGCGTTGGCCGAAGCCAAAGCGCTGCATGTTTCCCGGGCTCAGCCCGCGGCGCTGGTGCTGGGCGCGGACCAGACTTTGCTGCTCGGCGACGAATTGGTGAGCAAATGCCCGGATCTGGATGCCGCCCGCGCGCTGTTGTCGCGCCTGCGCGGCCGGCCGCACCAGTTGGTCGGCGCCTTGGTTCTCGCCCGTGCCGGCGCGGTGGTCTGGCGCCATGGCGAGACCTCGAACCTGATGGTACGTGACTTCAGCAACACCTTCCTCGACGCCTATCTGGCTGCGCAAGGCGAGGGAATCCTCGAAGCCATCGGTTGCTACAAACTCGAAGGCCTGGGCGCACAGCTTTTCGAAACCGTCGAAGGCGACTATTTTTCCATCCTCGGATTGCCGCTCTTCGCCCTCCTGGCGGAGCTGCGCCGGCAAGGTGTGGTCGCGACATGAGTCTCACGGGAGCCGCCAGGATCGCCGGCATCATGGGCTGGCCGGTGGCGCAGGCCTTTTCGCCGCGGCTGCACGGGTTCTGGCTCCAGGAGATGGGCATCGATGGCGCCCTGGTGCCGCTGGCGGTGCGGCCGGAGGATTTCGCCGTCGTCGTGCGCGGCCTGATGAAGGCCGGCTTCCGCGGCTCCAGCGTCACCATTCCGCACAAGGAGGCCGCCTTCGCGCTGGCCCATGACTGCGACCTGGCGGCGCGCGCCGCCGGCGCCGTGAACCTGCTGATCTTCCACGAAAATGGCCGCATCGAAGGGCGCAACACCGACGCCACGGGCCTCGCCGAGTCGCTGCGCGAAAAACTCGGGCCGGACTGCGTACGCGGCAAACCAGCGGTCCTGCTCGGCGCCGGCGGCGCAGCCCGGGCCGCGGTCGTGGCGCTGCACGATCTGGGCGCCGCCGAGGTGCGCATCCTCAACCGCACCAAGAGCCGGGCCGAGCAACTCGCCGCAGCCTTGCAGGGCCAGGTTGCACCGAAACTCTGCGTCCACGACGACACGAACTGGCGTGCCGCGGCGGCCGGCGCGGCGCTGGTCGTCCACACCACCAGTGCCGGCATGAAAGGCGCGCCGTCGCTCGATCTCGCGCTCGACGCCTTGCCGAAAGACGCCGCGGTCTGCGACATCGTCTACAATCCGCTGGAGACCCCGCTGCTGAAACGCGC
>Ga0210397_10000737_pt1 | contig 21626 bp, 16 predicted proteins | sample IncBWH2OmetaG_FD_160126 | JGI IMG/M metagenome (GOLD analysis project Ga0210397, IMG submission 160126) | Forest soil microbial communities from Barre Woods Harvard Forest LTER site, Petersham, Massachusetts, United States - Inc-BW-H-2-O ...
TTCCGAAGGCATGATAAACAAATCTGCTACGGAGAGCACTTCTTCAACAGCATCTAATTTGCCTAAAAAACGAACATCATTACAGATATCCAATTCACGACACTTGCTCTCAATGATAACTCTTTCGGGACCATCGCCAACAAGTAACAATTTTGACGGAACACTTTTGCGCACAATATCAAACACAGCAACAACATCTTCAACACGCTTTACTTTTCTGAAGTTTGATGTGTGCACAATAAGCTTTTCATCGTTCGGACAAATCGCTTTTTTGAAATGATCTTTCTTTTGTTTTCTGAATCTTGAAACATCAATAAAATTAGGTATCGCTTCTATTTCTCTCTTGATATCAAAAAGCTCGAAAGTGTCTTTTCTCAAATCTTCAGAAACAGCCGTAACCCCATCAGACTGGTTGATACAGAAGGTTACTACAGGCGCAAAAGAAGGATCTTTTCCTACCAACGTAATATCTGTACCGTGCAAGGTTGTTATAATAGGAATATATATGCCTTCTGTTTTTAATATTTCCCTTGCCATAAATGCTGCAGAAGCATGAGGAATAGCATAGTGTACGTGTAATAAATCCAGCTTTTCGTGCTTTACTACATCAACAATTTTACTTGCAAGAATTACTTCGTAAGGAGCAAATTCAAACAGCGGGTAAGACTTAACAGTTACTTCGTGATAAAAGATATTCTCGTGAAAAAAATCTAACCGATGTGGTTGAGAATAAGTAATGAAATGCACAGGATTTCCAAGCTCAGCAAGTGCTTTTCCTAATTCTGTTGCTACAACTCCACTTCCCCCAAAAGTTGGGTAACAAACAATACCAATTTTCATGAATGAATTATTTTCTATGTACTTCTATTAATTGCTATATAACCACTAGCGAATATCTGAAGCAATAAACAAATATAGTTTGTAAATAATTCAATTGGAGGGCCGGATTGGTGAAATTCTTTTCAGATGATGTTTAAATAACAATTGCTTAATCCGCAAATGATGCTAAAGGCCTCTTTATTCTCTGTAATTCAGAATAGATTTATATATAACCGTTTGAATTTGAGTTCGAATGCCGTCTTTAATCAATCGTGTGTTGTTGGCATCCGGATAAACTCTGTTTGAAAGAAAGATATATACCAATTCCTGGTCCGGGTCTATCCAGGCACATGTCCCTGTGAAGCCTGTATGTCCGTATGTTGAGGCTGAAACCAGATAAGAACAAGGGCCGCCGCTACTACCAACCTGTGGTTTATCCCAGCCCAAACCTCGGCGGTTTGTAGCGCATTGTTGTTTGCTGAAGAGCTCGATTGTTTCCGGTAACAAAAAGCGGTAACCGCCATAATAGCCCATTTGCAGATTCATTTGCATAAGTGTTGCAAGGTCTTCAGCATTGGAGAAAATTCCGGCATGCCCGCCGACACCACCTAATAAAGCTGCACCCGGATCGTGTACGGTGCCTGCAACTTGTGTTTTTCTAAAATATTTATCCAGCTCTGTCGGAGCTATTCTGCTTACAGAAACATTATTTTCTAAAGGCTTATATAATAAATTCTGCAGGCACATAGGGTCGTAGAAATTTTGCTTTAAAAAAGCATCCATTGGCTGCCCCAGCTGACTTTCGGCGAGTCTTTTCATGATATAAAAACCCAGGTCACTATATACATACGTGTACGGAAGGTTTTTTCTGCCTTTCTTCGGACGTGGCAATAAGGAAGATTCAATTGTCCATTTCCATAACGAGTCTTCCATACCAGCTATACTGAATAACCCGGGTATAACCATATTAGGAAAACTATCACTTTGGATAGAAGAATAAAATTTCGGATTAAAAGCACTACTATCCATTGTTCTTCTCCAATGTGGCAAAAAGGGCTGCAGCCCGGCTTGATGCAGAAGAATATCGCGGATAACAAGATCTTCTTTGTTGGTACCAATCATATCAGGTAAGTAGACAGAAATCTTGTTATTTAGTTTAATCAACCCACGTTCTTCCAGAAACATAATTGCCTGCAATGTTCCGGCCACCTTACTTACAGAAGCAATATCATACAACGTTGTGGGTGTTACAGGTGTTTGTTTATCGTACGTAAAATAACCGAAAGATTTATTGTAGATAATGGCACCCTTTTTAGCAACTAAAACCTGGCAACCCGGCATGGCACCTTCCTTAATTGCATGCTGAACGATCGTATCGATTTTTGCCAATGTTTTACTGTCCATCTGCAAATTCTCTGCATAGTCGTAGCGTAAGCGCATGGCATTATATGTAACAGCAATGCCGGTATTTAAAGGGATTTCAGGGCTAACCGTAACAGGCGTTTTACCCGTTGCATCAATGGCACCAAATAACAGCTGCGGAATTAATAGTTGCGTGTATTCATTATCTTCATTTGCACAGATCAAACGTTTGCTGTCGCTAAAATATTTCAACGAATACGGAATGCCGAATGCCGTTACAATAACATTTGGATGAACCTCTTGTAATTTTTGTATAAATAATTTAGTAGAAGGACTGATGCCGTATGTTTTTGTATTGTATGCATTTATCTGATGAATACCAACAACAACAGCCTCATATTTTTTTAGCTTTTCAATCAACGTAATTACAGCCGAATCCTGCAGCGTTTTGTCGATGGAATAATGATCGAAAGGCGCATAGTTGCTTAGGGTTTGCTGAAAAATATTCGGAGTGCCATTATAAGAAATACTTACAGATGCAAAAGAAGTTGTATCAGCAAGTTTAAAAGGAATGGTATTGTTTTCATTTTTAACAACAGTCAATGATTGTTTGTATAAACTATTCAGCAGACCTTTTGCAGTTGAGTTATTTAAATCCTGATACAATTGATCAAGTTCAATTTTTTTCAATGTGTTCAGCCCCGCCCAGTATTTAGCCATTAATATTTTTTTTACACGGGCGTATACTTCTTCTTTTGTAATGTCTTTATCATTGATAGCTTTCAGTATTTTTTTAATAGCCAGAGGTACATTTTCGGCATAGAGTAATACGTCATTTCCTGCCAGTAGTGCGCGCACATCCACTTCGCCTGGTTTATACAAACTACTTACACCTTTCATATTAAGTGCATCTGTAAATACTAATCCTCTAAAACCAAGTTCGTTTATTAATAAGTCTGTAACGATTGGTTTTGAAAGTGTAGCAGGCTTATTAGCCGCATTATCTAAAGAAGGAACATTGATGTGTGCAACAATAACGCTTGCAACACCTGAATCAATTAATTGCCTGAATGGATATAACTCTGTTTCATTTAATTCAGCAATACTTTTATTGATCACGGGCATTGCCTGATGTGAATCTGTATCAGTATCGCCGTGGCCAGGGAAGTGTTTGGCATTTGCCATTACACGCACAGACTGCATGCCTTTCATGTAGGCAAGTGCTTTTTGTGTTACATTAAATTTATCTTCACCAAACGAACGTACACCAATAACAGGATTGTTTACATTGCTATTTATATCAATAACGGGTGCAAAATTAATATGCACACCTAAGCGTTTGCATTGCTTGCCAATTTCAACACCCATTTTGTATATAGAAGTATTGTCTTGAATGGCACCAAGGGTCATTTGTTTAGGGAAATTTATCGTACTGTCTAATCGCATACCTAATCCCCATTCGGCATCCATGGCAACAAAAAGCGGCACTTTACTGAGCGCCTGGTATCTATTGGTGAGTTGAGCTTGTCTTACCGGTCCTCCCTGAAAAAAAATCACACCGCCAATTCCGTTGTGTTTAATAAGACGCTCTATTTCCTGTACGTGTGCTTCGGTTTTATTTGAATATGCAGCCACCATGAACAATTGACCAAGCGCTTGCTCTTCATCCATCGTGCTTATAATACTATCTGCCCAGGCTTCTGCACCTGCTACTTTAAAAGGTTCTGGTTTCTCCCACGTTGCGGCACTCGTTATAAAAATTAATACAACGGATAAGAAGCCAACTATGATTAAAATCTTTTTATTCATTAAAATATATTAAATCTATTTACAGTTTTTGTAAATGTTTGATTCACTAATTGATAGTTCAGATATACGCTCTCTAATTTACAGCATTCCTTGTAATGTTACCAATTTGGTGGATAACCTGTGGGTAGTCTCATTAAAATGTGAAGTAATTTAGAGGAAACAATACGAATGTAAGAACGGGTAGAGATTTCCGGCGCAAGAATGAAGCCATTATTAACATAGTTTCATAAGCTTCGTAGCTACATCTTAAAATATCTACTCGTGATTCATACATTTTCTTATCTATGTCAGATATCATACGTTTATTACCGGATAATATTGCGAATCAGATTGCAGCAGGTGAAGTTGTACAGCGTCCTGCTTCAGTTGTAAAAGAACTGTTAGAAAATTCTGTTGATGCCGGCAGTACAAATGTGCAGTTGATTGTTAAAGATGCCGGTAAGCAGCTTATTCAAGTAATTGACAATGGTAAAGGTATGAGTGACAGTGATGCACGTTTGTGTTTCGAACGCCATGCCACATCCAAGATCCGTAGTGCCGAAGATTTATTTGCTATCCGGACGTTTGGTTTCAGAGGGGAAGCAATGGCATCGATTGCCGCCGTTGCTCAGGTAGAATTAAAAACCAAACAACCTGAAAATGAATTAGGAACATTAATACGTATTGAAGGTTCAACCATTGTGGTGCACGAGCAGACAGCTCACCCGCAAGGAACTTCGATTTCAGTAAAAAATCTGTTTTATAACATACCGGCACGCCGTAATTTTTTAAAATCCAATTCGGTTGAAATGCGCCACATTATGGATGAGTTCATGCGCGTGGCTCTGGCATATCCGGAAGTCGGATTTTCGTTTTATCACAACGATTTAGAGTTATTTAATTTGCCGGAAGAAACCTTAAGTAAAAGAGCCGTTTCTTTATTAGGCGGTAGTTATAGAGAACAATTAATACCGTGCAAAGAAGAAACAGACTTTGTTTCTATTTCGGGCTATATTGGCAAGCCGGAGAGTGCACGTAAGACAAGGGGAGACCAGTTCTTTTTTGTAAATAACCGATATATCCGCAGCAATTATTTGCATCATGCTGTAATGCATGCATTTGAAGAATTAATTCCAACAGATGCGTTTCCGTTTTATATTTTATTTATTGAAATAGATCCGGCACACATCGATGTGAATGTGCATCCGACAAAAACAGAAATTAAATTTGATGATGAGAAGACCGTATATGCAATAATAAAAGCATGTGTAAAACGTTCGCTTGGCACGCATAATATCATGCCATCACTGGATTTTGATTTTAACGTAAATGTTTCGGGTTTTACAGGAATGGGTTTTACAGACCAGCCTGAAAGAGAGCGCCCGCAAAGCTTTTCGCCAAAATCATTTTCTTCATCAGATAGCTTACAAAAATCAAATCAGTCAAATTGGGAACGTATGTATAGTGGGTTAGAGAATAACAGAGAAGAAGTCGTACAGGAGTCTATTAAAATGGCAAGTGCTATAAATGGCACAGAAGATGCCAAACAGTTGAATAAAGAATTATTATATACAGAAAATACATCTACTTTTCAGCTGCATCAAAAATACATTGTAACACAAGTGAAATCAGGGGTACTACTTGTAGATCAGCAAGCGGCACACGAACGTATTTTATTTGAAAAATACATTGGTATGTTACAGAATCGTTTCGGTAGTTCACAGCAGTTTTTATTTCCGCAAACACTTGAACTAAGTGCCGCAGATTTTGCTATGGTACTTGAAATGGAAGAAGACATCCGTAAACTAGGATTTGTATTTAATGTGTTTGGTACCACAACAATTGTTGTGAATGGAGTGCCTTCTGATGTGAAAGGTGGAAGCGAAAAAGATTTATTCGAAGGCCTGATCGAGCAGTTCAAACAAAACCGGACAGATCTGAAAATCGACCGTCAGGAAAATCTGGCACGTTCGCTTGCAAAACGCTCCGCCATTCGTGCAGGAAACAAATTAACCCTTATGGAAATGAATTCGATTATAGATCAATTGTTCGCTTGCAAAACCCCTAACTACGCGCCGGACGGAAATTTAACAGTAGTCATGCTGGACATGGACAAGATAGGAAGATTGTTTATGTAATTTTTTTAACTTGCAGCCATGAATCAACGCTTAACTCCATTTGTACAAAGACTGTTATTAATGAATATCGGTCTTTTTGCTATAACATATTTATTGCAGGATAAAATAAATTTAATGAATGGATTATCATTACATGGCATCTATTCAGATAGTTTTGCCCCCTATCAGATTGTTACGCATATTTTTATGCATGCAGATTTTATGCATTTGTTCGGTAACATGCTTGGTTTGTATTTCTTTGGTCCGTTGCTTGAATATTTTCTTGGCTATAAAAAATTCCTTATACTTTACTTTGTTTGCGGCATTGGCGCGGGCTTATTATACTGGGGTATAAATGCGTACGAAGTTCACCGGATACGTGAAGATGCCTATGCGTATGTCGTACACCCAAGCCCGGATGCATTTAATGAATTTATTCATCACCATTATTCAAAAGGTTATCAAAGCCAGTTAGCTCTAATTGATGCGTATGCTGAGCATCCGGATGATATCGGCTTAATTGATGTAACAAAACAACGAATACAAGGGATTTTAATTTCCACTTCTGAATTTACGTTGCTTGGTGCATCAGGAGCAATATTTGGTATCTTAATGGCATTTGCGTTACTGTTTCCAAATACGGAATTGGTATTATTATTTCCGCCAATACCCATTAAGGCTAAATACCTGGTGGGTGCTTACGCGGCATTCGAAATTTATTCTCTCTATGTAAACAGGCCAGGCGACAATGTTGCCCATTTCGCCCATATAACGGGCATGGTCTTCGCATTTATTCTCATAAGATATTGGAAGACTAGCAGAAATTCATTTTATTAGTATTAAGATGAGTTTAGTGAAAGACATACAACAACAGTTTAGAATGCAGGATAATGCATTAGTAAAAATTATCCTGATAAATGTGCTTGTGTATGTAGTTGATTGCCTGATTTGGGTAGTTGCTATGCTTTCTAAAAAAATTGATTGGTTTTATATTATTCAATCTTACCAGGGAGCTCCATCTGATTATATGGAAGTTTTATATAAACCCTGGACACTTATCACCTATGCATTTTCCCACGATACGCCTTCACCGCTGCATATTTTCTTTAATATGTTGGGTTTATACTGGTTTGGTGGTATCATACGGGAATATTTAGGCAGCAGAAGATTAGTAAGTCTATATGTGATTGGTGCTTTATTCGGCGTGAGTCTTTATCTGCTTTGCTATAGTTTCGTGCCATTTTATATCGAACAAGGTCCAAGCATTTTAATTGGTGCCAGCGCCAGTGTGTTGGCTGCGGTGGTAGGTGCTGCTACACTTATTCCTAATTACAGGTTTCATCTGATGTTTATCGGACCTGTTAAAATTGTTTATATAGCAGCATTTTACGTATTGATATCCATTATAGGTTCTGTACAAGGAAATGCCGGCGGAAACCTTGCACACATCGGCGGCGCATTCGCAGGATTTGTTTTCATTACATTTTTGAAAAGAGGCACAGATATTGGCAAGCCTATCAATGCAACTCTGGACTTTGTGCGTCGGTTATTTTCGAGGAAGAATAAAGTGCGTATGACGTTCTTTAATTCATCTACGCCAATAGATCTTAATTATACTCCCAATCAACAAGAGATAGATTTTATTCTGGATAAAATTTCCCGTTCCGGTTATGAAAGCTTAACAAAGGAAGAGAAACAAAAACTTTTTAAAGCAAGTCAAAAACAATGAATGAAGCCTCATCCTTATTGGATGTTCGCAACGATGCGGGCATTTTAATTATAACATTAAATCGTCCAGACAAATTAAATGCATTAAACAGAGCTGTTTTACAAGCATTAGACGAACAAATAGAATTTGCTTATACATCCCCTACAGTTAAAGGAATTATTATAACCGGTTCAGGAGTAAAAGCTTTTGCCGCCGGTGCAGATATCAGTGAGTTCTCTTCTCTGCAGCCGCATGAAGCCCAATTGCTTTCACAGGAAGGGCAGTTGATATTTGAGAAAATAGATAAGCTTACCAAACCTGTTATTGCAGCTGTGAATGGCTTTGCATTGGGTGGTGGTTTTGAATTGGCACTTGCGTGTCATATTCGTATTGCTTCTGATAATGCGAAGTTTGGTTTGCCGGAATCTACCTTAGGTTTATTGCCGGGCTATGGCGGTACACAACGTTTGCCAATGATTATCGGTAAAGGCCGCGCTATTGAAGCCATGCTTACAGCCGAACAGATCCCTGCTGCCAAAGCATTAGACTGGGGCATTGTAAACGCGGTAACTACTCAAGAAGAACTTTTACCTACATGCAGTACATTGATGCAGAAATTTTTTACAAAGTCTCCGACATCTGTACAGGAAATACTGCGTTGCACACATCTTGCCATTGAAACTTCGGGCACAGCATTTAATCAGGAAGCCAAATCATTCGGGCGTTGCGCTGGTACAGAAGATTTCAAAGAAGGCGTGCAGGCATTTATGGAAAAACGCAAAGCTACATTCACAGGGAAATAAATCATGTCTTTGCTTAAAAAATTAGCTGGACAAACAGCACTGTATGGCCTGAGCAGCATGATAGGCCGCGCCATAAATTTTTTACTGGTGCCGATTTATACAGCCTTATTATTACCGGATGAATATGGTATTGTTACCGAATTGTATGCGTATGCTGCCTTCTTTAATATCCTTTATTTATTTGGTATGGAGACGGCCTATTTCCGTTTTGCCAATAAAGAAGGCGCCAATGAACAACATATCTTCAATCATGTCAACACGCAAGTATTGTTTGGCGGAATTGTTATTTCAACAATCGTTTTAGTATGCACATCCAGCATTTCAGCATATCTAAGTATAGGCGATGCAGTTAATAGTCAAGGAGATTATGCTTCTTATATCTATTATGTTGTTTTGATATTATTTACAGACGCAGCTTTATCCATTGCTTTTGCACGACTGCGACTGAAGAATAAAGCATTTTGGTTTGCCTCGGTAAAGCTCATGAATATTGGGCTTACAGTTATTCTGAATATTATATTATTATGGGGTATTCCGTTATTGCTTGTTTCGAAAAGTATATCTGAGGACACAAAACAATTTATTTTAACATGGTATGATCCGAAGGATCTGGTTTCGTACATATTCCTTTCAAACCTTATCGCGAATATATTACAATTGCCATTTTTGCTGAAGGCATTTAAAGGTTTCAGATTTGTTTGGGATACATTTTTGTATAAACCCATGCTGGTGTATGCCTTGCCACTAATGGTAATGGGGCTCGCGGGCATGGTAAATGAAATGCTCGGTCGTTTGATCTTACGGGAATTGTTACCCCATAATTTCTATCCGGGCAGTACTAAGTTACATGCACTGGGTGTGTATGGAGCATGTTATAAATTATCCATGTTTATGACGCTTGCTGTACAGGCATTCCGGTATGCCGCAGAACCTTTCTTTTTCAGCAGAGCTTCTGATAAAAATTCGCCACAGTTGTTTGCAGATATAATGAAATGGTTTGTATTGGTGTGTTTGCTTATCTTCCTGGGTGTGTCGATGAATATAGAGTGGATAAAATACTTCCTTGGACATTCATCTTATTGGGAAGGCTTGGCAATTGTACCCGTCTTATTACTTGCGAATTTATTCTTAGGCGTATATTACAATCTGGCAATTTGGTTTAAGCTGACCGATAAAACCTATTGGGGAATTTATATCAGTTTATTTGGCGCTGGGTTAACTATAACAGGTAACATTTTCTTAATACCAATTATGGGTTATATGGGAGCAGCCTGTGTAACACTTGCCAGTTATGCATCAATGGCTGTAATCAGTTATATTTTAGGACATAAATATTATCCGATTCCTTATAACACTATAAAAATAACGGTTTGGATAGTATCTGCCAGTTTGCTCATATTTATATCACATTATATTTCAACAATGAATAGTATTGTTAATCTTCTGATTAACAATACTATTATAGCAATCTGGTTAGTCGTGATTCTTCTTCTAGAAAAACAGAACAATCGTTCAAAAGCCTCATAATTTTTTGTAAATTTGAAATGATTCATCATAGTAATGAAATGAATACAAACATTAGAATCGTTAATAAATCAACCAACTCACTTCCGGCATATCAAACTGCTCAGGCAGCAGGTATGGATTTGTGTGCAAACCTGAGCGAGGCAGTTGTATTGCAGCCACTTCAAAGACAATTAATTCCTACAGGATTATTCATTGAATTGCCTGAAAATACAGAGGCACAGATCAGACCAAGAAGCGGATTGGCTTTTAAATTCGGAATTACGGTATTAAATAGCCCCGGCACGATAGATGCGGATTACAGAGGGGAAATAAAAGTACTTTTGATTAACCTTTCAAACGAGTCATTTACTATTCAACATGGAGAGCGCATTGCTCAAATGGTGATAGCTAAAGTTGAACAAGCTCATTTTGTTGAAGTTGAAGAATTGAACGATTCGGCCAGAGCAGCAGCTGGCTTTGGAAGCACAGGTAAATAATAGATTTAAGGAAACTAAAATTCAATATTGACGTACTTTCATTAGCTAATTAAACAAGCAAAACTATTTTAATGACCAAAAAAAATAAAGCATGAAAATTATTATTCCAATGGCGGGTATGGGAAAAAGAATGCGCCCGCATACACTTACAGTCCCTAAACCTCTTGTTCCAATTGCAGGCAAAGCTATCGTTCACAGATTGGTAGAAGATATTGCAAAAGTTTGTGGAGAGAAGATAGAAGAAGTTGCTTTTATTATTGGTGATTTTGGAAAAGAAACAGAACAACGTTTAATCAAAGTTGCAGAATCAATAGGTGCTAAAGGTTCTATTTATTATCAGCGCGAAGCATTGGGTACAGCTCATGCAATTTATTGTGCGAAAGAATCGTTAGGAGGTAAAGTAGTAGTTGCATTTGCCGATACATTGTTCAAAGCAGACTTCACATTGGATACTTCTAAAGAAGGAATTATCTGGGTGCAGAAAGTAGAAGATCCAAGACCATTTGGTGTTGTTAAATTAAACGACAAAAATGAAATTACAGACTTCGTTGAAAAGCCGGAGCATTTTGTGTCGGACTTAGCAATTATTGGCATTTACTATTTTCAGGATGGTGAAAATCTGAAAAAAGAGCTTCAGTACGTTATTGAAAATGACATCAAAGATAAAGGTGAATATCAATTAACATCGGCTCTTGAGAATATGAAAAACAAAGGGGTTAAATTTATCCCGGGTAAGGTAACAGAATGGCTTGACTGTGGAAATAAAGATTCTACAGTGGATACAAATTCCCGTTATCTTGAATATATCAAAGACCAGAAATTAGTAGCATCAACTGTTAAGCTTGTTAATTCTGTAATCATTCAGCCTGCATACATTGGCGAAAATGTGGAATTGGTAAATTCAATTGTTGGTCCGCACGTTTCAATTGGTAACGGAACTAAAATTACAAACACTGTTATTAATCGTTCCATCGTTCAGGAAAATGCTGTTATAATAAATGCAACAATTTCAAACTCTATGTTTGGCAATTCTGCTCAATATAAAGGCAAAGCACTTGATTTGAGTGTGGGCGATTTTAATGTTATATCATAATAACCTGATGAGCTTATATAAGCAAGTTGTAAAAATCATTCTTATTGCGATTCTGATGCCGGTGCTAGTAGTACCGGCATTGGCGCAAAAGAGCATTAAGACAAAAACTTCCAAAGCGCCTAAATCTCATTTTACGCCAAAAGTATTGTCAGAGCAGGAGCGTATCTACTTCGAAGCATATTTTATCGATGGAATGCGTTATTATCTGATCGGACAAACAAAAGGAGCACTGGCCAATTTTGATAAAGCCTATTCCATTGACCAAACAAATGGAGGCTTAAATTATGAGCTGTCTAAAATCAACTATAGCTTATCTAACAACACAAGAGCATTAATTACTGCAAAAGCTGCGGTTAAATCAGATCCTAACAACCTGGAATATTTTCTTCAGTTGGCAAAGGTCTACGAAGCACAGTCAAATTTCAAAGAGGCTGATAAAACATATAAAAAAATCATCACTCATTTTCCTAATACAGAACAATATTATTACCAGGTAGGCGCTAATCAGATTCAACTGAAAGAATACGACAATGCCATTAAAACATACGATAAAGTTGAGTCATTTTTTGGCAAAAGTTTTGAACTGACCAGACAAAAACAGCAGTTATATGTGAAGCAAGGGAAGGTTGATTTAGCAATCAAAGAAGGCCAGCTTTTAATAGATTCAGAGCCGAATAATCTGCAATACCAGGTAGATCAGGCTGAGTTTTATTATTACATGAATAAATCTAATGATGCCTTAACGATATTAGATCAGGTACTAAAAAAAGATCCGGATCAGATTCAGGCACACGTGCTGCTGGCGGACATATACAAATCTCAAAAAGACGCCGACAAGGTTTTAGCAGAGTATAAATATTTATTGATTCGTCCGAATGTTTCTTCTTCTATTAAACAGGAAATAATTAAAGACGCCATCTCAAACGCTACTACTGATGAGACCAAAGCGCAATTGTTAGATTTAACAACACTCTTTGTTACTACAAATCCAAATGATAATGTTGCGCTAACAAGTCAGGGCGACGCGCTGTTTGTTAACGGCAAGAAAAAAGAAGCCAGAACATATTATTCAAAGGCCGCACAAATAGATGGCAATAATTATAATTTATGGCTGCAGTTATTGACGCTGGATTACGAATTTCAGGAATACGATACGCTTGTAGCGCACGGTTCGTCGGCAGTTGATTTTTTTCCTAATCAAGCCAGTCTTTGGTATTATAGAGGGATTGGTTATTTTAATCTAAAGCAATATTCAAAGGCTGTAGAATCATTAGAAGAAACAAAAAATCTTTCGGGATCAAATCAACAATTGAAAATGCAATCACTGTTATTATTGGCAGATGCATATAATGAAACGAAAGAATATCCTAAATCCGACGCTGCTTACGACGAAGTGTTGAAGTATGATAAAAATAATGATCATGCACTAAACAACTATAGCTATTATTTGTCTTTACGTAAAGACAAATTAGATTTAGCGAAAAGTATGGCAGAGCGTGTAGTAAATAGAAATCCTGCTGAAGCCAATTATATTGATACCTACGCATGGGTACTATATCAGATGAAAGATTATGCCGGCGCAAAAGTACAGTTAGAAAAAGCATTGGCAGGCACAGATAATGGCACGATCATGGAACATTATGGAGATGTTTTATATCAGCTGGGTGACAAAACAAAAGCTTTGGAATATTGGAAAAAAGCAAAAATTGCAGGTGATGCGTCGGAGTTTATAGATAAAAAAATTGCTGACGGCAAGTTATATGAATAAAATTGTTCTTTTCGTCCTTATAGGTTCTTTCTCATTTCTTTCTTGTAAAAAGTTACCTGTTAGTCAAGCAGTGTTGCCTGATAAAAAAAATGTCGTTGATTTTCATCCAACGTATGTTGACTTCATCTATTTGGGAATGAAGACAAAGTTTGAATATTCAGACGGAGCCAATGCAGACCAATACGCATTATCGGTTCGGGCAAAAAAGGATAGTGTTATATGGATGTCAATAGGTAAGGCAGGTGTAGAAGGCGTGCGAGGTTTATTAAGACCTGACTCTGTATTTGTGATGGACAAGTTAAAGAATGAAGCTTATAGCTACGATGTTAAACATTTACAAGAACTTATCCAATCCGATTTGTCTTTTTCAAACATCCAGAATTTATTAGTAGGCGATCTATTGTTCCCATATCAGGAAACAGATGTAGTGCGTAAAGGAGAGACACATTATGTATTGTATCAGAAGAAAAAGGGATTGCATATTGAAAGCTTTATTCGTTTTGATAATATGAAAGTAGAGCGTGTACATGTTGTTGATTCTGCAGCATTATCCAAAACAACTGTATTGTACAGCAATTTCATTATGGCAGACTCTATTCTTGTACCCTTTATGTGTACGCTGGATGTTGCTTATACGAAAGAAGGCCAGACAATGAAAAGACAAGTTGTTTTGACACATTCAAAAATTGAATTTCCAACAAAGCCATTAAATTTCCCATTTAATGTCCCTAAAAAATACAATGAAAAATAACATCAAATATCTGGCGATATTCGGATTGATTTTTATTGTCATCACTTCTACGTTGGCCCAGAAGAAAAGCCGCAAAGAATTAGAACAAGAACGCGAACGAAACTTAAAGAAGATAAAAGAAACTTCTAAAGTTTTGGAAGAAACCAAAGAACAAAAGAGCGCTACATTAAATCAGCTTACACTTTTAAATCAGGAAATTGAAGAACGCGAAGTCGTTATTCATTCAATGTCTGCAGAAGTAAGTATGTTAGAGCGTGAAATCATGGAGCAGGAAATGATTATTCAGGCGCTGGAGGAAGATATCAAAGGTCTGAAAGAAGAATATGCTCAATTAATTTACCTTGGATACAAGCATTTAAACGGGTACGATAAGCTCATACACATTTTGTCTGCAGATAATATCGGGCAAATGTTGCGTCGTAATAGTTATTTCAAACAATACGCACACGCCAGAACATATCAATTAGAAGAAATTGAAAATGTAACATTGGCAATGAAGAGCTATGAAAAAGTACTTGCTAATAAGCAAGCGGAGAAATCAGGATTGCTGCATGCCCAAACAATAGAGACAGCGAATCTAACCAATACAAAAAAGCAACAGAACTCTGTATTGAAACAGCTGTCTTCAAAAGAACAGCAATTGAAAAAAGATTTGGATGAATCAAAAAAATCTGTCGAGAAGCTGCAAAAACTGATTACAGATTTAATTGCTGCAGAACGTAAAAAAGCCATTGAAAAAGCGAAAGGTTCTAACTCTTCAACAAATAAAGCCACTTCAGAAAAAAATATAAAATTGTCGGCAAGTTTTGAAGGCAATATGGGTTCCCTTCCATGGCCGGTTCAAAACGGAAGAGTTTCCAATCATTTTGGTCGTCAGGCACATCCAGTTTTAAAGGGAGTTTTTGTCGACAATTTAGGCGTTGATATATTAACCGTTCAAAATGAGCAAGTTAAAGCTGTTTTTGGAGGCAAAGTAATTACTGTGGCCGAGGTGCCTGGTATGCACAAAATTGTAATGATTCAACATGGGGAATATTTTACGGTTTATGCAAAACTTCGTGATGTAAATGTTGTCACCGGGCAAGAAGTTTCGATTAAACAAGTAATCGGTTCGGTTTATACGAATAAAGAGGGTGACAGCGAATTGCAGTTTCAGATCTGGAAAAATGAAACCAAGCTAAATCCTGAAGTTTGGCTTAGAAAGCGGTAAACATCCATATCGAAACACATTTTATCTTTCCCTTTCCTATTAATTTTCCTATCTTTGCAGAGTATACGAAAATACTCTAACAATCATGATGTTAACTATTTGCAAATTGCTATTTCTTGGCAATATCGGACCTACTGAATGGATAATAATAGCTGTTCTATTGGTGTTTATGTTTGGCGGCAAAAAGATACCTGAATTAGCGCGTGGCCTGGGCCGTGGTATTCGCGAATTTAAAGACGCGAGTAAAGAAGTGAAAAAAGAAATCCAAGACGGTATCAAAGACGACACAAAAAACGCTTAAGAATTGAAACGTTATAATTCGCTGCAAGAAGTTCGGAAAGACCTTTCCGAAGGTATTATTACTTGCCGTTCCCTCACTGAATATTATCTTAAAAATATTGAAAGCAAAGCGCATCTGAATGCATACATTGAAGTGTATGCACAAGAAGCACTTGCTACTGCAGATGCTGTAGATGCGAAGATTAAAGCTGGCACAGCCGGTAAATTAGCTGGCATGGTGGTTGGGCTAAAAGATGTACTGTGCCATAAAAATCACGGACTTCAGGCTTCAAGCAATATTTTAAAAGGATTTGTATCTCAATTCAACGGCACGGCTGTTGAACGTGTGATACAGGAAGACGCGATTATTATCGGACGTCAGAGTTGTGATGAATTTGCAATGGGTTCTTCCAATGAAAACTCTGCGTATGGTCCTGTTAAAAATGATATAGATAATACACGCGTCCCTGGCGGTTCTTCAGGCGGTTCAGCCGTTGGTGTGCAGGCAGATACTTGTCTGGTATCGCTTGGTTCGGATACGGGTGGTTCTGTTAGGCAGCCTGCAGCATTTTGTGACATCATTGGTTTCAAGCCTTCTTATTCAAGAATTTCAAGATACGGTCTTATTGCATATGCTTCTTCTTTTGATTCCATAGGAATTATGGCGAGAAGTATTGAAGATACAGCCTTGATGCTTGAAGTGATCGCTGGTAAAGATGATTTTGACAGTACAGTTTCTTCTAAACCGGTACCTGCTTATTCATCGGAACTTTCGTTTTCAGGTAAAGCAAAAATCTGTTACATCAAAGAGGCAGTCGAATCAGAAGGTGTTGCTAAAGAAATTCGTGAGGCTACTCAACAAAAAATAAATCAACTTAAAAAGGCAGGACATACTGTAGAAGCAGTTGAATTCCCTTTACTCGATTATATTTTACCAACCTATTATATTTTAACTACTGCTGAGGCTAGCTCAAACCTTTCTCGTTTTGATGGTGTGAAGTATGGTTACAGAAGTAATAATGCAACCGATCTGGAGTCGATGTATAAAAAGACCCGTTCGGAAGGTTTTGGTAAAGAAGTACAAAAACGCATCATGTTGGGCGCTTTTGTATTAAGTGCAGGTTTTTATGATGCATACTATACTAAAGCACAGAAGGTACGTCGTTTAATAAGAGAATATACGGAAAAACTTTTGTCTGAATACGACTTCATGCTGTTGCCAACAACTACGACAACAGCATTTAAAATCGGTGATCATCAAAGTGATCCGATCGCAATGTATTTGGCAGATATTTTCACCGTTCATGCAAACCTTGCGGGTATCCCTGCTATTTCCATTCCGAATGGAAAAGATGCCCAAGGCTTATCTATCGGATTACAATTGATGGGGCGTGAATTTGAAGAAGCTAAGTTATTAGCATTCTCAAACTACTTATTAAAACAGAATGAAAATTAAAATCAGTTCAGTATCGTTTGGCTTTTTTTTATTCCTTACAATTTTTTTGATTGGAGTAATGCCATCTCATGCTCAAATTGATTCAGCAACAATTGTTACATCAAGCGATTCATCTATCATTAAAGCAGAAGAAGTTGAAGAGGCGGCAGAAGAAAAGCAGCCGATTCAGGCTTCAGTTGATCAGGTTATCGCTCAACGATTAAAAGTATTGCAAAATGAAGTTCCACTGGTTTATAATTCCAGAATAAAAAGCTTCATTGATTATTTTACTGTTCGTAATCCAAGATATGCTTTGGTGATGGAACGTAGAAAGCGTGTATACTTCCCTACATTTGAAGAGATATTAAAAACACAAAAAGTACCGGAAGAAATTAAATATCTGGCCATTGTTGAATCGGGCTTGAATGCGAAAGCAGTATCTCCGGCAGGTGCAGCAGGCTTATGGCAATTTATGACCTTTACAGGCAAAGAGTTTGGTTTGAAACAAGACGAGTTTTTAGATGAGCGTCTTGATCCGGAGAAAGCAACTGTAGCTGCTTGTAAATATCTGACAGTTCTGTATAATACGTTTAAAGATTGGGAACTTGCGCTGGCATCATATAACTGCGGACCGGGAAATGTTCGGAGAGCGATTCGTAAATCAGGCTATAAAGAAACCTTCTGGCAGATATATGATTTTCTTCCTAAAGAGACAAGAAGTTATGTACCGCAGTTTGTAGCGCTGACATATATTATGAATCACATGGCAGATCATAATATTGTGGCTGATTCTATAGAATATCCCATTGCATTTGATACGATTACAGTACATCAATATTTTGATCTGTTTACTTTCAGTGAAGTATTGAACATTTGTTCTGACGATATGCGTAAGTTGAATCCGGCATTGAAGAAAGGGATTTTAAGCGGAGCATATGCATATAAAATAAGAGTTCCGGTAGATCGCATGGCGCAATTTTATCTGAACAAAGTTGATATTTTAGATGCCTGCAGTAAGGAAGTGCCCAGAACAGGCTTCGCACAAGGCGCTACATCCATTCGTACAACAAATAGTAATCCATCTTCAACTGCAGCCACACAAAAAATATATTATACAGTCAGAAGCGGAGATGCACTGGGTAGTATAGCCGGCAAATATCATGTTACAATTACAGACATTAAACGATGGAACAGATTGTCGTCAAATACCATTCGTGTCGGCCAACGACTTATTATTTATAAAAAAGGAAAAGGCGCTTCAGTAAACGTTTCTGCTACCTCTAAATCGGTTAGCAGTAGTACAAAGACTGGCAGTACCACAAAAAAAGCAGCACCACAAGTATACTATGTAAAACCCGGAGATTCATTATGGACAATTTCCCAGCAATTTCCAGGGCTTACAGTTGATAAAATAAAAAGATTAAACGGGTTGACATCGAATAGTATAAAAGTGGGGCAAAAACTTATTCTTAATTAAGCAGTACGTTCATCATTGAATATTTCTTCTTTCTTTTTACTCACCATAATTTTCAAATACTATGTCTATAAATAGAGAAGATGCTCTGAACTATCACATGCAAGGCAAGCCTGGCAAGATAGAAGTTGTACCTACAAAAATGCTGAGCTCTCAACTTGATTTAGCATTAGCATACTCGCCCGGTGTAGCAGAACCTTGTAAAGAAATAGCCGCAAATAAAGAAGAAGTATATAAATATACCGCAAAGGGCAATCTGGTTGCGGTAATTTCAAATGGTACAGCGGTGTTGGGATTGGGTAATATCGGGCCCGACGCTTCTAAACCTGTTATGGAAGGCAAAGGTGTATTGTTTAAAAAGTTTGCCGGCATAGACGTTTTTGATCTTGAAATAAATTGCGAAGACCCTGAGCAATTCATAAAAATAGTTGAATCACTTGAACCCACATTCGGCGGAGTAAATCTTGAAGATATAAAAGCTCCGGAATGTTTTAAGATAGAACAGGAATTGCGTAAACGCATGACTATTCCTGTAATGCATGATGACCAGCATGGTACAGCTATCATTTCTTCAGCAGCATTATTAAATGCGCTTGAAATTGTAGGTAAAAAAGTTGAAGATGTAAAAGTTGTAGTGAGCGGTGCCGGTGCGGCAGCTATTTCATGTACCCGTTTATACAAACATCTTGGTGTGAAAGCTGAACATATCGTTATGTGCGATATTAAAGGCGTATTAAGAAGAGATCGGGAAGACCTGGATGTATCGCAATTGGAATTTGCAACGGATCGCGATGTACATACGCTTGCAGACGCAATGCCTGGAGCAGATGTTTTTGTAGGCTTATCAGCAGGCAATATATTAAAACCTGAAGTGTTGGCAACAATGGCTTCAGACCCAATTGTTTTTGCCTTGGCAAATCCAACACCTGAAATAGATTACGAGTTAGCCATTACCGTAAGACCGGATGTAATCATGGCTACGGGCAGGAGCGACTATCCGAATCAGGTGAATAATGTACTCGGCTTTCCATATATTTTCAGAGGTGCGTTAGATGTGCGTGCAACGGAAATAAATGAAGAGATGAAATTAGCTGCAGTGTATGCGATTGCAAAGCTTGCTAAAGAAGTAGTACCTGAAAGTGTAAACAAATCTTACGGCGATAATAAAATCACATTCGGAAAATATTATTTAATACCGAAACCATTAGACCCCCGGTTAATTACAACGATCTCTCCCGCAGTAGCGAAAGCGGCCATGGACAGCGGTGTGGCAAAGAAAAATATTGAAGATTGGGCTGCGTATGAAGTAGAATTGTTGCAGCGCATAGGAATAGATCAGCGATTGATGTCGCGCATTATCACACAAGCGAAACATGAGCCGAAGCGTGTTGTGTTTGCCGAAGCTGACAATTTAAAAATATTAAAGGCAGCACAAATTATTGCAGAGGAAGGCATTGCATTTCCTATTTTATTGGGGAATGCAGAGAAGATTCAGGAATTATTAAAAGAAAATTCTTTAACGATAAAACAATATCAGATTGTTGATCCGTTTGAAGAAAAAGAAAAACGTGCGCATTTCGGACATCTGCTGCATGATAAAAGAAAGCGAAAAGGGGTTACGGCTGAAATAGGCAGAAAGCTTATGCGAAACCGTAATTATTATGGCGCAATGATGGTTGAAACAGGTGAGGCAGATGCATTCATTTCCGGTTTGACACAAGAGTATGGTGAAACAATAAAACCGGCCCTTCAGGTAATTGGTGTCGAAGCAGGTGTGAACAGAGTTGCCGGCATGTATATTCTGAGCAACAGCAAAGGCGTTTACTTTTTTTCTGATACAACAGTAAATATGGATCCTACGGCAGAAGAGTTGGTAGACATTATTGGTGTTACAGCCAGAGGTGTGAAATTTTTCAATTTTGAGCCAAGGATTGCAATGCTTTCCTATTCTAATTTTGGTTCAAATGAAGGTGTTGTGCCGGCAAAAGTAGCTTTGGCAACAAAACTTGCCAAAGCAAAATATCCGGATCTGATTATTGATGGAGATATTCAGGCCAACGTTGCGGTAGACACAGTACTTCAGCAAGAAATGTATCCTTTTAGTGCATTGGCAAAAGACGGTGCAAACACATTCATATTTCCGGCCCTTACTTCAGGAAATATTGCCTATAAACTATTACAGGAAGTGGGAGGTATGGAAGCTATTGGTCCGTTACTAATGGGAATGGCAAAACCTGTACATGTTTTACAGCTTGGGTCTTCGGTTCGTGAAATAGTGAATATGGTTGCTATCGCAGTAGTTGACGCACAATCGCAAAACAATAAAATTAATTTATGATCGCTTATATAGAGGGTAAATTAACGCACAAAGACCCTACTTTTATTATTGTTGATGTTCAAGGTATAGGATACCAGATACGGATATCGTTACATACCTTTTCTCAAATAAAAGATTTAGAACGCACAAAGGTTCACACTTTTTTACATATAAAGGAAGACGCACATACACTTTTTGGTTTTGCAGACTTGCTCGAGAAAGAAATGTTTTTACACTTAAATTCTATAAGTGGTATCGGTCCGGGCACAGCTTTGGTTGTTTTATCTTCTCTTAATCCGACAGAGCTTCGTGAAGCTATTGCTAATGAGGATGTTAAATCCATTCAGGCAGTAAAAGGCATCGGGCTAAAAACGGCGCAGCGGGTTATTCTTGAGTTAAAGGATAAGATGAAAAAAGACCAACTTTTAACATCTACAGATTCTAAACAGATTTTTGCTGTAACGCACAATAGTATCCGTTCCGAAGCGTTAAATGCCTTGATAACGTTAGGATTTACTAAAGCTGTTGCTGAAAAGAACTTAGATTTGATTTTGAAAAGCAATCCAAACAAACTAACACTAGAAGATTTAATAAAACAGGCATTGAAAATGTCTTGACAATACCCCTGTGAACGTAAGGAAAATTACCATACTATCTTTATTAGGAGTCTCCCTATTTTTTGTCTTTTGGGCTGCGATG
>Ga0210397_10000739_pt1 | contig 21563 bp, 27 predicted proteins | sample IncBWH2OmetaG_FD_160126 | JGI IMG/M metagenome (GOLD analysis project Ga0210397, IMG submission 160126) | Forest soil microbial communities from Barre Woods Harvard Forest LTER site, Petersham, Massachusetts, United States - Inc-BW-H-2-O ...
CTCGCCCGCGTTCGATGACACCGGGACGATCATCTCCCCGACGCCGTACACCGTCAACGTGACCGTGACCGCCGGGTCGATCCAGTGGCCCGCGCCCGCCGACACCACGCCGCCGCCGACCACCACGCCACCCCCACCGCCGACCACCACGCCGCCGCCTGCGACGACACCGCCGGTTGTGACGCCGCCCGTGACGACAGCGCCAACGCCGGTCACGCCACCCAAGGCCGTCTACTGCGTGGTGCCGCGCTACGCCGGGCAAACGCTCAGCACTGTGCAGCACCGGCTGGCAGCGAACCACTGCGTCAGCCACGTGCAACGGGTCAAGCGCAGCAAAGTCCCGCGCCGCTTCAGACAGCTACGGTCCGGGAGGGTGTTCGCGCTGATGAGCGGAACGCACACGCTGACGCCAGGGAAGAAACTGGCCGAGCGTCCCTCGGGCGGTTCCACAGTCCTGATACGGGTCGTCGTCGGACCGCTGCTCGCGGAAACCAGGTCCCGTTAGCGACAGCGGGCGGCTGGTTTGAGCCAGCCGCCCGATTCGCCCTTAGCCTGTGGCTGTGGCGGTCCAAGACCCACCCGAGCCCCAGCAGCAACCGCCGCAGTCCCAGCCCGTCAAGCAGCTTCTGAAAGCCGCCGCAGCCGGAGAAGCAGCCAAGACCGCTGCCGGTGCAGCGATAGTCGCACCGGCCGTCGCCGTCACCCTCCCAGCGCGTGCGGCTGTTGGGGTGGTCAAGGTCCCCGCCGAAGCGTTCGTTCACGGCGTCAAGATCGCGGTGATCCTGAAGGTGCTCCGCAAGCTGCTGCGGTGGCACACCACCGACAGCGCCGACTGGCTCACCAAGGAGCTGACCCGCCAGTTCCCGGACGCCGACCCGGCGGTGATCAGGGCCGCTGTCGAGAACGAGATGAAGCTGGAGCGCCTGTTCCAGCAGAAGGCGCTCAAGCGCGTCACCGCCGCGCTGCAAACCGCCGGACAGCTCCCCACCATCGAGCAGCAGCAGGCGCGGGTCCAGGCGATCCTGAAGCTGGAGCAGCACTACGCCGACCTGCGCGAGAAGGTGATGCTGGAGCGCGCGAAGACGCACATCCAGAACGCCGGGATCAAAGCCATCAGCCCAACAGGCGCACGGTGGAACCTCGGACCCGCGAAGAACCACACCGCCGGGTGCGTTGCGCTCGCCGGAAAGAACTGGCCGTGGAGCGTGCTCGACGCGATCCAACCACCACTGCACCCAGGCTGCCCGTGCTACCTCACACCCCTCGGTCCCAACGACCAGGTGCCGCAGGCCGGGGATGCGCTGAACGCCGCGAAGGCCGCGCTCGCGCTCGAAGAAGCGATCCGTGCGGTCGCGGACCCCGGTGAGATCGAAGCGTTCCTCGACGGGCTGGAGATCCGCCCGAGCGTCGCGAGAGCAATCAGCCAACTCCAAGGCATCGGCTACGTGGAGGAAGCAGGCTGGAAGGGGTGGCTGCACCCGCGCGGTCGAGGCGGCGAGTGGATCGAGAAGGCAGGCGGATCGCTGTTCGACTTCGGCAAGCACGACGGCCCGAAGCCACCGCACGTCGCTCCCAAGCCGTACGTCCCGAAGCCCGATCCGCATATGCCGGAGCTGTCGGACGGCAGCACCGTCGTCAGCGGAGCCAAGGCTGTTGCCGACACGGTGATCGGCGGCGATAAGCCCGAGCCCGCGAAGCAGAAGGCGATCCCCGACTTCGGTCACATCCCGCTGACGTTGCAGCTCCCGCCGAAGTTCGGCAGCGACTCGATCCAAGCACGTGGGGGAGGTGACGATTACCTCGTGAAGGACCACGGCGGCGACCGCACACGAGTCAGCAGCGAGCTGCTTGCCAACGGCATCTACCGCGAGCTGGGGATCGCCACCCCAACGATGGGTCACGTCAAGACCGCACCCGAGCCCGACTTTGCGCAACGCCCCGACGATCTCGTGGACGAACCGCCCATCGACGCGGCACCCCACGCTCGTATCTCAACCGGAGTCGTCCTCCGCGAACCGGACGGGCGCGTGACGCTGATCGAGCCGCGCAACCACTACGGCGGGTACATCCACACGTTCCCGAAGGGCGGCGTCGAAGCGAACCTCACCCCCCAGCAGAACGCGCACAAAGAGCTGTGGGAGGAAACCGGGCTGCACGCCCACATCACCGGGGTCGTCGGCGACTTCAAGGGCGACACCGGCACCAGCCGCTTCTACCTCGGGGTCCGCACAGGCGGCGAACCAACCCCCAGCGACGAGACGCAGGCGATCAAGACCGTCACCCCGGACGAGGCCGCGAAGATGCTCAACAAGAAGCGCGACCAGGAGGTCCTCAAAGCGCTCCTCGAACAGCCGATCCCGACCGGCGAGTTCCCTGATCAGTTCCCACCCGAGCAGCCCGGCAGCGCGCTCGCGTTCAAAGCCGTTGGCGGCAAGACCCGCAACGTCACCGAACCCAGCCAGGCACTCGGGAACGGGTACATGGCCGACGCGCTGCTCGCCAACCGCGACTTCCTCGGCAAGAACGGCGCGAACGTCCGCTGGGCTAACGACAACACCCCGGTGCGGGTCAACATGGCCAGCACCCTCGGGTACGGGCACAGCGAGAAGCGCGACTTCGGTGACGTGCCGGAGGAGGTGTGGAAGATGCGCTACCGAGGCCAGGCCGCAGGCACGATCCCCCAAGACGAGGACGCGCTCCGCGAGCAGGCGTCTCACATCGCCCGCACCCTGACCGACAAGAAGATCGAGGACCTCACCAAAGCCGCTGCGTACCCGGACAAGACCGACCGTGAGCAGATCGCCGCCGCGCTCAAAGCGAGAGTCGGGTGGATGCGCCGGTTCGCCGACGGTGAGGAGAGCCTGCCGACACCAGCAACCGGCGCTGAGGCCAGGGCACTGTTCGCCGACGCGCAGAACGAGCTGGAGGTCTACCCCGAGGAAGCACAAGCACTGGATGACTACGGCACCGCAGCGGGCCGCACCCTGGACGAGCACCTTCGCAGCGGCAAGGACTTCGCCGACACCGAACGCCAAATCGTCAAACGCCTCGACGCGGTGCTCGACGCAACCAACGCCCCGACCGACAGCCACGTGTTCTTGGGCGCGGACGCCGCACCGAGCAGCGACATGGTGGGCAAGGCGTTCTCGATGAAGTCCTACATCCGGGCGCACACCAACCTGAACCACGCCGCAGGCAACACCCGCGTCAGGCTGATGGTCCCCGGCGGCTCCCGGATGCTGCACCTGGACGACGCGGCGAAGGGCGAGCCGGACATGTTGCTCCCACGCGACCAGCGCATGCAGATCACAGGGCTCGCGCCTGGCCCGGATGGCAAGCAGCAGCTCGACGCGATCCTGCTGCCGTACAGCAAACCCCGGTCGCTCCCAAGCGCGTACAAACCCAAGCCCTACAAGAGCGGCTACACAGCCCCGGCAGCCACTGGCCAGAAGGTGCTGTGGGCTAAGGGCGACCGTGTACTCATCAACGGGAACAAGGCGACCGTGACCGGCGTGCCAGGCGGACCGATGGTCAACGTCAAGCTCGACAGCGGCAAGGGTTACACGGTCCCGCACGGCAGCCTCACCCCGCTCAAGGACAACAAGACGTGAGCGCGCTGATCGAAGCCGCCGAACCAGGCCAACGGTTCAGCTTCGCCCAAGCACTGTCGCGAGGCACAGCGCCAACGTGCCCAGGACGCTCTGACGGCCCGCTGGAACCCATCGGCGACACCTACCTGGGGGATGGGTCCACCCAGCTCGCCGCCGCCTTACAGCGCCGCTACCCCGCCCTGAAGATCAAAGCGCTGTACTCCGGCAACCCGAGCGACGGGGCGCTCGAACACACCGTCGCGTACGACCCCCAAACCGACGAGGCGCACGACGCGCGAGGGAGCTTCCCCACCACCGCCGCCGCGTTCGACGGGTTCGGAGCCGGTAGCGACCGCCAGGTCACCCGTGACGAAGCGCCAACCGCCGCCATCGACCCGGACGCCGATGCCTACGTGCAGCGCAACTGGGGACCGTTCGAGGATGGCAGCGGCCAGCTCGGATCGCTGATCGCCGACTACGACCCCGACGACGAAGAACTCGACGCGGTGCTCGGCGGCGAACCGCGCGCCGCGACCACCACCAGCCGCGTGCTCGATGAGAGCGCACTGACCCTCCTCGAAGCTGTCTGGAACGAGCAACTCCACCCCCGCTGGCCACCCGGTTCCAAAAGCCCCACCGGCAAACACATCTCCGGAGAGTTCATGCGCGTCGGGCAACGCTTCGATCTCAACGGACAGGAGTGGGAGATCGGGCACATCGCCGGAAACCAGATCATCGCCCACGAAGCATCCGGGGACGTTGGCAAAGCCGAAACGCGAGTATTTGACACCAAACAGGTCGGAGATGTGGAAAACGCGCTGCCGGGCGCAACCCCAGCCGCACCACGAGTCCTGAAAAGCGGGTTCGGGTCTGGCAAAACGACGATCCCGGACGAGAACTCGCTCGTGGTCGATGCCGACCGGCACACAGAAACACACGATCCGTCGATCCCACTGAACCCGCTGTCCAAGCTCACCCCCGAGCAGTGGTCGCACTTCGGGCTAGTGGACCAGCTCTACTACAACAGCGTGATGGAGCACTTCGGGGCGTGGGAGGTCAACGGTCAGAAACCACCACCGATCTCCTCGTCAGGATCGCAGTGGGGAGCCAAGCTCGCCGCGCTCACGAAGGACGCCCCCCCCGATGCCGTCAGCACCTTCAACAAAGAGGTGACCAGCCTGAAGGGCGCGACACGCGGAAACCAGCTCTCCGGCGTCAACGTGTTCAAGGGTCTGTACGGCGACCCGCAAAAGCTGGCAGCCGCCCAGGAGAAGTACGCCCGGTTCAAGGAGTACGAGGGTGACGTAAACGCGCTCCTCTCATGGGACCTGTACAACCGCCTCGGCGAACCTGACATCACCGTGATCCACCGGGCCGGTGGCGCAGAGGTGTTCAAGAAGGCACTGGGTGGCCACACGTCCGTGCTGAGCGGACTGTCCACCTCCTGGAAAACCGGGTCGTGGTCCGAACCGAACTCGTTCGTGTTCGCGATGCCAGTCCGGCAGGTCGCGTTCTTCGAGTCGCTGCTCGGTCAAGGCTGGGGAGCAGGCAGCGGCGAAAGCGAGCTGGCTAACGCCGACCGGCTGAAGATCGGGAAGCTCGCGGGCTACTACCTGTCACACGAAGTTGCGAACCAGCCCGGCAGCGGGCAGGCAGGCAAGATGTTCAAGTGGCTCACCGGCCAACTGAACAAGAACGGGTATGGCGGCGGGCTCGCTGGAATGCTGAAGAAGCATTTCAACAAGGACGATCCGTACACCGTCGATCTCGGCCCCGTTGACGCGAACTTCAAGCTGAAGAAAGCAGCAGGCCAGAAGACCTACTTCATCCCGCCCGACAGTGTGATGTCGGCCATCGAGGACAAGCTCTCCGCCGACCCAGGCCACCCGGCGTGGGATGAGCAGAAACCCGTTTCGTCCTGGCCCGAGGACATGCAACCCAAGCCGGGCATGATCATCACAAAGGGCGGGCAGCAGGAGGGCACGCGCTACCTCGTGATCCAAAACGACGCGCTGGGACCAGGCGAGATCCAGTACGTGCCGCTGCTGACAGGAACGGGCGACTACGACGTGAACCCAACCGGCGGCGGGTTCAAGTCCACCAAGGCCAAGGTGGTCCTGGGCGACAACGGCAAGCCGCTGTTCTTTCCGCTGCCACCACCACCGAAGGATCAAATCTGGTCGCACGACATGGCGTCGCTCGCGCCAAGCGGACCGAAGATGCCGGTCGGAACGATGAACGTCGGCGACGACGTGGAGATCAACAACGACCACTGGAAGATCACCAAGAAGACCAGCAGCCTGATCACCCTCCAGTCGCTGTCCGACGGCAGCGAAGGCACCGTCGAGTCGCTGTGGCAGACCCAGAAGCTCTACCCAACCGGGCAGGGCGTCCCAGACGAAGCACCCGCACCGACCTTCACGCCCGAGATCGGGCAGCCCGCGCTCTACAAGCTGTACGGCGGCGATCAGCTCGTCAACGTCGAGCACGTCGATCCGACAGACCCCGCGTTCGGGGAGCACGGCTCCGCGCAGGTCACGCTGCCAGACGGATCGCTCAAGACCGTAGCCACCATTGCGCTCACCCAACCACCAGCACTCCCGACGCTGACGCCGGAGAAGGGCGACACGTTCGTCGCCGACGGGATCAAGCACACCGTCACGAACGTGATGAAGGACGGCACCGTTCGCGCCCGCCCGTTCGTGCCAGGCGGGCCGACACAGAAGGTCGTGTCGTTCCACCCCAACGCCGAGGACCTCAAGAGCCTGATCCGACCCGGCGACTACGAGCACGGCGAGAAGGCGAAGCTCGGGTCGATAGCACCCGGCACCCTCGTGTCAGGCTCCCCGAGCGTCGTGCGGCCGTACATGGTCCTCGGTACCACCGGCACCAAGACGCACCTCAAGAACCTCGACACGGGCGAGATCACCGCCATCTCGAAGAACAAGAGCTACCCGACGCTGGTCAACAAACACGCGCTCGTGGCCACCCCCCACGACCAGTGGCAGCCGGGCGACAAGGTGGATGTCAGCGACCTGCAACCCGGCGACAAGTTCCAGATGCCAGGCGGGGAGGAACTCACGCTCACGGGCGAAGCCACCCAGCAGGGCACCGTCGGCTGGCAATACGCAACGTCCGGCGGCAGCACCGGATGGATGCCGAAGGACCTTGGCGAGTCGCTGGGGCTCAAGGCCACGTACCTCGGGAAGACCGAACCGACAACGACAACACCGGGCGTTGACCCGTCCATCTTGCAGGACGCCGTGTCCAGCGGGGAGATGGAACCGTTCTACACCACGCACTCCCAGCTTCACAACCTGCCCGAGGGCCAGCACTTCACCGACCAGAACGGCAAGCTGTGGAAGGTCAAGCAGCAGGGCCAGAACCCGATCATCACCGACGGCGAAACGCTGTATACCGTCAAGGGCACCTACCACGGCAAACCGTCGGTGGACACGTTGGACGACCAGACAGCCGAGCCCGGCCCGTCGTTCGCCAAACCCTCACCGGAGTCCGCGCCCGAGCTGACCCCGAACACCACGCACCAGTCGCTCGCGGACCTGAAGGTGCAACCCGGCGACAAGTTCAACAGCCACGGTCACGTGTGGACGATCCTGTCAGGCTCACCCGAGCAGGGCGGCTACACCGCCTCGGCGGACGACGCAGAGATCACCAAGACGTTCCTCCCGTTCCTGGCCCCGACCGCCTACCAGAAGGCCGCACCGGAGCTGGAAGCCGACGCGCAGCAGGTAGCCAACGAGTTCCTGATCGGTGCCGGTCACTCGCCTACCGACATTCAGCAGCTCCACACCGAAGCCGCAGCGAACTTCGCGGACAAGGGCTACCCGGCGGGCTGGTCTGACAGCAGCAAGTGGGCACAGGCTTACGCCGACGCCTACATGGGCAAGTACGACAGCGCCCTCGGAGACAGCGAGGGCACCCTCCAGATGGCCAACGACCTGTTCAGCGCGGTCAAGAACAACGCAGTCAAGACCGAGGCACCAGCAGAGCCCGAGCCCGAGCCGTCAGCAGCAGGGCTGCCGCCGTTCCTACAAACGTTCGGCAACCCCCAGCACCCCGAAAAGTCCGAGGCGCACTATTTCGATCCCAACGAGCTGGCGCTCCGCGACGACGGCACGCTCGTCTACCTCAAGCACAGCATCCAGCACGGCGACCACTGGACTGAGGTCGGCGGCGACGCTGTGGACATCCCCGACGACGAGAAGCTCACACCCGTCAGCTTGGGATCGAACATCCCGCTATTCACCTCCATCAAGCACACGGGCGAGAAGATGGACGTGCACGACATGCCAGTCGGCCAGACGTTCTTCGTCAGCGGCACCCCGTGGATTCTGCTCGGTCACGGTTCCGCTGGCGCGGACGCCAAGAACCTGGAGAGCGGCACCATCCTGAACGCACCCGCCGGGCAGCACGGCAAGTTCGAGCTGGGCGACTGGAAACCCGCGCGGCCAGGAGCGCCCACCGAACCGCTGCCCGCGCCGCTGTCAACCGGGGAGAAAGCGACCGGGGCCGGGACAGTCCCAGGACCAGGCATCCACCCGGCCACGACCCTCGTGAAGGGTCACCACATGAAGATCAAAACCGACGGCAAGGGTGCCGAGTACGAGGTCCTCGAAACCCCGAAACCGGGCGACAAGACGATCAAGGTGCAGACCATAAAGGGCAACAAGGTCTACGACTGGAAGCACTACAACAAGAACATCCTGATCACCAAAGCGGCACCCGCTCCCACCGACGACGAGATGAAACCCAACCCCGGCGACTCGATGACCGAACTGGGGCTCCAGAAAGGCGACTTCTTCGGGGAGGGCGGCAACAAGCACAAGATCAAGAGCGTCACCCCGCTCGGCATCCAGGCCGAGGACCAGAACGGGATCACGACCACCGTCCACAAGGACTTCGTGCCCGAGACGTACCTCAAGACCTCTCCGCAGGTGCCGGTCGAACCGAAGGTGCCCGAGCCCGAACCGTCGCCGCCGTCTGCGCCGATCCCCGCGAACGCCCCGAAGACGTTCGGTGACCTGAACGTCGGCGACAAGTACAAGTTCGACCAGGGCGAGTGGGAGGTCACCAAGAAAACGCCGAGCACCGTCACGGTCAAGTACCAGGGCGGGGCCGAGGACACGCTGCCCATCGACTCCACCTTCGACATTCCGCCGACGGTCACCTACAAGGCACCCCCGCCGACGGGCGGCAACGCGGCCGGGCAGCTCGGCGGGATGCCAGGCGTTGCGGACCTACCCATCGACCCGTACCTCTGGCCCAAGAGCGGAACCCAGACGTACACCCCGCTGAACAAGCTCCAACCCGGCGCCCAGTTCTCCGACAAGAGCGGCGCGAAGCACACCGTCATCAAGCACAACCCCAAGAAGCTCGAAGACGCGACCGCGACCACCACCGTCCAAGGACCGAGCGGCGGGACGTTCGAGGTGCCACAGAAGTTCGTGAACGCGAAGGGCAAGACGATCCCGACGAGGGTCAACAAGCTCTCGACCACCGCGCCGGTCCCGGAGTTCATCGCCGCTGAGCCCGAGAAGCCGGAGGTCCCAGGGCACCTGACCGAAAAGCAGGCCGACAACCTGCTGACGAACGCCGCGACCGCAGGAGGCGTGCAATCCACGACAGGGTGGAACGTGTTCAAGTTCGGCGATGGGTACAGCGTCACGAGCCCCGACGGCACGACGCACGGCAACCTGAGCCACGACCAGGCGCATGGCTGGATGACCCACGGCATCGACCCCGGCCCGGTGATGAAACCGTGGTCGGAGCTGCGAGTCGGGGACCTGATCAAGGTTGGGGGGGCAGGCGCGTTCAAGGTCACCGCCGACCACGGCACCCAGTGGGAGATCACCTCCAAGAGCGACGGCAGCGTCACGGACATCCCGAAGAACTCGGTGTCCTCCGTGCAGCTCACTGGCCACGAGTCGAAAACCCCGGCGTGGGCGAAGCTGCGCGTCGGCGACCTGATTGGCGTGGGTGACGCGGGCGATGATCCCAAGCCGTCGTACAAGGTCACCAGCGACCTTGGGGATCAGTGGGAGGTCACGAACATCGCCCAAGGGGGAGTCTCGAAGGTCAACAAGACCGCGACCAGCAAGGTCACCGTCTTCGATCACGAGTCCCAGACACCATCCGTCGCGGACCCAGGAGGAACCCCAGGAGCTATCGCGCAGTCGTTCGTTGGTGGCGGCTCACCGGGGAACTGGGCACCGGACTGGAGCACCTCGGACATCAACGGGAACGTCGTCTTCTACCACGGCCACGGCGACGACAAGCTGGCCGTCGCTTACCGCGATCCAGACGGCGTGATCCACGTCACCCCAGTCCACTACAAGTCGGCGATCAACGACGTGGTGTTCTCGATCAAGTCCCAGGCACCCGACCACGTGGAAGCCGCCAGCCAGCAGGACCTCGACAACGAGATCAACGGGACCGGCGAGAAAGTCCTGCCACACCAGATGGGCGTCGGCGACGTGATCGCGAACGGAGGCCACTTCCGAATCGTGTCTCAGAACCCTGAGGGCACGCTTCACTTCGAGAAGCTGTCCGGCAAGGGGGCGGACGAGGGCGACCTGCCACTCGCCACGCCGATGAAGTACACGCTCGTTTCCAAGGGCGTGGACACGCCGCCGACAGCGGACGCCTCCGTGCTCCCCCAAGCCGGGGACGACGAGCACTTCACCGCGATCAACACCGCCGACACGTGGATGCTCAACCACGACGTGCCATCCAAGACCGCGAACTGGGTGCACACCCAGGCAGCGAAGTACAAGCAGCAGAACCCCGGTGTGACGTGGGGCGACGCCTACCACGCGACCGTCCCAACCATGACCGACACGGCACCGCTGAAAGACCTTCTCGATCAGCCAACACCAGCCGAGCCCGTCATCGAGAAGCTCCCGCCCGCCGCACCGAAACCCGCCGCAGGCGAAATGCCCGACTACACCGGCACCGACCTAACTCCGCTCGGGTCCGCTGGCGGAACGACCGGCGCGCAGCTCGCGACCGACCCGACCGGCAAGCAGTGGCTGATCAAGTCCTACGGCGGAAACGAGAACCGGGTCGCGACCGAACTGCTCGCCAACTCCGTCTATCGCACGGTCGGGCTTCACGCCGCCGACGCTGGAACGCTCGTGCAGAACGGCAAAACGAAGCTCGCGTACCCGCTCGTGGACGGTCAGATCAAGAACTGGTCCGGCAAAGACCAGGCGAAGATGCACGCGCTCGGGCAGGGGATCATGACCGACGCGCTCGTGGGCAACTGGGACTTCGCCGGGCTGGAGGACGACAACGTGCTGTGGAACGGCGACGAGCCGACCCGGATCGACCAGGGCGGCACGTTCCAGTACCGCGCCCAAGGGAAACCCAAGCCGTACGGCCCGGTGCCCGTCGAGGTCAAGTCGCTGCTGACTGGATACGGGCAGGGCGTGAAGGGCGTCAGCGTCTCGCTTCAGGACATGCGCGAGCAGGCGCAGCACATCGCCCAGGAGCTGCCGCCGGAGAAGATCGACCAGCTCGTGAACGCCGCGCCGTTCGCTGATCAGAAGATGAAGGACGAGATCCGCACGAACCTCAAGGCGCGCGTGCAGTGGATGCAGGAGTTCGCCGACGGGTTCCACGGCGACATGGTGGATGGCGTCAAGCTCGCGTCCGGCCCGAAGGTCGAACCTGCGCCACCTGCGCCACCTGCGCAAGGGGACCAGGTGACCGGTTCGCAGATGAACGTGGGCGATGTGTTCGAGGGTGGTGGCCAGCTATTCAAGGTCACCGACAAGGATGCGAGCGGCACGAGTTACGCGACTCTCGGCGGCAAGTACGTGGGCAAACTGAAGCCCGACAGCACGGGCACGTACGAGCTGTACAAGCCCGCTCAGCCAGAACCGTCAACGCCGACGGTGCCGCCAGAGGTCACCTCGGCGCTCGCCAGCTTCGCTGCGCAATACCAGCCAGGCCACCAGGTCAGCTACGCCGTCCCCGGCGGCAACACCAAGATCGGAACGATCACCAAGGACGTGAGCCCGTCCACGACCCAGCACGCCTACCAGATGGACAACGGCGACACCGTGGCCGAGGACTCCATCGCCGGACTGCTCGCTGACGAACCTGCGCAACCCAAGCCGCAGTGGACTCCCGAGGCGACCGGCACCCCGTCCGCACCCCATGTCGAGGACATGCCCATCGACCCGTACCTGTGGCCAAAGGGTGGCGTCGGCAAGAGCTACCAGCCCATCGCGTCGCTGAAGCCCGGAGCCGAGTTCACCGACAAGGCTGGCACCCAACACCGCGTCCTGCACGCAGCGAACGGGGTCACGGTCGCGGAGCTGCTCAACACCCCCGGTAAGACGGTCGCGATCCCGCACAGCTTCATCGCCAAGAGCGGCAAGGTGCATCCCACCCGCGTGAACGCAGCCTGAGCACCGCTACCCTTCAGCACACGACATGTCCCAAGAAGAAGAACCTCCTTTCGAGATCCCGCCCGAGTACGAGCCCCGGCCCGAGCAGTACCCGCCGTGGGCAGCGGACCCCGAGAGATTCCGTGTGTGTTTCGCGATCACGATGCTGGTAGCGCAGCGCTACGACCCAATCTTCTGCAAGCAGCTTTACGACAGCGACGAGATCGCGACCGACGACGTGCCGCTCGCCGAACCGCTGCCACTCCCACCGCACCCCACCAACTAGCTCACAGCGCGTGCTAACATGGACGGGAGTAAATCCCGACCATGAGGAGAACGACATGCCGGACCCTGCTGATTACGTGCAGATGCTCGCGCTCGATCTGAAGCAGCTAGCAGCGCACGCCGAACAACTCGCCGCAGCGATGCGCGTCATCGCGTGGGAGCCACAAGACCTACCCATCGGCCAAAAGATCGACCGCGAGTCAATCGACGGCGATCCGCTGTTCGTCGGCGACCGCGTACAAGTCCTCGGCTCTGACCGCTACGGCGAGCCGTACGGCATCGTGCGCGGACCAGGACCCGACCTCGGCGATGGCAAGCAGCGAGTTCACATAGAGCTTGAAGACGGCCAGGCTGGCGTCTACACCCCGAGCGCTGGCCGCGTTCGAGTGGAACAGGTTGCCGCTGACTAAGCCTGCCAGCGGCCACGCCCACCGCCCCGCGCTTCTCTCGGTCGAGACGCGGGGCGGTCGTCGTTCTAGCGCAAGACGTGTGCTACAGTTAGGGACGTAAACCCCGACCGAGGAGTAGCAATGATCACCAAGATCCTGGAGGCCAGCGATAACGTCGCCTGCCAAGCGTTCGCGCTCTGCGACCGCCCCGCAGAAGGAGCCTGCAACCACCCAGTGCTCGGCCACTACCTCTCCTGCGCACGGTGCGCGGAGAAGCTGGAGAAGACGCTGGAGCCCGCCGAGATCACCTTCGAGGTGGCGTGATGTGGGTCTTCACACCAGACGGATTCTTCAGCGTCGTCCAGAAACCGCAGGACCGCAAGAAAGGCACGCTCACCGTCCGCACCCGCAACCGCGCGGACATGGACACGCTTGTGAGCGACTACTTCCCTGACGCCGAGCCCTACCAGGTCAAATACTCCGACTACGAGTGGCGCATCCGCGTTCCCAAAGCCGAGTGGGGCAAGGCCGTCAGTCTGATGGCCATGAACATCGACTACTCGAACTTCAAGGACGCCGTGACCCGCCGCCAAGGCTGGGACCGCCACGACGTGTACCTCAAGGTCTGGCAGGCGCTGCTGCGCATCTCCGACCGCCCGCGCAAGGGGTGGCGCTACCGTGACAACGAGTTCGAGCCCGAGTTCAAGCAGCAGCCGCTGTCCGCTGGCAAATGACCCAACCCCGTTACGAGCACGACTGCGACCGCTGCACGTTCCTCGGCCAGCAAGGCACCGAGGACGTGTACTACTGCCAGCAAGGCCCGATCCCGACCGTCGTCTTCCGCTGGGGAGACGACGGTCCCGCCTACCAATCCGGATGGCATCTACGCAACGAGCTGAACCCGCAGCTCGCTGAACGCCTCCAACAGGTTCTCGATTCCCGATAGCGCCTAACCCAGGCGTACAGTCGGGGCGGCACACCCCAACCCAGGGAGATAGCCGCGTGACCGACGACGACCTGCCGGAGAACCCCACCGAGACAGACGACGTGCCTCAGGTCGATGAGGCCAACATCCCCATCGAACCCGACGTGCCGTCCGACACCCCCGCGCACCCCACCGAAACCGACGACCCGGCCTACGCACTCCCACCAGAACCGGAGGGGGAGTCCGCATGAACGTCGAGACGCTGATCAAAGCGATGCCGGGCCTGCAACGCAACACCGCCCAGGCATACCTCCCGTTCATGGAACAAGCCATGAACGAGTTCCAGATCAACAACCCCGCCCGTGCGCAAATGTGGCTCGCGCAGGTAGGCCACGAATCAGGCAGCCTGCGCTACATGCAGGAGATCGCCTCCGGCTCCGCGTACGAAGGCCGCACAGACCTCGGGAACACCCAACCAGGCGACGGACGCCGATACAAAGGACGCGGCCCGATTCAGCTCACCGGCCGCGCGAACTACACCGCCGCAGGCAAGGCGCTGAACCTCGACCTCGTGGGCAACCCGCAGCTCGCCGCCCAACCCCGCAACGCCTTCCGCGTCAGCGCATGGTGGTGGTGGCAGCACGGACTGAACCCCATCGCCGACACCCGAGACGTGACCGCAGCCACCCGACGGATCAACGGTGGCACGAACGGGCTCACAGACCGCCAGAGCCGCTACCGCCGCGTCGCCGCGCTCGGGGACGCGGTGCTGCCCGGCAAAAGCAAACCGCTGCCAGACCGCACGCTGCGCTCAGGCGACAAAGGCAAGGACGTGAGGGAGCTTCAAACCTACCTGCTGCGCGGCGGCTACCTCCCGAAGGGCAACCCCTCCAAGAACATCCCGCCAGCCATCGACGGCGACTTCGGAGCGCGCACCAAGAAGGCCGTGCAGAACTTCCAACGCCAAAGCAAGCTCGCCGCCGACGGGATCGTTGGACCGGCGACGATCAAAGCGCTGCGAAACCGATACCGCAAGAAGAAAGGGACCAAATGACCACCGAAGTCGAACCGGCACCGGCACCGCCCGCCGCCACCAAGTACCCGCTGAACCGAATCGTCGCGTTCGCAGGGCCGTACATCGCGCTGCTCAGCGGCGCAATCGTGGACTGGCTGTTCGTGCACCTCAACTTCCTCGCGAACTTCCACACCAACGAAAGCGCGATCACCACCTGGCTGACCCAGGCGCTCGTGTTCGGACTGACCAGCCTGCTCGTCTGGCTCGGGCAACAGTCCTGGCTGAAGGGCTGGATCGCGTGGGAAGCCAAGAACGCCGAGGCGATCCTCGGAGGGATCAAGAACACCCCCGTCCCAACGACACCGCCGAAGCCGACGCAACTGCCAGCCCAAACCAAGCAGCCAACAGGAGCCGCGAAGTGACCGACGAGAAACCCTACGACCAGGAACAAGACCCCGACGAGCTGCACATCCCGCTCACCGAACAGCCATACCTGCTCGACCCAGACGACGAGCACGTAGGCCACCCCAGCCCCGACGAAACGACCGTCGAGGAGGAACCCGAGCCGTGAGCCTCAAACGAGTCTGGATCGCCTCACCCAACTACTCAAGCCGAGGTGGCTCCGGTGTCCGCCTCGTAGTCGTCCACACCGCCGAAGGTGCACGCAGCTTCCGTGACCTCGGGAACTTCTTCTCCCGAGCCGCTGTCCAAGCCTCCTCCCACGTCGGGATAGACGACGAACGCGGCACCATCGGCGAATACGTCAAACCCGCCAACAAAGCGTGGACCCAAGCGGCCTACAACCCGCAGTGCATCAGCTCCGAACTGTGCGGAGCACCCATCAACTCAGCGTTCCCATGCGGAGCACGATGGACCTCCGACGAATGGAACCGCCACCCTGACATGCTCGCGAACACCGCCGACTGGATACGCGAAGAATGCCAACGGTACGGACTCCCGATCACCAAACTGTCCGCCAGCCAAGCCCAAGGCTCAAGCAAAGGCGTGTGCGGACACATCGAACTCGGAGCCGGTGGCGGCGGACACTGGGACCCCGGACCCAACTTCCCGTGGAACCGCGTCATCGACATGGCACGCGGCCAAACCCCACCCGAACTCAAACCACCAGCGACCGAGGAGGTCGAGATGATCGCATCCGCAGTCGCGGACAACGGAAGCCTGCACACGTTCATGGTCGGCCCGCAGCGCAAAACCGTGTGGTACACCTGGCAACCCAAAAACTCCAGCGGGTGGAACGGCGGGAAAGCCGGGCAGCAGGTCGCGAAAATGGCCCGCTTCGCTGACGTGAACAACCCAATCCGAGGGATCTCCGCCGAGAAGGCTGCCGGTGGCGCGCTGCACGTGTTCGTCACCCTGGACGACGGCTCGACCCTGTACACCTGGCAGCCAAAAGGGAAAACAGCGTGGAACGGGCACGGTAAGAACAAGATCGCCAGCCTGATCCCGTTCGCTCCGAAGCCCTGAACGCCGCAGCGCCCCCGCATGTTTCAGCAGGGGCGCTGACCGTGCCGACCGCAAAAGCTACGCAGCGCGCCGGACAAGATTTGTTCTCGGGCGGCGGAGTCGAACCGCTCTTTGCCTCAGCGCCTCCTCGACTCGCGTCACGTGCCGCGTCCGTTCGCTTTCGGCTGTTGGATTCTCCCCTGGCGTTTCGGGATATGTGGGCAACGCCGAGGGTCGGTGCTGGGCTGCATCGCCTGCCTACCATCCAGGGAACCCGAGCTATGAAGTTGAGCCGCGCTGACCTCCGCCTCGCCACAGACCCCAGACTGGGTTTACCAGGGTCCGATCTAACGTAGACCAGCACGGCAGCGCGCACTGTAACACACGACGTGTGCATGTCCAGCAAGAAGTTCTCGCAAACTGCGACTTTCTCTAGCTTCTTCCGTGTGCTCCGGGTGGTAGGTTGCACAGACAAATGAGCGAGCATGCGGAATGGGAAGCGCTGATCGAAGAAGCCCTCCGCATCCGCGAACCAGACGACCACAAAGACCGCCGGTTCGCGCAACTCCAACGCGACATCATCCGCTCCCCCAACCTCAGCCCAGTCGAGGTCAGCGAACTCATGGCACGCATCCAAGCCCGAGCCCTCGATGGCAGTCACTGAACCCTGCCGCGAATGCGGCATCCTCGACGCGCTCGGACGCCACGCAGGCACCTGCCCGAGAGCCCTCGAAATGGGACTCCCACGCCTCGCCGACGGCGAAGACCCCATCGACCCCATCGAAGAAGAACGCCTCGACCGCGAAATCGCCGACAGCGCCTCCCGCATCGAACGCGCACCCGACCCGCTGCTCACCATCGCCCGCGAACGAGGAGCCGTCCACGACCCCGACACCGGACTGTGGATGGCGTACCACGAAGGGGTAGGCAAAGACTTCGATGCCGTGGTCTTCGGAACCGAAATCGACGCGCTGCGCTACGCCGTCGCCGAACAGTGGCAAGTGATGGCGCTCGAACTAGGCCGCTCGCTCGTGGACCAGGCCAGTGCCAACACCACCTAACGCCCGCTGACCCGGCCGTGAGCGACACGGGACCAACCCCACCGCCCACCACCACCAAGGGCGACAGCGAGCCGCACGACAGCCCACAGGACCCGTTCCGCTGCGCGATGCCCGAAGCGATCCCACCACGACCCCGCTGCGCCGAACAATGCGCCCACTGCGCCACCCAAAATGCCGCGCACTGACCAACGCATCCGCATCACCGTCAACTGGACGCTGCACCCCGAACTCGTCAAACGCCTCCAACACCAAGCCGACCACGAACTCACCCCCCGAGGCAAACGCCGATCCATCAGCAGCATCGTGGAACAAGCCCTCGCCGAATACCTCGCCATCCCCCTCGCCAACCCCGAACTCCCCGAACAACCCCTCGAACTCTGCCCAGTCTGCGAACAAGGCATCCTCCGCGAAGGCGCATGCCGCCTCTGCAACTACCACAGATACCCACGCGGGCGCGACAAACACAGACGCAAACCCCCGCAAACACACAACCTGTGACAACCACCTACGCAGTGGTCGCAGCCATCATCATCGCCGCCGTGATCATCGCCACCACCACCCACCTCACCCGAGCCCACCACAAAACCCGCCGACTTCCCACCATCACCGAACAAGAAGCACGCGAACACGCCCGCCCACTCTCCAACGCCATCATCGAACTCGCCCCCATCAACCCACCCAAGACCGAGGAACCACCATCCCAGGCTTCACGCTCAACCACGTAACCCTCTCAGGGACGCTCACGCGCGACCCCGAAACGCGCACCATCCCCTCAGGAGCCACCGTCTGCACCCTCCGCATCGCCTCAAACGAACGAGTCAAAGACGGCGACAACTGGACCGACAAACCCGGCTACTACAACATCACCATCTGGAAAGGCATGGGCGAATGGGTAGGCCGCACCCTCCACAAGGGCGACGAGATCGCCGTCTCCGGACGACTCCGCTGGCGCGAGTGGGAAACAGACGGCAAGAAACGCGAAGCCATCGACATCACCGCCGACTCGATCATGCCCCGCCAACGCGACGGCAACAGCTCCAGCTCAGGCAGCAGCAGCCCGGTGCGCACCAACGAAACCGACATCCCCGCAGACGACCCGAGCCCCACCCCCGTCTACGGAGATCCAGAGGACGACATCCCGTTCTAGCCCGATGACCGAACACCCACCCCTCACCCGCCAGCAACTCGACCGCCTCGGATGCGACAACCCAGGGTGCGACCACACCGCCCACGACGGACTGATCCTCCACTCCAACTGCCACCCAGACAACCCCACCTGGACCGAATACAACGCCGTGACAGGAGCCCTCACCATCCGCTGCGCCGAATGCGACCACCAAATCGTCCGCATCGCCGTCGCACCAGGCCCAGACCCCACCTACGGCTACGAAGCCTGCTGGGACGAACACGACGGACAGCACTGCCGTAAACCCAAAGGACACGACGGACCACACGCCTACTTCTGAGGAACCCCATGACCCCACCCCGCGACCAGACCCTCCTCGACCGCATCGCAACCTGGCTAGGCGTAGCCCGCGACACCGCGTACCGCATGTGGAAATGGCAGGAGGACGAAGCGATCCTCGTGTCCACCCACAGCTCCCGCGCGTGGCGTTGCACCGTCCAACCAATCAAGGACGGAACCGAGGAACGAGTCGAGGTCGTGGAGATCAGCCGTCAAACAGGCGAACGCATCCTCAAAGACGAGCCCGAGAGCTACGCCTGGAAACCCACCGTCTTCCAAAACGAGTTCGAGCAGGGCCGCATCCGCCCTGCCGACACCCCATGACCGACCGTCTGCTCAAGCTGACCGCCGGTTGCAAGCTCGGCAACTACTACGTGGGGACCTGCACCCGCACGCAGCACACCGCGATCCTCACATCCGGGAAGGGCACCTACTGCGCGTGGCATCGCTATCGCCTCCGTCGTGAGCTGCGCAGAAACCCCTGGCCTGACGATGACTGAACGCCGAGCCTACGTCTGCGATAAGTGCTACGCAGCCAAAACCCCGCTGCGCATCTTCCTCACCGATCCCGACGAGAAACCACCACGCTGCCCCGTGCATGGCAAGATGCGCTTAGAACGCAACAAGAGCTACCGACCCCCGACCGAGGAGAAGCCGTGAGCGACGAACAAGCCAACCAGGCGATCCGCCGCAACCCCGACTACCTGACCGCCCAAGCCGCCCAAGCCGCCGAGCGGATCACGCTCCACGAACTGCGCGACACCCTCAAAGGCATCGTTGCCAACAGCCGCCGAACCTGGGCTGGAGCAGGCTCCATCGACGCCGCGACGGTCAACAAGTGCGCGCAAGGCGCGATCCTCCTGGACGACCTGCTGGCTGTGATCGACCGACCGGCAACAGCCGCACTGCCCTGATGCCGACCTACATCAAACGCAACGACAGGCAGCCCGAGCAGGCAAACAGCGTGACCATCAACCTGCCCGACGGGCTCGACGTGCGCACCATCCACATACGCCACGGCGAGATCATCCTGCACGACGCGGAGAACCGCGAAAGCGTGCTGATCCAACGCGGCACCCACCCCGGTGCGGGGCTCAGCATCAACTTCGCCGACCATGTGACAGTCACCGAACCTGGGAAACAGTCGTGAGCGATGACAGTCGAGCAAGCGATCCGAAAGCTCAAATCCGAAGCGGACTACCACCGCTCACAAGGCCGGTGGGACGTGGGACACGAATACCAGAGGTACGCGAACGAGCTGGGACGCCTAGCGAGCATCGCGAACAGCCTCCCGAAACGACCGGCAACCAAGAAGCCCTCGCCGAGGTGATCCTGGACGATCCCGAAGCCAGGTACTTCGCGCTCGGGAACATCCAACCCACCGTCGGACGGATGGAAGTGCTGCTCGTCGCGCGCGCAACCCCAGACTGGGACAGACGCATCCTCCTCGCGATCAGCGAAACAGAAGCACGCCACCTCCACAGCCAAGGACGCCTCGACGGGTGGACACCCACGTGACGCCCGACCTCCAACCTTGCTTCGAGCTACTAGACGAAGCCGTCGCCAAACACGATCCAGCGCTGATCTACGCCCTGTTCTCCGGCGGTCACGACTCCCTCACCGCAGTCACCATCGCCCAAGACTGGGCAACCCAACACCGACGCTGGCTCCCGGTCGCACACGTCAACACCGGCACCGGCATCCCCGAAACCCGCGAGTTCGTGATCAACACCGCCCAAGCACACTCCTGGCCGCTGCTCGAACTGCACCCACCACGGTCCTATCGCAGCCTCGTGCTCGAACTGGGATTCCCCGGCCCTGGCTACCACGACCGTCTCGCGTACCCGCGTCTCAAAGAACGCTGCTTCCGCAACCTCGCGCGCACCGCACCCCCCGACCGCCAGGTTCTGTTCATCACAGGCGTCCGTTCCCAAGAATCCGAACGTCGCACCGAACACGTCGAACGAATCCAGGTCGGACCAAAAATCGTGTGGGCAGCACCCATCTGGGACTGGACCAAAACGGACTGCAACCACTTCATCGCCGACCGAGGTTTGCAACGCAACCGTGTCGCTGACCTGCTGCACATCAGCGGCGAATGCCTGTGCGGCGCGATGGCCAGACCGTTGGAACTGACCGAGATCGCCCAGTGGTTCCCTGAGAAAGCCGCCGAGATCCGCCAGCTCGAAGACGAAGCAGAACGCCGAGGGTTACGTGCCTGCCGGTGGGGTGTGCGACCACCCAAGGTCGCCAGAGAACAGATGCGAGCGTTCCTGACCCCGAACGACGGATCGTTCCCGATGCTGTGCGCGGGGTGCGGTCCTGATGAGTGACCTGACGCGCACCGATGGACAACCACACGACCGTTTGACACGTCTGTGCGCTGCGATGAGCGAAGCGCTCGACAACCACCCTGAACACCGCGAGGGTGACCGCGCGATCATCTTCCTGGACGACGGACAGCGTGGCGGCATCCAAACCCACGGGTATCCGAACACCGCCGACGCGATAGCAGACCTGCTGGTCCACCTCAAAGCGCTGTTCGAGGCGAACGGCACCACTCTGTCGATCATCCCCATCGACACGATTGGCCAGGGATGACCGGCCGGTTCTACGCATCGCACCGCCGCGCGTGGACACCACGCTTCTGGCCGCTCGCGGTCGCTGCCGTCGCTGTGATCGCCCCCGTTGACCTGCTGCTGCTCGCGCACGGCCCACTCGGATCGCTCGAAGCTGCTGCGACCGGTGTGATCGTCGCGCTGACCGTCGGTGTTGGACGTTGGGAGCTGTGGAAGCACCGCCACCCTGTGATCACCGCCGACGAGTATCTGGACGACCTGCGAGCCAAAGCCCACCTCAACTGAGGACACGACAATGACCTGCTCGCGTTGTAACGACACCGGCATCGAACCGGGCACCATCGTCATCTCGCCAGGCAGCGGATCGGGCTTCAAC
>Ga0210397_10000740_pt1 | contig 21540 bp, 19 predicted proteins | sample IncBWH2OmetaG_FD_160126 | JGI IMG/M metagenome (GOLD analysis project Ga0210397, IMG submission 160126) | Forest soil microbial communities from Barre Woods Harvard Forest LTER site, Petersham, Massachusetts, United States - Inc-BW-H-2-O ...
AGCGTCAGCGGTTGCATGAATCGATCGACCGCTTTGTATCGGGCGGGCCCGGGATATGCACCAAGCACCCGCACTTCTTTTTCGGCCCGTTGACCTCGGTGGAATGGGCGGCGTTGATGTATCAGCACCTCGACCATCATCTGCGTCAGTTCGGTGTCTAGCGCCAGTAAGCGGATTCGTTTTTGATGTCCTAATTTCGGCGGAAGAGAAAATGCGTTTCGTCTCTCCCTGCGCCGGAACGCGGTCGGTCACGACCTGCGGGAAACATGGCCCGGAAAATCGGCGCGGCGCATCGGATCTTGATATCTTATTGATAATAATAAGGATCATCGATTCAAAGCTCGACCTTGAATCTTTTCTCGATATCGAGATATCTTATATCGTAAGAGTTAGAGAGGCCGCAATGATGACTCAAGCAGAATGCGTTTCGGCAGCCCGCCTATGGCTGGTCCTGGCGCGAGCGCATGGGTCGATTGTGGATTACATCGAGAGCGCGATTACGGCGGAAGGACTTGGCCTTAGCGACTTTATGGTCCTGGAGATTCTGCTGCATAAAGGGCCGCTGACCATTTCCGCGATTGGAGAGAAGGTGTTACTGGCGAGCGCTTCGATGACGTCGGCGATTGACCGGCTTGAGAAGCGCGGGCTGGTGAGGCGAACGAACTGTAGCTCGGACCGCCGGATCAGGATTGTTGAATTGACAGACTGCGGCAGGGCTTCGATTGAAGGGATTTATGCGCGACATGAGGCAGACCTGGAGAAGATTTCGGCTGAGCTGAGTAGCGAAGAACGCGCGGTGATGTATGAGGGATTAAAGAAGCTGGGACGCGCGGCACAGGCGGCTGTTACGGCTGGTAAAGAAGCAAGGAAGGAAACAAGCAAGACGGTGTTGGAGCAGGGCACTCTGGCCTGAGGACTCGGCGGAGTGAAAGAAAGGAAGCAGTATGCTGACCGTACGAAAGAGTAACGAGAGAGGCCATGCAGACCATGGATGGCTGGATTCTCATCACACGTTTTCGTTTGCAAACTACTACGACCCGAAGCACATGGGCTATCGCTCGCTTCGGGTGATCAATGAAGACCGTGTGGCTGAAGGGCGAGGGTTTGGAGCACATCCGCATCGCGATATGGAGATTCTGAGCTATGTGTTGAAGGGCAAGCTGGCACATAAGGACAGCATGGGACACATCGAGGTTCTTGGGCCGAATGAGATTCAGAAGATGTCGGCTGGGACTGGCGTAACGCACAGCGAGTTCAACGGATCGACGGAAGAGCCGGTACATTTTCTGCAGATATGGATTGAGCCGAAGACTACGGGAACCAAGCCTAGTTATGAGCAGTTGAAGTTCGACCCATCGGAGAAGCTGGACCGGTTCAAACTTCTTGCTTCACAGGAGAAGATTGACGGCGTGGCGACGATCAACCAGGATGCAACGGTTTCGGTCGCAGAGATGACACCGGGTAAGTCGCTGACCTATCCTTTGGGCAACGATCGGCATGCGTGGCTGCATGTGATTGACGGCAATGTGACTGTCAACGGCAAGGCGCTGCACACGGGCGATGCTGTTGCCGCTGACCAAGAAGCGAAGCTTGAAATTGTTGCACAGGGCTCCGGTAACAGCGAGATTGTGCTGTTCGACCTCGCATAAAGGAATTTGGACCAATGAAACGGTGACCGGTACGTATTTCCGGCCGGTCATTCCAACCACGACATCTCGCGACGAGAATTTTGCGAAGAGATTTTGAAACCCGAGTTTTCTACAAGGAGACCACAACCAATGAATCGCCGTATTTTTACAGCCGCTCTCTCTGCTCTGCTCCTCACTGGAGTTAGTGCGTTCGCCCAGAATTCAACATGGACCATCGACAAGAACCACGCCCAGACCAACTTTCAGATTCGCCACATGGGAGTCAGTACGGTTCGCGGCTCGATCAGCGGTATCACCGGCACGATCGTTTGGGATGATAAAGATCTCAGCAAGTCGGGCGTCGAGGCCACAATCGATACAGCCACTGTAAACACGAACAACGCGGGACGCGACAAGGATCTGAAGTCCGCCAATTATTTCGATGTGGAGAAATTCCCGACCATGACGTTCAAGTCCACCTCAGTAAAGCGGGTGGATGGCAAGCTGCAGGTTATTGGCGACCTTACCCTGGCGGGAGTGACGAAGAGCGTTACCCTCGACGTGGACGGACCTACTCCTCCACAGAAGGGAATGGGCGGCAAGCAGGTCATCGGTCTCTCTGCCACTGGAATGATCAAGCGGAGCGACTTCAACTTCGCGCCCAAGATGCCCAGCATGGCACTTGGCGACGAGGTGAAGATCACCATCGATGTCGAAGCGAACCAGTAAGGAAGATGCAGAGACCACCTTCTGCTCACGATCGCGGAGGGTGGTTTTTTCTTGCCTTAAAATCGGAGCCTAGTTGCCGTGGGTGCGCTGAATACGTTCTTTGTTATCGTGGACAAGGCGGAGAAAGTCCTGGAGAATAGGGCCCTGATTCTCTGGGTTCCACGCGACAACGAGACCCATGTGAAGAGTTTGGGGAACGAGTGGAGAGAAAACGACTCCGGTGGGCCGAAAATGCCGCACGCCGGAGGGAACCAGACCGACACCTTCGCCGGATTCAATGAGAGTAAGAACGCTGGACCAGGTTTCGGGCGTGTTGACGATGTTGGGAGAGAAGCCAGAGGCAGAGCAAAGAGCGAGAATTCCATCAAAGAGCGCCGGAGTCAAGGGGCGATCGCAGAGGACGAAGCGTTCGGCGGCGAGGGAGGCGATGGAGACCGGCTTTCCGGCGAGAGGATGGTTTCGCGGGAGCGCGACGACGACGGGATCGCGATAAAGAAGATCCGCGCGGAGGGTTCGATCGAAGGGAGCCTCGAGCGGACGGGCAAAGGCGACGTCGATCTTGCCCGTGGCGAGAGCTTCCATCTGTTCCGGTGTGCGCATCTCATGGAGCGAGAGCTTGATGCCGGGGTGGAGCTTGCGATAGTCGCGGATGATGCGGGCGAAGAAGCCTCCCGCACCCCAGAGAAAGAAGCCGATACTGAGGGAGCCGACTTCACCACGAAGGGATCGACTGGTGACTTCGACGGCCCGATCGGCGGCGAGCAGCGTTTTGCGGGCCTCGGCGAGAAAGAGCTGGCCATGCGGCGTCAGGCGAGTACGGCCTGAGGTTCGTTTGAGCAGAGTACCTCCAACTTCGCGCTCGAGATCGGCGATCTGTTCGCTGATGGCAGACTGTGAGACGTGAAGCTGTCGGCCAGCTTCGCTGAAGCTGCCGTGATCGGCGACGGCACAGAAATAACGGAGGTGACGCAACTCCATAACTTTGATCCCGCTCTGAGAATATCGGTAAAACCGATGGCTAGTGCCGGAAATAACTGTGAAACCAACGACCCGCGTAAAATGTCTATAAGAAGATAGTCTTTCACGCAGGAAAAAGGCCTCGTTCCCCATGTGGATCGTAAAAGTTGCTCTGAATCGGCCGTACACGTTTATCGTTCTGGCGATCCTAATTCTGATCGCCGCACCAGTGATGATCGTGCGTACGCCGACGGACATCTTCCCGAATATCGATATTCCGGTGATCTCGATTGCGTGGCAGTACACGGGGCTGAATCCGGAAGAGCTTGAAGGCCGATTGACGACGCCGTATGAGAAGGCGCTGACGACGCTGGTCGACAATATTGAGCATACGGAGTCGATGACGATTGCCGGACAGGTGATCGTGAAGCTTTACCTGCAACCGGGTGCGAGCATCGATACAGCGAATGCGCAGGTGTCGGCGGCTTCGCAGTTTATCTTGCGACAACTGCCGCCGGGAATTCTGCCGCCACAGATTATTAATTTCAGCGCATCGACGGTGCCGATTATCCAACTTGGACTTTCGGGGCGTGGACTGTCGGAACAGCAGCTCAATGATCTGGGTCTGAACTTTATTCGGCCACAGTTGGTAACGGTTCAGGGTGCAGTCGTACCCAATGTCTATGGCGGCAAACAGCGTTCCATCATGCTGAATCTGGATCCGAAGCTCCTGCAGGCGAAGGGGCTTTCGCCGATCGATGTGCTGAACGCAATGGGCGCGCAGAACGTTGTGCTGCCGGGCGGTACAGCAAAGATTGGACCCGATGAGTACGACATTCGTATCAATTCATCTCCGGTAACGCTGGCGGGGATCAGCAACCTGCCGCTGCGGCAGGTAAATGGAACCACGATTTATCTGCACGATGTTGCGACGGTCAGCGATGGAAGTATTCCGCAGACAAATGTTGTTCGGCAGGATGGGCGCCGCGGTGTGCTGCTGGTGGTTCTGAAGTCAGGCAATGCTTCAACGCTTTCGGTTGTGAGCGGAATTCGCAATGTGGCGCTGCCGCGGATCAAGCAGACGGTACCGCCAGAGTTGCAGATCAAGCCGATCGGGGACCAGTCGATCTTTGTGCGGGCCTCGATCACGGGAGTGGTGCGCGAGGCCGTGATTGCAGCAGTACTGACCGGGTTGATGATTCTGCTGTTTCTGGGAAGCTGGCGAAGCACGATCATTATTGCGATCTCGATCCCGCTGTCGATTCTGACTTCGATTATTGTGCTCGGGCTGATCGGACAAACAATCAACATCATGACGTTGGGTGGATTGGCGCTGGCGGTTGGCATTCTTGTCGACGATGCGACCGTAACGATTGAGAATATCGAGCGCTATCTCGAAGAAGGACACGACCTGCACAATGCGATTCTCGAGGGGGCAGCGCAGATTGCTGTCCCGGCACTGGTTTCAACGCTATGTATCTGCATCGTGTTTCTGCCGATGTTCTTTTTGAGCGGCGTTTCGCGGTTCCTCTTTGTACCGTTGGCTGAGGCGGTCGTGTTTGCGATGCTTGCGTCGTATGTGCTGTCGCGAACCCTGGTGCCGACGCTGGCGATGTATCTGCTGAAGGCACACGACCACTTTGCCGTGCCTTCACGAAATGTGCTGGCACGGTTTCAGCGTTGGTTTGAACGCGGATTCGAACGAGTGCGGAGCAGCTATGAGAGTCTATTGGGCCGGCTTGTAGCGGCGCGAATGGTCTTCGTCCCCGTCTTCCTTCTGGCATGTACCTGCGCATTTCTACTAGTGCCTTTTCTCGGCAGAAACTTCTTTCCGAGCAGCGATACTGGTTCGTTCATTCTCCATTTGCGCGCAAAGAGTGGCACGCGTATTGAGGAGACAGCGAGACTCTGCGATCTGGTGGAGCAAAATATTCGCAAGACAGTTCCGCCTGATCAAGTCGACAACATCCTCGACAATATTGGACTGCCTTACAGCGTATTGAATACGCAGCATGCTACTTCGGGCCTGATTGGGGCAGGGGATGCAGATATTCTTGTCTCGCTGAAAGAGGATCATCGGCCTACGGCAGAGTATGTAGCCGCGCTGCGCCAGAGTTTGCCACGGGATTTTCCGGGGGTGACTTTTTATTTTCTCCCGTCGGATATCGTGACCCAGATTCTGAATTTTGGCCTGCCCGCGCCGATCGACGTGCAGTTTGAGGGATCGGACATTGCCGATACGCGTAAGGTTGCAAATACTGTGATCGATCAGCTGCGACGTGTACCTGGGCTGGTGGATCTGCGGATTCAGCAACCGGACGATTATCCCGTGCTCTCAGTCGATGTGGATCGGACGAAGGCCGTGCAGGGAGGATACTCGCTGCGTGATGTTGGGGGTAGTCTGCAGAACCTTCTGAGCGGAAGCACGCAGCTTTCGCCGATGTTTTTTCTAAACTACAAGAACGGCGTGAACTACAGCATCGTGGCGCAGGCGCCACAATATGACATCCAGTCCTTGAATGACCTGCAAAATGTGCCGCTGTCGTCGCCCAATGCGAAACAGCCGGAGATTCTTGCGGATGTCGCCAACATCAGCCGTACAACCGAGATGCAGGTGATCAATCACTACAACATCCGACGCACGCTGGATATTTACGGCGCGGTCCAGGGACGCGATCTGGGTGCTGTGAGCAAGGATGTTGCCAGAATTGTAGCGGACAATGAAAAATCGTTGCCACGTGGGACCTTTGTGCATGTTCGCGGCCAGGTGGAGACGATGCAGAGCTCCTACCTTGGGCTGTTATTCGGCCTGGCGTTTGCTATTGTGCTGGTCTATCTCCTGATTGTGGTGAACTTCCAGTCTTGGCTTGATCCTTTCATCATTATTACGGCTCTGCCTGCGGCGCTCGCGGGGATTGTGCTGTTCCTTTTCGCCACGCGGACTACGCTCAGCGTGCCTGCGCTGATGGGTGCGATTATGTGTATGGGCGTAGCCACGGCAAACAGTATTCTGGTGGTGTCGTTCGCCAAAGAACGGCTGCTGCACCATGGAAATGCGGTTCTGTCGGCAGTTGAAGCAGGCGCTACGCGGTTCCGGCCAGTGTGCATGACGGCGCTTGCGATGATCATCGGCATGATTCCGATGGCGTTAGGCGCAGGCGAAGGCGGGGAGCAGAATGCGCCGCTGGGACGCGCGGTAATCGGCGGCCTTCTGCTTGCCACAGTGGCGACGCTGATCTTTGTTCCGGCGGTTTTTGCTCTTCTGCATGGACGGCACAATGAGAAGCGGACCGTGACTGAGCCAGCCGATCGACACATGACCGCAGGAGCGTAGAGATCTTTATGAGTATTCAAGGAGCAGGCATGACGAGCGCTACCGAGACCAAGCCCACGGAGACCCATCCGTCCGGCGAGTACACTCCCGAGCCGCTGATTCCGGATGAAGAACCACGGCTGACTCGGGGATCATGGATTGGCTTGGCCGTTGTGGCGGTAATTGTTGCAGCGGTTGTCTACTTCGGCATTTCAATTCGTCGTGGCAGCGAGCGCGCACTGCAGAAAGAGACGATTGCGTCAGCTATTCCTTCGGTGAATGTTGTCTATCCCACATCTTCGACGCTTTCTTCGGAGATCGCTCTGCCGGGTAACACGCAGGCGTTTATGGATACGCCGATCTACTCGCGCACGAATGGTTATCTGAAGAGCTGGTATTTCGATATTGGCACGCACGTTCGCAAGGGGCAGTTAATGGCTCAGATTGAGACGCCGGAGGTGGACCAGCAGTTGCAGGTTGCGCAGGCGGACCTGAAGAGTGCGCAGGCGAATCTCGATCTGGCGAATACAACTTCGACCCGCTATCAAAATCTATTGAAGACCAACTCGGTTTCAAAACAGGAGACCGATGTTGCTGTGAGCGACGCTGCCGCAAAAAAGGCTGCGGTAGATGCTTCGATGGCAAATGTGCGGCGGCTCGAGCAGCTACAGTCGTTCGAGAACGTGTATGCCCCTTTCGATGGCATCGTTACCGCTCGCAATACCGATGTGGGCAGGCTGATTCAAGCCGGCCAGAATACGACGGCGCAGGAATTGTTTCATCTTGCGGCGATCGGCCAGCTTCGTGTTTATGTTGCGGTTCCCGAGGCATACAGCTCTGCGATTAAAGTTGGAGGCAAGGCGACGTTGACACTCGATGAGTATCCGGGCAGAGTTTTTGAGGGTACGATTGCGCGTAACTCCAATGCGATCGATCAGGCGTCGCGCACGCTAAATGTCGAAGTCGATATTGACAATCCGAAGGGCGAACTTCTTCCCGGCGCTTATGTCTTTGTGCACTTCAAAGTCCCGGAGCATGCGGCGAACCTGATGATTCCGTCTAACACGCTGCTGTTCCGCGCGGAGGGGTTGCGCGTTGGCGTGGTTCGCAACGGCCGGGTGCAGCTTGTTCCAGTGAAGATTGGGAGGGATGCGGGTGCAAGCGTGGAGATCTCTTCCGGGCTGACATCGCATGATGCTGTGATTCTGGATCCGTCGGATTCTCTGGCAAGCGGGCAGGAGGTCCAGATTGCGAACCAGACCAATACGCCCGCCACCCAAAAGGCAGGGGCTCAGTGAGGTTAAGGCTCGCAATCTTCGCAACTGCCTCCGCGGCGATGTTGAGCGGCTGCATGGTTGGGCCCAAGTATGTGAAGCCTTCGGTTCCGATGGCCCCTGCGTTCAAGGAAGCCGAACCCGATGCATATAAAGAGAGTTCCAACTGGCAGGTGGCCAAGCCTGCTGACACAGCGCAGCGTGGAGAGTGGTGGAAGGTATTCGGCGACGATGGGCTGAATATGCTTGAGCCACAGGTGGCCATGAACAATCAGAACCTGAAGGTTGCGGATGCGCGGTTTCGCGAGGCGCGTGCGCTGATCCGGTTCAATCGTGCTTCGATGTATCCGGCTGTAGGGGTTGCGCCGTTTGCTGGAGGCCTTCGCGAGTCGACGAATCGTCCTTACTTCAGTGCCTCCTCTGCACGCGGCAATGGAGTGGGCGACATTCTGATTCCGGTGGATATGACCTATGAGATCGACACTTGGGGACGTGTGCGCCGGACCGTGAGTGCTGCGCGGGAAGAGGCGCAAGCTAGTGCGGGCGATCGGCAGACTGTGCTGCTGAGTCTGCAGGCTGAGCTTGCGGTGGATTACTTCGAGGCTCGGAGCGCTGATGCCCAGGAAAAGCTTCTGAACGATACGGTAAAGTACTACGAAGAGGCTTACCGGATCACAAATAATCGTTTTGAAGGTGGGGTTGCGCCAAAGTCCGACGTGGATCAGGCGCAGACACAGCTTGAAGCGGCTCGCGTGCAGGCCCGCGAAATTACGTTGCAGCGCGCGCAGTTTGAACATGCGATCGCGATTCTGCTTGGTGAGCCACCAGCGTCGTTCACACTGCCGAATACTCCGCTGAATGCGCGGCCTCCTTTGATTCCGCCGGGGTTGCCCTCGGAGCTTCTAGAACGGAGGCCGGATATTGCCGCCGCAGAACGGCGTGTCGCCGAGGCGAACGACCGGATCGGGATTGCGCGAGCCGCTTTTTATCCGACGATTTCGCTGAATGGAACCGTGGGGATTGAAGGCACTTCTTTTGCGAGTCTCTTCAATCCAGCAAGTTTGTTGTGGTCGATCGGGCCAACGCTGTCGCAGACGGTCTTCGATGCGGGACGGAGAGCTGCCGTCTCGGAACAGGCTAACGCCAGCTACGATGAGACGGTTGCGAGCTACCGGCAGACGACACTGACAGCGTTTCAGCAGGTGGAAGACAATCTTGTCGCTTTGCGAGTGCTGCAACAGGAAGCGGAAAACCAGCATCAGGCTACACTTGCTGCCCAATCAGCAGAACAGATCTTCAACAACCGGTACGTCGGCGGACTGGATACGTACTTGCAGGTCGTTACGGCGCAGACCACAGCACTGACGAACGAACGGAACGATATCGACATCATGCGGCGGCAGATGGATGCCAGTGTGCTGCTGATCAAGGCTCTTGGCGGCGGATGGAATGTTACCGATCTGCCGAAGCTCTAGCCTACGAACCTGACATTGGCAGCGGGAGATAGAACGAAAAAACTGAGCCCTGCGATGGCTGGCTGGTGACGTCGATGGTGCCACCGTGCGCTTCGACGATGGCTTTGGCGATGGCAAGTCCCATACCTGTTCCCTGCACTCGATAACGCTGGCCCTGGCCGCGGTAGAACTTGTCGAAGATCATCATGCGCTCGAAGTCGTCGACACCTGCGCCTCGATCGGCCACGCTAGTGACAAGCTGCCCCTTAGAGACTTCGGCGCTAACAAAGATTGGGCTGCCTTCTGCAGAGTACTTTGCCGCGTTTTCGAAGAGATGCTGGAGAACCTTAGCGATGCGCTCAAGGTCCATCTGCACGAGCGGCAGGGTCTCCGGCAGGCGCAGCTCAACCGGGTGTGTCTTGAGCTGTAACTGGACTGCTTCGAGTGCGATGTCGACTGCCTCGCGCATGGGGTGCAGGCGAAGATCGAGCTTGATGTCGTTCGCGTCGAGCTCGGCCATCTCCATCGCTTGACCTACGAGCCGGTCGAGACGTGCTGCCTCTTCTTCGATGACCTGCATCAACTCTGCCGTCTGTTCCTTGTCGAGGAGAGGATCGGTCTGCAGCGTGGTGATGGCGGCGGTGATTGAGGTCAGCGGAGTTCGCAGCTCGTGGGCTACGGAGTCGAGGAGCGCGTTGCGGAGACGCTCGCTTTCGCGGGAGGCCTGGACGCGGGCAAGGGATTCGACTGCGCCGGCTCGCTCGATGGCGATGGCTGCGAGACCGCAGACAGCATCGAGTGCTTCGGGGGAGGTTCCTTCGCCGGTGATGCCGACGGCTCCAATAGGGCGTGTGCCAAGCAGGATAGGCACTAGGGTTACCCCTCGTTCTTCGTCACGGCGATGATCGCGTGTGTAGGCGGCATCGCGAAGCTCGGAGGCAGTTACGTCCATATAGTTGGGGCTGGAACGGTAGATACGGTCCTTTTCGCGAAGATAGACGGCAGCTCCGGCGAGATTGAAGGTGGCAGCGATCATCTGTGGCAGGACGTTGAGCAGGTCAATAACGTTGCCGGTGACGAGCATCTGTTGGCTGAACTCATAAAGGCGCTCGGCTTCGCGCTGGCGGCGGCGAGAGATCTTGGCTTCACGACGTGCCCGTTCGGCAAGCTGACTGGCAACGATACCGGTGACGAGGAATGCAAGGAGCGCGATCCAGTTCCGGCTGTCGCCGATGGTGAAGGTCATCACAGGCGGCAGGAAGAAGAAGTTAAATGCAGCCGCCGAGAGTAACGAGAGGTAGATGGAATGGCGGAGACCCCAGTTTGCCGCGACCAGAAGGATGCCAACCATGAAGGTCATGGCGACGGTGGTCTCGTTAACATGCAGCCAACGGAAGTAGACAGCTACAATAACAGCGGCGGTCGCCGTTGAGATGCTGTAGCGAACAATACTGCGGATGACCTTGCGCTGCACGAAACTATCTTATCCTGATGCCCGCTCGCGAAAACTCGAACGCAGTTGCAAAGAGCCCGGAAGAGTGGCTGGAGAAGGTTGCGCCAGAGAAGACGCAGGGCACTTTCAAACTTTTTCTTGGGTACGCTCCGGGCGTCGGCAAGACGTACAACATGCTGAGCGAGGCGATCCGCCGGCACCAGCGCGGCGAAGATATCGTGATCGGCGTGGTCGAGACGCACGGCCGACCGCGGACGGCGGAACTGGCGGAGCAACTGGAAAAAATTCCACGCAGAGAGATCGATTATAAGGGCGTTCATTTTGAAGAGATGGACGTCGACGCGATTCTGGCGCGGAAACCGCAGATTGTTCTGATCGATGAGCTTGCTCACACCAACATTGAGGGAAGCAAGCATCGAAAGCGCTATGAAGATGTGCTCGATGTGCTCGCAGCGAACATTGATGTGCTAGCGACGATGAACGTGCAGCACATTGAGAGCGTCGCGCCTACAGTGCAGAGTATTACGGGTGTACCGATTCGCGAGACCGTTCCTGACTGGGTGGTGCAGCGAGCCGACGAGATTGTCATGGCCGATCTGACACCAGAGGCTCTGCAGACCCGCATGAAGCGCGGGGATATCTACGGCGTTGATCGAGCGGAAAAGGCTCTGGCCAATTTTTTCCGCCGCGGAAATCTAATTGCGCTGCGTGAGCTTGCACTGCAGCATGTAACGAAGGCCGTGGATCGCACGCTGACGGCGTACATGGATGCGAAACGGATCGAGGAGCAGTGGGCGGTTCGCGAGCGGATTGCCGTGTGCATCAGCGCCAATAGTGCCTCACAGATGTTAATCGCTCGTGGTGCCCGTGTTGCCGAGGGAGTGGGCGGAGAGCTTTTTGTGCTGCATATCGATACGGGCGAGGATCTTTCGAGTGAAGAAAAAAGTACGCTTGCGGCGAATATGCAGTTCGCGCGAAATCTGAATGCTGAAGTTTCCGTTCTCAAAGGCAAGAGCATTGCCCATGCAGCGGCGAGCTTCGTTCGCGAGAAACGTATTACGCATATTGTATTTGGGCGAAGCGCAGTTCACGGATTTCGAAAGTATCTGTACTACTGGGCGATTCAACACTTCCTGACGGAGTCGCCTAACGTAGACGTTCACATCGTTACGCAGCACTCGGAGCGCGAATGAAGCAACACGATCAACCCGCAAAGATTCTTATCGTAGATGACGAGCCCCAAATTACGCGCGTTCTGCGCACAGCGCTTTCCACACAAGGCTACTCGTTGCAGATTGCCGCTAACGGCGTGGAAGGGATTGAAGCTGTGCATAACTGGAAGCCTGATCTAGTAATTACGGATCTTGCGATGCCGGAGATGGGAGGTGTCGAGTTGTGCCGTGAAATTCGGGCAGTCTCGCAGGTACCGATTATTGTTCTTTCAGTGCGGAATCAGGAACTAATGAAGGTGGAGGCACTGGATGCTGGCGCGGATGACTATGTTACGAAGCCTTTCAGCATTCAGGAGTTGCAGGCCCGCGTTCGTGCTCAATTGCGGCGCAATCACGCAGCGGGCGGAGAGTCACCGCAGATCATCTCGGCAGGCGATTTCATAATCGATATTCCACAGCATCGCGTCGTTGTTCGCGGGCAGGATGTTCATCTGACACCGAAGCAGTTCGATCTATTGGTTGCGATGGCGCAGCGGCCCGGACAGGTCTTTACGCATCGCGCGCTGCTGCATGCGGTATGGGGCACGAATGCCGATCAGCCGGAATATCTACGCGTGACGATTGGCCAGCTGCGAAAGAAGATCGAACTCTCGGAGGAGCCCACTTATATCGTGACCGAGCCTTGGATCGGCTATCGGTTTCGTCCGAGCGGGAATGACAACTTTTGAGGCCGCTCCGGCGTGAATGTTTCAATATATGAACCCGTTTTCATTGGTAGAACCAATTCTGCTAGCATGGCGTGCCTATGGACTCTTTTAACTCCGCGCGTCGTGAACTTCTCCGTTTTAGCGGCATGGGATTCGCCGCTGCCGCCATCACCTCCGCCCCTGCCGTTGCCTACGCCGCTGCAAAGACGCCAGCGCCTAGCGCGACGCTTGGCTTTTTCGACATTCGCACCTATGGTGCAGTTGGCGACGGCAAGGCTGTCGACTCACCGGCGATTAATAGAGCGATTGAAGCTGCGGCAGCCGCAGGAGGAGGGACCGTGCTCTTCCCTGCCGGAACATGGCTGTCCTTTTCGATTCGACTGAAGAGTCATGTTGCACTCTTTCTCGCACAAGGCGCGACGATTCTTGCCGCGGATTCGCCACTGCCTGGCCAAACCTCCGGGTACAACGGCGGGACCTATGATGCAGCCGAGCCTAACGGCGAGTGGGATCCGTACCAGGATTATGGACACAATCACTGGCACAACTCTCTGATCTGGGGCGAAGGCATTAACGATGTCTCAATTACCGGACCCGGGCTTATCTTTGGCAAAGGTCTCAGTTATGGGGCCGGGCCGGGACGGGTGGGACCTCCGCGCGAAGGTTTTGGCAACCCACAACCTGCACCAAACCCAAACGCAGCCGCTCCCGTCCGTCCGCCTCGCGGCAACTACACCATATTCCAGGCAGAGCAGCCGGGAGTCGGCAACAAAGCTATCGCGCTGAAGAACTGCCGCAACGTTCTCTTCCGTGATTTCTCGATTCTGAAGGGCGGCCACTTCGGCTTTCTGCTAACAGGCGTCGACAACCTGACAATCGACAACATCACCATTGATACCGACCGCGATGGCATCGACATTGACTGCTGCCGCAATGTGCGCGTGTCCAATTGTTTCGTCAACTCTCCGTGGGACGATGCTATCTGTCCTAAATCCAGCTATGCGCTTGGCTACAATCGCGCGACAGAAAATGTAACCATCACCAACTGTTACGTCGCGGGATCATACGAACTTGGTACGATGCTTGACGGCACCTACAAGAAGTTCGCTCCCGACGTTCCACGCCTTGCGCGCAACGGACGCATCAAGTGCGGCACCGAATCCAACGGCGGGTTTAAGAATATTGCTATCTCCAACTGCGTCTTCGACGGTTGCATGGGTCTTGCGCTTGAGAGCGAAGATGGTGCACTCTGTGAAGACATTGTCATCTCAAATATCACGATGCGCGATGTTGTGAGCGCACCGTTGTTCTGGCGGCTTGGCGCTCGCCTGCGCGGGCCGAAAGAAACCACAAGGGTCGGCACGTTGCAGCGCGTTGTCGTGGATAATCTTGTGAGCTACAACACGGGCTCGCACATCTCATCGATTCTCAGCGGGATTCCTGATCACATCATTCAGGACGTGAAGATATCGAATGTTTATATTCAGCATAAAGGCGGGGGTTCAGCCGACGACGCTAAGATCTTTATGCCGGAAAATATCGAACGCTATCCTGATCCTGGCATGTTCGGCCCGACGACACCTTCGCAAGGGTTCTTCCTTCGCCACGTCGATCGGATCGAGATGAGCCACGTCGAGGTTCAACCCGCGACACCAGACCAACGGCCAAGTTTCTACGTCGAGAGCGTCAACCGTGCCGACTTCATCGCGGTCACCGCACCCACTACGCCGCCCGCTTTTTCACTGAACAAGGTCACCGACCTGCGGATACTGCTAAGCCGCGCTGCCAAAGATACGCAACTGGAGAACGTCGAGAGCAAAATTCTCTAACTTTGACTCCTTCTTGTGGTTGCTGGATGATAGCGCCTGACTTCGCTGTTTTACGGGTTTCATTTCAAGTATTGTGTGAAACGACGGTCCGTGGTCTCATCGGGGCTATACGGAACGAGAAGACTGTGTATTTCGTAACTACCCATCGGAGCCTCGAATGACTTATCAAGTTTCACGCAATGGCCAACTATATGGCCCCTATACTTTTGAGGATTTGCAACGTTACGTTGCCTCGGGCAATGTAACGTTGACCGACCTTGCACGTGCGGAAGGCGCCTCCGATTGGGTGCCTGTGTCGCAGATTCTCGGCACTGCGGCTCCTGCCTCTGCTCCTCCTTACCCGGTGCCTGGCGGTTACGGGCATTCTGCGGCGAATGCTTTCCCGGATCCACCGAACCTGAACTGGGGACTCGAACTTCTGCTGGGCTTCTGCACGTGCGGAATTTTTGTCATTGTGTGGAATCTCGTGATTGCGGCGTGGGCGAACCGGGTGCAGCCGATGAGCAAAGCGCTGATCTTTTATATTGCGGCAACGGTGTTGATCGTGCTCCACTTCGGCGGATCGTGGGGCATTTACGTCTCGTTGCTTCATCATCATCCGTACAGCCCGGCCCACCACAAATCTCTGAAAGATCTCCTTTGGATTGCGAGCTGGATTGTTCGACTGATTGCACGATTTACTCTTCGCGACACGCTGGAGCAGCACTTCAACGGAGCTGAGCCGCTGGGGCTTCGCCTCAATCCTGTTATGACTTTCTTCTTCGGCGGAATTTATTTTCAGTACAAACTGAACGAAATTAATCGGATTAAACAGGGGATTCGGTACGGAGCCTATCCGCGATGAGTGATGGACGCAACCGAACCGGTTGGATGCTGCGCATCTCTGGTCCTCCGGCAGCCATTGCGTTTGCCGTTTCTATCCTGCTTCTCTTTCCGCCAGCGAAGTATGGGTTTTATCCGCAGTGCCCGTTTCGTGAGATCTTTCATCTCCTATGCCCGGGCTGTGGAGCTACCCGGGCGCTGGCAGCGCTTCTTCACGGGCAGCTTTCGGAGGCACTCCGCTTGAACATGTTGACCGTGTTGTTGATGCCGTTTGCTGGAGTCTATGGAGCCGTTTGCTATTACAGAATCGTCGTCCGACAGCCTTTGAGCTGGCCTCAGCTGCCGCCGGCCGGAGTTTATACGACGCTTGCAGTTGTCACGATCTTTGTCGTTATTCGCAATCTACCGCATTCTCTCTTCTGACAAGCGCAAACAGCCCCGGTATTGACCGGGGCCGTTCTCACTTCGCAACAATCTTCGCGGTCCAGGCTTATGCTTCGACGGCGACTGGTTCGGCTGCCGGAGTTGCAGGGCCTCCCTTGAGGTCGGTGCCGCCGGGCTTGCGGATGTCGATACCGCCCTTGAAGAACGCACCATCTTCAATGGAGATGCGCGCAGCGATGACGTCGCCGGTCAGCGAGCCTTCACTGCGAATGTCTACCCGGTCGCTGGCCTGGCAGTTGCCACGAACTTTGCCGAGGACGACGATCTCGCGCGCGACGATGTTGGCAGCGACTTGGCCATTGCGGCCAACGGTGACGCGATTGCCGGGGAGGTTGATGGCACCTTCGACCTTGCCGTCGATGTAAAGCGATTCGGAACCGGTCAACTCTCCTTTGACGATCAGAGATTTGCCGATGGTCGCCTGCTCTCCTGTGGGGACGGCGCCGGCTGCGGCACCACCTCCAACCGTTGCCGGACGCGTGGGGGCAGCTTCAAAGCTAGTCGCAGGCGTCGCCGGACGTACCGGTTCAGGAGTTGAGGGAGTGTTGCTTCCAGTCTGATTCGGTTTCCACATATCTTGTTCCTATCCTTTCGTACTGCCAAATGGTCCCGCCGCGGTCCGCGTACAACGCGCCACCACGACGGCAGCACGTATTCTTTCCAAGATACTACTCTGGGCGAGCATTGAAATTACCTTATATCCACAATCTATTTGCGACTTTTCGTACCTTTCTCAATACCCCGTACATCTTTCCTTCCTATTCGAAAATTCTTCCATAGATTGCACCCTTTATTCCTCCCTCGAATGTGTTACGGCTTGATAAGTTCTCTGCTCAAAAAACTCATCTTATCGATTGGCATGGCTGCAACTGTTTTTTTTCAAAATGCGAGCCCTATCTCTTGAGTTTGACTCCGCGCTAGTTTCGCCCGATTTTGGCTGTTGTTAGCCGCATCTCCACCTTATTTTTCTTAGCGTTGAGCGGTGTTCTTCTCGTCGCTCGCTGTCAGCCGCTACTCCGAATGGGCTATTTGCAATTGTGGCTCAACTCGGAGCGTGTAAGCCGGTGGTTCAGAAACAGATTGGCGCGTGGCCCGAGGAGAACCACCTTATCCGGTCTGCCGACACGCGCAGTGGCAACGCCTGCCAACGCGGCTCACAGTGAAGCCAACGGGAGGAGAAGCGGCAACTAACGACGTTGTGGGTTACGCCTCGATTTTGGACGAGAGCGAAGGCCCGGACGACAACTGATCCGTCACGTCGCATTCTCTGAAAATTTGCGAAATTTTGATTTAGCATCAAGCTCGATTCGCATTACGAAAAGCGCTGCGGGCTTTGAAGCGCTGCGCCGCCGTCTGTAGCGCAGGAGTCCCGAATTTGTTGAATCTGTTCCAAGGGATCAAACCGGTGAAGCGCGCCCAGGCTGTCCGCGATTCATTGGCCGGGGTTGTCTTCGCGGCACAGGACATCCCGCAAGCGCTTGGCTATACGCGAATCGCGGGGATGCCGGTCGAAACCGGACTCTATTCACTCCTGTTACCGCTGCTTGCCTTCGCCACCTTCGGCTCGTCGCGATACCTCGTTGTCGCGGCGGATTCTGCCACAGCCGCCATTCTCAGCAGCGGACTTGGAGAAATGGCTCCGACTGCGAGTGTGCGTTATGTGGCTCTTGCAAGCCTAGTCGCGCTCCTCACCGCTGGATTTCTGCTAGGCGCGCGTTTACTAAAACTCGGCTTTATCGCCGATTTCCTCTCCCGGACGGTACTCGATGGCTTTCTGACCGGGGTTGGCTTTCAGGTGGGAATCGGAGTTCTCGGGCAGATGCTCGACATCCCGGTCGATTCTCATAAAACAGTCGTCCAGTTTTACCAGGTCTGCCGCAATCTTGGCGCAGTGAATCTGCCGACTTTATTCGTAACCGTCGCAGTGCTCGTCACTGTTTTTGTCTTACGGCGTTTCGCACCAAGGGTGCCCGGAGCTCTGCTGGCCGTCGTCGGAGCAACCGCGGCCAGCGCGGTCTTCAACTTTGCAGGACACGGAATCTCCACGATCGGCCCGGTCGCAGGGGGTATGCCGCATTTCGGCCTTCCCGACGTTCATTGGAAAGACATCGTGCCTGTGCTACAAGTAGCCGCTTCGTGCGCAATCATGATTCTCACGCAGAGTGCGGCCACCAGCCGCATCTATGCTGCGCGTCACCATGAGCGGCTTGACTCGAACCAGGATCTCGTCGGCCTGGCGGCAGCGAATGCGGCTGCGGGGGTAAGTGGAACCTTCGTCGTCAACGGGAGCCCTACCCAGACGGCGATGATCGACGGTGCGGGCAGCAGAAGCCAGATTGCACAGGTCACTACTGCGGCGGTCGCCGCGCTTGTTCTGCTTTTTTTTACCAAACCGATTGAGTATCTTCCCCACTGCGTACTCGGCGCCCTGGTGTTTCTGGTCGCCGTCCACATGATCAAACTTCGGACGCTGTACACCATTCGAAAGGAGAGCCCCCAGGAATTCGCTCTGGCTCTGATTACAGCAGCCTTCGTTATTCTTGTCGGGGTTGAAGAGGGCATTGTGCTCGCGATGGTTATGTCGCTGCTGCGCATTGTGCACCACAGTTACCATCCGCGAAGCGGCGTGCTCATCGACGAAAGCGACGATACGTGGAAGTTAGCCGCACCCGTCGCGGGCACCATGACATTGCCGGGCCTCGCCATGTACCGTTTCGGTGCCGCTCTCTACTATGCGAACGCCAGTCGATTTGCAGATGAGATTCGCGCAATCGTTGGGCCTTCGCCAAGTCCGGTCCAGTGGCTGATTGTTGACGCGGAGGCCATTACGAATGTGGATTATAGTGCTGCCCGAATGATTGAAGAGGTTAAAAAAAATCTCGCAGAAGCTGGGGTCTCCTTCGGCTTCGCTCGTCTTCCGTGGAGTACCCGCGGAGACTTTGACCGACACCATCTCACAGAATGTATAGGCTCTTCGTGGATCTTCAATCGCCTTCACGATGCTTTTGAGGCTTTCCTGCCTGCGCGAGGCACTCGGAGATCACCGCTGGTTGACCCGCATCAGGATGAGCTGAAGAACAAGAATCACATCCGGTAAATATCGGCGATTTATGTTGTGGCTGAGCCGGAGATGTACGCCTCGAGGTGGCGAATTGTCATCTCCTGCTCCGAGATGACCCAGTTCACCAAATCGCCGATTGAAACCATTCCGAGGACAACTCCGTTCTCGACGACAGGAAGATGGCGGATTCGGTTGTTCGTGATGATGCGCATGCATTCCCCCACCGAATGCTGACGGGTTACGGCAATAACAGGACTGCTCATGATCTGGGCGACCTGCGTCTCTTTGGACGACCGGCCCTGGAGTATCACCTTGCGGGCGTAGTCGCGCTCAGAGATTATGCCGAGTAGAACGTCTTCCTCGATGACGAGCAGGGCGCCTACTCGCTTTTCGGCCATCAGCTCAATCGCCTGATAGACCGAAGCATCGGGTTTTATGGATGCGATTGTGCCGTTCTTTTGCTTCAAAAGTATGCCGACCGTCGTCGCAAAATCAGTCATCGCGCACCTCGAAAGTCGCAATAGTACCCCTCCGGCGCAAGAACGCGCAATCGAAACCGGTACGCCCACACCTATCCCAGCAGTATCATCAATCTATGCAGACCTTCGACGCCCTGCTCCGAGAAGCCGAGATCGCCCATGGCCACCTCTGTGCAGGTCAGATTCTCGGTGTACGCCTTGCCATGCTGGGTTGCGAACGCCTTGGAATCAGCGAGCCCAAAGGGGCCGACCGGAAGCGCCTGGTCACTTTTATCGAGATCGACCGCTGCGCTACAGATGCGATAGGTGTGGTAACAGGATGCCGCCTGGGCAAGCGTGCCATCAAGTTTCGAGACTGGGGCAAGATGGCGGCGACTTTCGTTGACCTGAGTGCGCCGCTTGCGCCGGAAGGTGAGACACCCGTCTACAAAGGGGTGAGGATCGCTGCGCTGGAATCCTCAAAACAACGGGCGAGAGCGCTTTACCCGGATATCGAGAACAAGAACCAGCAGCAGATGCTCGCCTACCGCGAGATGCCTGACGCAGAGCTCTTCAGCGAGGAATGGGTCGCTGTGCCAATTCATCCGCGCGAGATGCCGGGCTACAAGTCAGGACGCATCAGTTGCGAGATCTGCGGCGAAGGAATTAATTACGACCGGCAGGTTCTGCGCGATGGAAAGATATTTTGTGAAGCCTGCGCTTCGCCGAAGACGCGCTACTACAAGTCTCTTTCTGCAAAGGAGCTTGCCGATGCAAACGGCAAGGCCGGCGAGGGATCTTCCCCGCAACCGGCCTGCGAACATTGCTGACGTTCAACCCGTTCGAACGAGGCGGCTATTACCAGCCTCTGCGATAGCCATAGTTGAAGCGCTCATGGGCGCGGACCCAGGCTTCGTGGCGCCGGGCCTCTTCGATGCGCAGGCGCTCATAATATCCGGCGCGGTTGTGGTAAGGAGCGCGAACTCCAATACCTACGACAACCTCTGCATTTGCTTTCGGGGCAGCCATGGCGACTGCACCTGCAAGAAGACCAACGATTGAGCCCTTCATCAACATTGACTTTATGTTTGAGAATGTCATAACAACCTCCTGCTTACACTTCAGAAAACACCTCTTCGACACGCCGGTTGCGCGCAACTATTTCCGCACACTTGTGTCCTTCGGTCCCTGAACGGTGCAAAACCGGTAGAATGCATCACTTACGGGAAGTACTTGCTTATGCCGCAGCCGGTTACAGTTTTTCTTCGCCAATCGCTGGCGCTCAAAACCGCAATTGCCTCCTGTCTTAAGGAACCCGCGCAGAAGCCTGTTCACAAACTTCGCTCCTCAACTCGCAGGCTCGAAGCGACGCTGGAGCTCCTCAATTTCTCCACGGACCTAGCTGTCCGTCGTAAATCGAGGCCATTGCGTAAAGCGCTCCGCAAGATTCGCCGTGCAGCCGGAAGTGTACGGGATCTCGATGTACACCGCTATCTCCTCAAATCTTTCAAGAAAGGGGCGGACATTGTCCGCCTTGACCACGATCTTGCCAGCCAAAGAGAAAAGGCAGCCAAGGTCCTTGGCGATCACCTCAAAAAAAGTGAGAAGAAAATTGGTGAATTGCTGCACGACCTCGAAACGGCATTGAAACCGACCTTCGGTCTTGAGGTAAATGGCAAGGATCTAGTTCGACTCACAAGAAGTTGGTTTGCGAAGAAAGCATGTGATCTGGATCCGCAGGAAGATGATGAACTCCACTCCATCCGGAAAGCGGGAAAGACCGCTCGCTACATCGCCGAGTCCGGCGTTGAGACTTCAAAAGTTACTGCGGCGCTCGCATCACGGTTCGAACGAGCACAGGAGACTCTTGGCGCCTGGCACGATCATCTGCTACTGCTTGAGGAGGCCCGGGCGGTTCTCCCGGCACAAAGCCCGGCTATCGAGCAGATTCAGCAGAGGGCCGTTACACTCCGCCAGGAGGCTAATTCCGCGGCAAAGCATCTTCTCGTCACAATCTGCTCTATTCCGTACCGATCTGGTGTACACTAACCTCCACATGATGGTCCTCCGCCAATCCGCGTCCTTGCACCTCATGTGCACCCGCTGTTGTTGTTAACCCCTCCTGCGCCGTAGTCCTTCTTTAAAAATTCACAGCAGATTTCGCCCTCACGTCTTTCTCGTGTGCGCTTTCTGCTCTCTCCCAAGGAGACTCCAACAATGTCGACCCCTCAGACCCGTA
>Ga0210397_10000741_pt1 | contig 21512 bp, 37 predicted proteins | sample IncBWH2OmetaG_FD_160126 | JGI IMG/M metagenome (GOLD analysis project Ga0210397, IMG submission 160126) | Forest soil microbial communities from Barre Woods Harvard Forest LTER site, Petersham, Massachusetts, United States - Inc-BW-H-2-O ...
GGTTTCCAGTAAAGAGATTAATGTTTCCGCCTGTTCCCTGCTCTCAAATGAGAGAACGTGATCTAGCCATGTGATATACGTTCCTCTTTCCTTGTGCCGGATCTTGTACGTAGGCATCCAACCTATAGCTGGATTGCTTCGACTCTCCTCGATAACCCAATCGTTCATAACATGTGTCATTTCCACCAGCGGACCATCATCCCTACCCAGACTAAGAGGCCCAGGGTCACGATGAAAACCCGCTGTTCCATGTTCAGTTCTTTCATTAAGTCGCCTCGCGGGCGCGTTGGTTAGTCCATGCATTCATATTCGTACCCGAGGCGACCGTCCGTGTAGCGGACCAGGCGGTAAAGTGCAACCGGAAGAATCCCTAGCTTCGGCGTCTCGTAAGCGTCTTGGACCACGATTCTTAGCCAAGGCCAAGGCGGATCAGGAACTTGCATTTCCTCGTTATTAAGAGGGCCGCCGTTCAGGTGTCGAACGCTCATCGTGTCGCCTCCCGTGCGCGCCCAATCGCGTCATCAACAATGGCATCAACCCAAGCATCCAGTGCCTCCTTTACTGTGTTGCCACCGCCGACAAATCCGATAGCTGAGGCCAGGAATAGACCGTCCTTTCCCTCGGTGATCAGGATACTAAATTCGCGCCGATTCATCGTGTCGCCTCCCGTGCGCGTTGGAGGAGCACATCGACGCCTTGCCAAAATTCTACGCACTTATCTCCGGTGCGCGTTAATCTCGATTCCCTCAGCGCATCGCAGAGTTCGGTGATCAGCTTGCGTAAGCGAGCCTCATGATAGATGTGATCAAGGATCTCGTTTCTCAGCCTCCCGATCTCGGCGTCTTTCGGGTTGCGGAGGTAATCATTGCACCCGCACCCGCACCCCAAGTGATGGAACTGATACTCACTCATAGGTCAGAACAGGAATCGACGAACTCTTGCCACGCTTCGTCTTCGGTTAGGACTCCTTCAACCGCAGCCCTAAATCCTTCACGAAACGCATTCTCGACTGCTTTCTCGCTCATCGTGTGGCCTCCCGTGCGCGTTGAAGTAACTCTCTAAGCTGGATATTAGGTAGCGAGTATCCTTCGTAGCTATGATCCCTGACCCAATCCGCAAGTTCGGTGATAAGCTTGTCTCGTTTCTCTGTTTGCTCTCGCCATGCCAATGCGGTTTCTTTCCACCGCTCGATCTCGGCGTCTTTCTCGTTCGCATCGACGATCATCGAGTGCGCCTGAATGTTCTGTACAGCATCCGCCAGATCGCGTTCCAATTGATGGATCTCGGCGTCTTTCTCAGCCAGCAATTGTGATTCCGCGTCCATATTTAGAAACCCCGGCCTCTTAAAAGAGGCCGGGATAATTACTTACTCGGCCCTGTCCAGATGAACCTGGGCGAGCTCTCTTTCGAGCGCCCTGGTTTCGGCGCGATGGTCTTTAACCAGATCCAGCACCCAGTCGATTACTGGCGGCGGAGTGCCGGCATTAAGAAGAATATCGCGAGTTTGCCATCCTCCGATTGGAGAGGCGGGGTCCACGTATCTGAGATCACTGATCATGTTTTTTTTGGTCCTAATTTAACGACTGCTATTTCAGGTAATGGGGGCTGGCAGTCGCTTCAGCCTCCAGGGGAAGATCTAGGGCCCACCCGGGGGAGATCGTCATGATTCTAACCACTTCTTCTTTCGGGAAGGAAGGGTCGACTTCGCAGATTACTTCGTCATGCGAACTGAAGACGACTGGAATGCCGGCGGCCTCCAGCCGGAGGACCGCGTCACGCAGAACGTCACGGGCGGTGGCCTGGACCACGTTCTCGAAAAGCACCCCGCCCCAGTAGCGCATCCGCCGGGTGGAACCGCGTGTAGTCGCTCCGGTGACCCCGCCCATCTCGCGCCGGAGGTCGTAGTAGCGAAGTTCCCGGCCACTGGGTAATTTGATCCCGAAAGATTCTTTTAAGTTGCAGGCCCGGATTATTCCCTGCTCCAGCTGGTTCCAGACCTTCTTGACCCGGGGGTAACGCTGATGCCAGCGTCTGATGATCTGCTCGGCGTCATCAGGGTGAAGTTTCACCCCCATCATCACTCTGGCAGCTTCAACAAATCGGTCTTTCTGCATACCGAAGCCGATCCCCAGCGTCTGAACCTTTTGGACTTGATAAAGATTCTTCTTATCCCTTTTCAAGGTCCCTGGCTCGCCGTCCCAGACCCCCGCCATCCGGGCATCGGCTTCGTAAAAATTCGTTCCGCTGGCAAGATCCTTGAGCAGCTTCTCGTCTTTGCAAATCCAGGCGATCACACGAGGCTCGATCTGGGCGAAATCGGCCACCACGAAGGTCTTCCCCGGGCCGGCCACAAAGACCGAGCGCAAGTCAACACCGCCATCGGAGTCCTTGTTGAGGTTCTGCATGTTCAAGCCGTCCGTCCCAGAAAGCCTCCCGGTGTTGCCGGCGCCGTGGTATTTGAGGGTGAAGTTCATCCTGCCGTTGGGCATGATTCTCCGCTCGATTTGCTCACAGAGAGCCAGCCGACGGTTGGCTTTCCTGAATTTGCCGGTCCAAAAAATCTGAGGAAACTCCGCACCATATTTCTCGATCCATTTAGAGAATTCCTCGTTCTTCTCGGCCGTGGAGGCGGGGGCCGGTACGCCTTGAGCTTCGCACCAGGCGACCAATTTTGCCCGGGAGAGCGGCGGATCTTCCCAGGGGATTTGTTCCCTCGCCTCGCGCACTCTGAATTGCAGGACTGACTTCACCTGGGCGAGTTTTTCCTGATCGATTGAGATGCCGAGGTGGCCGCGCATCCGCACGATATCGGCAAACTCCCGTTCTTCGGGGAGCCATGAGTCATGCCACTTCATCCAGAGGTCATGGCACCACTTGGCATCGGCCAGGCAGTAAGTTCTGAAATCATTCTGCATTTTCGGGTTGAAACCATGAGGCCAAACTCGATTTTTGGCGCGATTTCTGATTGTCTTGGAAATCTCATGCCCGAATGAATTCTTCACCGCTTCTTCAAGCTTGCGACCGACTCCTACAAATGCCGACAGGTCGGCTGTACAGTCCCACCTGGCTGGAATTATGGATGGGACAAGTCCTCGCCGGGAGGCAGCTTGAAAGACTGCTTGGTCAAAGCCCGCGTTGTGGGAGAGCCAATGCCCCCCGGCAATTGCGGGCCAGGGAGCATCTTGTGGGGGGCCGACATATTCCAGGCCGGGGGAATAAATCCCGACCATGAAAATGTCCGTCAGTGAAGCGTAAACCACCGGGCCCTGGCGCTTGACGGAGAGGTCGTCGCCGTAGTACGTCTCAAAGTCGATTGCGACGACCTGATTCACGCTTTTCTTTCCTTGCCTAGCCGCCGAAGTTCTCGGCCAGGAGCTCAAGGGTTTCGTCCTTGTTCAGCTTGTCCGAGCGGTCCAAGACCGGCACGAAAACGAAGTTGGCCCCCATTTTCATGTTCTTGGTATCAAGGGTCCACCGCTGGGCGGCCAGGGTCTTCTGCTGCTTACGCAACCTTGAGTCGGCCATGATCAACTGGGGCACTATCGCGCGGTAACTGGTGCCCCGGAGGGTCCAGAGTGCCGGCACCACGTACTCGCCTTCGCCTATAATGGTCAGGTCCAGGCCTTCGGCCCAGGAAACCTTGTTTTTCAGCTTGGGGGCGAAAAGAACAATGTGACAGACTGCGTGGGCCACATAGTTACCGTCATCACTCCCGGCAGGAACGAACTCCTTCAGGTTTCCCCCGGCAGAAATGACCTGCTGGGTAGTCAGAAATTCATTCGGGCGCGGCCCCGTAGGGTCGTAACGGAGGTTCTGAACGTACTTTTTCTGAACCCCGTAGAAACTGAGTTCGGCAGGCTTGGGAATCAGGGTTTCCCCGTTATAAAGCAAGTCCCCGGCGTTCTTAGGGAACTTGGCGAAATTCGGGCCGACCCCGTGAATAATCCCGAAGTAAGGGAACTTGACGTCCCCGCCACCGAACTCGCCCTGAATTCCCTGGATCGGGCTGACACTGGGTTCCGAAAAAGGAACCACCTCGTTACTTTCCCCATCCCCCAAATCGACTACACTTACATCACTCATAATATTTTCTTTAACTTTCTTTTTTAACTATTTCTTAAGAGCTATTCCTTGATAGCTTGGAGATAGAATATCTTGCTGGCATTAATCAGTCCAGCTTTTTCTAAAGCATCGGTGATTATTTTTTTGGCCAGGGTGGCTTTCCCTCTGGGGGCCAATTTTCCGATCTCTTTTTCCAGGTCGGCAACCGAAAGCTCGACATTCTGGAGGACGTATTTACCCCAATCGACGCCCTCAAATTCCAGAGAATCCCATTCAGTGGCTAACACTTTACTAGCATTGGTAATCTGCTCCGCGCCAACCACTAACCGGGTGCCGCTTTTCTCGGCAATTTCATAGCCTTCAACGATGTCACCCTCATCAAAAGCCCTTCTTTTGGCTTCGTTATCGACCGCCGCTGAGAAGATCTTGAAGACGTTGGAGAGCTTCTTTAAAGCCCCCAGTTGAGGGGTACTGACCTTAAGCAGGTCGAGATGAGGTAGCTCAACAGGTTTTCCCGTCCACTGGGTAACGAGACTTCCCAGCAGGGCAAGACGAGCAGGGCAATTAAGCCTAACACAAAAACTGCAATTAACGGCATCAGGAGTATAATCTTTTGGGCCAGGAGCCTGAGAAACCTGAACCGCCCGGTCGATGATCCGGTAAATCCGTTTTTCCAAAGCCGGCAGCCGATAGCGCCAGAAGGTGTATTCAGTGTGGGTTCCGGTCTTGGCGGCATAGAAAATTACCTTGATCTTGTTGAGAGTGGGAAAGTTATGAAAAGCTAATAAAACATAGGCCCAGCCCTGGAGATTCTTTTGGGAAACGGTCACCCCCCAGGCCCCGAATTTGGCGTCGATGATTACCGCTTTTTTCGCGTCGGGGTCGAGCCCCAAATGGTCGAGAGTCCCGAAAATTTTCTCGGTTTTTAAGGTTAGCTCGGAGTGGATGACCGGGTACTCTTTTTTGAAAGAATCGATAAACTCAACCACTCGAGCCACTTCGGCCTCGGCCTGAGTGTCACCCCCTAAGACGCTTAAGTCCCGGGTCGAGGTGGCAAGGTGTTTAAGGGTGCCGAATTCCGCCTTCTGGTTGGATTCGGGATTGGGGATAAAGGCCGCACAACCTTTACTGCGAGGGTCGTAATTTTCCAGTTTGCTCGGCCCATACTCGTGATGGGTAATAGCGGAGGTCATTTTTGGTTTTTTTCTTTAAGGTTCCCGGTCATTGCACTGACGAAGCTGGCTCCAGAACTGGTGCCAACATTCGGCTACTGCGCTGGCGATGACCAGGACCGCCAGCGAGGCGAAATAGACGATAACTTTCATTTCATTACTTCCGATAAAACGGATAAATCTCCGTCATTGATGGTTTCGATATCGCGGATTTTACCGCTCAAGTTTTCGTAGACCCTCTCTTCCATGGTGCCGGCGCAAAAGAGAATCCGATTGAGTCCGACCGATTTAGCCCCGACCCGGTCATTTCTCCCAAGAGCCTGGATCAAATGAGTTGAGGATTCGGGAATCGACAAAAGGCCAACCCGTGGAAACCTGCCGTCTTGATCATGAAGAGAAATTCCCTCGCCGCCGGCGGCAATGTTCAAGACCAGAACCTTCGAATCCCCGAAGTTGAAAGCCTCAATGGCTTCGTCACGGGCCTTGAGGCTAGTGGCTCCGGTAATGACGCCAAACAGGCCAGGAACCTCTCCAAGCTCGTCTTTGAGCATGACGGTCGCCGCGTCTATCGAAGCCTGGAAGCAGAAGAACAACGCAACTCTCGCACCCTCCTCTAGGTGTCGCAGAGCCTCCTCGATAAAGATCGGCACCTTGGCCAGCTCCGCTGCCTGACGGGCCCGGAGACGCTTGGTGATTTCTTCCATTGCCGAGTTTTTCTTGGCGGCAAGCTCGGCGATCTCCCGTTCCAGGTCCTCGTAGATCCCGCGCACGGTAGCGGCTTTCTCCGAATCGATCAGGTCGGCCCGGTGGACGCACATGGTGGGACAGATTTCGGCCTTGCGAATCCGCAAACCCACCTTGTCGAGCTCCTGGTACAATTCAAGTTTCTGCCTTTGACTAGAAAAATCCTCGTAACCGCCCCAGGGGCCGATCCCGACCCCGAACGCCTGAGCGTACTTGAAAGCGTAGTAGGGTTTAGCGACCAGCTTCAAGGGATAGCCCAGCCCAAGCAGATCCAGAGGGTTCTGGATCAGCGTCGCTGAGAGTAGGGCCAGCCAATGGCCCTCGGCCGCTGCACTGGCTACCATTTTTGAATTTTGCGATTTCTTGCTTTTGGCTCGGTGGGCCTCGTCAAAGATCAATAAGACCTTTCGATCGGGCCATTCGGCCAACCACTTGAGGCCAGGATTTTTGGGGTTAAAGAGCCGGGGGCTTTTGCCGATCTTGGCCCCCTCCCAGCCGAGGATCGCTACGGGTTTAAGCTCCATCAGGCGACACCACCGGGTCCAATGGCTGATCAGGGTCTTGGGGCAAATCACCGCGAAAGGCACCTGCAACTCTTTGGCCGCTTGAAGGATGGCTGGAGTCTTGCCAACTCCAGTTTCGGAGCGATCGGAGGTAACCCCTCGCTTTTGCAACAACACTTTGTGACGTTCGACCATCCCGACTTGATGAGGATATAGCTGAAAATCACTCATGGAGATTCTGCCCATTGAATTGCTCGTCGACGTTTCCTCACCAGCTCCAACGCATCCCGTTCGGTGGTCTGAGCGCATTCTTCGGCCAGCGCATGGACCTCGTCCAAGCAGCGCAAAGGAAAGCTGAAACGCTCCCATTGGGAAATTTCGCCATTGGGCCAGGTGCGAGCCAGATATTCTCTTCGGAGAAAGAGGTCGACCCGGTGGTCATGAATTTCTGTGTACGCCGTCTTCATTGCTCGTCCTCTTTTTCCAAATGGCAGCAAAACAGAATAGCTCTGCCAAATGCCGCGGCTTCGGGATTGGAATGGCTGTTAGAGGTGTAAGTGAACCCGTCGGTTCCCCAACGCTCACTATGCGGATAGCGTTCATGTTTTTCACACCATGCACCTGAAGGCAGCTGATGCGCTCGGTCGATCCGGATTTTTACGACTTCAATGCTGCCATGCCTGCCTCCACAAATTGCCACGTCAGCCAGTCGCCACATCGGCTTGACCTTAAGCGGGGAAGCGTCCTTGTCCGCCTGCCACGTTCCTGTGTACGCCCTGGCTGCAGCAAGCGCTTCCAGGGGTGGAATGGCTGCTTTACCCTTCCGTTCGATGAAACGGGCTATTTCGGGCCAAGGCGGACAGACGCGAGGGGTATCATGAGTCCGCCATCCGCTCTCCCACCAGAGTTCAAACTCTTTCATTGTTCGTCCCTCACATAATTAAAAAAAAAGCGGGGGGCGTGCTGGAACTCGAAACTCCCGAGCGACCCGTCCGCTTTGGATTTGACCACCACCAGGGGCGCGTAAAAGCCCATCACCTCGAATTCGGCCCGGAGCTCATCGGTCGAGTAGACCTTGCCGTAGGTTCCTTCCAGAATTTCCCGGCCCCAGCCCACGGCGTTTAATTCAGCGGCTCTTTCCCGACGGATAGCTTCGGTTTCGTCCAACACCCTCAGCAAATTAGGCTCATCCTCATTTTGCATATTGTTCTTCTACGGTTAATCCTATCTTATTCTTTAGTCAAGTTTCTTTCGATATAGGAATATAAAATCAAAAGAGCATCCGCCTGATCTAAGGTTGGCTTCAACTGCGGAAACAAATCCAGCGCCTTGCCTCTCATTCTCCGCTTGTGGTCGGGCTTGGATTCCCCGGGGCGGGTTTTCAAGCTCAAGGCTTTTTGCCACTCCTGGGGCCTGACCCGAATCAGCTGATAACCCAAAGCGATCAGCATCCCTTCCAATTGCCCGTACCCCCTTCCAAAGGTAAACATCCGGCTCCCGGGCTGAGGCGAGCCCGTAAAACCCCCGACGTCTTCCAGAATGGCGATTCTAGGGGCCTCCAGGCGGCTGGCGGCCTCTGCATGAACCCCCAGCTGCCAAAAGCGATCCTGGGGGCTCTCAGCGAGTTTCTCGACCATCCAGGTCGGCCCGCCCGGGGGCTCGTAAGTGGTCGAATAGCTGGCGATGGCTCCCTTGGCCCCGGGATCGATGGCGATCAGGAACTTAGGGCGCACTAGGGCATTTCCCCGTTCAGGCTCGGAATCACCAGTTTGAGCTCACGGCCCTTCTCGATTTCCTCCAGCCCGATTTCCATGATCATCCGGACCACCATGGTGTTCGGCATCCCGTTAGCCCGGGAAATTGTTTTAACTTTCTCTGCCATTCGTCCCGAGAAGGGGACAAGGATATTTACGTCTAGGCGCTCAGCGCCTAATTTTTTCTTTGTCATGCCAATACATTAACGGCAATTGTGGTCGAAAGATAAAGAATTATGACATATGAAATTAAGGCGAAACAAAAACACGGATAGGTTTAATCTTCATGACGTGGCCTGGATGAAGAAAAACGATCCTAAGCGAATTGCGTCTGAAGAAAAACTCAGGGAAACCCTGGATAATCTGCAGGATATCGCCTGGCGAATGGCGCACCCGTACAGCTTCCGAATCCCTAGAAAAAGGACACCCGATGAAGATTAAGCAAAAGGGCGAGGCAGCGTGCGGCGGGTTGTTTAAAAAAGGAAAGGGCTCAAACGATATGCAAGCGTTTGAGCCCCAAGAAAATCTGTTCCACGAAACCTCGTGGAACAAACCAAACAAGACACAATTCCGATTCTGAAGAAGCCGACTAAAGGTTTACCAGACCTTCAACACATACACAGTAAAACCAGAAGGAAGTAATATGCAGGACCAGAATATTGTCCCCAATGGAGGGGGTCAAGTAAATATCGATCTCCCTCGTATTTGTGACATTGACTGCTCGATATCCGGCAGCAATGGCGACAATCAGCTTTGGGCCACGGCAAGGCAACTGGCATGTTGTACCGCCGACTTTGAATTGTACCGCCAATGGATGCTCGAGTATAACCGGACAAGGTGTAAACCACCGTGGTCTGAGCGCCGAGTAGCCTATTACATTCACAAAGAGTGGCGCCTGGCGCATGGCGACGAACTAGGCGAAGTTTATCTTCCCCCGGTTGATAACCGGCCGCACGTCAAAGGCTCGAAGGTTTCCTTCAAGCGTTTGGACGAGCTAGCCGGGAATGCGTTAGGGATGTACGCGCGACTCCTGGCGTTCCTTCGCCCTAAACGAAAAGCTATTCCGAGCTCGGAAGCGATTATTGACCGGCTTTATCCAGGCAACCCCTGGATTTGTCGCGCGGCCGGCAGTCAACGGTGGGCCCGCACCGATACCCGGGAATCTTTTCGCGGCGTTGAGAAGGAGATGGAGTGGATCGTGCCTTCGCCAATGTCGAAGATGACAGGATTCGCCTATTCCACGGGCAAATCGGACTCTCCTCGATGCAAGGAAAACGCGGGACCGCGCGTTTATCTCGTAATCGAGTTCGACTTCGGGAAAACCTTTGCCAAGCACCTCGAAGCCTGGGCAGCAAAGGGGATCTCCTCACGCGACGTGCAAGCCTATTTGATCCATCACCTGGCGACTACCGGCGAGCCACGGCGCTGGCCCTTCATGATCGTCGACTCTGGAGGCAAGTCGCTTCATTCGTGGTTCCAGATCTCGAAGAAGTTCTCAGAGCAAAACGCCTTGGATCTGCTGGCCCGGGCGATACCATTGGGCGCTGATAAAGGCGGGGACGAACCCGAACGTTTTTTCCGTTTCCCCGGCGGCACTCGCAAGTCGGAAAATAATCAACCTCAACCCGTCCTGTTCTATGACCAAAAAAGACTCGTTTGAAAGCATGAATCAACCTGATCCTGAACCAAAAAAAGTGAAGAAGCCGGCGGGCCAGAGTCGGATATTTGATACCCGGCCGTTTTACTATGAAACCAATCGCGGGCGGATCGTATTCTTTAACCGAAATAAGCAATTGCTCGAATTGAGCCCGAAGGAATTTGGCAGGTATGTCGGCGTTAATTTCGGTGTCGATATCTCGCGCCACGATGGCAAACCGTCGAACGCTGAGAAGATCATTACGTCGATTCAGGACCACAACGTGATCAATGCCGTGACCTCCCTGGCAGGGCACTTCGGCCCAAAGATCATTCACCATGGAGGCCAAACACTTTTGGTCAAAGACGCGCCAAACCTGATCACGCCAAAGGAGGGAGATTGGCCAACGCTCGCTTTACTGCTTTCCGGTATGCTGGACTCCAAGCAGTACGACCATAACTTGTGGTGGACTCACCAGGCGGTTGACGATCTCTACAACCGACGCTGCACTCTTGGCACTGCCCCAGTGTGGTGCGGGCCTCATTCGGCCGGCAAAAGTCGCTGGCAGGATCTTCTGACGCTGATCCTGGGCGGGCGAATGTCTCGGCCTTATGAGTCCATGACCGGCAAGACTTCCTTTAACGCCCATACTTTTGCGGCAGAGCATTTGATGATCGAAGACGAGCACTCGGCCAGCGATTTGAAGTCGCGGATGACGCTAGGTGCCGCGATCAAGGCAATCATCGCCAATCAGGATAAGCAGTCTCATGCCAAGTATCAGATGCCTTTCATGGTCCCGCCGCTCTTCCAACGATTGACCATCAGCCTCAACGACACTAGCGCAAACGTAGCTCTTTTGCCGCCAAGCGATGTGTCGCTCGATCACAAGATCAGCCTTTATGACGTGGCGTGCGTGCCCATGCCGATGCCGACCGGGACCAGTGAGGAACAGGCGATTTTCCGGGCTACCCTGGTTAGCGAACTGCCGGCGTTTATCTGGGACTTGCTCCATCAGATCAAAATTCCCGAGGAGTGGAGAGACAATCGTTTCGGCGTGAAGGTCTATCGCGCGCCACGGGTTCTTGAACTGATGGATGAGCATGAACCCTACGTGAAGCTGCTGGAGTTGATCGATATTTTCTATTTCGGCAGCGAAAAACACGAATTCGAAACTCTCGTAATGGACTCAGGCGACTTGATGGAAGGCAGCGCCGCCCAAATCGAAGCCGACTTGAGACATCCGAAAAGTTGCGTCAAGGCACAAGCCGACGACCTTTTGCGCGGTCAGTCCTTTACCGGAAGATACCTGCAAAAATTGGTCGAGAAACGCCCCGATAGAGTGTCGTTTCGACGGACCATGGATGCCAAAAATTATACCATCCGTTCCCGCTCCTTGAGCGAACGCTTGCGCCAGCAATGACGCTGCCACACCGTCATCATGACGGTGCCCATGACGGTACTTTCTCCTATGGATGACGGTAAAACTGCCTTTTTTTCTCTTTGCAGGTGAAGGGGGAAGTATAGAGAAGGTTGAAAAAGGCAGGTTTTACCGTCATACGAGGGAAAAGCACCGTCATGATGACGGTGCCCGATGGCGCCCGATTACGGCGACCCGATGGCATTTAATTCCCCTGGCGGGGGCCTTTCTTCGAGGGAAACTTGAATTATCTTGGATTTTTCCGGAGCCTCATTTTCCCCTTCAGCCATTGGTTCGTTTTTCAGGACAAATTTCTCAGGAGGGGAAATCGTCACCATCAGGTCGATAGCTTGGCGTAAATATTCGGAGCGAGTGTTTGCTGGCAGGGCCGACAGTTTGGATTCCAAGTCACGGTTTAAAAGAACCATGGCCATTTTTCTCCCTTCTTTTCTTTTTCTCCCCGCTCCAGCCCGCCGTCCTCCCCAGCCCAGCCCTTTGGGGACTGGGGGCCCGTATTTGGGCAAGCGGGAGAGCGGATTAGCCTCTCTGGCCTTCTCTTTGGCCAGAGCAGCCCTTTCTGCCTTCTCCTGGTTGGAAGGACGCCCTACGGGGCGCCCTGTGCGTCTGTGGGCCATTAGAATCTGTCCCCTGGATCGGGATTTTCGGCCTCGAGTTTGTGCATGCGGTCCCATTCTCCTCGCGCTTCCGGTAAGATGGCCACTAGTAGGGCAATGCCGACGAGCATGAGAAGGAAGGGTTTGAGGCTGAATTTGACCTGGCCATTTTCCCAGAAGCACTCATTGAGTTTTCCGAAAGCGTAGAGTCCGAGCACCAGTGGCCCAAAGGAGAGGGCAAGATCCAGGGCTAGTGTGGTCACGAAAAAGAAAAGGTGATGAATCATTCCTTCACCTCCTTCAAGAATTCGAGGGCCTCTTCCATGGTGATTTCCTCATCCCCCGCGTAGTCAATGGAGGAGATCCAGGCGTTTTTTGAGATGGCGAATTCCGCGCATTTCTGTAGGCATTCGCGCATTGTTTCAGAGATGTTGATTTGCATATTGGTTTTTTTCTTTTAGGCGAATTTGAGTTGTTTGTTGATCTGCCAAGCCCGTGAAGCTTCGGTCCCGCCTTTCTGGGAGCCGTGAAGCAAAAGGGCGAACGATTCTTTCCCGACTGCAGCGTGGTAGTCATCGTGGTCGATTTCCATTCCAAGCACCGCAGCGGCCTCAACTGAGAAAACGACTTTGGCCGTCTTGAACCGATCAGAGATTAAGTGATCGAATTTTCCCCCTTCACTGCAGGTGATCGAGAAATTCGAAGGAATTGACTCAACGCACTCATTTAAAATGTGAATGCTTTTGGTGTAGCTGTAGAAGTTGATTTCAGGAAACACCGCAGCTGCTCGCATCCAAGCGTAAAAATACGTCTTGTTGAAATAGTCCCCACTGACATGCACGCGAATGATGCCAGGGGATTTCAGCGTACGAATTGACTCGACGATCAATTCAAACATTGCTTGTTCTGTCTTCGCCCCTTTGAGCAAATCGAAATTGTGCTGATTATTGGCTTCGAAACCTTTGAAGACAGCTTCAAGACTGGCAGCAAAACAGCGGAATTCCGCGCGCTCGCCATCGATTACAGTATTTGCCTTGGCATCATATTTGGCGAAGCACAAATTTGCTCCAGGGCAGGAATAGCCCGCTTTAAGCGATATGGTGTAGAGTCTCTTTCCGAGCCGTGCTTCAAGCTTTTTAAGCTTGTCGTTCGCGCGGCCGAATTTGAGTAATGATTGCATATTTTCCTTAGGTGTTGCTTGTTCTCTTCAGTTGCAGATTCACTGCAAGAAGACGCGCAAAAGCGCGTTTCGAACTATTGGCAGAATGAATTGAGAGATTCATCGAAAGGGCGAAACGCGCGTCGCTCCTCCTTCCACACCTTGCGAATTTCAGCTTCAGTTACTTCGCTTCCCTCAGCGTACCTGATCGCGTAAACGTTCCCCCGGGAATAAACCTTGGCAACGATTGACCCGTTATCTTGTGTTTTAATCTGAATTACGTTTTTCATTGCTTCCTTTTAGCTTTTTTGTTCAAATGGTCGGTTTGCCCGACACCTAAAGTATAACGGATCAAACTTGAAAAAGTAAAGTTTTTTCAAGATTTGTTTTTGCAGTATTTTAAGGAAGGAGCCTAAGTCGTTGCCAGCGAAGCAGACACAGTTGTCCAGTTCTACGTTAAAGAAGATCGCGGAAGCGTTATTTTTGGCTTATACCGCAGAACAAGCGGCTTATTTAGGGGGAATCTCCCGAAATACTTTGCTCAAAATTCGGGGTACGCCAATTTGGGCGGAAGTCGAAGAAATGGCTTTGGAGATGGAAAAACCATTTCGGCAAAAGATCTATCGAGGCTTACCCGGATGGCAAGGTGCGGCTTGGATGTTAGAGCGAAAATACCCCGGACAGCTTAGTAAACCGGAAATTCAGCTGCAACTCAATTCGACCGCCAACACCACTAACAATACTTTGATCATCACGGCCGAACAGGCCGAAGGCTTGAAAGCCCGTAACAGCGTCTTAAATGATGCGTTAAGCAGGTTAACTCCACCTGCTAACAGACAAGCTAAACTGGTAGAAGAACTTGTTAGCTCTGAACCGGGAGATCCTAATCACAACACGAACGAAACAACGTTGAAAAGTTCTGTTGTTAGGAAGACGCCCCCGGCCTCTGGCGGGGGTACCCCTAGTTGCGCGGGGGAGGATATCGCTCCCAATCTCTCCCCAAATTCCCAAAATTTTGAGAAAAATGAGCCCAAAATTACAGAAAAAAATTCTGTAGAAAATTCTAGAAATTATGGATCTATACCCCCAGAGGGTATTGACAACGATTTTAGCCCGGAAAATCCCTCCTTTTCCCACCCCAAAGGGCCTGGCCCGGGCCGGAAATACGGCCCTTTGGGCGAATTGCTCCCCTCTAAAAGGGAAATTCGGGAGCGCCAGGCTGCCCTGGAGGCGGAATTAAGGGAAAAAAAGAAGATTCTGAAGAAGGCCGCCCCGCCGCTGCCGGGCAAAACCCGCAAGAAAAGGGTGCCCCCCAAGATTGTCTTGAGACCCCGGGTGGTAAAGGCTATGGCTGGGATTTAAGGCGTGAAAAGAACTCTTCCCCCTCCTCATCCCCCGGAAAGAAACGGGGTCAAGGCGACCATCAAGGTCACTGATTTCCAGGTTTTGAACTTCTTTGACCAGTCCGCCCGGGGCCCCGATGGCCGGATTGGCTCCGAGGTCATCCTGATCTATGCTCTGGGCGAGGACGGGGTAGTCCGGGAGTTCGCCAATGGAAAGTGGGTCCCCTTTCCAATCTCTAAAGATGGCTAGACGCGTTCTCGATGACGTCCTCTCTTTTGCCGAGGTGGGGCTGGAGACTCCGCTCTACGACTGGCAGGCCAAGATCTTAGGCGCCATTGACAAGTTTGCTCATTACGACCGGATCAAGATCGCGGTTTCCGCTCCCAATGGCGCTGGCAAGAGCGAGCGAGTGGTCGGGGTGGCCATTCTGCGCTGGCTCAACCGCTTCCCCCGAGGCCGGGTGATCCTCACTTCTGCCGATGCCAAGCAGATCGACTTCCAGATCATGCCGGCCATCCGCAAGCATTCGGCCCGCTTCCCCGCCTGGGAGTTCTTAGGCAGGACCATCCGCACTCACGACAATGGCTTTTTCCTTTCCTTTACCACCGATGAGCCAAGCCGGGCCGAGGGGCACCATAAGAGCGCCCATTCCCCTTTGCTCCTGATCGTTGATGAAGCTAAGAGCGTAGAGCCCGAGATCTTCCAGGCTCTTGACCGCTGCACCTATAATGTCCTTCTTTACATCTCCTCTCCTGGCCTCAAAACTGGGCGGTTCTACGACGCCTTCACCCTTCACCGGGAACAGTTTCTTTTGCTTGAGCAAGTTGGCTTGAAAGATTGCCCTCATATCTCACCGGAACGGATTCGCGACGTCATCGAGACCTACGGTGAACGCGCCCCCTTTGTCAGGAGCACTATTTACGGCGAGTTCATGGCCGAGGATGAGTCGACCCCGATGGCCGTTTCCTACGAAAAACTGATGGCCAATTTCGAGTCCCCGCCCGGAGCCTTGATTTCCCGCCATGACTATAGTGCTTTCTGTGACTTTGCTGCCGGTGGAGACGAGAACGTTCTGGCTATCCGAAGCGGAAATAAACTCCTTGAACTGGTCGCCTGGCGGGAGCGTGATACTACGGCGTCTGTGGGCCGTTTTATTATCGAGTTCCGCAAAAACCATCTTCGTCCTTCCCAGATCTGGGGGGATGCCGGCGGACTCGGGACGCCCATGTGTGACATGCTGGCCGACGCCGGATGGCCCATAAACCGCTTCGATTTCGGAGGCAAGGCCGGGAACCCCGCCATCTATTATAATAAGGGAGCCGAGATCTGGATGCGGCTCTCGCGGGGGGTCGAGAAGGGGGAGCTGGTCCTGCTCAATGATCCGGCCCTGATTTCTCAGTTGACCACCCGGAAAATCTTTTACGATTTAAAAGGCCGGGTTCGGCTGGAATCCAAGGATGACTTGCGAGCCCGTGGGGTTAAGTCCCCCGACCGGGCCGATGCCGTCTGTGGATGTTTTGCCCTCGGGAACCCCTCTTTCGCCAAGTTCGTTAAACAGACCGATGATCCTTTCGAGCAATTGGACCAGTATTACGACGGGCTCCCGGAGGATTTTCGTGGGGTTGGCGGCGGTGGGGACGCTGCCATCCAGAAGAAAATCGGAGGCTGGGCGGGGGAGTGAAACTTTCCCGTATCGAGGAGGTTGACCTGGCCTATGTGGCCTTCTGGGTGGTCCTGATGGGCGGATTTCTTAGCGCTATCCTTTTCACCATGCTGGCGATTGAAAGAAATACCCGGGGTTAAGAGACACTAAGAAGCTTTACATTTTGGCCTGAAGATGATTAGAGCTTGACATCATGGATGACGCGTCATCTTCGTTCACCCCGGCTGAGACTACCCCTCAGATCACTGCTAACCCTATCCAGCCTGTGCCGGAGCAACCTCCTGAGCAGGAGCAGCAGACCGCTAATCCTGACCAGTTGCATCCCACCTCGAGCTCGCGGAATCCCCCGACTGCCGGAGTCAGTCAGTCTGCCGCGCTGGCCGGTAAGTCCACTGGCCCTGGGGCCAGGAGCGAGGGCGCAAGCGCCCCCGAAGCTCAAAGCTTTATTCCCACCGGGGCTTCGACGATTGATGAGTTGATCAAGGCCGCCTACTTCGTGGCCGATGGGATCGACGAGCCTACCCTCGACGTGGTCAGCCCCCATCAGGTCAATGTCCATTACCCGGCCGATGGATCGCTCGCCATTATCCGTATCGAAGCCCGTCCGGGAGCGTGGGGTGGGGTCCAGAACCCGATGACCCCCGAAGCTGCCGCTGACGCTAACCAGAGGTATAACGCCTATAAGGACGCTGCTACCCAAGCTCCGCCGCCTGAAGAACTGGCCCAGCAGGAGTCCCATGACGACGCGACCGCCCGGGAGGATTCTAAACCACAATGAGCGCATACTCCCCCACTGCCGGAATTAATCCCACGGTCCCTGGTGATGATGAATTACCACCTCAGGAACTGACTTGGGATTCCACCATTCTCGATCTGCTTAAAAATTCTTATTCATTTAGTGATGATTTGATCGATCTCTCCAAACCCCCGCGTTTTATCCGCCTTTATGCCGACCGCTGGCAGGTTAACTGGCAGGAGTCCGGGGTCGGGGAGCCGGAAAACCAGACGGTGGTGGACCTCTTTATCACCGTCCGTCCGATTGCTCCGGCCGAGATTACGATTAGGATCGTTTAAGCGCTTGTTTAGAGCAAGCAAGAGGCCATGCCGCTTTCCCTCACCTCGACACTGACCGATATTATTTCGGCCTTTGTCAATCTGGACTCCGGGCACCCGATTGGCAGTGCCCAGGTGGTTCAGTACGCTAAAGGGATCAAGCTCTTCTGGCCCGACACCTCGCGGGTCCTTTTAGACCTTTCAACTATGAGCGTGACGGCAAACGGGGTGCGCCTGATCAGTCCCCCGGCGGTTGATATTCCTGGCGGCTTTAACCCCAACAGTCCGGTCGATTCGAGTGGCACTAGTACAGGAGGAACCTTGACCTTAAAAGACTTCAGCCCCTTTGCCGGCTATCCCCCGGCGGTTAACCCGGCCTCGGCTAACACCGTTAACGCCATCCCTAGCCAGGATTTCTTAAACGGGGTGATCAATTCGATTTTCTTTGCCGGCACCGTCCCGCAGGGGCTCTCCTGGACGACTGGACTGAAAGTGATCTTAAAATGGGCCGGCGTCCCGGCCACTGGCAACGTGATGTGGGGCGCGGCCTTTGAGCCGACCGAAGGAGCCAATGTTTCCAGTGACCATTGGGGGGTTCAGGTGACGGCCACTGGCGCCTCAGCTGGAGCCAATATTGAGACTTCCACTTCCATCTCGGTTCCGGCTGCTAACTTAGGCACTCTGGCCAGTGACCAGTTGTTCAGGCTCCAGATCTCCAGGGTCGGCACCAATGCCGGGGACACCATGGCGGGAATCGCTCACCTTCTGGCCGTGGCCGTGGAGGCTTATTAAAAAACATGACGAGTAGAGTAGATGTCGATTAAAGGCGGAGCCCTCACTTCTCTTTTTAAGAATGGCCCTGGTGGGGTCAGTATTTACCCGCCGATGGCCTGCGCCTGCTGGATCAACATGCCCAACACGGCACCCTCGCCGTTTAATCCCGAATATTTTTTCATGCCGAGCGGCAACAATGCCGGAGCCAGCTTAAATGCTCAGCTCCAGCTCCACTATGTCGGTCAGAACGGGACCCCGACCTCCTGGAGTTTCGGCTGCAATATCTTCAGCAACACCGGCGGGACCTTCGATTACTCCCCTCCGGCCATGGGACTCCCGCCCCTGACGTGGCATCACCTTTTTTTCAGCGTCACCGGTTCCGCCGGCTCGATCACCAATGGACGGATGTACGTCAACGGAGTTTATCAGGCCCCCTCGACTGGAGTGACCGCGACCACCGGCTATCTCCTTTTGGATAACCAAGCCTTTGTCCAGATCGGGACCGGCGACAAAGGAGCCGGAGCCATCGTGGCTTATCCGGCAGTCTGGCGTTCGGTCCCTTCTGACCCTCAGATTGCCTTATTGGCCAAAGGGTTTGATCCCCGGGTGGTCGCTCCGCAGGGCCTGGGGTTTTTCAGCCTCTTGTCCGGGTCTACCGCCGGGGATCAGCCGAGCGCCCCGGAACTGGTCACCCGAAGCCCTCTTCTTATCACCGGCACCCAATTTAATTTCGGAGCCAATCCCCCGATGCGTTTTGCCGCTTAAAATTTTATGGCTACTACCCTTGAAAGAGCTTCATTTGCCAATCAGGCCGGGGGCCGGGTTAACCTGACCCTGGTTTCCACTGCCGGGATCAATGTCGGCGACACCATGACCGTCACCGTCGGTTCCGGCCAGAGCGCCGGCGCGACTTTAACCGGGACGGTCAAGAAATTTATCGGGTCCACCGGGATCAAGCTCGGGGTCACCGTGGTTAGTAAACCTTCCGGCCTTCTTCTTTTACCCAAAGGTTCTCCCATTGCCTGACGACGACTCCAGTAACTACGAGAACGAGCTTTACGCCAAGATCTGCAAGGATCTGGACGACCGGGAGGATTGGGAAGGCCGCCAGATCTTGTGGGGCCGGATGCGTAAACACGGGGTCCGGCGCGCCCGTAAACCCTGGAGCGGGGCCGCCGATATGCATGTCCCCCTGGGGGACACCATCATCGGGAAACTGAAAGCCTACTACATGCAGTGGGTCTTCGGCCCTGAGTTATTAGCCAGTTTTTACTCGATGGAGACTCAAGGGGACAGCTACACCGATTCGGTGGCCCAGTGGTTTGATTACAAAGTCCGGGAATGTTCGAATTTCACGAGAGTCGCGATGTGCGCGGTCGACTCGACCCTGCAAAATGGGGTGGGGTTAGTCAAGACCTACTGGGACGCCACTAAAAAGCGTCTGGCCTTTGCCAATATCCATCCTTATTTCGTGATTGTCCCGCCCTGGACCACCACCTTGCAGGAGGCTGACCGGGTCTGTCACGTCATGCACATGAGTGAGGCCGATTACCGCCGGAGCGGGACCGATTGCGGCTACAACATGGATGACGACTTCATCGATTCGATTAAAGGCGAGGGCAAACCCGACAACCGTTATCGGGAAAGCCAGTATCAGGCCGAGGGGCTTTCTTACACCCGGTTAAAAGACCTGATCATCCTCTGGGAAGTCTATGTGAAGTTGGATGACGGCAATATCGAAGTTCAGACCTTCAGCCCCCTGGCTCCCGATGAACCTGCCCGGGCCACCTTCAAGATGCCCTATGATCATCGCCAGGTCCCGATTGCCGCTCTTCCTTATGAATGGCTGGATGAGATGTTTTATTCCAGTCGCGGGGTGATGGAACTGGTCCAGATGTACGAGGCCAGCGCCACCAAGATGTGGAACGAGAAGCTTGACTACATGTCAATCGCCAACCGCCCGGTGCTTTCCAGTCAGGGAGGAAGCGTGAATGCCCAAAACATTCGCTGGGAACCCGGCGCGGTTTACGACGCTATTTTGCAGTTAGTCCAGCAACCGCCGCCGCCCGTCGATTTTGATGAGGAAGTCAATAATAACAAGTCCCTGGCCGAGCAACGAGTGGGAATTCCTGACTTTGGAATTGGAGATGCCAACACGCAAGATAAGAGCCGTACTGCGACGGAGGTCAATTCCATCTCCACCGTCATGCAGCAGTCTAACGACTTGCGGGCCCGGATTTCCAAAGATTCAATCACCACGGTCTACGAGCAGGCCTGGAGTATTCTCAAGCAGTACGATAAAGATTCCCTCGATTACTTCTGGCGCAAACGCCGGCTTACTCTCCCCGACGCGGCTCTCGACAATAAATATCTCTTAAAACCCAATGGTTCGGTCGACGGCTATTCGAAGGATAAAGAGATCCAGAAACTGATGCAGTTGCGGCAATTGGGGCAGGGCTCTCCCTGGATTGTCACCCCTGAGATTGATCGGAAAATTATTGAGCTGATGGATTCTTCCTGGATCGTCGACCTCTATCAACAGCCTGAGCAGGTGACTGCCGGCCAGCAGGAGGATCAGGCCATCGAAACCACGGTGATGAATGACGGGTTTGTCCCGCAACCGTCCCCGAAAGACGATCACGTTATCCACTGCACCATGATCGAGCAGTTTATTCAGTTCCGGCAACCGGGACCGCCTCAGCCGGGAGCGCCTCCTCCGACTCCCCAGCCGCCGATTGCCCCTGATTTTATGGGTCGCTTGATGGAGCACGGAATGATGCATGTTCAGATGGCGAGGCAAGATGCTCAGTACATGAAGCAGAATTACCAGGCCATTATCCAGTTCCAGCAGAAGTTCCAGGCCACCTTGACCCAGCTGCAGAAGCAGACCCAGATGCAGGCCCAGGCGGCGACCACCATGAATCAGCTGAAAACCCCTCCAGGTCAGGGGACGATGCGCGGAGGGCCTCCGCCAGGCGGCACGCCCCCGATGGTTCCGCAGCCGCCGTCACCCGGCGCTAGCGTCAACGGCGCCCCTAACCCGCAGAACAACGGAGGCCCGCAATGAGCGATGAAGCCGACGAGATCAAGAAGATCCTGACCGATGCCGGGTATCAGGTTGTGGACATCAAAGGCCCGCTAGCACCGCTTGAACCGATAGCCGAGGCGATCAAGGACGCCCCATTCCACTGGCCATGAAAGCGTTTATCAAAGCGATGATCTGGCGGCTGATCTCTATCCCTTTTCAACGCGCCGTCCACTGGACCAGTGACGACGCCAAACAGCTTGAAGTTTTTACCCGGTCGATGGCCGGGCAGAAGCTTCTTGAACTCCTGCGGCAAACCGTCGCCACCAACACGTTCCAAGCCGTTTACCAAGACAAGGTGAGCGCCAACGCGAGGGCGAGGGGCATGCAGGATCTATTGGCCGTAATCCATCGGCTCCGTAGTTTTCCGCCTGATTCGGAGAGCGAATATACGGACGAGGATGTCGAGCCGCTACCGTCGCAGAAGCCTCCGATTGATGGCCGGAGGTTTGGGTTGAGCGGCGGAAATTCCGCCATCAGAAATTAGTCGAAGAATGAGCGAGATAGTCTCCATGTCGAGCGGGCCGCAAGG
>Ga0210397_10000742_pt1 | contig 21507 bp, 17 predicted proteins | sample IncBWH2OmetaG_FD_160126 | JGI IMG/M metagenome (GOLD analysis project Ga0210397, IMG submission 160126) | Forest soil microbial communities from Barre Woods Harvard Forest LTER site, Petersham, Massachusetts, United States - Inc-BW-H-2-O ...
CCGAGTTTTTCTCGAAAGTCACTGCGACGGGACGCACCGAGACTGGCCTCATCGACAAGCTGCGCGAGAAGGAATCAGACCTCGAGACTCAGTATGCATTGGCCACCACGCAGTTTGGATCTGGCTATCCAAAAGTTACGGAACTCAGCAACCAGCTGAAACAGGTGCGCACCGCCATTGAGGCAGAAAAGAACCGCATCCGTGAAAAGATGCGCGACGAATATCTGGCCGCCCTGCAACGAGAGAATTTGCTGGAAAATGCGTTCAACCTGCAAAAGCAGGAAGAGAATAAGCTGAATGAGAGCGCGATCGAATATACAGTCCTCAAGCGCGACGCCGAGGCCAACCGCCAGCTCTACCAGGATCTTCTGCAGCGTCTAAAAGAAGCGGGCGTGAGTGCCGGTCTGCGCTCCAGCAACATCCGGGTCGTTGATATTGCGCGCGTTCCCACTTTCCCGATTTCTCCCAACGTCCAGCGGAGCCTGGTACTCGGTTTTCTGTTCGGTCTTAGTCTGGGAATCGGGCTCGCCTTTGTCGTCGAGACTTTCGACAGCACCATTCGCAGCATCGACGAAGTGCGCACCGTGTCCACGCTGCCCGCATTGGCAACGATTCCATTGCAGTTGGCAACTGATGGCCCGCTTCGGAAACGCGCTTTACCCATCGCCGGCAACGGAGAAAAACCGGCGGTGGTCGGTCTGGTGACCTACGAACGCCCGAAGTCCGAAGCAGCCGAGGCCTATCGAGCACTCCGTACCTCAATCCTGCTCTCGTCTTTCGGTGCGCCCCCCAAGGTGATTCTGGTCACCAGCGCGATGCCTCAGGAGGGCAAAACCACCATCAGCGCGAATTCTGCGCTGGTCCTCGCTCAACGTGGAAGCCGTGTGCTTCTGGTGGACGCCGATCTACGTCGACCCGGAGTCGGAAAAATGTTGGGCCTGGCCCCGCATAAAGGACTTAGTAGCCTCATCACCGGTTCGTGCACATCCGACGAAGCGATCCTCCGCTTCTCCGAAGTCCCGAACCTTTGGGTCTTGCCCGCCGGCCCGATCCCTCCCCAGCCCGCGGAACTCCTGGGCTCGGCCGTCATGCGCGATTTGATCGCTCGCTGGCGCGACGAATTTGACCACATCATTATCGATACACCGCCGTGTCTGTCGGTCACCGATGCCGTGCTGTTATCGCCCGAGGCAGATCGGGTTATTATGGTCGCCCGCTCTGGTCAGACGACAAGGCCCGCTCTGCGGCGCGCTTGCGACCTTCTTATGCAAGTAAATGCGAAAGTCATGGGCATCGTGCTGAACGCGCTGAACCTGAATTCGGTGGAAGGCTATTACTATTACGGCGGGGCTTACACGAACAGCTACTACAATGACGAATCCACGAACGGTAAGCCGTCTGTGACAGCCGACAAAGTTTCTTAACTGCCACGAAAGAATCCTGGGACCCGCGTTGTAAGCCGCGCACTGATTTCTGAATCTGGATGCACATCGAATTACGATCCCGACTCGGGAGATTTCTTGTGGCAGCGGTCTGCTTCGCCGGGATGTGCTTTTATATCCAGGCGGCGCTGCGAGCCTTTCTCGCAGCTCATTTCGCGTCCAGCCTCGAAGCCTCGCGTCTGGAGAAGTCCATCCGACTGGAACCTGGAAATGCCGAGTATTACGATCTTCTCGGTCGAAACCTTGCGCTTTCCGGTCCGAGTCTCGATCCAGCCATCCAAAATTTTCAAACCGCGGTTCGACTGAATCCCTACGAGGCGCGCTACTGGTTAGATCTGGCGGGAGCCTACCAGATTGCGGGGCGAACCCAAGAGCAGGGAGACAGCGTGGAACAGGCTGCGCTGGCCGAGCCCACCTCTCCCCATGTGGCCTGGGAGGCTGCGAATTTCTTCGTCGTACAGGGCGATCCCGATCGGGCGCTGCGTTATTTCCGCGTTGTACTGGCGAATGACCCGGAAGCGGTCAACTCCGCTCTCCAGCTTTGCTGGCGCGCCACTGGAAACGTCGAAAAAATTGTGGCGCAGGCGCTACCCCCAATCCCCGAAGTCTACCTTTCGTTTCTTCGTCTGCTCATCACCCAGCAAGAGACTGTTGGCGCCGAGACAGTCTGGGCGAACCTTGTGGGCCTGAACAAGCCATTTTCTGGCAGGCTCGCCCTGCCCTATTTTCGTCTCCTCCTCACCAAGCAGGAACCGGCCGCCGCCAAAACGGCATGGGAGCAGTTGTCCCGCATCGACCCGTCGATCAAAGCCTACTTGCCCACGCGCGAAAATCTGGTTATTAACGGCGGATTTGAACAGAACATGCTGAATGGGGGCTTCGACTGGTGGTACAACACCTATCCTCAAGCTGCCCTCGCGATCGACACCACTGAGTTCCGCAGCGGATCGCGATCCCTGTCGGTAACTTTCGACGGTCACAGCGTCCCTGGAGCACCGATTCTTCAGTATGTCCCCGTGAAACCGAATACAACCTACGAGTTCAGCGCCGAATCGCGTTCTGAGGATATCGACACGGCTAGCGGTCCGCGCTTCGCGGTCGTGGACGCTTACACGAACCAGTCCTACGTCCTGACCGACGACACCCTCGGAACGACTCCATGGCGTCCGCAACGGGCGCGCTTCCGTACCGGCCCCGATACCAATCTCGTGTTACTGGAAATTGTGCGCGATCCTGCCAAGCCGCTCATTCGTGGCAAGTTTTGGGTCGACGACGTCACTCTGACCGAAAGCGCCACTCAAGGATCCTGAAGTGCAACTTTCATCATTTGTGATTGTCGACACAACGGCCGAAGCCCCGCAGACGGTGCTTCCCCAGAAGGGCGCACAGCGCATCTTTCAGAATGTTCTGGTCGTCGGCCTTTTTGTACTGCTCGCCTTCGGAATCTTGGCATTTGGCGCGGTCGACGAGTGGTCCACCTTCACTTTCGAAGCCGGCGCTGCCATCCTGTTCCTCGTCTGGGTGGCGGAACAAGTCGTCTCGGGTCAGGTAACCCTGTCCAAAAATCCACTGTATGTGCCCGCAGCGTTGTTCTTCACGCTGATCCTCGCGCAGATTCTCTTGCGGACCACCGCCTACAGTTACATCACGCGCTACGAAGCTACGCGTTATCTGTCCTACGGGATCGTAATGCTGGTCGCAGCCGAATGCGTACGGGGGGAAGAGTTGCGCAAGAAAGTCGGCATGGGAGTGCTCGCTTTCGGCACGTTCTACGCGTTTTTTGCTTTAGCTCAAGAGCTGGCTCCGAACGGAAAAATCTTCTGGCTCTATACGCCTCGATACCATGGCTCGATTTACGGAAGCTATGTCAACCACAACCACTATGCGGGACTCATGGAGATGCTGATACCCGTACCACTCTGCTTAAGCATGGGCCATCTTTTCAAGGGGGGAAAGCGGGCGATGATTGCTTTTGCTGTGGTACTGATGGCCAGTACAGTCTTCCTCGCCAAGTCTCGCGGTGGGATGATAGCCTTTCTCCTCCAGCTTGCGATGTTGGCTGCCCTCACGTTGTGGCAGAAAAGGGATCGCCGTATCGCGATTGGGCTGCTCACAGTATGCGTATCGGTTCTGTCTTTTCTGTTTTTCATAGGACGGGGTCAGGTTCTCGGTCGGCTTGGAGATCTGGATCCGGGAATTCGGTTTAAAATGACCACCGATTGCCTCCGGATGTTTTTGCACCATCCGATCGCAGGTTCGGGCCTGGGGACATTTCCCACGGTTTACCCGCGTGATCGCACATTCTTCACGACGTTATTTATTAACCAAGCCCATAATGATTACGCACAGCTGCTCGTGGAAACAGGCTTGCTCGGCTTTTTGCTGATGCTTTGGTTCTTGGTTCGCCTGTACCAGCGTGCAACTCCAACTTCTCGACGTTGGGAGTTCAAATGGGAAGCAGCACTATCTCTTGCCGCTCTGCTAGGATGTACCGGAATCTTGTTTCATAGTTTCGTGGACTTCAACCTTCACATACCTGCAAATGCCGCACTTTTTTATGCGCTCGCCGGACTGGCAGCTTCTGAGCATTCGCCGAGTTCCTCGCGGTCGCATCGCAAAGCGGTCAAGGCGGAAGCCGTTGGGTCACTGCCGTAGAGTGAACGAGGAGAATCCTGTTAAAACTGCTTTGAATGTTGAAACTTTTGTGTAGATAGAAAAAGGCTAACGTGGCTTCATCGCCTGGACTCTTACTGTAGTGGCAGGACCGGCTATTCTCGGGAGGAGAAATGTTGCGGAAACATCTATCCATCGCAGTCCTTGCTTCAATCTGCACCTTTATCGGACACGCGAAAGCGCAGAAGAATGAGCTCGCCGGAATCCTTGGTCGAACCTTCATCAGCGATCAAGTCATACCGACGAGTACCTCTCCGGATAACCTCCTCCGTTTCGGCAACGGTCTGACAGCCGAAGGGAACATCTCCCGCCGCATCATGGGCGGGCAATTCCTGGCCCTGTCGCTCGAGGTTCCAGTACTATGGAACATCGACGAGGACGTACACTCTCACTCCAATCCCGTCGCACCTGGCTTTTCGTCCCTCTTCGTCACTCCCGCGGCGCGCCTCAATATCTTCTCGAACACGGCTGTGTCCCCTTGGGTTAGCGTTGGCGGCGGATTTGGACATTTCAACGGGAGCGCTACCCTAGCTTCCAAGACCTCGAGCACCAACGGCGTCTTTCAGATCGGCGGCGGACTCGACGTCGCCGTATTCCGCCATTTCAGCATACGCGGCGAACTTCGTGATTTTTGGTCAGGCACGCCCAGCCTGAATCTCAGCACCAACCAGAGCCGGCAACACAACCTGTTCGTGGGTGGCGGACTTGTCTGGCACTTCGGGAAGTAAGGACTTTCAGCTCACTCAACCGGAATAGGTTCCACGACTTTAGGCAGACGGCAACCGTCGCATTGCCTGGCCACGGGTTGCAAAGCCTCTACTCGCCACCCGGACGGCTCTTGCCGTGATCGAGGCCTCGGAAACCGACCTACATTCTAAGCCCGGCGGTGCGGTCGACTCGCCCCCTGCGAACATGCGATCATCGGGCGCCTGGTTGATTCGAACCCCGCTTTTCCCCCGACGCAGAAAAGCCGCAGCTTCCGCTGCGGCTTCATTGAATCGCTAAAATGTTGTGCGTCTGCTAGTTCACCGGGCTGGCCGGGTCATCGCTCTTGATCAGAACCCACGCCGTCACGCCACCGATGATGGCGGCACCTACCCCGATCGCCACCGGAGAATCCAGAACGCCGCCTGTCGCGCCCGGCACCGATCCGGCACCCTCACGCTTCCTACCCTTCTTGTCTCTCGGTTGGCCTTCGTCGCGCGTCGTTTCTTGGCCTTGCGCCAGAGTCATCGTGCCTTTGTCGTCGCTAATGGTCAGATCGCCTTTTCGCGCCGCGATCCGAACTGTGCCATCCGTGTCGCGCACTTCGAACTCGGTCCAAGCTCCCGATGCCGGCAATACCGTAACTGTGCCCGCGTGAGTGGCCATCAGCTTCGATGTGGAGATGGTTACGCCGCCGTGCTCGAGCTTTACGCCCGTACCCTGGTACTGAACGATCGAATCATTCAGCACGAGGACCGTCGACCCTGTCGCGTTGATGTTGGCGACGGAATCCTTCGTGGTCTGCACCATGTCACCCGAAAAAATCGCGGATGCTCTGGTAATGCTGCTGCCATTCAGCATGGCGCTACCGTGGCTGTACAACATGGCGGCCGGCTGATCCGCCGCAAACATCGCAACCGGAAAGATCACGGCCATCAAGCAGCTCACGATTTTCAGCAGAGCCCTTTTCATGCGAACAGTTCCACCTTCTTCGGGTAGTCTTGCGAGATGTTAGTCCGAAAGTCGTTCTGCGTCAATCAGTTCTTCCTCCTCCCCCGACGTTACTGTCGGGCTCCAACGCGCCGAGTGCATTCAGCCAACCTGTGTCCCTTCCAGCTTGGGTTCGATTTCCACAGGACAGCGTCGAAATTCGCCCCAGCCAATCTCGCCGGTGCCCGCAATGGACCGATCTCTTTGTGAGACGCCAGCTGGGCCGCCCGCCGTCCCCGCTACTGACCTGGCCCCCGGGTGAATCCGGACAAAGACTCTCGTGCAATTTTCACCCGATTTCCTCACCGCCGGAAACGCATAAAATTGCCCCGCAACGAATCCTGGGCCAGAAGCACCATCGACACAAGGAGTGCCGTATGCGTACTGTCAGGGTAACGATCGCCAGCACCGTCTTTCTGTTTGTTTTTGCCAGCCATCTCCTCGCAGCCACCGTTCAGGTTGGGACGTGCCGAAACAGCGTGCCCAGTTTCGCGACGATTCAAGCCGCCGTGAACGCATCTTCGGCTGGCGGCACCGTCCTCGTTTGCCCGGGCTCCTATCCCGAACAAGTCGCCATCGACAAGGCGCTCAACGTCATCGGGGCGCTGAGCGGAACCGAGAAGGCGGCCGTCATCGTTGCTCCCGCAGGCGGCATTGTTCAAAACACAACCAGCCTTTCTTCGGGCAATCCGATCGCCGCCCAGATCCTAGTGACCAACGCCACGGGCGTCAACATCAGCAACCTCACCGTAGATGGCGCCAATAGCCAGATTTCCGTCGGCGGATGCAGTCCGGTCAATCTGGTAGGCGTGCTCTATCAAAATGCTTCAGGCACCCTGAATCATCTGGCAGTGATCAATCAGGCGCTAACGGGCGTGAGCATTGGTTGTCAGTCGGGTCTTGGGATCTTCGTGCAAAGCGGAAACAGCGGCACGTCGAACGTCAGCATCGTCAACAATTACGTCGAGAACTATCAGAAGAATGGGATCACCGCGAATGAAGCCGGAACCACGGTGACGATTACCGCGAACAACGTGGTCGGCCAAGGGCCCACAACGGGTGCCGCCGAGAACTCGATTCAGGTTGGTTTCGGAGCCACGGGAACGGTGCACGGAAACGTCGCCATGGACGACGTCTTCTCGCCCGACACGATTTCCAGTCCGGGAAACGCCGCCTCGGGCATCCTGGTTTTCGCCTCAACCGGCGTGACCGTCACGAACAATACAGTCGGCAACACGCAATTCGGGATCGCCTTCGTCTCCGACGCGACCGCTGGCCCCGCCGACAACGGAACCATCCAGGGAAATCGAATCAGCGCGACCCGCGTTTTCGACGGTGTCGAACTCTGCGGCAACGGCAACACGGTTATCGGAAACACGATCAGCGGCAGCGACGAGTCCGGCGTCCACATCGACAGCACCTGCGGAGCCGTGGCCAGCAATACCGTGAGCAAGAACACCATCAACGATGCGTGCGCAGGGATTCTGGTAGGAACGGCGGCTGGTTCGAATACGATCGGTACCAACAACTTCTACAACACACGGAATACAACTCTCACGGCGGACACCTGCTCGCCACCGTTGACGGCGGCTGCTCCATTGATGGCCGGGCGTGTGGCTGCCGCGTCGGCAGCGACGAATCACGCTCGCCCCAGTCCAGCGCGGCCTTGAATCGCGGAGTGGTGTATAGGAAGTACCTTCAGTCCCGCGGACCGCTCGACCGCGCTGATGTCGCAACTAATGCCGATGGAGGGACCAACGTCCCTCGCCCGTCCGATCTTACGTTGGCCGGCTCACGTCCGCAGGAACGGCCGGCTGCACTGGAGTCACGCCGAGATCTCTCCCCAGCATTGCCGCCACCGCCCGCTCCGCTCCGCGTCCATCAATCAGCACTCGCCCGCGCGCCGACATCTTCTCCAGGGCTTCGTGCGAAGAGGCCAAGCCGCGAAGTCTGTTCCTGATGTCCTCGCCGCTGGGAGAACCTGCTGGCCCCATGCTCAATGCAGCCCCGGCATCGACCAGCGCACTCGCGATCGATTCCTGATTGTCGGCGAGCACGATAAGCAGAGCAGGAAGCCCCATGAAAGCCATCTCCCAGGCTGCCGTTCCAGCCGCTGAGATCGCCACATCGGCCCACGCCATCAACTCAGCCATGTCGCCCGCATTGTGAACGAGACGAAGGCCCTGCCTGCTACCGCCCATCGCGTCACGCAATTGATCAAGATGTGGATTGCTGCCGCCCACCACGATCTGCGCCTCGAACTCCGGGGCTGCCATCAGCCCTTCGATCACTCGCAGCGTGACGTTGTCGGGATCACTTCCCCCCAACGTCACCAGCACCCTCCGCGCCAGTGCGTGAATCTCGCGTTTCCGCCCTCTCCACGCAGCAAACTCTCGCCGCAGCAAAACGTACTCCGGTCCGAGCAGCAATCTCGTGGATGGCCCACGATCGGGATACGGCCTCTGCCTCGCTTGAGGATTCTGATTGAGGACAATCTCCACGACGTAGCGTTCCGCACGGCCGTCATCATCCACGACGAGTAGCTTCAGTCCCGCCCTGTGCAGGCAAGCCTGGTAGTCCGCGCCGAAAACGTATCCGTCGACGACAACCCACTGCGCCGCTTGCTGGCGCGCCAACGTGATGATGCGATCGGAATCGCCGGGACTGCCTGGTGTCTGCTGTACATGCACGAACTCCATCTTCTCGCCGACGATCCGGCGCGCAACCGCCTCCGTCGACTGCGCCATCACGAAGACCGCATCCCCGCCGGCGTCCTGCCAGGCTTGTGCCAGCGCCACGCAACGCATGGCATGCCCGGTCCCGATGCGGACGCTCGCATCGCAGCGGATCAACAGCTTTCTAGAGGACTTCATCGCTTGGGCACTACTCTTTTACCGGGCTCGAAGGAAGGATTAACTCCCTAGCTGGCTCTAAAAAACTCGCGATTCGTATCAGGGCATCGCTTCAGCGATGCCGTAACGCGCACAATACCAGCGCCCCTGGAGGGCTGAGATTCACACTCAGCCCTTCAGACGCCTTGATTCCTACATCAACGAGAATGATGAAGGACCACTTTCCTCACCGCTGCAATCACGTCCTCTACATCCTGCTCGCTCATCCCATGAAACATGGGCAAACTGATGAGTTTCTCGTAAGCGGCTTCCGCAATCGGATATTCGCCGCCTTTGTATCCGAACCGTTCGCGGTACAAGGAATGCAAATGAACGGGGATGTAATGCACATTCACTCCGATGTTCTCCGCCCGCAGAGCCCGGAAGACTTGCTTGCGGCCCGCACCGAGAGTCTTCTGATCGATCCGGATGGGATAGAGATGCCACGCCGACCTTACGCCCTCGCGCTCTCCCGGAATCGCAATTCCTGGAAGCTCCCGAAAGGCAACGCTGTACCGAGCGGCAATCTCGCGGCGTCGCGCGAGATTCGCATCCAGCTTCTTCAGCTGCGAAATTCCCAGGGCACACGCGATATCGCTTAGCCGATAGTTGAAGCCGAGGAACTCCACATCGTAAAACCACACGCCCGACGCGTTCCTCTCGCGTGCATCGCTCGTGATGCCATGGTTCCGGAATTTCCGCAGCGATTCCGCAAAATCCGCCCGATCAGTCGCCACCATCCCGCCCTCGCCTGTCGCCAAATGCTTTACCGGATGGAAGCTAAACACGGTCATGTGCGCGATGCTGCCCGTTTGGCGTCCGTGATATTCCGCACCCAGCGCGTGGCAAGCGTCCTCGATTACGGTGAGGCCATCCTTCTCGGCGAGCGCCATGATGGCGTCCATCTCTGCCGGATGTCCGGCATACGCCACGGGCAGAATGGCCCGGGTCTTCGAACTAATGCGTTCGGCCACGCGGTCGGGATCTATGTTCAAGGTATCGGGGCAAACATCCGCAAATACCGGCGTCGCGCCCTGATAGAGCACACAATTGGCGGTCGCCACAAATGTAAGAGGTGAGGTAATCGCCTCGTCGCCCGGCCTCAGCCCCGCCGCGAACGCTGCCCCATGCAACGCCGCCGTTCCCGAACTGAACGACACCGCGTGCTTCGCGCCCACCCACGCGGCGCACTTTTCCTCGAATTCCTCAACCTTGGGGCCCGTCGTGAGCCACTCAGAGCCCAGAACATCCACCACCGCCCGGATGTCGTCTTCATCAATCGACTGGTGCGCATAGGGCAGCAGCGTCTCGCGGACGGGCTTGCCCCCATCGATCGCTAATGTTGGCGAGCTTGTCGGGGTCGCACGCATGGTGCGTCTAGGCAGGAACAGTCGACTTGTCAGGATCGAAGTCGGCGATCAACTCTCGCAGATCCTCTTCGCTCAGCCAACGCGAGTTGGTGTCGCTGGCATAGCGGAAGCCGTCAGTCAGCGCACTTCCCTCCATCCAGCCCTTTCCGTTCGCCGCATAAGATGGCTGGATCACATACATATCGCCAACCTCGACGGTGTGGCGCGCCTCATCTTCCGAGACCAGCGCCTCGTGCAGCTTTTCTCCCGGCCGGATGCCGACCGTCTCAATCTCGCAGCCCTGCGCGATTGAATTCGCCAGGTCGAGCATGCGCATGCTGGGAATCTTCGGCACGAAAATCTCGCCGCCCTTCATCTGCTCCACACAGCGGATCACGAACTTCACGCCTTTCTCGAGGGTGATCCAGAAACGGGTCATGCGCGGATCCGTGACCGTGATCTTTCCCCGCTTGCGCTGCTCGAGAAACATCTGCAGGACTCCGCCGCGGCTGCCGAGCACGTTGCCGTAGCGCGCGCAACTGAAGCGGGCGTCCGCGTTCCCCGCATCGCCATTGGCCTGCACGATCATCTTCTCCGCACACAGCTTCGTCGCACCATATACATTCGCGGGATTTACCGCCTTGTCTGTGCTCAGCGCCAGCACTCGCCCGACACCCTGTTTCATGGCCGCCTCGATCACGTTGCGGGTGCCCATGATGTTGGTCTGGATCGCTTCGAAGGGATTGTGCTCGCAAGCCGGAACCTGCTTCAGCGCTGCTGCGTGCACGACGACCGTCGCCCCGGCGAAGGCGCGCTCCAGGCGGCCCGCGTCGCGAACGTCGCCGATGAAATAGCGCAGACTGGAATGATTGAGTCCGCTCGCCCGCATCTCATGCTGCTTCAATTCGTCGCGGCTGAAGACCACCAACTGTTTGGGTCGATATTCGCCGAGCATGATCTCGACGAACTTCTGCCCAAAAGACCCCGTTCCTCCGGTTATAACCACAACCTGTTCGGACCAATTCATCAAAACCTCAGTGAAACCGACTCGTCAGATTCTTTGGTTCCGCATGTGACCCGCGCAAGCGTGAACGTCCGCCGAGTCGTGTAGCGCCGCCATCCCGGCGGCTGTCGTGGCGGGCATCCTGCCCGCCACACTCCAGAGGCCCCAAGTCCCGTCCCATTGTTAAGTATAGCGAAGGCCCTCACCCTGCCGCCCAGCCCCCGATCAGCCTCAAGTCCCACTCCAGCAGCCCGGGAGCACGCGCATCCCTCAGGTATTCCCTTCACGTTTTTTCAATCGACAAATCGCCGACAAAGACTCGACAATCGTCTGCATGTTCTACCGCTCCGACAATCGCTCCCCCGACCAACTCCGGCCCGTGACGATCCTGCCTGATTTCATCAAGACCGCCGAAGGTTCTGCGCTCATTGAAGTAGGCAATACGCGCGTTATTTGCACGGCGTCCGTAGAAGAAACCGTCCCTGCTTTTCTGCGCAACAGCGGCAAAGGATGGGTCTCAAGCGAATACGGCATGCTGCCCCGCGCCACCCTGACCCGTACACCACGCGAAGTCAGCAAGGGCCGCGCCAGCGGCCGCACGCACGAAATCCAGCGCCTGATCGGCCGCTCGCTGCGCGCCGTCACCGATCTCGCCAGCCTCGGCGAACGCACCATCTGGATCGATTGCGACGTCATTCAGGCCGACGGCGGCACACGCACCGCCTCCATCACCGGCGCTTTCGTCGCTCTCGGACTGGCCCTGGAAAAATTGGTCGAAGCCGGGACCCTGACCTCGGTGCCCTTGCGCGACTTCGTCGCCGCCATCAGCGTCGGCATTGTCGACGGCGAACCTCTGCTCGACCTCTGCTACGAGGAAGACTCGCGCGCCGACGTCGACATGAACTTCGTCATGACCGCCGGCCGCAAGATGGTCGAGGTGCAGGCCACCGCCGAGCACAAAGTCTTCGACGACCGCCAGTTCAACGAAATGCTCACGCTTGCGCGCAAAGGCGTCGACGCCCTCATTGCCAAGCAGCAGGCAGTCCTGAGCACGCTTACGCTGCGGCAGTAGGAACGAGCGTGTCTCCACCGGTGTCTTTTACGAAAAGATGAAGAGTCCTTTGCTTCTGGCATCGACTGCTGTCGGGATGGTCGTGCTCGTTGCTGCTTCGGGTATCGTGTTCGCCCGGTGCGAGAATCGAACGGCACTCAATCGGGCTTACGCCCTGATGGACGACGCAGACCGTTTCCAGATGAATAGAAGCACGCTTGATGACGCGTTGTCGTTTGTAAAAAAGCATCACGGGGAGGCGCGATCAAGTAAGCCAACGGGCGGCTGCGCACCGACCGATTGCATGGCGGAAGCAGAGATCATTCCCCTGTTTTACTCAAGACACACGTGGCTCATACCAGTCGTGAAGCAGGTCGGGGTCCATGTGTTTAACTGCAATGTTACCGTTTGGATCAAGGATGGAAAACTGGTCGCCGTTGAGAAGATATTTTTCGTTCCCAAGGCAGTTGGCGCGGACGTCTATGTCGCAACCGTCGTCAGCGATCCTGATGAACGCATTAGCCGGAATCCGTCATACAAGCTTCACCCAGCTTTCATCACAAACTATCGAGAGGGCCGTGGCACCCCGGAATTTACTTACTGGAGCAACGCGAGCAGTGCCGAACGGACGGTTCCCTCAACTCGCATGAATCTCGATTGCGTCGCTACGTTAGCGGGATGCAAATCCGTCGCTCAGATCCTCCCAGCCGCATGGGGCCAGCACCAGGCTGACGCATCGAGAATCGAAAGTTTGGAAAAATAAGGTCGTAATTGAGCGGGGTTCGCACGCTTCAGGAGCTCCGTAACACTGCACTGCACTGCTCGCGCCTTCATCCGCCTTATAATCAGCGCCATGTCTTCCCCTGCGGCGCTGACGGAAACCCCGCGAATGGACCGCGAGGACCCGTATCTGCGCGTTCTTTGCGTAAACATCTTCGTGCGCGATCAGGATCGAAGCCTTCGCTTCTATGTCGATCAACTTGGATTCCGGCTGGTCGTGGACGAGAGCTATGAATCCGGCGGGCGCTGGCTTGCGGTCGCGCCTCCCGATGGCAATACTGTCCTCGCCCTGATCGCCCCGCCGCGCAAGTCCGAAGACTTCAAACTGATTGGCCGCTCGCGACACACCGTCCTGGCTACCGAAAACATCATGGCCAAATTCGAAGAGTGGAAAAAACGTGGCGTCCGCTTTCATCATCCGCCCCAGGCCACCTTATGGGGTGGAATCTTCACTCGTTTCGACGATCCGGATGGCAACTCTTTCTCACTCGTGGCGCATGACAACTTCGTGCGCCAAATCGAAGCCGAACGCCGCGCCGCCGCGGAAAAACTCGAGGCCGAGCGCCGAGCGGCCCAGGAACTCGAAATCGCCAAGCAGGTACAGGCCCGGCTTTTCCCGCAAATGCTGCCTGAACTGAAAACCCTTGAGTACGCGGGAGCCTGTATCCAGGCCCGCGCCGTGGGCGGCGACTACTACGACTTTCTCGATCTCGGTCATGGAACCCTTGGGCTCGTCATCGCCGACACTTCTGGAAAAGGGATCGCGGCCGCCCTGTTGATGGCGAACCTGCAAGCCAACTTGCGCAGCCAAAGCGCCATTGCGCTCGATCAGCCCCAACGCTTCCTGCAGTCCGTCAACCAGCTTTTCTGCAAGAACACCGTCGACAGCGCTTACGCCACGCTGTTCTTTGGGCAATATGACGATCGCACCCGACGCTTGCGCTTCGCCAACTGCGGCCACTATTCCGGTGTTCTGTTTCGCGCAGGAAATACCCTCGAGCGGCTCGATTCCACCGGCACCGTGCTGGGGCTATTTTGCGACTGGGACTGCTCGATCGAGGAACGGCAATTTTCCCCCGGAGATCTCTTCGCTCTCTTCACCGATGGTGTAACGGAAGCCTTCGATCCCTCGGGCGAAGAATATGGAGAGGCCCGGCTGATCGAAGCTCTGCGCCGAGGGCGCGATCTGTCTTCGCAGTCTTTACTCGCTGAGATCGTTCAGGACGTTCAGCGTTTCAGTGGCCCCGAGCAGTACGACGACATCACTCTGATGATTGCTAAGTGCAAATAGGGGATGCAATTAGGGCAGTTCCGCTGCTCCAGTTCTGGTTGCCATTGTTTACGCGTCACACCCATCGCCCCACCCCCCGTATTACAATGAAAAGCCGCCCAAAACTGCTTCCCGGGCGGAGTGTATCCGTCCCAATCCCGCACTCATTTTTGGAGGATAGAACAATGAAGCTCACCCCCGGAAAACTGGCCGGTCTTAAAAAAGTCTCCAACGACCGCGGCGTCATCGCCGCCGCCGCCATGGATCAGCGCGGCTCTCTGCAGAAATCGCTCGCCAAGGAAAAGGGCGCCGAAGTCACAGACGCCATGATGGAAGAATTCAAGTCCCTGGTCACCGAAGTCCTTACTCCGCACGCCAGCGCCATCCTGCTCGATCCCGAGTGGGGCCTACCCGCCTCGAAGCGCCGCGCGAAAAACGCTGGCCTGCTGCTTGCCTATGAGAAGACTGGCTATGACAAGACCGGCCCCGGCCGCCTGCCCGATCTGCTTGATCTGTGGTCCGCACGCCGCCTGAAAGAAGCCGGCGCCGATTGCGTGAAGATCCTGCTCTACTACACGCCCTTCGACCCGAAGAAGATCAACGACCACAAGCATGCCTGGGTCGAGCGCATCGGCGATGAGTGCCGCGCCAACGACATCCCGTTCTTCCTCGAGTTCGTCGGCTACGAAGAAGGCGCTGACGAGAAGGGCCTCGAGTACGCGAAGAAGAAACCACAGATCGTCGCCGAAAGCATGCGCGAATTCAGCAAAGACCGCTACGGCGTCGACGTCCTCAAGGTCGAAGTGCCCGTCAACATGAAGTTCGTCGAGGGCACGAAGTGTTTCGCCGGCACGAAGGCCTACAACAAGAAAGAAGCCATCGACCTGTTCCACAAGGCCGCCAGCGTCGCCACCAAGCCGTTCATCTACCTCTCGGCGGGCGTGAGCAACGCGGAGTTCAGCGAGACGCTCGAACTGGCCGGCGAGTCCGGCGTGAAATTCAACGGCGTGCTCTGCGGCCGTGCCACCTGGAAAGACGGCATCCCCGTCTACGCCAAGCAGGGCGCCGATGCCTTCCGCAAGTGGCTCGAGACCGAAGGCGTGAAGAACATCGAAAACGTCAACAGCAAGCTGAAAGCCGCGACTCCGTGGTACTCGATTTACCAGGCCGAGCCGGCGTTGGTCGGGGCGTAAGCAAAAGCCCTTGAGGCGCGGGCACCCTCGCTCGCCGAAATCAAGGCCGCGGACGCAGGAACTTGCTTATCAACTGAAGGGCAGGCTAAAAGGTCTGCCCTTTTTCTTTATGGAGCGACGGGTGTCTCGCCCCTCAAGGTCGCGCTCCAAGCTCATCATTGCTTTCCCGATACTCCCACCCTACGATGGCTTCATGTCGCAGCCGACCGCTAGCCTGTGCGACTCGACGGCCGAAGCCAGCCAGCTTTCGCCCATCGAAAAGCGCGCGGACCCGCCCTATCGCGTCCTCTACGACGGCCAGTGCGAAGTCTGTCAGGCTTGCGTCTCCTGGCTGAAAGTTCTCGATCGCGATGGCAAAACGCTTTGCCTGCCCATCTCCGCGGAGACTCTCGCATCCACACATACCCGCCTGCGAATGGACGACTGCCTCCGCCAACTGCACGTTGTTACTCCTAGCGCACTGATTCTTGTCGGGTGGGATGCCGTCGCTGCGCTCGCACTCCTGTTCCCCTCCACCTGGATCATCGGCTGGCTCGGCCAGCGATTCCCTTTCCACAGCCTGGGACGCGCCATCTACGGATACGTCGCTGCCAACCGCTACGCTCTGAGCAAGTGTCGTGGCGGCGCCTGCCGCGTCGCCAAACCCGAAACCGTCAGGCGCCAGGCCCGGCTCGGCGCGTTCTGGTCGTGCTACTCACTCGGCTTTTTTGTACGACTGCCACTGATTCTCTGGTCGGGGATCTCCGCCGCGCGCGATAGAATCCGCACTTTCTTCCGCACCTACCACAGGCGGCTCGATCTCTTGAACGGAAAGTTGACGATCTTATTTCTGAACGGAACCCTCCCCAACACCGTGCCTCTGCTTTTCGGAGAACTCTTCACCGCGGTTCTCTACGACGGGGTCGCTGTCGACCCGGGATCGCCGAAGATGCGCCGTTCGCTCGACCGACACCTGCGCCGTCTGCGACCGAACATCACCAAGGTCGTCGCCACCCACGCCCACGAAGAGCACGTCGGCAATCTCAACTGGCTCGCCGATCGCGCCCACGCTCCCATTTACCTCTCCGAGATGACGGCACAATTTCTGACTCCGTTCAAAAAGCTTCCCTGGGTCCGGGCCATGATCATCGGTCAACCGCCGAATCTTCAGCCTCCCTACCAGATCCTCGGCGAAACTCTCAACACGCAATCCCACCAACTCCAAGTGATCCCCACGCCGGGCCACTGCGACGACCACATCGTCCTCTACGATCCCGCCGAAAAGCTTCTGATCGCCGGCGACGCCTTCATGGGCAGCTACTTCGCTACGCCGAACCCCGACGTCGATAGTCATAAGTGGCTCCTCAGCCTCGAACGCTTGATGGAACTCGATATCGAAATCCTGGTCGAAGGTCATGGACACATCCACACTCTGCGCACCGATATTCCTGACTTTCCGGGTGTGGTGATTCGTGAAGACCCAAAGAGGGCAATCGCGGAGAAGCTCGACTACATGCGCTGGCTGCGCGAACAGATCGAGGCTGGATTTGCGGAGAAGCTTCCCATGCGCGTGATCGAAGCCACCTGCTTTCCTTGGGGGAATCGCACTTCTTGGGAAAGTTGCGCGACCGACGAGTGCATCCGCCTGCTCAGCCTCGGCCACTTTTCGCGCACCGAACTCGTTCGCAGCTTCGCGCGCAGCAACAACGACGTGCTTCCGACCATCTATGAAGTCCGCATCTCAGAGTAGTGCCTGAGTCATTTCCCCGCTTCTTTTTCAGGGAACCACGATCTAACCGGGTGATCGAAGTCGAATCCCGAGCCAAAGACCACTTCGCCATGCACGCATCACCGCAGAACATCCTGCAACTCATCGGCAACACATCCCTGTTGGCGCTTCGCCAGATTGTTCCCGCCAACGGGTGCCCGCATTCTGCTGAAGCTCGAAAGCGAGAACCCCACCGGCAGCATGAAGGATCGCATGGCTCTTGCCATGATCGAAGCCGCCGAGGCCGATGGACGCCTTAAACCCGGCGGTGCCGTCGTCGAATATACCGGCGGCAGCACCGGTGTCTCGCTCGCTCTCGTGTGCGCGGTCAAGCGGTATCCCCTGCATATCGTCACCTCTGACGCCTTCTCGCGCGAAAAGCTCGATCACATGAAAATCCTGGGCGCACGCATGAACATCATTCCCAGCGAAAGCGGCCAGATGACTGAAAAGCTCACTCGCGACATGGTCGAAGCCGCCCGCGTGATCGCCGAAGAAACGCGCGCCTTCTGGACCGATCAGCTCAAGAACACCGACCAACTCTCCGCCTATCACAAGCTCGCCGACGAAATCTGGACCCAAACCGGCGGCCGCATTGATGCGTTCGTGCAGAGTGTCGGGACCGCCGCATGCCTCCGAGGCACTAGCGAAGGCCTCCGCCGCCACAATGACAAGATCAGGATGGTGGCCGTGGAACCTACCGAATCCGCGGTCCTCTCCGGCGGTCCTCCCGGCGGACACAAAATCGACGGCATCGGCGCCGGTTTCGTCGTGCCGCTCTGGCGAACGGACATCGCCGATCAGATCGAACGCGTCTTGACCGACGAGGCCAATGCGATGGCCCTCCGCCTCGCCCGCGAAGAAGGACTCTTCGCCGGATCGTCCACTGGCGCGAACGTCATCGCAGCCTTGCGTGTGGCCGAACAACTCCGCCCGGACGCAACCATTGTGACCATCATGTGCGACACGGGGATGAAGTATCTGAAGACGTACGGGGCGAAGCTCGATGCTTCTCCTGTGGCGGAAGCTGCCAGCTTAAGAGCTTGAGGGTACGTTCACGCTAAACGACTGCCGTTCCTGCGGCGCGACCCGGGAAATCGCCCATGATTTGAGGCCATCTGTAGCCTCTGACACTAGATTTGTCCTTACGCATCCAGCAGACCTTTCTGCCTTGGTTTCCTCCGAGCAGCCACACGTTATTGCCAGTCATGCCACCGTAAAAAGCCACGTGGCCGGTCGTGCTTCCCGTGTCGGAGCTTGGCGCGACAACCACCACGCATCCGTAAATTGGATGGGCTATCGCTCTTCCAAACCTCATCCAGGATGCGGCCGTCGCGTACCCCAGATGGTTCGCATCAACCTGCATCAGGCACCAATTCACAAAGGCAGCGCACCAGGCTGTCATCCGCCAACCAGTGTCTGTGTGTCGAACCGTATCCAGAGTGAAAGAACGATGCTTCTTATCGAGCGAGGGATCAGTGCGCACTGTGGATAGATACTTCTTGATGTCACGGTTGGCACTGTCCATCAACGTCGGCCCGACGGCAGATGCAGCGCTCTTCGACCATTCGAGATCGACCCGATTCCAATCAATCAATGTCGGACCCTTTGGATTGTTCGCTGACAACGCTCGATAGACAGTCCGCTGATATTCGGTCGCGGCATCTTTCTCGCCGATGCCCTTTCCCAGTTCTCCGAGCGCGATCTCCATCCACGGCGCAACGAGGCTCTCCGCGTCCGTAGGAGCTGGTGGCTCTAGTTTGTGCTTTGGCTTGGCCATGGAACGCCCCCCGACCCGAGGCTGGCAAAACTTGGGCACAGAGTGTACCACCGCTTCCTCAAGATGCGTCGTCAGTCGAACCAGGACGCCCGGACTGCAACACGCGGAGCCGACTCGGCTAGCGAGTACCCTCTGCCTTCTCATCGCTTCCATCCCATCCAGTCAATCATCCATTTCCAGGTCATCTCCTGGGTGTGCTTCGCCGGTGGCGCCGGAATCGGACGCTCGGGAAACTTCACTTGTTTCCCTCGATACGTCTCTGCCAGGCGCTTGAACACTCTTCCCTGCTCCTTCACCTTGCCGTCGTTGGTCATCAGGCCCAGGCTGTATTCAAGAGAGTTGAATTCGAATTTCCGGTCTACATCATGCGTGTCCCAGTACGTGAACCAGCTGACCCCCTGCTCAATGGCGGCCGTCACCGCGATTTCCAGCCACTCGGCTTGCTGCTTCTCGGGCAGACTTTCGATGCACGTGTTGAATTCCTCGGCCCAGACGGGCTTGTGCAGATCCTTCGCATACGCGCGGATCAGCGCCGCGTTCGCGGCCAAGAGTTTCGTGCTCGGCGGATCCATCGGGCCTCCGTACTTCAACGCACCCGACCAGTACGGATAACAATGCATGATCGGAAATTTCGTCGCCGCCAGCGCCTGTGGCGAGAACGTGTTCTCCTCGAACCATGGCTCTTCGTCGACGCCATTTACGTGCAGGCCCTCCGGCACCGCCTCCTGCATCAGAGCGAACATCTTCGCCATCCACGTGTCGCCCACGCTCGGTTTGGTTTTCCAGCAGGTGTTCAGTTCGTTCCCGAAGTCAAACCCGATCACGTTGCTCTTCCCGCGCACGACCCTCGCCAGTTCACGGACGAACAGTTCCTGCGCCTTCCACATCTCCGCATCGGTATAGAACTCCGATCCCGCTTTGTTGAACGGCGGCAGGAAAAACCACCCGCTCAGTTGCCCCGTGAAAACGGTGACCACGGCATCGAGCGAGCGCTCGCTCATCAGTGTCAGCAATTGCTCCAGCCGCTCGAGGTGAAGCGGACTCACCCACTTCGGATTGGGTTGAAAATACGGCCAGATCAGCAGAATGCGCAGATGATCCGCGCCCAGCGCCGAGATCGCATCCAGATCGCTCTTGATCGGGTCCGCGTCCCAGTTGTTCCAGCAGAACCACCAGTTCTTCGACGGCGTGTAATTGGCGCCGAACCTGTGACGATCAAGATCCCTGCTGTGCGCCGGACGCTCATCGGCAAGTGCACCGCGATTCGGTTCAGAACTGGTGGGATCTTTTCTCTCGATCTCAACCGTCGCATTGCGCTTTGCGAAAAACGAAGATTCCGCAGCGACCGGGCCCGCGATCGCCGCCGTCAACGTATTGCGGACGAACTCACGTCTGTTCATAACGCCGACACTATACTCGCGAAACCATCATCCGCGGCTGTCGTCAGAACATTTAGGTCGTCGGAACATTTAATATTGACGGCGCGCAATCAAGGCGCTCTTCCCATGAACGCAAATCAAACCGCCCTCATCACCGGCGCCTCCACAGGCCTGGGAGCCGAGTTCGCAAGGCTCTTCGCACGCGACAAGTACAACCTTGTTTTAGTGGCTCGCACTGGGCCCAAGCTCGCCGAGCTTGCCGACGAAATTCGCCAGCAGCATGGCATCACCGTGAAGACGATCCCGCTCGATCTCGGCCTGCCGCAGGCGTCCCAGAACCTCTTCGAGGAAACCCAGCGCGCCGGCATCCATGTCGATGTCCTCGTCAACAACGCCGGCTACGGGCGATCCGGAAACTTCGCCGACATTCCGCTGGAAGAATCCTACGGACAGATTCAGCTCAACGTCACCGCCCTCACGCTGCTCACGCGCCTTTATCTGGGACCGATGCTCGAGCGCCGATCCGGCAGGATCATGAACGTCGCTTCCACTGCCGCCTTCCAACCCGGCCCGCTGATGGCTGTCTACTATGCGAGCAAGGCCTACGTTCTCTCCTTCTCCGAGGCGCTCGCCGACGAACTGCGCAAGACCGACATTCGCGTCACCTGCTTTTGCCCGGGCGCAACGCTCACCGAGTTTCATAAACGCGCCCAGACCGAGAACGCACGCCTTTTCAAGCAACTCGCCCCCATGGACGCTAAGACCGTCGCAGAAGACGGCTATCGTGCGCTGATGGCCGGCAAGACTCTTGCGATTTCCGGATTCAAGAATTGGCTGGTCGCTGAGTCCGTGCGCTTCGCGCCCCGAAAGATGGTGACCGCCATCTCCCGCTGGGTCGCCGAACCCGTACGCTAGTTCGTGGCGCCGGCGTCTCGCCTGGCTTTTACAAACTTGTCATCCTGAGCGAAGCGAAGGACCTGCTTTTCCCCACGCATTTGCGTTTCTCCCAGAACTCCCTGGCCTTTCCCTGCGATTCTCTGCGTTTCAAGGGTCTTCTTTGTGGCCTTTGCGACGCAGTTCTTTGCGTCCTTTGCGGTTCAAGCTTTTGACTTTCAAGTCTGTCAAGCCCCCAAAATCGCGCTTTTCCCCGCAACGCTTTCAATTCACGCCAAATATATTTCCCGCGCAACTGTCTCAATTACCCTCTCCAAATTGCTATTCTAAAATTAGAGCCAGAGATGGAAACGATTCCGT
>Ga0210397_10000743_pt1 | contig 21496 bp, 20 predicted proteins | sample IncBWH2OmetaG_FD_160126 | JGI IMG/M metagenome (GOLD analysis project Ga0210397, IMG submission 160126) | Forest soil microbial communities from Barre Woods Harvard Forest LTER site, Petersham, Massachusetts, United States - Inc-BW-H-2-O ...
AGATTGCCCAGATGCTTGACGCCGTTGACGCTGGGGATGGCGCTGGTGATCAGGACGCGTTTCATGCGGCGGCTTACTCTATTAAGGGGGCGCGCAGATTAACTTCTGGCGCGAATCCGTCCACCCTTACCGACTCGGGGCTGCTTTGCAAAATGGAGGGGCGAGATGAGCGAAACACCGGCGCGCGGACGTCCGTTCCAGGCCAATTTCCAGTCCAACCTGATCGCCGGCCTGCTCACCGTGACCCCGCTGATCATCGTCTGGCTGGTGTTCGACTTCTTCCTGGAGACGTTGTCGCAATGGGGCCACCCGCTGGCGGTCCAGCTCACCGATTTCCTCGACATCCACTTTCCCATGCTCAAGCCGTGGCTGGACAACGACACGGTGCGCTGGCTGATCGGCGTCGCCGTGGCGCTGCTGACGCTCTATTCCATCGGCGCGGTCGCCAGCCGCGTCCTGGGCCAGCGCCTGATTCACTTCTTCGAGCGGCTGATCACCCGCATCCCGCTGGTGGAGACCATCTACTCCGCCGCCAAGAAGCTGGTCGACGTGCTGCGCCAGAAGCCGGGCGCCAACACCCAGCGCGTCGTGCTGATCGAGTTTCCCAGTCCCGGACTGCGCGCCGTCGGCTTCGTCATGCGCACCTTTCCCGACGCCAGGACCGGCGAAGAGCTCGCCGCCGTCTACGTGCCGACCGCGCCCAATCCGACCTCGGGTTACCTGCAGATCGTGCCGCTCGCCAGCCTCCTGCCCACCGACATGAAGGGCGACGAAGCCATGACCATGATCCTCTCCGGCGGCGCGGTGACGCCCGACCATGTCTCGATCGCCGCGAAGAGCTGAGTTTTCGTTCCGGGGCACGACACCATGAGCAATGAACGCATTGGCGCCGTGCGGCGGTTCAGGTGTCGGCCAGCGAAGGCGCGGCGACCGGCCGGCGCCTGAGCCTGGTCTTCGACCAGATCCGCCACGGATCCTCGATCCAGGCGAACGTCGCCCAGGAGACGAGCAGGACGAGCGCCAGGCCGAGCGCGCAGGCCGCCAGCGCCAGAGGCAGCGGCGGATTGAGCATCATGCGCCCCGGCGCCAGCGGATCGTCCGTCGGGATCTGATGCACCTTGAAGGCGACGCGGATCACCTGGCCGATGCACCACAGGATCGCGAGATGGACCATGTAGATCGAATACGAAACCTTGCCGAGCCAATGCAGCGGCGCCCAGGTCAGCACGCGGTAGGTCAGGAGCTTGCCGCTGCTGGCGCAGGCCAGGATCATGAAGGCGATCAGCGGCAGGATGACCAGCGCGTCCCAGGTTCCGCCCGTCCGGCGGAGGCAAAGCAGCACCACAAAGCACGCCATGCCGGCGCCGGCGAGGATGTCGAAGGTTGTTTGCGCCGACGGCCGCGTCGCCACGCGCGGCGCGATGGCCTCATAGGCTTCGTAGGCGAGGCTTCCCAGGAAGAAGCCCATGATGCAGCGCAGGATGCCCCAATCGATGGTCGGCTCCAGCGGATTGCGGTGCAGGACGAAGACCAGCAGCACGAAGCTGCCGGCACTGAGGATCGCAAAGGCGAAGCGCCGGGCGATCGATCCGGGCAGCGCCAGGACCGTCAGCCCGAACAGGATATAGGTCCAGAACTCGGTGCTTATGCTCCAGGCCGGCCCGTTGAACGTGAAGGCCGGGGTGGTATGCAGCGCCTGAATAAGAAAGAGATTGGCGAGGAACGCCCGCCCGTTGTTGAGGGAGAAGGCCGGCTCGTTGGGCGCCAGGTGGAGCTTTATCTGCGCGAAATATTTCAGGAATTCGATTCCCGCCATGACCACCAGGAAGGTGACGTGCAGCGGCCACAGGCGCCAGAACCGCAGCCAGACAAAATTCCGCAGGCCGGTGATGTCGCTGACCTTGCGGCCGTAGGAATAGGTGATGACGAAGCCGGACAGCACGAAGAACAGGTCGACCATCACGTCGCCATTGCGGATGAAGGTGAGCTGCGAAATCGGCGAGACCCAGGCCATGTGATAGAGGACGACGCTGAGCGCCGCCAAGCCGCGCAGGGAATCCAGGGCCTCGAAGTGGGGCGATCCGGTCGAGGACACCGCATCGGATGGGCGAGGCATTGCGTGGCTCCCTGGCCGTTGGCAGAGACGCAAGCTGCATCTGTGCAAGATTGCCGTTTGCGACAGGACAGGCCTGCCGGCGATTCGGTTATCTCACGATCCGGCTGGGCGCACGAGAGCCGCCGGTTTATAATCCGCACCGGCGCGCGGCCCGCCGCGGTGCGCCCGCGAATTGCCTTCCTCGCCGCTTCTCGGCTACTGAGGCGCCAGGCCGGCTTAGCTCAGTTGGTAGAGCACCTGATTTGTAATCAGGGGGTCACAGGTTCGAGTCCTGTAGCCGGCACCATATTTCAGGCACTTGGCGGCGAAAATCAGAACGCCGGGCACCCGAGAAGGGAACCGGAGGACGCCGAAAGGTGGACCACGTAAGGTCCCCTACAGAGTCCCCACGGCAAGGCAAACTGTTTCGCTAACAGGCCAGTCTAACAGAATTCCTCTTGGGGGACGTCGTGCGTGAAATGCACTTTCAACCATCCTAGAACCGCCAAACTCCGGATCGCGTCTCCAACTGCTTCGCGCTTCTCCGGCTTGGCCCATGCTTTTTTCCAATCCAATATGAACTTGTACAAATCCTCCTCCGCAACCTCAGCGGAGGGGCGGGCGAGCCTAACCTGACGGCTGGCAAACAGAACGGTCAGCACCTCCTCGGCTTGCTCCGTGTTTTTGATCCGGCTGAACAGGTCAACCGTCTTCGCAATTTTCCCCTTATATGTGTTGATCAGCTCCGCGTATTTCGAGCGGTCCTTTTGATATTGAGGATCGATCCGCAACGCGAGCATTCGGCCTAATCGCTGTTCATGAAGCCAATTTCTGTTTGCAAAGTTGTGCAACGCGGATTTAACGCTGTCAGCGTAAGGACCATAACTGCCCTTTTCGAATTGAAACCCGGTGGGCACACCCATTTCTGTAAGCACGTAGCAGATCTTTTGGAAGATCGTGCGCCCAACAAGGCTCGCGTAAGGTTGCGCTTCCAATTCCCTCAACACTTCCATGATGACTACCCACTCGGGCCGCAGCGGCGCGTGTCTTCGTCCCTTGCCTTCCAAACTCATCTGAGAGGGAGAACTGAGGAATTCATTGCTCAGTTGCGAAACAGGGGTCCCGTAGGGCGCATAAAGCTCAATATCAATCGGCAACCCGTGGAGCTTTTGATAGATCAGTGGAGCAACTTCGGACCACTCCAAGCCACCATTGCCACATCCTAACGGTGGAAGTGCGAGACTCGTGACATCCCATTGGTCGATGTGCTGCACCAAAAAATCGAGTCCACTTTCAATGTCTTTCAGACGGGACGACGATTTCCAATGATCTTTGGTAGGGAAGTTGATTATCCGCGCACCTGACAAATCCTTATACAAATAAGGTTCGCCTAGCTTCATCTGCCCCATATCGCAGCGAGCTTTGTAGTCATCGAACATTTTGGGAAGGCGTTTCTTGAATGCCTCGGCAACACCCTTGCCCATGATGCCCACACAGTTGACCGTATTAACGAGCGTCTGGGCTCGGCTCTCAAACAAGTCTCCAATGAGCGCTTTGAACATCAGTTCGTGATTCCCTGCTACCGAAAGAATAACACGGGTTCGACGGCTATCGGTAAGTTAAAACCGGTTTGTTGCAGCGTGTTCCGGGCTGCTTCATCCACCACGTACGCGCCGGTCAGATAGTTCGGCGGCACCACTCCGGGGATTAGCGCTTCGGCGCATTTTTGAGCGCTGTGCCGATAGTATGCAGGAGGGTTGTCCGGATGGCGCCAGTCCGGTGCATAGATTGCATCGAAATCGAGCCACGACCACTGGGAGGGGTGCAGGAACCGCACATATTTTGTGCTGGCGGCATTCATGTCCGAAATGACCGTGCCGTTGATATTGAGAACTGCAGGCGCGATTCGGAGCACACAAGTTGTGGGCGCTTCACCGCGCCTTTTGAACATCATTGGATTTCGAGCATGGAAATAGAGATTGGCGTACTGATGCAGCTTCAAGCCGCCCGGTATCGTTGTTAGGTCTCGCTTATCCTGCACCGGCTGCAAGGCGATGGAGTGATGTGGGAGCTTTGATGCGCGCTCATGCGAGAGAATACCGCACTGCATCACAGACGCGATATTCGCCATTGGCATAATGCACTGAAATTCAGTTACGCGCGCGTCCAAATATCCGCTCCGAGTCCCTATCCCGCCAATATATAGACCCTCTCTAGCAGTTTCGATTGTTGGACGCATCTCCGGGTCTTGATGTCATCCTCATTGAGGCGCGCCGCCATCGCGTTCAAGGACAGCCCCTTCCTCGACACGCGACTCGAACAATTCGCGCTTGTCCTCTGCGGCCTGTCAGCGCGCTCCTGACCACGTTGACGGCCATCGTCTGGTACTGAGCAATGTCCGGCGCGTTCCTGCGAAGCCCGCCTAGCGTCTTCCCTTGGCGTTTTAGACGCTTCTTTGCCTCAGCCAGCGCAGCGATGGTGCGGGCGGAGATCCGAGGGGGCCAGCGCTGGGGATCAGCCCTTCAGCATCGGCTTTCCTTCATGCGCGATCAGCAGGTCGTGCATGTCGTCGGCGTGCTCTTCCTCGACGCGCAGGATGTGCTGCAGCATCGTCTTGGTGCCCGGATCGTCGTCGCCGAAATAGCGGATCAGCTCGCGGTAATGGTCGACCGCGATGCGCTCGGCGACTAGGTTCTCCTTGATCATGTCGACCAGGTTGTCGCCCTCGGCATATTGCGAGGCCGAGCGCGTCAAGAGGCCTTCGGGATTGAAATTGGGCTTGCCGCCGAGCTGGTTGATGCGTTCGGCGACCTCCATCATGTGCTCGTGCTCTTCCTTGGCGTGTTGCGCGAACTCGGCCTTGACCGCTTCGCTCGAGATGCCCGAGGCGGCGACCGAATGCATGGAGTAGCGCAGGACGCAGACGATTTCGGTCGCCAGCACGGCCTGCAGGATTTCAATGGTCTTGCTGACATCGCCGATATAGTTCGAGCCGATGGCGCCGTCGTCCAGGTTCTTGCGGGCACGCTCGCGCAATGTCTTGACGTCGGTCAGGAAGGGCTTGTCCATGGCGGGCTCCAAATGCGGTCAGGTCCAATCTCCCTGAGCAACGTGGCGCGCCAGCAAAAGTTCCCGCCTACGATGCCCGCGCCTGCCGCAGGAATTCCTCGACCCGCTGCATCGCGACATCGACCGCGCCGTCGAAGCCGGTGATGGTGCGCGCGGTGCGGCCGCGCAGATCGTCGCCGCCGAGGTCGGTCTCGGACTCCAACAATTGCGTCATGGCGAACAGCGCCGATTGGTGCCCGCTGAGCGCCGGGCGCCCGGCGGGAAGGATCGGGGCCGCGGCCGGCGGCCCCATCGCCGGCAGTGTCGCGGGGCAGTCGGTGCGCGCGCCCGCCTGGATGGCGTCGGCAAAGCTGTTCGCCTGTGCGGTGCGCGCGCCGAGCGGCCCGAGCGACCATTTGTCGGTCAGGTATCTGAGCAGGCTGGTGTGGTCGAACTCCGTCGAGAGCACCGCACCCTTGCCGACATGCGGCGAGACCAGGATGGCCGGCACGCGCAAGCCCAGCTGCGTGAAGTCATACTCCTCGACGTGATGGTCGGGCGCCACTGTCGCCGGCGGCACGACGTGGTCGTAGAAGCCGCCATGCTCGTCGCAGAGCACCACCAAGAGGCACTTCGCCCACAGATCGGCGTTGGCGCGTAGCGCGTTGTAGACCTCGGCGATCAGCCGGTCGCCGGCAGCGACGTCGTGCGTCGGGTGGTCGTCATTGGCGCCCGGCTCGTAATAGCTGGGCTCGATGAAGACATAATCGGGAAACGGCGTCTTGGGATGCTGCGCCACGTCCTGGTAGAAATGGATCATCTTCTTGTAGCGCACCGCGTTGTGCGGCTCGAGCTGGTTCACCAGGATGAGCGATTGCGGCACGTCGCCGTAATAGATGTTCCACGCCCTGCCCCGTTCGTTGAGGCGGTCGTAGAGCGTGATCTGGTCGTACCAATGCAGATTGGCGTCGAGGATGCCGTTCGGCATCTCGACGCGGCCGAGCGCCGTGCCGCTATGCACGAAGAAGCGATTGGTCCAGGTCGGACCCGGCACCGACGAGAACCAGCGGTCGCACACCGTGAAATTGCGCGCCAGCGCGTGCAGGGCCGGCAGGTCGGCGTGGTATTTCATGACCTCCGCGCGATCGGCCGGCGCGGACTTCGGATAGGCCCGCGAGAAGTCCGCGACGAAGCCGCCATTGCCGCCCGAGAGCTGGACCACGACATGATTGTGCTCGTGGTGCGGATCGAAATTCGTCGTCCGCGCCGCGCCGGCCGCCTGCGGATAGACCGTGCCGTCGTCGTCGCGGTTGCTGCGTGGCGGCTGGCCGGCCGGCGCCGCGCCGTCGAAGTTCAGCTCCGCTCCCAGGGCCCCCAGCATGTGATCGAAGGACCGGTTCTCGAGCATGAGGACGACGACATGTTCAATGGGGTCGGACATCGGCGCCTCTTGAGTCTGGCGCCCGGATCATACGCCTTCCGGGCGCCGCCCAGCGACCCTCTCGCCGCACCCCGCTTGACTGGGCGCCCGCACGCGTCACGCTGAACGCAACGATAAAGCCAGGGAGACCGCCATGACCACCTTCACGCGCGAACGCAGCGAGAGCGGCGTCACCGAATATCTCTTCGACCTCACCGTCGCCGGCGAACGCGTGCCGGCGGTGCTGTGGGCGCCCGAAGGCGCCCAGGGGCCGCGGCCCTTGCTGCTGATGGGTCATGGCGGCTCGCAGCACAAGAAGATCGGCACGCTGGCGGCGCGCGCCCGGCAATATGCCCAGCGCCTGGGCTACGCCACGCTCGCCATCGACGCGCCCGGCCATGGCGACCGCATCAGCCGCGAGCAGGCCGAGAAGCTGGCCGCGGAAGTCGGCGCGCGGGTGCGCGGCCAGGCCGGCAGCAATCCCAGCTTCACGGCCGAGATGATGAAGACGATGGCCGAGCGCACCCAGCGTGCCATTCCCGAATGGAAGGCCGCGCTCGACGCGGTGCAGGCGCTGGACTTCGTCGGCGCTTCCGGCCCCGTCGGCTATTGGGGCGTCTCGATGGGCACCGCGATCGGCGTGCCGTTCGTGGCGAGCGAGCCGCGCATCAAATGCGCCGTCTTCGGCCTCGCCGGCCTGCGTCCCGGCCAGAGCGCCTTCGAGCAGGCGGCCGCCGCCATCGCGATCCCGCTCGAATTCGTCTTCCAGTGGGAGGACGCCGTCGCACCGCGCGAGAACGGCATCGCCCTGTTCAACGCCTTCGCCTCGAAGGAGAAAACCATGCACATCAATCCCGGCGCGCATGTCGAAATTCCGAACTTCGAAGGCGCCTCGTGGCAGGCGTTCTATGTGCGCCATCTCGGCCTGGCCAAAGACCACGCCCGCGCGGCGGCCTGAGGCGATGCGAAAACGTGTCCGCGCCGCGCTGGTCGCGTCGGCGTTGCTTACCGCGAGCGGGAGCGCGATAGCCGGTCTGGTTTCCTACACCGATCTGCTGGCGCGGCCGCACGCAGCCCCCGACGCGAAGCTCACCTATGGCAGCGGCGCGCAGCAATTCGTCGAGCTGTGGTTGCCCAGGACCGCCGGCCCGCATCCGGTGATCGTGCTGATCCATGGCGGCTGCTGGCTCGCCGACCTGCCCGGCCTGGAATTGATGGATCCGATGGCGGATGCCCTGCGCGCCGACGGCTACGCGGTGTGGAACATCGAATACCGGCGCCTGGGCTCGCAGGGCGGCGGCTATCCGGCGACGTTCCTGGATGCCTCGGCAGCCGCCGACCTGCTACGCACGAACGCGGCGCATTATAACCTCGACCTCAGCCGCGTGATCGCCGTGGGGCACTCTGCAGGCGGCCATCTCGCCATGTGGCTGGCGGCGCGTGGGCACCTGCCGGCGCACAGCCCGTTGCGCTCGGCCCGCCCGCTGGCGATCACGGCAGTCGTGAGCCTTGCGGGAATTCTCGACCTCAAGGGCTATCGCGAGGACGGCGCGGCTTGCGGCGGGGCGCCGACCGTGGACGGCATCGCCGGCGCCGCGGCACGCCAGGGGCAGGATGTCTATGCCGACACCTCGCCGCAGGCCTTGCTGCCGATCGGCGTGCCGCAGATCGTCGTCTCCGGCGGCCAGGACCATATCGTGCCGGAGCATTGGCGCGCCTCTTACGTCGCAGCGGCGCTCGCGGCCGGCGACAAGCCGCAATCTCTGGGTATCGCCGCGGCCGGGCATTTCGAACTGATCGATCCCAAATCGCCGGCGTGGCCGCAGATCGAAGCCGCCATCGCTCGTCTGGCAAAATGATCAGTGATGCCGACGCGCCGGCTTCACCGGCGCGCCCTGGGCCTTCGCCTGGACCATCAGGCCGGCGCAGTTGGCGTCCTTGGCGAGCCCGGGATCGATGAACGGCAGGATGGCCGCCGGCGGGAATAGAAAGCCCAGCGCCACCGCGACGCCGCCCTGCAGCAGCGCCGGCCCGGCCTTCACGCCGATTCGCGGATGCGCCAAGGGACCGCTGATTAGGAGCGGTGCGCGCAGGCGCCCGATGCGGAATTCCTTGGGCTCCCCCGTGACGGAGAAATTCATGGTCTCGTCGTTGAGATCGATGCTGCCCTTGCCTTCGACGCGCACCGGATCGGTGTCGAACACGAAGCGCTGCGTCCGCAGCACGCCGTTCGAAGCGCTGAAATCGGCGACCGCGCAGCGCAGGCCGGTGTCGCCTTTGTCGTCCGCCAGCAGCAGTCCGAGGCCGTTGAGCAGGTCGATGCCGGTCAGCTCGGCGAAGGCTTCGCGGAATTTGCCGTGCGGCACGACGAACGTCGCGCGGCCCGACGCCGTCGATGCGACCTGGACGACGCTGTTGCCGCTGCCATGCAGCACGGCATGCGCCTCCAGCAGGCCTTCGACCGGCGGCGGCCTGCCAGCGACGAATTCCTCGAGGCGGATGTCGTTGATGCGCGCATCGACGTCGGTGGCGGTGACGTTCCGGCGGGCATCGAACCGCAGCAGGCCGCTCAAGCGGCCATAGGCGAATTGAAAGGACAGCGGCTTGAGAAGAAGCACCGCGTTGGCGAGCGACAGATGCGTGTGCAGGCCGCGCAGCGGAAAATCGCGGCTGCGGATCGCTGCGGCGTCGTAGTCGACTTCGGCATCCATCTGCCGCAGACGGTCCATATGCAGCGGCAGGTCCGGCAGCAGCCGTCCGGCGGCGATGGCGCTCGCCGACTTGCCGCCGAACAATTCGCCGAGGTCCTTGAAGTCCAGCACCTTGGAGGACACCGCGCCGCGGATCATCGGCTTGGCGCCGGCGGTCTCGATCGACAGGCTGCCGCGCAAATCGGAGGCGCCCACGACGCCGGAGAAATCCTCGAAGCGGTACAGCGTGCCATCGCGCGTCAGCCTGCCGGCGATCCGATACGGCGCCGTGTGCGGCATGGCGAGGCCGGTCAGGTAGTAGAGCTCCGACAGGTTCGGACCCGAGATCGCGGTCGCCGCGGTGAACTGTCCCAGATGGAACGGCCTGGTGATCGCGCCGTCGGCGGTCACATGTGTCGTGCCCGAATGCAGATCGGCGGTAAAGCGGTAGGGCTTGCTGGCGTCGACATGGATCAGCGGCCCGCCACGCACATCGGCGCTGAACGGGTTGCCGTTGAGCGTCCCGTCGCCGCTCAGCTGAAACGCGCTGCCGCCGGCGCCGGCCGTCTCCTGCGACGACACCGCGCCGGTGAACAAAAGCCTGCGCACCCGGTCGTCGATGCGGACATGGCCGTCGCGTACGAGGAAGCGCTGGATCGGCGGCAGATTCCAGCCGGTGTTGCCGCCGCCGAAGTCCCAGTTGGTGGCGCCGTCGGCGCGGCGCACGATGACAATATCCGGCCGGTCGAACTGCACCAGCGGCAGGATCGTGTCGCCGAAAATGAACGGAAGGAGGCGGAAGGTGAACGCCAGATGCGCGATGTCGGCGGCCTGTCGGGGACCGGCCCAGTCCGGATTGGCGATCCTGATGCCCGATACCGAGACGCGCGGCGTCAGGCTGAAGAGGTGCACGTCGAGATTGCCGTCGATGCGCACCGGCCGGCCCAGCCGCGCGGACGCGTAGCGCGCCAAGGGCCCGCGCATCGTGTTCCAGTCGAGAAAGTAGAGCCACAGGATTGCAGCGGCGATGAGCGCAACGAAGATGGCGGCGAGCCATTTGGCGATTCGCAACCAGGTCCAATCGCCGGCGATGAGCACGGCATGGGCCCAGGAGCCGGTGCGCCGGACGGCCGCACCTGCGCCAAAAAGCGTGGCTTTCCAGCCCGTTTCGGGGCCAATTTGTCCCGGCACTACGGTCATTTCAAAATCCTCTGCTAGGACAACGCCTTGGCCGCGATTGCGCTGCGCAGATAGTTTGCAACAACTGCATATCCCGGCGCGTTGTTCCCGCATGCGGGATAATTTTGTCGTGCGCCTCTGGCATCTCATCGGCGAAGGGATCGATGCCTTCATCGCCGACGAGGCTCTGACGCGCGGCGCGGCGATCGCGTTCTATGCCGCCACCGCGATCGCGCCGACGCTGTTTATCGCCATCACCGTGGCCAGCCTGGGCTTCGGCCGCGCGGCCGCCGGCGGCGCCATCGCCTATCAGCTGAGCCATCTGATGGGCCGCGACAGCGCCGCGCTGCTGCAGCTCGCCATCCGCCATGCGCCGGGCACGTCGACCGGCATCTTCAACGGCGTCGTCGGCTTCCTGGCCCTGATCCTTACCGCCTCGGGCGTGTTCGGCGAGATGGAAGACGCCCTCAACGTCATCTGGCGCGCGCCACGCAAAGGCTCGGTGCTGCGCCGGCTGTTGCGCGGCCGAGCCGTCAGCCTGGCGCTGGTGATCGGCCTCGGCTTTTTGCTTCTGACGTCGATGGTGTTCACCGCCGGCATCGCCGCGTTCGGCCACTACATCGACAATCACACGTCGTACAGCCAGGTCGCGCTCGCGCTGATCAACTTCACCGTCTCGATCGTGCTGATGGCGCTGCTGTTCGCGGCGATCTTCAAGATCCTGCCCAACAAGGACCTGGAGTGGCGCGACGTCGGCGCCGGCGCGCTCGGCACCGCCTTGCTGTTCCAGCTCGGCCAGTTCCTGATCGGCACCTATCTCGGCAACAGCAGCCTGGCCACGCCTTACGGTGCGGCAGGCGGCCTGATTGTCATGCTGCTCTGGGTGTATTATTCCGCCCAGGTCTTTCTGCTGGGGGCCGAGTTCACCAAAGTCTTTGCCTGTCATTTCGGCAGCCAGCAAAGCGCGATTTGCGACACGCCTCCCGTCGCGCAGGCCGCCTGACTTCCCAGAACCGTGACGGAGTTTCGATGCGTGAGATCGTGATAGCGCGGCAGTTCCGCGGCCCGCCCAATTCAGGCAATGGGGGCTATGTCTGCGGCATGCTGGCGCGTGCGATCGAGGGCCCGGCGACGGTGGCCCTGCGCGCACTGATCCCGCTCGACGTGGCGCTCGACCTCGAACAGACGCCGGATGGCGTCCGGCTCAGCGACAAAGCCGGCACGACGATCGCCGAGGGCCGGCGGGCCGTCGCCGCCCTGCCCGATCCGCCGCCGCCGCCGTCGCTGGACGAAGCGCGTGCCGCCGGCACGCGCTGCCTTTGGATCGACAAGCCGTTCCATCCGCCCTGTTTCACCTGTAGCTCCATTCGCGAGGAGGGCGACGGCCTGCGCATCTTGCCCGGTCAGATCGAAGGCGCGCCCGCCGGACATATCGCCTGTGTGTGGACGCCGCATCCGGCTTTTGCGGACAGCGACGGTACGATCCCCGAAGAGATCATCTGGGCGGCGCTCGATTGTCCCGGCTCGCTCGCCTGGATCGTGAAATCGGGCATGGGCGGCGGCCTGCTGGGCACCATGACCGGCGAAGTGCTACGGCGGCCGCGTGCTGGCGAGCCTTCTATCGTCACCGCCTGGCCGATCGAGCAGAGCGGCCGCAAATTCGTTGCCGGCGTGGCGCTGTTCGACGCCGGCGGCACGCTGATGGCGCGCGGCTCGCAAATCTGGATTTCGCGCGCTTTGCCGACGCATTAGCTGCGCGTCAGGCCATTGGCGGCGGCATCGTAGGGCGCCGGCCGGAACGCGTCCGCCGCATGCTGCGCCGCCGCCAGATCGTCCTGATCGAGTTGCGTGCGCAACGCTTCGAGACGCAGCCGCGATTCCGCGTCGCCCTGACGGCCGGCGACCGCATACCATTTGTAGGCGTCGAGCAGGCTTTGCGGCACGCCCGCGCCGCGCTCGTAAAGCACGGCAAGGTCGAATTCGGAGTCGACATAGCCGAGGCTGGCGGCGCGGCTGAACCAGCGCACAGCCTCGGAAGGGCTCTTCGGCGTGCCGGCGCCCTGCGCATACGCGATGGCGAGATCGTGCATCGCCTTGCGATTGCCCTGCAGCGCGGCGGCTTCGTACCACTGCAGCGCCTTCGCCGCGTCGGCCGGCACGCCATCGCCCTGGGCGTAAAAGGTGCCGAGCAGGTATTGCGCCAGGGCCCGGCCGTGCACCGCGGCAAGCGTCATCCAGTGGAATGCCGCGGCAGCCTTCTGCGGGGTGGCGTCGCGATAGCGCAAAGCGACCTCGAGTTGCGCTGCCGCATCGCCGGCTTCGGCCCGCGCCGTCAGCCGATCGAGCGGCGTCTGTGCCATGGCGATCGCACCCGGCAGATGCGGCACAAGCCGCACCGCGTGGCGCATCGCATCGCGGCGGCCGTCGCTGACGCCTTTGCTGAAGGCCATGCCGGCAGCTGCGACGAAAATCGCCAGGACGACAAGGCCACCGAGCAGGTAGCGCGTCAGGTTCTTGCGGCCCTTGTTTTCGCTGGCATGGGAGACGGCATCGGCGGTCGCCGCGGCAACGCTGGCCGCGACGACGGACTGGCGCACACCGGCGATGAAGGATTTCGGCGCCTCGGGCGCGGCGGCGTCGACGGATGCGGCGGGCTCCGGCGCCGCATCTTGCACCGCAACCGTCGTCACGGGCTCGGCGGCCACCGGTTCAAGTTCATGGCCATCCGCCGGATAGTTCTCCGCCAGCGCCGCGCGCGCGACGCCTTCGACGGTCTGCAACCTTAGCGCGGTCTCGTTCAGCGCAGCGCGGACCTCGTTGGCCGCCGTCTTGGCCTTCGCCTCCGCCGCGTCGGCCCGCTCGCGCAACTCGCGGATCGTCGCTTCGAGCGCCTTGATGGTCTCTTCGGCGACACCGGCAGCGGCACGGTTGTTCTTTTCGACCTGGTCCTGACGGGCTTCCATCACCGTCATCGAGCGCTCGAAGACACGCAGACGGCGTTCGAGCCAGGCGTCGGGCGTGCGCGGCGCGGCAGGCTCGGCGACGGCCGGCTCTTTCGCATCGCCATCGCCGCCTTTCGACTCGAGCACTTGCGCCAGGTCGGCGCGACGCGCCAGACGCGGCCGCGGCGCCGAAGCCGGTGCATCGGCCGGGGGCGCGTCTGCGGTGGGCGTCTGGGTATCCTCTGCCAAGTCAGCGATATTGACCGGCGCGGCCGCGACGTCCGCTCCGGCGGTATCCGCCGCGTGCAGCGGCACCACCACAGCCGTCTGCGGCGTCTCGCCATCCGGCTGCGCGGGCCAGTCGACGTCGCGCATGCTACGCGCCAGGCTGGCGAGGTCTTCGGAGACGATCGACATCAGCAGATCCTCCTTGCGGGCAAATTGGCCGAAGGCGGCTGCGCGCGGGACGCCGGCATCGCCGGCAACCTTGCCCAGCGTCACGGCCTCCACGCCGTCACGTTGCGCCATGGCGCGCGCCGAATTCATCAGCCGGGCACGCAGCGCCGCACGGTCCTGGCGTTCTTCGCTCATCAACGTGTTCGACACCGCGCCCTCGCCCATGCCGGCACGATGACAGGCGCGCGTTACCAAAGGCGAAAACCGATGGTTCGGTTTCTACGCGATTTGTCTTCAATCGGGGCGCGCGCGCTATACTGGCGTCGGAACTTCATGGAACTTCGTCATGGCCGTCGACGGTTTCTGCGACGACCGCTTCGCGCGCCTGCGCGCGGCGTTCGCCGCCAATTTCGCCGAGCGGGCCGAACGCGGCGGCGCTGTCGCGATTTGGCACAGGGGCGCGCTTGTCGTCGATCTGTGGGGAGGCTGGTCCGACGTCGCACGCACCGCGCCCTGGCAGAGAGACACGATCGTGAACTTTTTCTCGGTCAGCAAGGCGCTGTGCGCCATCGCCTGCATGCGCCTGGTCGATGAGGCGCGGCTGGACCTCGATCAACCCGTTGCGCGCTATTGGCCCGCATTCGCCGCCGGCGGCAAACAGGACGTCACCGTCCGCCAGATGCTGTCGCACCAGGCCGGCTTGCCCGCGATCCGCAAACCGCTGCCCGATGGTGCGGCACTCGACTGGCAGGTCGTCACCGCGGCATTGGCCGAGCAGGAACCGTGGTGGAGGCCGGGCAGCGGGCATGGCTATCACGTCAACACCTTCGGCTTCCTGGCCGGCGAACTGGTCCGCCGGATCTCGGGCCGCAGCATCGGCACGCTGCTGCGCCAGGACGTGGCAGGGCCGCTCGGCGCCGACGTCCATATCGGCCTGCCGGCATCCGAGCATCGCCGCGTCAGCGAATTCCAGTGGCCCGGCAATCCTGCGCGGCCGGACATCCCCAATGACGACACCTTGATGCGTTGGAACACCTATTGGAATCCGCCCGGCTTTTCCGGCTCGCACTGGGTCAATCACCCGCGCTGGCGCGAGGCCGAGGTGCCCTCCACCAACGGCCACGGCAATGCGCGCGGCATCGCCCGCGTCTATGCGGCGCTGGCGGAGGGCGGCGAAGTCGACGGTGTGCGAATCCTCAGCCGCGCGGCGCTGGCCGCGGCAACCACGGAACAGGTGAACGGGCATGACATCATCAACAACCGGCCCAGCCGCTTCGGCGTCGGCTTTCAGCTGACCCAGCCCGATCGCCCGCTCGGACCCAATCCCGGCGCCTTCGGCCATTTCGGCGCCGGTGGTTCGCTGGGCTTCTGCGATCCCGAGGCGCGCCTCGCCTTCGGTTACGTCACCAACGACATGGGACCCAGGTGGCAAAATCCGCGCAATCGTGCATTGCTGGACGCGTTGTACGCGTCGCTTTAGAAGCGTGCCGTTCAATTTCTCGGGGGACATCGGCATGATCCGTTCAAAGTCGCTCGCGCTTGGCGCGGTCCTGGCCGTCATGCCTGTCGCGGCCCAAGCCGCAGCGACGGCCGCCGCGATGTCGGCGATGCAGGCCGCAGGCGGCATGGGCGGCAAGCCCATCGTGCTGCCGCGCCTGGTGAAATTCCCCGACACCAAGGTGATGGCGAAGGTCAACGCCGCCATCGCCGTCCAGGAAAAGCAGGACCGCGACGGCATCGCCGACTGCCTGTCCAATCTGAAGGATTCGGGCCGCAAACCCAGCGACGGCTCCTACGACATCACGGTCAAGGTGACCTATCTGTCGGCGCACTATCTCAGCCTTACCGACGTCAACAGCTATGACTGCGCCGGCGCGCATCCCGATTTCAACCAGACCGTCCTGAGCTTCGATCTCGACACCGGCGCGCCCCTGGACATCATGGCGACGTTCAGACCCGATTTCGTCAGCGCCGGCCTCGGCAAGCTCTACGCCGCGCGCTACCGCATGCCCAAGACCAAGGACGACGACGCGGATTGCCGCGGCTGGGCCAGCGATCCCAACAGCCTCACCGAGCTGGAGCCCCGGCTCGATGCCTCGGTCGGCATCGTCATCGCGGTCGCGACCGCGCATGTCGTGGCGGCCTGCGCCGACGACCTGCCGCTGTCGCTCGCTGATCTGGCGCGCGTGCTGAAGGACCAAAAGCTGCTGGCCGATCTCAAAGCCAACGTCAAACCGGCGCACAAATAGCTATTCGGCGGGCGCCACGGCGACGACCGGCCTTGGCCGGTTCACAACCCGCATCAGCACGGTGATCGCGACGATGGTGGCGGCATAGGCGATGAGCTGCAGCCCGTCCGGCTGTTCGCTGTAGCCGATCAGCGTGTGCAGCAGGCGCCCGGGAATGCTGGCTTCGGGCAGCAGCCCGGAGGTGTCCCACACCGGCATCATCAGCAATTGCAGCCAGCCGCCGTTTTGCAGGAACAGCACCGCCTGGGCCGCCATGCCGGCCGCCAGCAGCGTGATCAGCCATGCGGTCACCTGGAACAGCCGGTGGGCCGGAATGGTGAGCAGCCCGTAATACATCAGCGCCGAGACGCCGGCGCCCGCGATCAGGCCGAGGGCGCCGCCGACCAGCATCGACGCCGTCGTCATGCCGCCCTGCGCCGCGATGCCGTAGAGAAAGAGCACGACTTCCGAGCCTTCGCGCAGCACCGCGACGCCGACCACGACCGCCATGGCCGTCAGCGTGCGCTGACCGGCAGAGACCGCCGCCCCCATCGCCCGCATCTCGCGCGCCATCTCGCGGCCATGCCCGGCCATCCAGACATTGTGCCAGGTGAGCATGCCGACGGCGACGAGGAGGATCGACGCATTGAACAATTCCTGGCCCGAACCCGCGAACAGCGAAGACAGCTGCCCGGCAAAAGCCGCGACCAGGCAGGCCCCGACGACGCCGGCGGCGACGCCCAGCGCCACCCACAGGCCGCGACCGGCAACGCCCTTGGTCGCGGCCAGCACGATGCCCACGATCAGGCCGGCTTCGATGACTTCGCGAAAGACGATCAGCAGCGAGGCGAACATGGCCTACTCCGCGATCACGACGCCCTGCGCCGTGTCGGAATGATATTCGCCCATGAAGGGATATTTGCCCGGCGCCAGCGGACGCAGGCGTACATTGCCGGCGCTGTGGCCGGCCACGACTTTCTCGATCTTGAGCGAGGTGGAATCGAACTCCTCCGCCGTGTCGTCGTTGTTGGTCAGCGCGATGACGTTGGGCACGCCCGCCTTCACGTGGATCGCGGCCGGCGCGAATCTATGATCCTTCAAGACCATCGCGATCGGCGCATCCGCGAAAGCGGGCAGTGCGTACAGAACGCAGGCGGCGACAAGGACGGGCTTGAGCATGCTCGGATCCGGCGAAGACGCGCCTAGTGTAATCGCAACTCATTCGCAAGTATAGCACTCCGAAGGCCCGGTAATTTACTTATAGTTGCAGCAATTTTCGTTGCACAACCAACGACTTGCGCAACATGATTCGCTCGCGCGCGTTCCTGCGTTCGTTCCCATCCGCTTCGCATTCCAGCCCATTCGCGTCGGCCGTCCGGCCGCCAGCGGCGTCTGTTTCCTTTGTCCGCGTCAGGGACCTTCATGGGGAAGAAGGCCGTCCCGACTTTGCCGCACCTTGCGCGCGCCGCGAGTTCGTTCCGGCATGCCGAAATGGCAGCGGATGCGCGTGCCGCACTGGCCGACGACGCCGCGTACGGCCTGGCGCGCGCCATGCCGTCGCTGTCGGCCCATATCGTGATCACCGCGCCGCAGGTGGCGGCACTCCTGTTCGCGGCGGTCGCCGCGACGGCATTGTCGACCTTCTGGCCGCAGACCATGTGGAGCGCGTTGGTCGCCCTGCTCTCGTTCGGCTTTGTCGCAGGTACGCTGTTTCGCGCCGGCCTCGCCTGCCTCGGCGGCTGGCCCCGCGCGACGCCGCACGCGAGCGACGGCGAACCCCTGCCCGTCTACACCATCCTGGTGCCGCTGTTTCGCGAGGCCAATGTGCTGCCGCATCTGGCCCGCGCCCTCATGGCGCTCGACTATCCGCGGGACAAGCTCGACATCAAGATCATCGTCGAGGAAGACGACAGCGAAACCGGAGCGGTCGCCGCGGAGGTCGCCGGCAACGCACCCTTCGAGATCGTCTGCGTCCCGGCAGGCCGGCCGCAGACCAAGCCCCGGGCCTGCAATTATGCCCTGAACTTCGCGCGCGGCGAATTCACCGTCATCTTCGACGCCGAGGACCGCCCCGAACGCGACCAGTTGCGCAAGGCCGCCGCCGCCTTTCGCGCCAGCCCGTCCGACACCGCCTGCCTGCAGGCGCGGCTCAATTTCTACAATGCCGACGAGAACTGGCTGACGCGCCTGTTCGCGCTCGACTACGCGCTGTGGTTCGACGTGCTGCTGCCGGGCCTCGACCGCCTCGGCGTGCCGATGCCGCTGGGCGGCACGTCCAACCATTTCCGCACCGCGGTGCTGCGCCAATTGGGCGGCTGGGACCCGTTCAACGTCACCGAGGACGCCGATCTCGGCATCCGCATCGCACATCTCGGCAAGCGCGTCGCGATGCTCGACTCCACCACCTTCGAGGAAGCGCCGGTGCATTTCCGCGTCTGGCTGAAGCAGCGTTCGCGCTGGCTCAAGGGCTATATGCAGACCTGGCTGGTGCATACGCGCCGGCCGCTTTCGCTCATCCACCGCGCCGGCCTTGGCGGCTTTTTCGCTTTCCATCTTTTCGTCGGCGGCGCCGTGCTTTCAGCGCTGGCGGCGCCGCTGCTCTGGGCACTGTTCGCCTGGTCGCTGTTCGGGCCGGCGCATAGCGGCCTGAGCTTGTCGGCCTCGAGCCTGATCGGCGGCAACGCGCTTCTCACCGTTCTGGCGATGGCGGGACCCTTGCGGCGCGGCTGGCGCGACCTGGCGCCTTACGGCCTTACCGCAACGTTGTACTGGGCACTCATTTCGCTCGCCGCCTTGCGCGGCCTCGGCCAGCTCATCACCAATCCCTTCTACTGGGAGAAGACTGCGCACGGCCTCAGCCGGCAAGCGGCGGATTGAGCTATGCGCCTTGCCGCCGCTTTGCTCACCTGGACGATCAGCGCCGCCATGGCGCAAGCCGGCGCCTGGACGCTGCATCGCGGCCATTGGCAGGTCTTCACCGCGACGACGCAGAGCCAGGCCAGCACCAGCTTCGACGCGCATGGGCGGGCAGCCATCCAGACCAATTTCAGCAAGCTGCTGCTGCAGAATTGCCTGGAGTATGGCCTCAGCAACAGCGTGACGCTTTTTGCGATCCCAAACTATGTGACGGCGCATGTCCAGACGCCGACCGTGCCGCTAACCGTCGCGCACAACGCCTCGTTCGAGGCCGGCGCGCGGCTGATGCTGTATGCGCGGGCCGGCAAGCTGTCGCTGCAGACCTCGTACAAGACGGCCGGCGCGTTCGACCTGTCGGTGTCGGCAAATCGCGCCTCGGGCCGCCAGATCGAGGTCCGCCTGCTCTACGGCACGAGCTTCAGGCTGTTCGGCCATGACGGCTTCGCCGACCTCCAGGTGGCGCAGCGCTGGATCAGCCATCCGCGCCCCAACGAGACGCCGCTCGACCTCACCGCCGGCCTGTGGCTGACCAAGGACTCGATGCTGATGGCGCAGAGCTTCAACATCGTCAGCGCCGGCGACGCGCGGGCGCCCTACACCTATTACCGCAGCCACAAGCTCGAACTGTCGCTAGTCCAGAAACTGTCGCGCCACTGGTCGCTGCAGGTCGGCGCGTTTTTCTCGCCGGCCGGCCAGAACGCGCTGGTCGAAAAAGGCATCACCGTGTCGCTGTGGACACAGGATTAGTTGCGCCTGATCGGCGTGTTCCAGGTCCCCACCTGCGCCAGGGCTTCGCTGGCCGCCGATTTGTCGAAGGCCGCCAGGATGTTCTTGAAGCGCGCCTCGGTGAATTCGCGAAACTGCGGATGGGTGAAGATGTAGAGGTCGTTGTCGCGCACGCCCTCGACGACGCGCTGGCCGACGATGTCGGGATCGATGCCGCTCAGCACATTGGCGGCCGCCTCGGACGGCGTCGCGCCGACGCCGGGATCGACGACACCGCCGCCGCCATACCTGTCCTGCCGCGCCCGGCCGCTTTCGTGGATGCGGGTGCGCACGAAGCCGGGACACAGCACCGAGACGCCGATGTCGTGCGGCGCCAGCTGCGCGGCCCAGCCTTCGCTCATCGCCACGACGGCGAATTTCGTCGCGGTGTAGGGCTCCATGCCGGGCGGCGAGACCATGCCGGCCATGGATGCCGTGTTTATGAAATGCCCGCCGTCGCCATGACTGCGGATCAGCGGCGCGAAGGTCTCGACGCCGTAGACGACGCCCTTGAGGTTGACGTCGATGATCCAATCCCAGTCGCGTTCCTTGAGCGTGCCGAGGGGGCCGCCGACCGCGACGCCGGCATTGTTGCAGACGACGTGGATCTTGCCGAAGGCGGCGACGGCTTCGAGCGCAGCGCTCTTGACGCTGGCGCGTTCGGTGACGTCGACCAGCGTCGCCACCGCCTTGATCTGCTCGGACGCCAGGCGCTCGGCGGCGGCCTTCGCGGCGGCAAGGTCGATATCGGCGATGACGACGTTCATCCCGGCGCGGCCGAAGGCGCGCGCCATGCCCAGGCCAATGCCGCTGGCGCCGCCGGTGACGAAGGCGGTACGTCCTTTGAAGTCTTTCATGATTTTCCTCCGCGCGCGTCGCTCAATTGTTCCGAGCGGCCTCGCCGGTTGGAGGCCACACCTTCACCTGCTTGAGAACTTCGCTGCGGTCTGCGGCGTCGAACGCAGCGCGGATGGCGTCCAACCGCCGTTCCACGATCGAGCGGAAGTTCGGATGCGAGATGATATAGAGCTCGCCGGCTTTCACGCCTTCCAGGACGCGCGCACCGACGATGTCGGGATCGATTCCGGCCTGGAACATCGCCTTGCCGGCGTCGCTCTCGACCTTGCCGCCATATTTGTCCTGCCGCGTCCGGGCGCCGTCGTAGATTCGCGTGCTGACGAGGCCGGGGCAAAGCACCGACACGCCGATGTTCTGGGGGCCAAGCTGCATCGCCCAGCCTTCGCTCATCGCCACCACGGCAAATTTGGTGGCCGAATAGGCCTCCATGCCGGGCGCGGTGAACATGCCGGCCAGCGAGGCGGTATTGACGATATGGCCGCCCTCGCCATGGCTCCTGATCAGCGGCACGAAGGTTTCGGTGCCGTAGACGACGCCCTTCAGATTGACGTCGATGAGCCAGTCCCAGTCGCGTTCCTTCACGCCGCCGATCAGGCCGCCGACACCGATCCCGGCGTTGTTGCAGACGACATGAATCTTGCCGAACGCTGCGACGGCGTCGAGCGCGGCGCTCTCGACGCTGGCACGGTCGGTGACGTCGACGAGGACGGCAACTGCCTTGATCTGTTCGGCAGCCAAGCCTTCGACCGCCGCCTTGGCCGCTATCGTATCGATATCGGCGATCACCACGTTCATGCCGGCGCGGCCGAAGGCGCGCGCCATGCCCAGGCCAATGCCGCTGGCGCCGCCGGTGACGAAGGCGGTACGTCCTTTGAAGTCTTTCATGACTATTCCGCGGCTTGCTGGAATTCGAGGCTGTCGAAGGTCGCGGCCAATGCCGCGCCGCAGGGCTTGGCTTT